>Ga0172370_10000083_pt1 | contig 122179 bp, 103 predicted proteins | sample LakKiv5m_FD_114538 | JGI IMG/M metagenome (GOLD analysis project Ga0172370, IMG submission 114538) | Freshwater microbial communities from Kabuno Bay, South-Kivu, Congo - kab_022012_11.5m | ecosystem: Environmental > Aquatic > Freshwater > Lake | place: Democratic Republic of the Congo...
AAGGAATTCTTGAAAAACTTTTTCCACCATTACTGCTTTTAAGTAAAATTGGTGCTTCTATTGTTACATAAAAATAATAATTTGGATGCGGTGAAATCCCTGTTTTGGCATTCATTAAATATGACTTTTGCTCATTAAACGGGTCAGACTGATAAACAACATTCCAATTTAATCCTTGGTCGGTTGATTTATATAGCCGTACAAATTCTGAAAATTGTGTTAATACATAACAATTTTCACTATCCGGACAACTCATTGAAAAAACATGACTGTTTTTAGTATCAAAATCAGCTATATATTTCCAATCACTGGCAGATGCAATGTAATTTATTAGCAAAATTAATATGATGAATCTTGTTTTCATATATCAGTTATCATTTCAAGAAAACTCATATTCAAATATAATGAAAAAATTCAAGTTTGAACAAAATTACTTTATTTAAATTACAATCGGAAAATCCCTGACTTTTTGCTAATTTAGAGTTATAAATAAAGTAATATTTATGTATTGCAACTTGAGATTAGGAAAAATCGTAATTAAAAGTAAGTTATAAATGAATTTTTTGGGGAGATTTTAATGAAATGGTTTAGTTTACATATTAAGGGTATAGTAATAGGATTGATAATTGTTTCAGCCACAGTGAATGTTCTCGCTGAAGATAATCTATCATCTGAGGAACAGCAAATTGTTGAAAAGTTAAAGAATAAACCTTTGAATGGATTTTTCGGATTTACTTTTTCCAATGCTGTCCCGCAGGGAGAATTTTTTGACAAATTGAAGAACAGTGCACAAGGTTTTTCACTATTTGGAGGATACGATATAGACCCGATTCCCGTGGTATTTGGTGCAGAACTCGATTTTCTGTTTTTCGGTGGGGAGGAAAGAATATTTAAATATGGTAATAGCGGTTGGGGACAATACAAAGATACCGTGACAACTTCAAGCTCGATGATTCCGCTAAATGTATTTGTGAAATTTCAACCAAATATATCAAATTTAATTTATCCCTATGTTGAAGCTGTTGCAGGTGTAAATTTCATGAGCGTTACTGCAGATTACAAATCTAATTATTGGGATGATGATTCAAAAGACAGATTCAGCGTAGCTTTCAACTATGGATTTGGTGCTGGATTAATGATAAAGTTAGTGGATTTTATAACATTACCTAATTCATATTCACAAATGCTCTTGGATGTTAAAATGAAGTATATTAAAGGTACGAAAGCAGATTATGCGACCGTTAAAATAAAGAACGACAGCTCTGCAGAATTTACAGATTTCGAAACTCAAACCGATATGGTTATGTTTTTAATTGGATTAACATTTAGGTTTTAATATATATTTAAAGGAGAAGAAAATGAAAACAAGATTAATCTCAATGGCTTTAGTTGTTTTTGTGGTAGCATTTACAGCTTGCACGACGGTTACAAATCACCGTGAAAATTTACACTCAACACAAGATGCTGAACTAACAGTAGGTAAAGTTCAAAAGGAAATCCGCAAAGGAATGTCCGGTGCAGAAGTTGCTGAAGTTCTCGGTTCGCCGAACATAGTAACAAAGGACGAAAACGAAGATGAAACCTGGGTTTACGATAAAATCGCAACTGAAGTATCGTACTCGGAAAGTCAGACAGCAATGTTTTTGTTCATCGGTGGGACAGCAAGCCAAAGCGGTGGAGCTGCCATGACGCAAAAAACCTTAACAGTAGTGATAAAATTCGATGCTAACAGCAAGGTTAAAGCGTTTTCGTATCACAGCAGTAAATTTTAACCGGAGTAAAAAATGAAAAAACTATTATTAATAATGGCATTTTGTTCCGGACTAGCAATTATCGGATGTACTGTTATTTCGCATCAGCAGGCACCTGTTGCTCCTATAACACAGTTGCAGACAAGGGAGTTTCAAACACGTGAATTTGACACGAACAATACGAAGCTAATCTTGAAAGCTATGATTAATGTTTTGCAGGATGATGGCTTTGTGATAAAGAATGCAGATTCGGAATTAGGACTTTTATTTGCTACAAAAGAAATCAATATTGCCAAGACAGGTTCAACAAACTCTCAGGAATTTTGGAATCAGGTGTTTGAATCAATGTCGAAAAGGCAAAAGCAGGAACCAAAGCAAACTTACAACAAAATAAAGATTGTCGAAGCATCTATCAATGTCAGTGAATTAGGGAGACGTTCAAAGGTCAGGGCAAATTTTCAGGCAAAAATTCTCGACAATTTAGGTAATGCGGTAGATGTCTATCCTGTCGAAGACCAAAAATATTATCAGGATTTTTTCATGAAAGTTGATAAAAGTATTTTTCTTCAAAAACAGGGATTTTAATCTTCAGATGTCATAAAGTCTGAAGAACATTCAGTAAATAAAATGTTGAATCCGGTCATTCTTTACTTAAGCGATAACCGGATTCTTTATTTTATAAATCAAGGATTCAATCTAATCAATTTGCCTGTTACAGGTTCAGAGTAATAAGGACTTCTTGCTTCGATGAAAAACAAATATACACCCTGAGAAACGGAATTTCCGAGAATATCAGTGCCGTCCCACTCCAATTCGTTTTTCCCAATTACCAGGTTTTTCATAAGAGTTCTGATTTTCCTGCCTGCTATATCATAAATACTGACAATGGCAGTTCCTGAATTATCCGAAGCCCTATAGGAAAAAGTAATATTTGCAAGCTCATTTACAGGATTTGGTTCACATTTTTGATGAGTTATATATGCATTAATTGATGTGAAAATATGATATTCAACAGTATCCATATTACCTGCCGCATCCTGAAATACTACTTCAATTCTGTTATCCCAATCAAACAAAGTATCAGACTTGAAACCAAGGACTGCCTTAAATTCATCTTTGTTGACAAGATTTAAATTATAGTCTTCTGAATTTTCAATTGTCCGTCTATAGCTGTTTATCCACACCCTCATCGGTTCAGGTTGGGCTAATACCGGCTCAAAAGAATAGTCATAAAGCTCAATCTCAAAGTATGGTCTTTTGGATACATAGGCACTGTCATGAATCACAACTCCGTCTGCTTTGATTTTAATAAATGGCTTTTCGTTGTCTCTTCTAAGATGTAAAAATCTTTGTGTCGAATTGTTGAATTTATAAAGTTCGTTGTTGGAATTTGAAAAATTCGCTATTGCTTTGATTATGTTTTTCTCAGTTAACTGAAATGTTTGTATATCAAGTTCTGATTTAATATTCTCATTTGGCTGTAATGTTGATATTGTATCGGAATAAATCAATTCAGATAAGCCATCAGGTTGCAAGCTAACTTTATCGTATATGTTGTTTGCCGAACTACGCAAGGACAAATTCTCAAGGTAATATTGGAAGGTTGTTTCCTCACCACGCATTACTGTATCGGGAATTATTTTGGACTTACTTTGTATCATGGCAAGCTCGGGACTTGGTGCAAAATTTATTTCAACATTATCTATTTTAAAATTATATTTTTCATTCAATCTTGTAATATCCAAATCCAGTTTAAGTTTCTGGTAGATTTTTGCATCAATGGAACTCAAGTCTGCTGATATGCTGTTTTTAGACGAAGCAAGTATTTCTTCTGCTCCGTTTACGGGGATACCCACAACTGACAGAGTTGTAGAGGCATTTGAAAAATCAATATCAGAATCAATTTTACAATCATTCCATTTCTTTGCTGAATAAATTACAGGGCTTTGAATTTTTCCTTTGGTTTGATATATTATTATGCTATCGGCAATGGTGATTTTATTTCCATCATGTACCATTGTTTCAAAAGCTTCACCTGGTTGCGACCCTTTTCTACCGACAAATGCAAAAGAGATTGGTGTAATGTCGCTTGTTTCAGGTATCTCATTTGCTTTAATAGCACCAAAATTATTCAATGCCGCTTTGAATGTTTTGAAACTTCCGGGAGCATCCGGGTTATTAACTCCTGTCCAGTAAAACATTCTCCATGCTCCACCGCAGGATGCAAGCATGAGCCAATCTCCGGTTTCGACTGAATCGTTTAAGAAGTTGACTAAATTTCGAGTGCTGTTTTCACCGTCCCATGTATTATACTTTTTAGTTGTAATGTATTTTCCGTCCTTGCCGGAGACAACGATTAGATTAATTCCAACAGGAGCATTGGATGTGCTTGGAGTAACTATATACAATTCGTTGTCGTACTCGATTTCACAGAACCTGTCAACAGTGGTATTTCCTTTTGCTGATATTATTCGAAATAATTTTTTAAAATCATCAAATCTTAAAACCTTTTTATCGTTTTCATCGAATATTTTAATATTCTCAAGTTTAAGATGATTTAAAAATTCGTTTTCAAGTTTAGTATCAGCTTTTTCAATTTCTATATCTTGTATATGGAATGGTATTCTCAGCCAGTTGCTTTCGATATTTAGGTTTTGATTGATATATCTTGCATAAACAAAGTACTCTTTTTCTGAGTCCAAAACCGTATCCGGAAGCCAGTCAATACAATTTTCCAAAACATTTATCTCAGATATATTTGATTGATAAATATTCTTTTCATCGTTATTCTCATCAATAGTTGATAAATAGAATTCAAATTCTGAGTTGTTATTTTGAACTGGGTGAATGAATCTGAAGTGCAAGTCATTACCGGTCATATTCCAATAGGGTAGTGGCTCGAGTGGAAGCAATCCGCTTTTGAATACTTCAAAATTACCCGAATAAACATTAAATAAAGTATCGGTTAATATTGCATCAATTGTTATTTCATGCACACCCGGTTTATTCAATATATCAAGAGAATCGAAAAGAAATGTTTCCTTAATGCATAAACTGGAATAAGCTACAAATGAAGTATCAATGTAATTCTGATATTTGTGAATTAATCTGAGTTGCAGATTATTTTTTTCGCAATATCCATTGTTGTAAACAAAACCATTTACTTTGGCAATAGTGTCGGTTTCGATTAAAATCGTATTACCAAAAGGATTCGTAACATTAATTTCATTGTCGAGAGTATAAATATCCCGTGTTTTTGAGATTCTGATTTCAGTCATCGGGTCTCCCAACAAAATGAACTGTTGCGCATAAGCCCTCGTCAGAGAATCATAAGTAACCATTATGATTTTTGCATTGTTGACTATTTCCCCGAAAAATCTTTGTCTCTTCAAGGTATCTACAACCACATCCATCATGTTCGACACCATCTGCATTCCGGGAATATCCATTCCCAGATTGGTTGAACCACCTGTGCCGATAAATCCCTTTTCTGCAATCATTAGATAATCCTCGTTCCTCGAAATCCCAATTGGTTCAGCAAAAGCGGCAGTATTGCAGGATATAGTAGTAAAGAAAGGATACTTGCCCTTATTATTGAGTTTTTCGGAATCCCAACCATCCATGTCAAAGACATCGGGTGCACCATGTCCATAAAAATTAATCCAGACTGCTCCTGCATCAATCTTTCGGATTATCTCACTTGCCTCTGCAACACCTACGGTTCCGATGCTTTTTTTTGCAACGACCATTGTGTCACCTGCAAATGGTGTTTCCATCCAGTGAGCATACAGAATTCCATCCATGTTATCCTTGAAAATTTCCTTTTCGCCGTCAGCTCCACCACCGGTTAAAGATAAAATCTTTTTCATCCAGGGCATTTTTGGTATTGTGTCATACTCTTTGAGTTTGTTTAATAGACTGATAATCTGATTATTATCATTTGCGGGAATCCTTCCGGCTAACATATCATGTAAATAATCCGTGCCTTCATCCAGGCAAGTGTACCAATGGTCCGATACGGGCCACCCGTAAGATGGAATATAATCAATATTAACTGAACCCTCTTCCTTGTTCCTCGAATCCCAGCAACCATCGCCAATCAACAGAAGGAATTTTGGAGAAGGTTTTTGCCACTTATTGTAAGCATATCTCAAGAATGACCTTATTGCATGAGGGGATTTGATGCCGTAATTGAATTCCTTATATACATCCTCAACATCAACTACTTCAACTACAAAGCCCTTACTCCTTCTGTAGTCGGCTAACATATCTGTTCCTGATTTGAATTTACCGTGAGTTATAAATATTGCATCAGCTGAATTATCCACATTTCTTAAGGTTGAACTTCTTACAGGGTAAATTTCTGCATCTTCAATAGCGTTCATATCACTTGCAATTAAATCATAAATTTTTTCACTTTGTAAGTTTTGTTCAATTGCAAAAGACTTTCCTGAATTGTGGGTGATGAAATGAGATAAATTCGCAGAACCATTTGAATTAAGTTTTTCAATAGCTTTTGTCAGGTCGTCAGTTTTTACAATAAAAGACCATGAATCTCCGGGTTTAACCTGAGTAATGGCAACACTTCCCAAACTTTGTATTTTAGTGATAATATTTGAAGGAATTGTTTTGTCAGAATTATAAGTTATTGCAATTATACTTCCTGCGGGTGCAGTATTAATAAAATCAACTATTTGATTGTTTAAAACAAAAAAAGATTTAAATTCTGTTATTGTATAGTCCGGTGACTTTAAAATTGCTATATTGATTGAGTTGAGTTCGGTTGAAAATGCCGTATCATTGAACATTATTGAAGACCATGGAAAATTACCGCTTTTTGCTGAAGCAACAATGTTTGTTCCGTTTTGCCCTGTCAGCATTGAAAGATAATTGTTTTTCTTATCCATGATTAAGACGTCATTTGTCCTGAAGTTTGGTATTTGTAATTTAACACTTTCAGTTAACAAATCAGTTGTAAAAAATGAATTTCCCGATAACGCAACGGGCTTTGCCTTTAAGTTTATTTCCATGTAATCAACTGCGGAAACATCCGGTATAATCGGCTTGTTCGAAGTATCAAATAGTCTGACAGAGGAAATAGCGATTGAATTTTTTCCTGCAATCAAGTTGTTGGAAGATATTTTTTGTCTAAGATTGATTATTTTACCGGTATCTAAAGAAAACTTCGATAATGTGTCATTATTAATAGCTAAAGCCAAATTGTGTTTATTAATCATTGATTGATTCCAATTTATACTTGATATTCTGAAATCGAAAATAACGGAATCGGCTAGAAGAATTAAAGGATTGTATTCAAATTTTCTTTTTTTGCCATAATCAATTTCCTGCCAATACCATCCTTCGCGATGGATGTTTTCAATATCCCACTGTAAACCTAAATCTCCCCCTCTAAAATAGAATTTTTCTTTCTCGATATGTTCATTTATATTAACTTTATCCAAAATTGATGATGGTGCTGAAATTTGCGGTAAATCCAAGTATCTTAAACCTGATGTTTCTTCATCATAATATAGATAATATGTCTCATAATCGCTGTAATTATTAAACCAAGTAGTATCACCGGCACCTCTGCTACCAAGAAAAATTATTTCATCATTATCATTCAAAATTCCATCAGAATCATAATAAAATTTGATAGGTATTTCATCACCTTTATGTAGGAGATGAAAGAATCGAATATCTTTTCCGGAAAATGAGTTTTCGGTTTTTATAAGAGATTGAGCAGTTACTTTTGCAATTCCATCATTTTTTGTCATCAGTTTAATGTATGCAATATCCGGATTGTACCAGTTCTCATTCAAAATACTTTCATTTTTGTATTTAGTTAGTTCGGATGATTTGTTAATTAATCCAGGAATATGTTCCTTGTTTATATATTCTGTATAAAATAAAAATTCAGGATTGTTTTCATCAAATTCAGTTTTGGTCAAGGTACTTTTGAAAATTATTTTTATTTCAACAGAGTCGTAAATATATATAGAATGTGAATAATTATCGAAATAAAATGGATTTATTTTAATGACACCTGTTGAAACTCCACGCAATTTACCGATTCGTTCAATTGTTACAAATTCATTTCTTGAAGAATTGAAGTTTGAGCTATTTGAAATTAACTTCTTTGCAGCGAATTTCTTTTCGATTGTAAAATCAGCATTTTCAGGTAGTGCTACTACGAACTGTAATTCATCTGTAAGTAAATTATCAGTTTGTCTTGGATAAGAATATTTGAAATTCTTGAATTTAATATAGTCAAATCCATTGTTTTTAGTTTGTGTAATATTTTTTGAAATTGATGTAACGGTTAACTTTATTAAATTATTATCCGTCTTAACATCAATCGTTTGAGACGAAAGGTTGAAAGCAATAATCAACAGTAAGAGCCCAATATACTTTTTCATATATTCTAATTCATTGTTATCAAAAAAGTATTAATATTTCTGATTTATAAAACACTCCCAATTGATTAAAATTTAAATATATTAATTGACTGATTTTTCCAAAAATCATTTTATTGTTACTTATCATTTTTTATTTGTTAACTTTCGTTAATAAATCATTATAAATTAATTTTGATAGTTTTTAATGCCTTATCAAATATTTTCTTATAGTAGTCAAACCGTCTTTTTGGAGATTGAAAATACATATAAATAAGCTTATCCGGTTTGGCAAGAACAATTTCGTATAAAATTATTTGGAAAGTGTCATCATTGTACTCAATATAGACTTTCTTAATAAATCCCCGGTATCCGTCAATTGTTAGAGGTTCCTTTGACTGAACTTCATGATGCCGGAACAAGGCTTTATTTGAATCCGCATTTGCTTCCCAGAAATTCAAAATCTCTTCGACAGTTTCAACATCGTACTGCTTTTTCATTGAGTTGTCAAAAGCAATTCTAACACCAGCAATGTAATGCTTAGCAATATCTGTGATAGAATCTCTACAAACAACCAGTAATCCGCCATCATCGGATGTATCGCTTAGCATCATCCAATCACTCGGTAATTCAATAGAGATAAGATTATCGAGAAGTGTATATTTTTTAAATTTAAGTTTATTTATATCTGTTAGTTTCTCTATGCCGGTATAAATTTCAGCCAATTTCAATTTATCTTCATCTGCCTCATCTTTCATGCCAACTTTTCCATAGGCAATTGCCCTGTTGTTCAAAGCTTCCAAATCGTAAGGATTCATTTTTAGTATTTCATTAAAATCGTTAATAGCATCTTGATACCTGCCGACTTTGAAATAAGAATTTGCCCTGTTATAAAATGTTTTATCGGTTTTTAAGCCCAAATTTAATGATTTTGTAAAATCTTCGATTGCTTCGGGAAAATGCTTTTTGTAGTAATGTACTGTTCCCCGTATAAAGTAATTTTCGGCGTTATTACTATCCAATTTGACAACTCGGTTCATACAATTCAAAGCATTGTCAAATTCCTCGATAGCCAAATATGCACTTCCTAAATTCAAGTATGCCAAAGAAAAGTTGCTGTCAATATCTACTGCTTTTGCAAAGTCCTTGATTGACTCTTCAACTTGTTGCTGATAACTTAAGCTCAGCCCTCTGTTATTGTAGGCATCCGCATCGTTTGAATCAAGTTCTATGACTTTGGTGAAATCCTTTTCTGCCAATTCCGATTCTTCAACAAACATAAATGCTAAACCTCTCATATAATAAGCATCCTTTATGTCAGGTTTTGCTTTTATTGCTTCGGTAAAGCACTTGATTGCCTCAGCATAATTCTTGTTATTATATGCTTTTTCTCCTTTTGCAAACCAGATTTCTTCCTGTGCTTTCAAGCAGTTGACAGAGAAAATTGTTACTAATAAAACCAATAAAAAAGAAATTTTACTCATAAATTCAAATAATAAATGTTAACATCAATTTATATTATGTTAGTAACGCAATTACCGAGTTAAAATTGCCAACTAATGAGTTAATATACTGAATTTTTACGGATGTATAAGCAAAAACGGAATTATAAAAGAATGATTAGGGACTGAAGTTAAGATTTTATCTTGGCAACTACTGAAATTTCTTTACGAAATGTATTGAAAAGCATTCTTCTGAATTTTTCAGAAAGCGGTATTTTTAAATCAAAAAATTTCTTAAAAAGTGATGATGAAAAATACAATAATCGCCTGTTAAATTTATTTTTCGACTTTTTAATTCTAATGTCTATAATTTCATATCCTGACTTTTCCAATAGAAGTTTCATGGATTTCAATGTAAAATGCTGAAGATAAACTTGTTTGAAAAACTGCTCTTCACCTGTCTGGAACAATTTCCAGAATTTTGATTTTGTATAAGGAACTTTAATAATAACAAATCCATTTTTAGTTAATTTTTCCTTAATATTTTTCATTGCTTTTAAAGGGTCAGGCGCTTTTACCAATGAATTGTAAAGCAGGATAACATCAAACAATGAATCAACTTCCTTCATTGTGCTATAAACTGGAATTCCAATATTTTGACAGTAATACTTTGCTGAACGGGAAATTTCGATACCCGCAACTTTGTAGCCATGTCTTCTTGCTTCATCGAGGAAGTAACCTCTTCCGCATCCGTAATCCAAAATGGAAGCCGGTGGGTATTTATATTTGTAGATTTCCGAAAGCAATTCCAATTGTCCTGAAATTCTATAGATTCTCCTGTGCTCGGCTTTCAAATACTCCTTAGGAGCCATTATAAAATCTTGTTCGAACGAGATAGCCAAATTTTCTTCACTTGGATATTCCTTCAAGAAAAAGAATCCGCAATTCTTGCAAGACAGAAACTCCTTTTCATTTCTTTTGAAAAGTTCAGTCTTATTGGATAAACATATTTTACAACGATTTTCCACCTACAAAGTTCTAAATAAATAAAACTGAATGTTTAATACTAATACTTCCTTGTATTTTGCAACTTAATAAAACGTAATATACTTTGATTTATCGAAATTTTCAATGGAATTTTTATCAATTTCAATGAAATTGTTTTATAACCGACAGCAATACTGAGATTGTTAATAATTCCGAAAACTATAGCAATAATCTGCCATAATACAAAACTGACCAAGTTGTTACCACTAATAAAATTTATTAGGAAAAGTTGGAGCATAATGAAAAATATAATTCCTGACCATCTTTTTAAATCATCCGGCAAATCATCTCTTGCTTTTTGCAGTAATAGGAATTTTATCGAAGTAATAAACAATGCAACAAACATGCCAATGAAAGCAATGCCACCAATAATCCCCATTTCAGCCATGGCGGCAATAAATCCGAAATCTCCGAATTGAACTCCTTTCCTGTTGTTGAATGCCGTTAAACCGATACCCGCTCCAATTATCCAATGTTCCTCCCATATTTCCAAACCGACTTTACCGCTGAATAATCTGCCACCAAATGATTCTCCTTCAGTACCTTGCCTTTCTGTGAATATACCTCTTAATCTTTTTGAAAACAAATCAACTACGCTTGTTCCCGATACATTTTCAATAATGCCGTCAGTAGCTATAATTATAACAATCGAAAGAAGCATCCCAATGAAAAAAGGTCTTAATCTTTTTGACCAGTGAAAAATCACAATACCACCAATCAATAATCCCATACCGACAAAGCCGGTCATTGAAAAGCAAAGAAAAAGTGTAATCAATGAAATTGCAAAAATTACAAATGTGAGCAATCTGGATGTAAAAAACGGTTTAGTTCTTTGGATAAATGGGACTATAATAAACGCCTGAATAATTACATTGAATGATGCTAATGCAGATGGCTCCGAAAAAATTGATGTTGCCCTGAAGAAGTCCCCGTATCTTAAGCTTAACTGCTTTATTGAATCAATATCATCGGAATATCTTCCTGTTAAACTTACATTAGTTGCCTGTAACCAGGCAAGAGGCAAATTATAAGCCCTCGCAAATATTTGATAAATTCCAAAAATATTAATTATCAATGATATAATCAACCAGGTTTTTGCTATTGTTGTCCATGTTTTTGTCTCGATTTTATAGACAGAACAAATCAAAGTAAGTAATATTAAGAAAATAAAATGAGATGATGTTTTCAGATATTGCAGCATTTGGGGAGTATCCCCTTTCAGCAATGGAGTTACACCTGAAAGTACAGCCGCAAAAATAAGTGTTAACATGAAGTAAAGACCTGAATGTAAATGGAACTTAAGTTCCTCTCCATCCCAAAGCATCCTTTTAAAAAACAATAAAATGATTGCAAGAATCCCAAAATCAATAAAATTAAAACCTTTGCCCGAAAACTCGAACAACTGGTAAGCATCGGTAAAAAAAACAATAAATAATATAATCAGCAAAGCATGCACTAGATATTCTCTTTTTAATAATCTTCTAATTATTTACATAATATAAAATTGCTTAAATTAACTTTACAAATTATTACTTTTTCGATTACCTGACAAATAAAACGTCAAACGAGATATTCAATTTGATAGCTCAGCAATAAAAGTATAAAATTTTTTAAAGTAATTATTTGTTAAATCTATATACCGCAATTTTCGGTTAATCAAAGAAATACTATTTATTTGGATAATTCGTGGAATTAACAATAAAAAAGTAAATTGATAAAAAAATATTAAATGAATAGTATTATTGAAGATATAGACTTAAATAATTTTCCTGAACATAAGCCCAAGAACAGGATAAAGTTATCTTATAACTGGTTGGATGTTCATATTGAAAATTTGCTCGATGGTGGTTGTTCTTATGGCTATGGAACAAAATATTTGGCTCAAAAAAGTGAAAATACTTATGGCATTGATGTAAATCCAATTCATATTTCTGTCGCTGGTAAAAGATATAAACACATTAACTTCAGGCAGGGAGTTTTGGAAAATACCGATTTTAATTCGGAATTCTTTGATGCTATTGTTCTTAATGATGTTTTGGAGCATACAAATGATAAAGTCAAAACATTGAATGAGATGTATAGAATATTAAAACCCGGTGGCATGATTATTATATCAACTCCGCACAAAGGTCTGTTTGCATTTCTCGACCCATATAATTATGGTTTTAATATAAGGAAATACATGCCTTGGTTTTACAAGGGATTATTTAAATTTATTAGATTAATTAAAGAAGGAAAAATCCCTGAAAAATATAATCCAGAACATGCACAAAAGCATGAACATTATACGCTTAAGGATTACTACACTTTGCTAAATTCTTCAGGTTTTAATGGACATTTTGAGGTTAAAAAAATATTTCGCTCAGGATTGCTGATAGAAGTTCTTGAAATGAATTTGGAATCAATTTTAAATATATTTTTACCGCAGAAATTATCACGTAAATTGCTAACCCCATTATCTTTTTTGTCTGAGATAGATTACTGGATACCCTACGGAATTTTTGCTTACAATATTGCAGTAAAAATAAAAAAAGTCTAATCTTTTCTATCTTCTATTTTCTATCTTCTATTTTCTATCTTCTATTTTCTTAAACCGCGGAAAGGGTGGGATTCGAACCCACGGTACCTTTCGGTACACACGCTTTCCAGGCGTGCCAGTTAAACCACTCCTGCACCTGTCCATTAACGCAAAATTAACGAATTTTTTCAGTATAATCTCAATTTTCTTGACTTCTTTCAGTCAAATTAATTGTATGGCATATTTTTTGAGCTAAAATAAATGGATGTTATAATAGTAATATTATATGCTTTTAATAAAAGAGTTAAAAAGTAAATTTTTAGTGGATAAGAATCGAAGAAAAATATTGAATACTATTCTCGCGGCATCTTTAGGTGCGGCATCCATTCCTTATTTTGGTAAGCTTCGGGCTGAAGAGAAAAAAGATAGTTCGAATAATATGTTTTTACAGGATGAGATTTTCTATAATCACTATGCCTTAAGTACTAATCCGAAACCTGTATTGCCGAGGGGTTTGAAACCCGGTTCCAAAATGGCTGTTATAGCTCCTGCAAGTCATGCAAGCATTTGGGAATTGAGAAATATGATGACTGCCATGAAGCAACTTGGAATTGTCCTGGAAATAGGTGAGACCATTAAAAATTACAAGGTTGATTACAGGTACTTTTCTGCCCCAGACGAAATGCGTCAAAAAGAATTGATGAACTGTTTCATTCGAGATGATATTGATGCTATTATGACTGTACGCGGGGGGTATGGAGTAATGAGAATACTTGATAAGCTAGATTTTGAACTTATTTGCCAGAATCCAAAAATCATAATTGGTTTCAGTGATATAACAGCATTACTAAATGCAATTTACAAGAAGTGTAACATTATCACTTTTCACGGACCTGTTGGGGTATCTTCATTCAGCACATTTTCAACCAATAGTTTCAGGGAAATCCTATTCAGTAACGGTGATTTTAAGCCATTGGTATATAAGGACAGCAACATTAAGACGGTTGTTCAGGGGAAAGCAACAGGAAGACTCGTAGGAGGAAATCTTACGATGCTTTCGAGTACTCTTGGAAGTCCTTTTGAAATTGATACAGAAGGAGCAATTCTTTTTTTTGAAGAAGTTTCGGAAGACCCCTATAAGTTAGACAGAATGCTGACACAACTCGAAATAGCAGAAAAATTGCAAAAATGTGCAGGATTGATGTTTGGCTCCTATCCTACACTCGATAAAAAATATTATTTCTACCCAAATCTTTCTTATACTGCACGAGAGGTAATCGAATCGAGAATGAAAAAATATAACATTCCTTCGGTGATTGGGATACCTGTCGGTCATTTGGCTTCTCAATGGACAATGCCGATTGGACTCAAAGTTGAGCTTGATGCCACAAAAGGTACACTTACTTTGTTGGAACCGGCTGTATATTAATCTCTTCTTGTTATAATTTTTCCACCAAACCAACCCATTGGTATATACGCAAAAACTATGTCAATAATATTAAATGACCAAGGTGATGCTATCATCATTATATTGATAATTCCACCAATAAGGAAAAAACAACCGATTATCAAAGCAAACAACATCTTTCGGTTGGCGGCTATCAATGCGGCGATAATTGCACCTGCGAATGTTCCCACTGCATGTGAAAGAAAGGGAAATATAAAATGTTGAAATTTGAAAAGGTGCATGGAATTTGCCAGACTTTCTGAATTAGAAACATCAACACCTTCGGGCATGGGAATTATCATAGGTCCAAGCATGACCAATGCCATGTTTACAACGCTTCCAACGACTATCCCAGCAATTACAGCTAATATATTTTTTATAATTGGATTCATGAGATTACCATAAATATTAAACAAAAAGTTAAATTGAATAATCCAAAATAAGCAGAAATTTATATTTTTTCAAATAATTTCAATAATTATTTTATCCGAATCAATCAAAATCCTTCATCCATAAAACCACCTTCACCATTAGTCGGCTCCTTCTTCTTTTGGTAATTGTTGAGCTTATAACTGAAAGCCAAAGATACGACAGGTGATTCAAAATCCATATAGAAGCGGTTATATAAAAGGGCATCTTTTGAGGAAAATTCCCGTTTCATAGTTCCAAGTAAATCGCGTATTTGCAAAGTCAGGGATGCGGTTTTGTTCCAAAAATCCTGTCTCAATGCGGCATTCCAGCTTAATCTGCCCTCGTCTTTACCTTGAGCAGTTATAGTTGGACCTGAATAAAATCCGTTAGTTTGTAGTCTGGTATCTTGAGAAAGCATCAATGTAAGATTAAAATTTGCATCCCAGACATTAGTGCTTTTTAATATTTCATCTTCAAAAACCTGACCTTCAAGTTTGTAGTTGTAATAGCTTGTTGAAGCATTGACTCTTAACCATTTAAAAGGTTCGTAATTTGCCGTTAACTCAACACCTAAAGTGTAATCCTTATTCAAATTAGTAGATGTTAATCGTATGAGTTCACCATCGAGTGATCTGACTCTTGTTATTTTATCACTTGTAATTCTGTAGTACGATTCGAGAGAAATATAGGATACTCCAAAGTATTTTTGATATCCAAGTTCATAAGAATCGGTAAATTCGGGACCAAGGTCAGGATTTCCTATACGATATGTATTGGCATTCATATAAGTTGGGAACGGATCCAAATCCCATTCGTCAGGTCTTTCAATCCTTCGGCTGTAACTTGCTGTTATCTGTTGACTAGTTCCCAAATCCTGAACCAGATGAAGCGATGGGAACCAGTCAAATCTGTCTATTTTAAAAGGTTCTTCTGCTTTTATTACATCAATTTTTCTGAATGTATATTCACCTCTGATACCAGCTAAAAAACTCAAAGAGCTTATTTTGGCTGAATAAGTTGTATAAATTGCATGAATATCTTCCTTAATACTCATTGAATTACTGAACAGTGGATTGTTCTCCCACCTGTTCGAATCAACCAAAAACTGATTCAGTGAAAACTTTTCATCTCTTGGTTCCAATCGCATTTGATACCCTGCTTCAAATTTATCATTTTCGTTAATCGGTAAAACATAGTCTGTTTTAAATCTTATGTTATAAGAGCTTTCATCTTCAAGAGACTTTGTATTGTCATTGCTTTTGTTTATTTTTTTCCATATAGAATCAGCAATAAAATCTTCCTGAGAATCGCGACCAGTGCCGTTGCTATTTGAATAGAACAATAAAGCTGTTAACTGATGACCTGTTTTATTAAAATAATGATTGTATGATAAATTGACATTATAAAAATTATTATCATGTGCACCGATTGTCTTATTTACAAAGAAAGAGTCAGCTACTCCGGTATTTAGCCATTGTTTCATATCCGAATTATTTCTTCTTTCAAAATCCATGCTCCCAATGCTGCCTTCGAGTGCTATAGAATTTTTCTCATCAATATCGAAAGCGATGCCTGTTTTGAATGTGTTACCAGAATGATTCCTGCTTCCAGCAATTTCTGATTTCTGATCTCTTATATCGTTTCCCAAACTGTCAAAGTATAATGCCTCTGCATTACCGGTGCTATGCCTAATATCATCCTTGAAATCGAAACCTGTAAAGAAGTTAAAACTTTTTAGATGATAATTAATCAGAGCATTGGCAGAGTATTTATCCCTTGTTCCAACTGAAATGTCAAAAATGCCTGTTAAACCAAGCTCGGCATCTTTTTTTAGGACAACATTAATAATTCCACCGACACCGTCAGGGTCATTTTTTGCTGACGGATTTGTGATTATCTCAATATTCTCAATTGTAGAAGCAGGAATTTGCTCCAGTGCATCACTACCTGTTAAAACACTTGGTTTCCCGTTTATAAAAACCTGGAAATTGGAACTACCTCTGAGTGTTACATTCCCCTCAACATCGACTTTAACAGACGGGACATTTTGCAGAGCATCTACGGCAGTACCGCCCTGAGATATTATATCTCTGTTTACGTTGACAACCTTTTTATCCATCTTGAATTCAACAAGTGGCTTTTCTGCTGTAACTTCTACTCCATCAGATTTATAATTTGTGAAATTCAGTTCAATTTTTCCCAAATCATAAACCGGTTTATCTTCAGAAATTACGATTGTATTAACCTTTTTCTTTTCATATCCGATAAATTTTACCAAGATATAATAACTACCATCAGGTAAATTATCTATGACAAAATTACCGTCCTTATCTGATATTATTCCATCAACTAATTTTTCTGAACCGACACGGTACACAGTAACATTTGAAAAGCTCAACGGTTTATGAGTTTCCACCTCAAGAACCTGACCTTTAATAACTCCATTGTAATGCTTCTTCTGAGAATTTCCATTTCCCGGCTGTGAAAGGCTATTTTCTAATATTAATAAAAATCCTACTAAAACAATATAAATTAACCTAGTCATTTTTTCTCCTTTAAAATAAAAAATGAGACATATTAATGCCTCAATTCAATAGACGAAAAAAAATTAAAAATGTTTCAGACACTTTTTGACGATAAATCTTCTATAGCAGAATCATTTAATCTAAATACAGTCCACTCTGACATGGCAATGGCACCAAGACTTCGGTAAAAATCAATAGCGGGTTTGTTCCAATCAAGAACGCTCCACTCAAACCTGGCACAATCTCTTTCTTTGGCAATTTTTGCTAATTCAACCAGTAATGCTTTTCCTATTCCTTTTCCTCTAAACTCAGGTTTAACGAACAGGTCTTCAAGATAAAGTCCCGGCTTACCCTTGAAAGTTGAAAAATTATGAAAGAATATAGCAAAGCCAACAGCTTCATTTTTATATTCTGCTATCAGACACTCTGCTGTTTTAGTATTTCCAAATATATTATTTCTAATCAAATTCTCATTAGCACTAACATCATCTGATAATTTTTCGTATTCTGCTAAATCCCTAATGAATTGAAAAATTATTGATGTGTCATCATTGTTGGCAAACCTGATTTTAATTTTTTTATTCATATTTACTTAATCCTAATTTCTTTTTCTTTTTGTTCTTGTTGCTCTTAGAGCTGAAGCATTTACTTTGAATGATAAATTATTAAATTTGTTAATATCCGTGCTGACGAGTTTTTTTTCTGCCAAAAAGCCAACCATTGCCGCATTATCAACACAGTATTGCATATCAGGGGCAATAACTTTAATATTAAATTGACAAGCTTTTGAAGCCATCTGAACCCGTAATTCGGAATTAGCTGATACTCCGCCTGCTATAATGATAGATTTAACATTATTTACCAGAGCTGCATCAATTGACTTTTTAACCAGTACATCAATTATTGCCTGCTGAACGGAAGCTGCTATATCCGGAATAGAATTTTGAAAATTCTTTTCAGGAAATTCTTTTTCAAGGAAATATCGAACTGATGTTTTCAAGCCGCTAAAACTAAAGTTCAAATTCTCATCGTTGAGCATTGACCTTGGGAATTGATATTTTTTGGAATCCCCCTCTTTTGCTAATTTATCAATATGAGGACCACCAGGGTAGGGGAGACCAAGCATCGAGGCAATTTTGTCGAAAGCTTCACCTGCGGCATCATCAACCGTTGCTCCAAGTAACTTGTAACTGATGAATGATTTAACGTAAAATAATGCTGTGTGACCGCCACTTACGACCAATGTGATGTAGGGAAACTGAACAGTGGAATCCTGCAAACTTCCTGAGAAAATATGCCCTTCAATATGATTAATTGGTATTACAGGTTTGTTGTATTTTATCGCTAAACCTTTTCCGAAATTTGAACCAACAAGTAAAGAACCGATTAATCCCGGCTCAGTTGTAACCGCAATTGCATCTATATCGGAAATCTGAGTCTGGCTTTTATTTAAAGATTCTGACAAAACTTCGAAAATATATTCGAGATGAGCTCTTGATGCAAGTTCGGGAATAATGCCACCATACTTGCTATGAAAGTGTTGTGAAGATATGATATTACTTTTAACAAATCCATTTTCAACAACCGAAACAGATGTGTCATCACATGATGATTCAATGGCAAGGATTTTCATATCAACAATCCAGGTTTCTTAGTTTTTCCAATAGCATTGTTAAAGCAGTTCCAACGGCTCTTTCTCTGTTTACTTCTCTGTCGGTACTGAAGACAAATCTTTTAACATTAACAAAAGTCTCGTCAGACAGTCCTATAAAAACTGTTCCAACAGGTTTTTCCTCGCTTCCACCTGTAGGTCCTGCTATTCCGGTAATTCCTATTCCAAAATCAGTGTTAAAGTTCTTTCGAACATTGTTTGCCATTTCAGAAGCGACCTGCTCGCTTACGGCACCATGATTTAGCAAAGAATCATGACTTACATTGAGTGTTTTTTCTTTAGCTTCATTGCTATAAACAATAACTCCACCTTTAAAAAATTTCGAACTTCCTGATAATGATGTAAATTGTCCTCCTAATAATCCACCAGTACACGATTCGGCAACTGATACTGTTTTATTTAATTTAGTAAGAAATTGACCTACAACTGAAACTAATGAACTCCCTTCAGTTCCGAAGATAAAACGTCCCACTCTGTCGTAAATAATTTTTTCAATTTCATCTAATTTACCTTCAGCTAATGAAAAGTTCTCAGCTGTAACTCCAATCCTAAGCTTAACACCTTGATACGATGGAAGGAAAGCCAAAGTACCACCATTTAGAAATTCATCAGGATTTTCTATTAAATCAGCCAATTTTGATTCGGGAATACCGGTTGTTAATAAATTCTTATACAATACTACATCGTCATATCTTTCTGAAATTCTTTTTTGTATCAATGGTAATACATGGTTTATCATAATGTATTTCATCTCTGTTGGGACGCCAGGTAGAGATACTACAGAATTGCAGTCGAGTTCGAATAACATGCCAGGAGCAGTACCAACTGCGTTTGGAAGCACTTTAGATTTTGATGGAACAAATGCCTGCTCTTTATTTCTGTCGGTTAGCTTATAACCTCTGATAGAAAATATCTCTTTTAAATATTCCAAAGTCGGTTCGTGCAATATCAACTCATCATTAAAATAATCACACAACACTTTTTTTGTTATATCATCATGAGTTGGACCTAATCCACCTGTTAAAATAATTAAATCATTTATCGAAAGAAGTCTATCCAATTCATTAATCAGGTCTTGCCTGTTATCACCGATAGTTGTGTGGCAAGTTACAAGAGCACCCAAACCTGTGCATTGAGAAGCAATCCATGAAGCATTTGTATTGGTTATCTGCCCGATACAAAGTTCATCACCTATTAATATAAGAGCAATTTTAAACATAATAATTCTTATTAAAATTAAAACGGCGAACAAAAATTTGAACGCCGTTTCTTATCATTAAAACTTAACATCATTTAAGTTCATATTATCTTTATTAATCTTCCTTCGGTGTTTCAGAATCAGTGGCTTCACTTGAAACTATAACAACTTCGGGATTATTAACAACAGCTTCCACAATTACCGGTTCCTTTACTTCTTCCTGCTTAGCGACTTCAACAACAGGTGTTTCCTCTTTACGAGGAATCAGATATTCGGGAATTGGAATATCGTTCAAAGGTGCCAGAATCTCTTCGGGTATCTCGATACTTTCCATCGGCTCGATAGGTGTTCCTGCTTTGTACTTACCTGCATTTGGTACAGGATGTTTTGAGACATAAGCATCTATAGTTACCTGGTCTTTAAGTCGTAAACACTCTACTACTGAGAGAACAATCTTTTTTGCTTCCTTGTCGAATTCAACGACTCTCAATGGCAGCATATCTCCAATCTGGAAGTAATCGCTGATATTCTTAACTGGTGCAAATGAAAGTTGGGATATCGGAACGAAACCATCAACCTCATCGGGCAGTTCTACAATGACACCTTTTTCAATAATACGTTCAATCTTTGCTTCAGTTTCTTCTCCTGATTTATATTTTGTTTCGAAGAAATCCCATGGATTGTCTGCTATTTGTTTGTGTCCTAATGCAATTCTTCTTTGCTCTGGGTCAATGCTCAATACGCAAACTTCCAACTCATCTCCCTTTCTTACGAATTCACCGGGGTGGCGTATCTTCTTAGTCCAGGAGAGGTCGCTAATATGAATCAAGCCGTCAACTCCGGGTTCAAGTTCAATGAATACTCCGAAGTTTGTCAAATTCCTAACAATTCCTTTGTGAACTGAATTCACTGGGAATTTTGCCATCAAATCCTGCCATGGATCCGGGTCAAGCTGTTTCATGCCCAAAGCAAGTTTCTTTTCGTCCTTATCAATATTCAGAACAATTGCCTCAACATTTTGTCCCATTGAAACAATCTGTGAAGGGTGCTTGACATGTTGAGTCCATGACATCTCGCTAATGTGAATAAGTCCTTCAATTCCTTTTTCAATTTCAATAAATGCTCCGTAATCGGTCAAGCTGACAACTTTACCTGATACTTTAATACCTTTTTCGTATTTTTCACCTATTGTATCCCAAGGATGTTGTGTGAGTTGCTTCATACCCAATGAAATTCTCTTCTTGTCAGTATCGAAATCAAGAATAACAACTTTAACTACTTCGTCAAGTGATACAATTTCACTCGGATGAGTAACCCTGCCCCATGAGAGGTCAGTTATGTGAACCAAACCATCAACACCGCCAAGGTCAACGAAAATACCAAAGTCGGAAATTGCTTTAACAGTTCCTTCCAGAACAAGACCTTTTTCAAGACGTGAAATAATTTCATTTCTTTGTTCGGAAATCTGTTCGTCAAGTAATACCTTATGGCTAACGACAACATTTTCACTCGGATGGTTTACCTTAACAACTTTAACGTCAATAGTTTTGTTAACCCAACCGTCGAAGTCTCGTACAGGTCTGACATCTATTTGTGAACCTGGGAGAAATGCTTCAATTCCCAAAAGGTCAACTACCATACCGCCTTTAATTCTGCGTAAGATTTTTACAGGTACAACTTTTTGCTCGGTATTAAGTTGAATAATATCTTCCCAAATTCTCATGAAGTCAGCTCTTCTGCGGGACAGAACCAACTTGCCGTCTGCATCTTCCATCTTTTCGATATAGACATCAATCTGGTCTCCAATCTGAAGATTCTCGGAGTTCAGCAATTCTGCTCTTGGTATTACTCCAAAAGATTTAAAACCAATATCTACCAAAACTTCATCTTTGGTAATGTTAATTATTTTTCCCTGTACCAACTCATCTTCTTTGATTTTGGTAATCGAACCGTCAGCTAACTTTTCGAAAGCATCGTCGTCGAGTTCAAGATTGCCAAAGCCCTCTTCGAGCAATGAACCTACATTATGGTAATCAAATTTTGAGAAGTTTTGGTCAAGGGTTTCCATCAGGAAGTCATCTTGTTCGGATTCAATAATTTCTTCAGATTTATCAACATCCATTTCAATTTCATTTTCATTTTCAATCATGAAAAATCTCCATTTTTATAAAAAAAGTTAAACAATAGTTAATTAATATATATAATTTCCAAACATCGCTGAATGGAGCTATGCAAGTTAAAATAAATTTAACATATATACAAATCTTTTTTTTACAAAAACTTAGCTAAAATCTTAATAATAATGCAAAAAATTGTAACTTTTAGTTAGTTGTGTGTGTCTTCCAAACAAAAAGTGAGGGTGAAATATGAAAACAAGTTCAAAAATATCGCTTATATTGATTTTATCAATCTTTATTATTTCCTGCGACAATAGTTCAGATGTACCTGCACAAGCCGATAAATTGACCGGAAATTTTCAGTTGATTTTGAGTAATTCAGAGGATACTAACATCTTAGCTGATTTGTTTATTCAAGGAAATATCTACCGGTCAAATGACACAAATCAATATGGATTAAATGTTGGTAAGATGTTTATCAGTTCATTAAGTTTAGAATACAGTAGATATGACAGCATTTTAGAAGATTATATTTTTGGTTATGGTATCAGTTGTATGTTATCTGAATTAATCGAGAAACCTGTTATAGGTGGAATTAGTAATTGGGGATATACAGGAAATCCTGACTTAGGTATTGATGAATTTTTTATTGATATATATACTCCGAAACTGCCTAAGATTATCAAGCCGAATAATAACTTTTCAAAAGTTGCAATTACAGGCTTTAATATTAAATGGGATGCTGATATTAATAATAAAACAATGATAATATTAACAAATATTCCAAGAGATTCTTCCTTGCCTGATTTAGGGTATAATTTTTTCAATGACCATGGTTGGTATGCAAAAGTACCTGATAGCGGTGATTATTTTATGAGCGAAGAAATATTATCAAAAATGAATAAAAATGATACATTATTTATTGGGTTATATAGAATTATGAATGATACCGTAAACACACAAAAATATAATTTCATTTTTTGGAGATTTTTAGAAAGTAATAAATCATATATACTGCAATAATTTATACTTGAATTGAGATGTCTATTTCATTTCACGTTTGTAATTTACTTAATGAAGTGAAATAACTACACAAAAACTTTATTCAAAAAAAGATTGTTACTTTTCTTAATGGCTTTCGTGAGTAAATCTTCGGTAATCGGAACTATTCCAGGCAATTCACAGACAGCACCGGAAGCATAATTTGCAAGCATTGCCGCATTTTGTGCTGAAGCTCCACCGGAAGTTGCCGCGGCTAAAGTAGCTATAGCTGTATCGCCAGCACCCGAAACGTCGGCAATATACCTTGCAATTGTTGGGACATGCCAGATATCTCCGTTTGATTCAAAAAGCATCATACCCTTTGCTCCCAAAGTCAATAATAGATTTTTCGGTAACAAAGATTCCATCAGCTTCTTACCTGCATTAATCAGGTCTTCGCTTGTCTTTATTTCCATTGATAAAGCTGACGCGGCTTCTTTTTTGTTTGGCTTGAAAAAAGTGGAATTTTTATACGAAAAGAAGTTATCATACTTTGGGTCAACATAAACCGGAATATTGTGAAGATTGGCATAAGTTGTTATTTCGGCTATCAAATATTCAGATATGGTACCTTTGTTGTAATCTCCAAAAATAATTCCTGTCAGGTCTTTTTGTGATTTTAATGTAGTAATAATCGAAACTTCCGCTTCAGAATTTATATTTGTTCTTACTTCTCTGTCTAATCTTACTATGTGTTGATTATTTCCTATGATACGTGTTTTTACAGTAGTCGGTCTGCTCTGGTCTCTGAAAAGTCCTTTGGGGTCAATGCCTGATTCATTGGCAATACTAATAAATTTGTCACCTGATGAGTCATCTCCGATTATACCGAATAAAATGGGATTCAAACCGAGTGATTTCAAATTATTTGCAACATTAGCCGCACCTCCAAGGTGAAATGATTCATCTTCGATATCCACAACAGGTACGGGAGCTTCGGGAGAAATTCGAGAAACGTTACCCCAAAAAAATCTGTCGAGCATCACATCTCCGATTACGGCAATAGTCTTGCCCTGTGCATCGGAAATGATTGATTTTAATTTTTCAATTGTCATTATTTATTATTTCTATTAGTAAAAGTCAAAAATAAATATCACGCAACAAAGCAGTATTTATTTAATAAGATTAATAAAAAAATTAACATTGCTCAATCAGAATAAAAGCCGTGGCATTTTTTTCTGAATGTGATAGAGTTACAAGAACGATGCAATCGCCCCATTGCTTAGCCATGCCTCCAAATAATTCTATTTTGGGTCTTCCGCTTGGTTCATTTTTAACTCCGATTTCGGAGAATTTGAATCCTTCGGTTATTCCTGTACCGATCGCCTTGCTGAATGCTTCTTTGGCGGCAAACCGAGCTGCATAATGCAAAAATCTTGTATCCTTGAACTGCTCGCAGTAATTTCTCTCAGTATCGGTGAATATTCTTTTTAAGAACTTTTCACCGTATTGTTCTATAGCTTTTTCTATTCTTGGTATTTCAATTAAATCCGTTCCAATTCCAACAATCATCTATTCCTCAAAAAATTAGTTTTCAATTTCTTTAGCATATTTTTTATATTCCTTAATCAAAGCAGGAAAAGCAATCCCCGAAGGTTTATCTAATCTTGCATGAACCAAATTGCTTATTATTGTCTTATTAGGGTTGACCTCAACAACATATGCACCGTTTCTCAGTGCGATGAGCGGTAAATCTGCCGCAGGATAGACTTCAGCAGAAGTCCCGACACTAAAGAACATATCACAGGTTTCGGCAGATTCCTGAGCTTTTATAAGAACATCATTAGGAAGCATTTCACCGAACCAAACTACAGATGGTCTAACCTTACCACCGCATTCAGGACAAACAGGCGGTGATTCTGATTCACTATCTATTTTTTCAATAATCTGTCTTTTACAATTCATGCAGTGATTATCTACAATATTTCCATGTAATTCAAAAACATTTTCTGAACCGGCTTGCTGATGCAATCTGTCAATATTTTGTGTAAATAAAATTACATTCGGAATTAGCTTTTGCATTTCAGCAATGGCAAAATGTCCTGGGTTTGGTTTTTTACTACCCATTATTTCCCGCCTGTGCTTATACCATTTCCAGACAGTATCAGGATTAGCCATGAATCCTTCAACACTTGCAAGCTCTGAAGGATTTAGTTTTGTCCATAATCCATCAGGGTCACGAAATGTTTGTATTCCGCTTTCAGCAGAAACACCGGCACCTGTCAAAATCACAATCTTATCTGCTTCGTATAACTTTTTAACAACTTCTGAATACATACTTAAATGAAAAGTTAATTTAATAATTCACCAAAATAAAAATTTTATAATTAAAAACATTGGCTAAGTTTTACACAATTTTCATTTTGTATTAATAAAATACTATCATTTGATACTCAACACTTAAGGGCAGTTCTAAAAAACTCAACTTTTTTGTCATTCTGAGCGTAGCGAAGAATATGTATTATTGATTTTATGGAATCGAGATTCTTCACTACGTTCAGAATGACAATTTTAAAAAAACAACACTTATTAAAAAGTTATACTTCAATATCTGATAATCTTTTTTTAATTTCATCACCATCACTTATAGGATATTCGCAGGAAAAATTACTACATATATAAACTGTTGCTTTTCCATCAATCATGTACATCTCACTTGTGAATGGTGCTATCTTTTCAAGTTCGCACTGATTATTCGGTGTTTTAATTATAATATGTATATTAGAATTGTATTTTTTTCTTAAGACTGTGATATAATCATTAATATCTTTCAACTTATTGGCAACAAAAACAATTTCAATTGATGTGTTGATATAATTGCTTAAACCAATAAGGAATTGGGTATATGCTGAAGGATATTCTGTTACATACATTGAATAATACTTGATTATTTTATCAATATCACTTTGATACTCTACATTACCGGTCAGTTTAAATAATTTAATCAAATTTGTAAGCTGAACTGAATTTCCCGATGGTATGGCTCCATCATAAATTTCCTTTTTTCTAATTATTAAGTCTTCAGAAAGAGATGAAGTGAAAAAATATGCTCCCGAATCTTTATCCCAAAAATTAGTTTTTAGAATTTCCTGAATACGGATAACTTCTTTTAAATATAGAATATCAAAAGTAGTATTATATAGTTCGAGTAGTCCCCAACTATAGAAAGCATAATCATCTAAGTTGCCAACAATAGAACTTTGAAAACTGTGAATAAAGAAACCTTGTTCATCAATTAAATTTTGTGAAATGAACTTTTGATTTCTTTTAGCTATTTCAATAAATTTTTCCTCATTGAGTATCTTTCCTGCAAAGGCGAATGCTGCCATCATGAGTCCATTCCAATCTGCAAGAATTTTCGTATCCTTGAATGGATGAATGCGTTGTTCCCTTTCATTAAATATTATACTTCTTATTTCTTCAATTTTATCATTCAATTCATCGTTTTTTAAACCTGTCCTTTTTGCAATTTCATCGAAAGCACTGCTCCTGTGAAGAATATTATCTCCGGTTGCTTTACCTGTTTTCTCATTATGAAAATCACCTTCCTCATTAATCGAATAGATTGTTTTTCCAATTTGAAAATCATTGCCAAGCAGCTTTTTCAATTCATCGCTTTTCCAAAGATAGAACTTGCCTTCAATTCCCTCGCTGTCGGCATCTTCTGCACAGTAAAAACCTCCATCCTCCGAGTACAAAACTCTGCTCACATAATTCAATATTTCAAAGACTATTTGTTTGAAATCCTCATTTCCTGTCAACAACCAACATTCAATATATGACATAGAAAGCAATGCCTGGTCATAAAGCATCTTCTCGAAATGCGGCACAAGCCATAACCTGTCTGTTGAATACCTGTGAAATCCAAAACCAATGTGGTCATATATCCCGCCTTTTCTCATTTCGCTCAGTGTTTTTATTACCATGCCAAGAGCAATGTCATTTTTACAGATTTTATTGTATCGCATTAAAAATGACAGATTATGTGGTATTGGAAATTTAGGACTGTTACCAAATCCACCATAAATTTCATCAAAATTGCTCTTTAATTGTTCGTAAGCTCTATCTAATGCACTTTGGTTAAGCTCAGTTTCAGAGTTTAATTTTCTAACATCACGTATTCTTTCCGTCAAATCTTCAGATGAGATCAATATGTCTTCTTTGCGGTTATTCCAAAGTTCTTTTATTTTTGGTACTAACTCAAGCATTCCTATTCTATTGACTACAGACTCTTTCGGGAAATAAGTTCCTGCAAAAAATGGTTTCTTATCAGGAGTCATTATTACTGTCAGGGGCCAGCCACCGCTTCCGGTCATCATCTGGCAAACCTGCATATAGATTGAATCAATGTCAGGTCTTTCCTCTCTGTCTACTTTGATGTTTATAAAAGCTTCATTCATCAATTTTGCAACTTCTTCATCTTCGAAAGATTCGTGAGCCATGACATGACACCAATGGCATGTAGAATATCCTATCGAGAGAAAAATTGGTTTATCCTCATTCTTTGCTTTATCGAATGCTTCTTCACACCATGGATACCAATTAACCGGATTATGTGCATGCTGCAACAAATAAGGATTTTTCTCGTTAATTAATTTGTTTAGTTTTTGATTTATATTTTTTTTCATATATTTATCTAGATTTAATAAACTTTTTTTAATAACGATTTGATTGTAAAATATTTGGAAATATTTATGACGAAATTAAAATTGTCTTTGCTTATTATTGTAATTTGTTTCACTTTTAATCCTTGTAATTACCTTTTCTCTAAGGAAGAAGCTATACCTGGAATTGGTTTTATCACACCGACTTATGATAAATCTACTAAACATGGATATTATATTCCTAAAGATATGAAAGATAGCTTTAAGGAAATTGATAAATTATTACCTGAATCTACAAAGGAAGATATTATAAATTCTGATATTAACGACAACTTGATTAAATATCAGACATTTATGCCTTGGATATATGTTAATTGGAGTATGGCAGATACATCCGAAATAGTCAAATATCTTTTAGGAAAGGGTTTTGACTATGAAACTGATTTTTCAAAAATTATTTTTGAAGCATATATAAATTATAAGAAAGGTCTAAAAATAAGGTTTGAATTGAAACCTAAAGTTTATTCCTTTAATAGAAATCTATTTTTATTAAAAGCCGATACAATTATTATTCCAAACAATTTTCCAAATCCCAAAGGGGCAATACTCTTGGATTCGACAGAAATGAAACCCCATTTCAATTATATGGGTGGCAAATTTACTCTTATTGATTCGCTTTATGACCCCATAATGATGTTAATTACTGAAAATGGCTTCAATCCTGCCCAAAACATGTGGTATGTTTGGTGGACACAGATTTTTAAGTTCGGTGAAAACATTGATACTCTGCCTTATTTTTTAAAACAAGAATTATTTGATGAAAAATTCAATAAAAAGTATGCTTATAATGCTGATTTTATATTGGTTTTTGAAGATATCGAAGCTCCGGTTCCAAAATCAATAATGCGTGATAATCTTTTTGATATTGGTTTTTATGAATATTTAAGCACTAGGAAACATTTTGGTTTTTATCTGATTCGCCAAAGAGATGTAGTTTATTTTGAATATTAATTGTTTATTATCAATTACAGTATTAAATTACTTTTTTTAAAAAAGAAAATAATACATTGTTTTATTTTTGAAGATTTAAAATAATCATGGAGATATTTTTTATCGCACTTGCTGTTGCAATTGCTTTTTATTGTGCTTTATTATCAGCATCTTTATCTTCCCTGTCACAGGAAAGATTGGACTTTTTGAAGCAGGAGTTGGATAATGCCAAGCAAAAAGATTTTAAAATGCACAACAAAATTCACAATCTCCTTAAGTTACGCTATGAAGAATCTAAGGAACCATTTTTCATCATTGAATCGGTATTATATATTATATCCTTCATCATTTTGGTATTTTATTTGTCAAATAACTATTTTACTTTGTATTACATTCTAATATACAATATCTTATTGTTTTTGATTATAACATTGCTGAGGTCAGTTATCTGGGCTTTAGGTGCACGTTTTTCGGATAATGTATCAATCAGGATGACAGGAATGATTGTTTTTTTTCTTTTTTTAATAACCCCATTTTATAAATTATTGACAAAAATTATAGAAGCAGTCAGCGGTAAAGAACCTGAGGAGGCTTCCCGTAATGAACTTAATGCCATGTTTGAAACTGCGCATGAAGACGGCTCAATAGAAGCTGATGAATACAGAATATTAAAAAATATAATGCACTTCAGCGATGTGTTGGTAACCGATGTAATGACTCCGAGAACTATTCTTTTCAGTTGTCATGCAGATTTGACAGTTGGAGAAATAATTAATATGCCGGAAATTCAGATGTACTCGCGCTTTCCGATATGGGACGGTAATTCGATTGACGAAGGGATTGTGGGTTATGTGATTTCCAAAGATATACTTTTAGCAGCATTAAAAGGAAAATCATCAAAAAAATTGAGGGAATTTTCACGCGAAATTTATATTATTCCAGAAAATGCTTCGCTTGACAAAGCTCTCGAACAATTTTTACAAAGAAGGCAACATATATCAATTGTCGTTGACGAGTATGGCGGTGTTGAAGGTATCCTTACAATGGAAGACGTCCTGGAAACCATTTTAGGTGTTGAAATTGTTGATGAAGCCGATAAAATTGTTGACCTCAGAGAAGCCGCTAAACACAAGAGAGATAAACGAATAGCAGACCATCGCACTCAACGTCCAGATTAAATTCTTTAGTTTCTGGAAATATTTAATTTACTGGCTCAGAGCTAATTTTTTGGCATGTTCATACATACTTCCGAACGCATTTTGCCTTGAGGGACTTAAACTTGCTATTATATTTGTACTTTTGACAAAGTTATCGAGATGTTCTTTGGAATTGTTAAGTATATCATCTACTTTTTGCCCATCAAATATACTGAGTAAAATTGCAACTTGTCCCTGTACTAATTTGGAATCTGCATATCCTTTGAAAAACATTCTGTTGTCAATTTTTTCACCGGTTATATAAACTGTTGATTGACATCCTTGAATTTTGTTTTTATCAATCATTGATTCTTTAGGGAAATCACCTAATCTGGCACCGTATTCCATTAAAGTCTGGAACATGAATTCCTGTCCCAGTTCTTGTGCGGCTTGTATGTTATCAATAAATTTTTGTGTTATTTCTTCAATAGTTTCTTCAGGTATTTGATAGTTATCATTTATCTTAATCATATTATCTTCAATACAAGTTCATTATTTGTTAATTGTTAATTTAAAAGTTAATTTATCTCTTTGTCTTCAAATTGTTCGAATAAATCCATGACTTCCTTTGCGCTATTGCATTGTTGTAAATTGCCGCGAAATGAATCGTTATTCATAAGTCGCGAGATTCTGCTTAAAAGTCGCAAATTGTTGCCAACATGATTTTCCATTCCAATGAGTAGAAAAACAATAGAAACCGGTTTGTCATCAATTGAACTATATTCGACAGGTTCGTTAAGTAAAGCCAATGAACCAACTGGATCCTTTATAGCATTGGTTTTAGCATGAGGCAGTGCAATTCCTTTACCGACACCCGTTGACATTATTTTTTCTCTCTCAAATACTTCTTGCTTGACTATTTCTCTGTCAAGAATTTTATTGCTTTTTTCAGCAAGAACAATCATCTGGTCAAGAAGTTCTCTTTTTGATTCAACTTTTAAATCAATTTTAATCGAGTCTATATTTAAAATCTCTGTTATTTTCATTTTTTTTATGCATATTAAAAAACATATAACTATTTTGTTATTATTTTATTTTTCAGAACGCCATTGTTTAACTAAATCAGTGTACTTCTTTGTCATTTTCATAGCTAAATCCAAATCTTTGCTTTCCGAATGAACCAAGAATGCAGCTTTTTCCTTATCGGGCAACAATAATATTGAATTTCCATCTTCAAATATTTTCACCCCATCAACCAATTCCCTTTGGTGGTTTTCTGAATATTCCATGGCGCATCGCATGACCTTTCCCTTAAGCTCCCAGGGGCAATTAACATTTTTTCCATGTTGAAACCTTAATGGCAATTCCATATCAAGTTTTGGAATTTCGAATCCGGTTTCTGTTAGCATTTCCAGAATTTTACCAATAGTGAACATGCCATCTGCAGCAAAAAGAAAATCCCTGAAAATATAATTACCCCAAACACCTCCAACAAAAATCACATTCTCGTCTCTTGTTGCTTCCATCATTGCAGAATGCGTATCTTTTATCCTTATTATTTCAACATTATAATCTTTGGCAATTGTATCAATATCCATGCTTGCCAAAATAGAAACTGCAATTTTATAAGGTTCCCGGTATTTGTTTGTTTCCAAAAAAAGTTTAGTCAATATTGTAAGTAATCTTGTCGGATTATAAAGTACACCCCTCTCATCAAGCAAAGATATTTTCTCTGCTCCGGGTTCGATAATAAATCCCAGTCCGTAGCCCAGAGATTTCATAATCATCTGTGCTTCATCAGTATTTTCCAATGTAGCATTCGTATGAAATTTTCTTGAATCTACATAATCGTGCAATGTGAGTGCATCAATATTCAATTTTCCAAGTATGTACGGAAATATCGTTGAAGCAAGTCCATGCGAATAATCTATCATGACCTTATATCTTGCTTTTCTGATTAAGTCAACTTTCAGTGACTCAAGGTATCTGTTTCTATAAATTTCATTACTTCGTTCGGGATAATAAATTTTTCCTACACTGTCATGATGAACACGATGAATATCTTCTCCGAAAAAATATCTTTCGATTGCTTTTGTTTGAGATAAATTAATATCTCTACCTTCTTTACTGAAAATTATTATATCAGTTCGACCAATTTCTCTAGGGCTTCTTCGTACATGAAAGCCGCCAGCATATTTGTCAGTCCTTAACTCCTGTCTGGTTTGAGGTATCGAAATTGTCTGTACATCGTGGATATTGACACCAACGGATGATAATCCCGTTGAAATGGCTCTTTTCATAATGCGGGAAACCCGATCAGTGTCTCTGCTGGCAATTATCGTAACATTTTGTCCATAAGTCATTCCAATTGCTGCACCGAGCTTAGCACCAAATTCAGGATGAATTTCCAAATTCGACAGCCCTGAAATGCGTGCGTCGGTAAAAAGTTCCCTCAACCATTTTTCTTCCTGAACCAATGATGTGGACAGAATAGCTCCTTCCTCAATATGCTTATTGGGCCAAAGTTTAATATTCGATGTTAAGGTTGCTTCGGAATCAATTTGACATTTTTCAGCTATAAAAACATTTTCGGAAATCGTTACGTGCGAACCAATTTTACAGTCGTTACAAATTACTGCCTGTGTGATTTCGGCAAAATCACCTATTTCAACATTATTCCAAATAATTGCATTAATTAATTTAACTCCTGCACCTATCTTGACTCCATTGCCGACAACTGAATTAGTTAATTCAGCAAACTCTAATATAATAGAATTATCACCTATGAAATTGGCACCTGTAAATTTTACAGTGGGGGCTAATTTCGTATTTTTCCCATATGTGTTTTTACCCCGCATTCGTCCTCGTGATGACAACTGTACCTTAGAACTGATAGCATCATTTTGCCCTTTTTGATACTCGTTTAAATTGCCAATATCCCTCCAGTATCCCTCGCAAATATATCCGAATAAAGGCAATTTATTTTGTAGCATATAAGGAAATAAATCTTTGCTGAAGTCATACTCTTCATGATAAGGTATTAATTTCAAAGCTTCAGGTTCTAATATGTATATACCTGTATTAATTGTATCGCTGAATACCTGACCCCAGGACGGCTTTTCTAAAAATCTTGTGATTTTTCCATCCTTGTCAGTCATAACGATACCATATTGTAAAGGATTAGGTACTCTGGTCAGTAAAATTGTTGCCATTGCTCCATTTTTTTCATGAAATTCTATGGCTTTGGTCAAATCGAAGTCGGTAAGAACATCCCCGCTGATTATTATAAATCTCTTATCGAGCAATTCCTGAGCATTCCTAACAGCTCCGGCTGTACCGTAATCAGCAACAGCTTTGACATATTTCATGTCAATACCAAACTTACTGCCCTCCTCAAAATAGGAAGTTATTATTTCAGGTTGAAAATATAGTACTGAAACTATTTCATTAATACCATGCTTTTTTAACAGATTAACAATATGCTCCATCATTGGTGTATTTAGTACACTTACCATTGGTTTCGGTATTGTCATTGTCAATGGTCTCAACCGGGTTCCGAAACCACCCGCCATAATAACTGCCTTAATCATAAAATTTTATTTTCTTAATTATGTAAAATAAAATAAACATCAATTTATTGAATTTTTTTAATTTAACAAATTTTATTTTTCATTATTGTTCAATTTATATTGTTTTGTTCAATCAATCTTTACATATAATTTGATAATTTTGTATTATGTTTGTTTCGAATGGTTGTCTGAATTTCTATAATATTTTAAGGAGAAAAAATTGTTGGCATTGGTTACAGGGGGTAGCGGTTTTATCGGAAGCCATGTCGTTGATGTTCTAGTTAGTCAGGGATATAATGTTTCTTGTATAGTAAGAAAAACCAGCAACTTACAATGGCTTAAGGATAAACCAGTCAAGTTAATTGAAACATCTTTATACGACAAAGATTTATTGAAGAATGTTGTTCAAGGTGTGGACTATGTATATCATGTTGCAGGATTGACTTTTGCCAGAAATTATGAAGAATTCGTCATAGGTAATCGGGATGCAACGAGAAACCTGATTGAAGTTGTATCTGAAAACTCAAAAAACTTAAAAAGATTTCTTTTTGTGAGTAGTCAAACAGTTACAGGTCCTGCTCAATCTCTCGATAGTCCTGTAAATGAGGAAACCGATTGCAAGCCATTAACTGCTTATGGGAAAAGTAAAAAATTGGCTGAAGAAGAAGTGTTGAAATTCAGGAATAAAATACCTATAACCATCGTGAGAGCACCTGCTGTCTATGGTCCACGCGATACAGCAATTTTTCAGGTTTTTAAAACTGTGAAGACAGGATTGGCGATGATGGTTGGAATGAAACCGAAATATGTTAGTTTGATACATTCTGATGACCTTTCAAGAGGTATTGTTGAGGCGGCTAGTAATGAAAATTCTGAAGGAGAAATATATTTCTTATCATCAGAGGAATATTATACATGGGACTACTTAATACCTTTGATGACAAAATTGATGAATAAGAAATTCGTTATCAAACTTAAATTACCGCATTTTGTAGTTTTATCGGCAGCAGGCATTACTGAATTTTTTGGGAAATTTGCAAAGAAGCCGCCAATTTTTAATTATGAAAAGGGTATTGATTTCATTCAGGATTTTTGGATATGTTCTAATGGAAAAGCCAAAAGGGATTTTGGATTTGAACAAAAAGTTGGAATTGAAGAAGGGATGAGAAATACTATTAACTGGTACAGAGATAATAATTGGTTGTAATTAGAGATAAATGAAAATGAAATTTTCAAAAAAAAACTCATTAAACTATTAAACTTATCAAACTAAGCTTATGTGGTTATTAAAAAAATTTGCAGCAGTTATCATAACTTTTACTTTTGTATCAATTGCCTTGATATTTTTCTTTTATTACTTACACTCGTTGTCGGTTCCCGACGAAATGGAGGATATTAATACTAATGACTTAAAATCTGTCGTCAAAGTTTATTCCTTGACTGGTGGAATAAAGCATATAGAAGCAAACTATGAATCGGATGCATATTTTGCAATTGGGTATATTCAAGCAACTGATAGAATGTTCCAGTTGGATATTTTACGTAGGACTGCTAAAGGTGAACTGTCCGAAATATTTGGGAGAGAATACCTTCCATTCGATAAGTATATGAGAACTATGAATTTAAGCGGAATATCAAAAAATAATAAAAAAGTCCTTCATAGTCATGTACTGAAATTATTACAGAGGTTTTCCGATGGAATTAATTTTTATATTGAACATAACAAAAAAAGACTTCATTTTGGTTTTTCTGCATTAAATTATATTCCACAACCATGGAAAGTCGAAGATTGTCTTTTAATTCAAAGACTTTTTGCATTTCAGATGAGTATTGGTTTCAAAGCAGACATTAATTTCGGAAGTATAGCAGAGATTATCGGAGTTGAAAATACTATGAGATTAATTCCAGACTTTGAACAAAATTCAATATTTGTCTATGATGAATTCCTGATTGACTCCTTGCCTGAGAAATTAACAAATAATGATGAAATGCTCAATAAAAAAGAAGGTGAAAATGCTTTTGTCAGAAATTTTAAATATGAATTTGAGAAATTGAATAATGTGCGATTTTCAAATAGTATAACCAGTTACAGTTCTTTTGGTTGCAATGTCTGGGCAATGAGAAAAATTCAAAGAGAAAATGCTGAAGCTATTTTAGCAAATGATTTTCATTCCGAAATCACAATCCCTTCGATGTGGTATCAAATGCAGGTAAGCTATCCGGGAACTAACTTTGCCGGTTATGCTTTACCGGGTATTCCGTTTGTACTTTCAGGCAGAAGCAACAATATTTCTTGGGGTTTAGCTAATGCTATGCTCGATGATTGTGATTACTTTATCGAGAAAGTTGATGAACAGCATGACTCCTACAGAGTCTCATCTGAAAGTTTAGATAAATTCAATTACAAGAAAGATACAATCAAAATTGCGAAATCTGAACCGTATGTTTATTACTTAAGAGCTACAACCCGCTCACCGGTTATTTCGGATTTCTACTCAACTAAAGATATTGATTTTTCGGATAATTTTAAAAAAACTAAAAAAGCTGATATTTTAAAGAAATATGTAATGAGTTATAGATGGACAGGTAGTTTGGAATCTGATGAAATGACGCCGCAATATTTACTGACAAAGGTTAATACTTGGGATGCATTCAAATTTGTTTTTAAAAAATGGAAATCACCCGGATTAAATTTTGTATATGCAGACAAATCCGGGAATATCGGATTATTAACTGCCGGAGCAATTCCAAGAAGAGGTTCATCAAATAATTTGATTATTCCAAATCCGGGATGGTTGCCGGAACACGACTGGTTTGGTCTGGATACATTCGGAGTAATTGGGACACAATTTAATCCTCCGAAAAAATATGTGTCTGCTGCTAATAATCCTTTGATGAGAAAATCCAATTATTCAAAATACTTTGACCTTTCGTCAAGAGCAAAAAGAATAGAGGAATTAATTCAACAATATCAAACTACCGATAATTATATTGTCGGTACCATTGATATTCAAAGAATGCAGACTGATATTCTCTCGGACTATTCTCGCGTGCTTATGAGTATAATTCAACCTGTTATTAAAAAAAATTTAAATACATTAACTGATAATGAGAAACAAGCTTATAAATTAATCAGGAACTGGGATTTTTTACAATCATCAGAAAATCAGGCACCGGTAATTTTCAATATGCTTACTATGAAATTAATAGAAAATATCTTCAAACCACAGTTAGGGAGCAAGGCATTTTCATACTATTTGGATATGCCTCAATTTGCGATGAATAAAATCCTGGAAATTTTAAAAACATACTATCCTCCAAATGAGGATGATTCAATTTCAATAGAGGAACAGACAAGAATTTATACTATAATGATTAGTTTCAAGCAGGCAATTGGAACTCTTGCTAAAATCTATAAAACTTCTGATATAAAAAAATGGAAATATGGTGAATTTCATAAATTAACCTTCAAAATACCTTTAAATAGAAATAAATTTTTAGAACCGGTATTTAGCATCAACGATGTTCAACGTAGCGGAAGCAATACTTCTGTTAATTATAGTTCGTATAATTATTTTAAACCTTTTAACATCGGTTCTTCAGTTTCATTCAGATTAATAGCGGATTTGTCCGAATCAAATTTATCATATTCTCTTCCGGGCGGGATTTCTGAAGACCCTATAAATTCTCATTATACGAGCCAATTGCATTTATGGGAAAATGGTGCTTATCTGAAAATACCGTTTTCATCAAAGAAAATTGATGATACTCACTTAACAGTAATATTACGGTAACTTAACTAAAAGTTAACATTAAATTTGTAATTTAAATTTTTTTCAATTAAAGTTGATTCTAATATGATACAAAGTGATGAATTAAGTGATGATTTAATAAAATCATCAAAAAAAGTTGCGGTTGTTGATGATGAACCAGATATCTTAGAGCTTGTTGTGATAAATTTAAAAAAAGCCGGATATGTAACCAATGGTTTTGAAAACGGAAATAAACTTCTGAAATACCTGAAAAATAATAAACCCGATTTGGTTATTTTGGATTTGATGTTACCTGATATTGATGGTAATGAAATTTGCAAATACATGAAACAGAAAAAGGAATATTCTCAAATTCCGATTATTATGTTGACTGCAAAATCCGAAGAAACAGATAAAGTACTCGGACTTGAATTGGGTGCTGACGATTATATTACCAAACCTTTTTCAATTAGAGAATTTTTGGCAAGGGTAAAAGCGGTTATCAGAAGAGGTGAACCACTTGTTGAATCTGATGTTGTTAAACTTGGTGATGATTTTTTTATGGATATTCAAAAATTCGAAGTTATAGTTAAAAATGAGAAAGTGAATTTAACTACAACAGAATTTAAAATCTTACAGTTGCTCACATCGAGAAAGGGTTGGGTTTTTACTCGCGAACAAATTTTAAATCATATTGATTTATCCAATAAGGGTGTTTTGGACAGGACTGTTGATGTGCATATTAAGAACTTAAGAGACAAATTAGGTCCAGCTGGGAAATATATAAAGAACATAAGAGGGGTTGGCTATAAAATTGAGGATTAATTTCCTTTTTTGTTCATACTAAATTTTGTCTCTAACAGCAAAATTATTTGGCAATTTAATCCTTAAAAGCAAAATAAAACCTATTATGAAAAATGCACATATTGACAGCAAAGCAATTCTGAATGAACCTGTAAATTGCAAAGTCAAGCCGAAAACAAGGGGACCTATCAGACTTGTACCTCTGTCACTAACTTCATAAAGACTAAAATACTCTGCTTCTTTGCCAATCGGTATAAGATTTGAATAAAGGGAACGGCTTAATGCTTGTGTCCCTCCAAGGACCAATGCAATAACTCCAGCTAAGATAAAATATCCTAACTCTGAATTCAGAAACAAGAATGCATACATTATGGCAATAGTCCAGATAATCAAACTAAATAAGATAGTTTTTTTTGCATGAAAATATTTTGCTATTTGGTTAAAAGACAATGCACCGAAAAAAGCTATGAATTGTACCATGACAAAAACAATAGTCAATGTTCCTATGCTCAGCCCAAGTTCATCGTCTCCAAACTGGGAAGAAGAAACTATAACAACCTGTACTCCTTCGTTGTAGCATAAATAAGCGATTAAGAACATTATAGTTTTTGGATAATTGACTGTATCTTTTATAGTTTCCTTTAACTGTCTGAATCCGATAGTTAAAATATTTTGTCTTTTTGGTAAATTAATTATTGGTCGCCTTACTTTCAAAGTCAGCATTGGTACAACTGTAAACAAAGCCCACCACAATCCGGTAGAACTTATACTAATTCTGACGGCATGAGATGCACTGATATTAAAATCCTGATATTGTGAAAATAAATAGGCATTAGCGGCTAGAACTATTCCACCTCCGAGATATCCAACTGCCCAACCGATTGAAGAAACTGAGTCCCTTCTTTCAGGTTCTGCGATTTCACCGAGATAAGCATTGTACATAACAACAGATGCCCCAAAAAATATGTTTGCCGAAAGCAACAGACCACCACCAAATAAATAATTATCACCTTCGAGAAAGTACATCAGAATAGTTGATGCAGAGCCAAGATAGGCAAAGAACCCCAACAAGAATTTCTTTTTATTTGTATAATCAGCTATTGCACCAAGCAATGGCAGTAAGAAAAACTGTACTATGAAAGAAAGTGCTAATATATAAAAGAAGAATGACTTATAATATACAGGGACACCTAAAGGATAAACAAATCCCGCTGAATCTGAAGCCGCATGTGTTATATCCATTAAGTAAGGACCAAGAAATACAGTAACTACAGTTGTGTAGAAAGCAGAATTTGCCCAATCGTAAAAATACCAACCTATTCTTTCTGTCTTTGTACTTTGCACTTTATAAATCTTTTTGGGAAAAAAATAAATTATTAAAATATGAAAAACATTGCAAATACAACGAATCAATTCTTATTAATCTTGCTACTCGTTCAAATCTCCTTATATTTGCATTCTTTTAAATAGAAAATTAATGAGGACTTAATTGAAAGCTTGGAAAGCAGAATCGCTGTTATTTTTTGTAACATTAATTTGGGGAGGTACGTTCGTTTTCACTAAAATCGGATTGAACGATAGTTCACCCGAATTATATGTCACTATACGTTTTTCAATCGCTTTATTGCTTGCTGTGCTGATTTTTGGCAAACACTTAAAAAATATTAAGAAGAATATTCTTTTCCAGGGGTTACTGCTCGGTTTAATATTTGGAGGGGGATTTGTTCTTCAAACAGAGGGATTAAGCTTAACTACAGTTACAAAATCTGCTTTTATAACCGGTATGTCAGTTGTATTTACTCCTTTCGTCTTTAAGTTAATTTGCAAGAGAGAAATACTGCTTTGGTCGAAAATCGGAGTAGTCGTTGCTTTCATTGGATTATGGCTGTTTACAAACCCAAAAATAAATTCGATTAACTTTGGTGATTTTTTAACATTAATTTCCACTATTTTCTGGGCTTTCTATATTGTCCTAATGGATGTCTTTACTAAAGGAAAAGAAAATTTCAGTGAAACAGTCCAATTGGTTTTTCTGCAATTTGTGGGGACAATATCTGTGGCTTTAATTTCTCATGTTATGTTAAACAACTTAAGTTTTGAGATAAATTTCAGCATGAATCTACTGATTTCGTTGGCATATAATGGGATAATAGCATCCTTTATACTAACGTTTATCCATACGGGTTTTCAAAGATATACAACACCGGTTAAAGCCGCTTTGATTTTTTCACTCGAACCTGTTGTTGCCTCAGTTGCGGCTGTTTTTGCCCTTAACGAAATTCTTAATGGCAGAGAATATTCAGGTGCAATTATTCTTTTTGTGGGAGTCATGGTTTCTGAGACAGGGGAATTTATTTATAACAAATTGAAAAAATTATTAGTCAAATAATGAAAATATCAGTATTTTTCGTAAATTTCTGCTCAATATATAAGTTGGCATAAAGTTTGTTTATATTATATTTATTTATAAATTAATAATTTATAAAGGTTTAAAAGAATGATACTTGAAAAGCAAATATTGGATAAAAATCCAACTGAAAAATTCTTTAACAGAGAACTCAGTTTGATTGAGTTTAATAAAAGAGTTCTTGCTGAAGCAGAAGGAAATCAGCATCCTTTACTGGAAAGACTTAAATTTATAGCGATAGTCAGTTCTAACTTTGACGAGTTTTTTATGATACGGGTTGCCGGTTTAAAACGTCAAGTTGCGGCAGGATTGACAGAACTTTCTTTTGATGGGATGACACCTATTGAACAATTGTCTGAAATCAGAAAAAGAATGATTCCTCTTTATCAAAAGCAGGAAGATTTGCTAATGAGTGATATCTTGCCTACTCTTGAAAAAGAAAATGTATTTTTGGATGATTATAAAAAAATAACTGAGGATGATAAAAAATTCCTTACACAATATTTTCATGAATGTATTTTACCCGTATTAACTCCATTGAGTCTCGATTCGGCACATCCTTTTCCAAAGCTGGTAAACCGAAGTTTGAATATAGCTTTTTTACTGTTAGATACAGACAAGAGAACGCCTGAGAAAAAAGTTGCATTTTTGCAGGTGCCGTCAGTGCTTCCAAGATTAGTAAAACTGAAAAGGGAAAATGGTCATCACTTCGTACTTATAGAGCATGTAATCCGGGCTCATGCAGAGGAATTATTTCCCGGTCTTGAAGTTTTAAGTACCAGCACTTTTCGGGTTACAAGAGATGCAGATTATGAAATAGCGGAAGACGAAGCCGAAGATTTACTAACAGAAATAGCAGAGCATATCAAGATAACCAAATGGGGGAGCGCGGCTGTCAGATTGGAAGTGTGTTCAGAGATGGATAGTGAGATGATCGAATTTCTCCGAACTTCACTGGAACTTGAACATGATGATGTTTATATACATAAAAGACCATTGAATATGCCCGATTTCATGTCTTTACTTAAGATTGATAAAAGGACTTTAAAGGATATACCATTTCAAACAAGAGTTCTCCCGGAATTAAGGGATGAAACCAACAATATATTCGATGTAATCAGAAACAAGGATTTAATAGTTCATCATCCTTATGACTCATTTACCAATAGTGTTCTTCGATTGCTGAACGAAGCATCGGAAGATAAAAACGTTTTAGCTATAAAAATCACTTTATACCGTGTCGGTAGTAATTCACCCGTTGTTGCGGCTTTGAAGCGTGCGGCAGAAAATGGCAAGGACGTTACTGCATTTGTCGAATTAAAAGCGAGATTCGATGAGGAAAATAATATTATTTGGGCAAAAGAACTCGAAATGGCTGGTGCACATGTCGTTTACGGTGTTTTGGGTCTTAAAACTCATTGTAAAATTGCAATAATTGTTCGGAAAGAAGGCGATACTTTGAATACATACCTTCATCTTGCAACAGGAAATTATAATCATGCGACTTCAAGATTATATACTGATATTGGATTGTTCACTAATAATAAGGATTTTTCCCGTGAGGCAATCTATCTTTTCAACTATCTTACCGGTTATTCTTACCTGAAAGAATGGAAGAGCTTTTTTGTTGCACCTATTAACCTTCGCAGGTCAATAATTGAATTGATTAACAGAGAAACGGAATTTCACACGGAAAATAATCAGGGGTTGATAATTGCTAAAATGAATTCATTAGCTCACAGCGAAGTTATCAATGCTCTTTACAGAGCATCTAAAAGGGGTGTTAAAATCAAATTGCTTGTCAGAGGTGTTTGTTGCTTGAAACCGGGAGTTCCGGAACTTAGCGAAAATATTGAAGTCAGAAGCATTCTCGGTAGATTCCTCGAACATAGCAGGGCATTCTACTTTAAAAATTCAGGAAAGTCTGAATTCTATTTATCCAGTGCCGATTGGATGACAAGAAACCTTCACAAAAGGGTAGAGCTTATGTTCCCGATTCATGAGCCGAAACTTCAGGAAAAAATAATGATACTATTAAATACATATTGGAAGGATAACACTAAATCATGGAAGCTTCTTTCTGACGGGAATTATGAAAAAATTATCCCTGCCGAAGGAGAACAACCCTTTTGTGCTCAGGAATATTTGCTGAACGAAATAAAAAGGTCAATAAAAAGTGCGAAGTTAAAAGGTAGCTGATATTTCCCGATAGAGATTATTATAAATTAAATTAAAAAAGACATTCGGGAGATGTTAATTTATCTTGATACCTTTTTCAATTACTTCCTTTTGTATGAAATAAATGTCAAGAGATTACTGATTTAAAGACAAAACTGAAATTCGTGTATCAACAAGACGATATAAACTTCTGATTTTCTCCTTATTTAAAAATCTAATACCTTCGAACTTTTCTGAAACAACCGCTAAGTCTATATCACTCCATTCGTTATTATTACCTGAAGCATAAGAGCCAAAAATATAAGCTTCTTATACCGGGAAACCTTTAGTATCAAGGTTGTTGATATATTTTTTTACAATTGCTAAAATTTCAGGTAGGATTTCAGTTATAGGTAATACTCTATAATGTTTTTTTAAAATTCTTATTAGTAAATTCAAAATTAAAAAGTTGATAAAATCTAAGTTTTTCTTCGGGTTATCTTGCTTCTATTACAAAATCATTTGCCGTTTCAAGGAAATTAATTTGTTCTTCACTCAGTACTAATTTTGTCTTTTCCGAAAGACGAACTAAATAGTGTATCTTTGGAAGTGTTTCCTCGTTATCATTAACAAAATGGGCTTTGAGTATTTTTTCTAAAACCAAATGACCAATAAAGAGACACCAGTCATAATGACCGGTATCGAACAATGATTGAGCAGTTAGTAAATCATGTTCTGTAGTTTTCACACGATTTTCTATATACTCCTCCTTTGTCATATTCTAAATTACGAAAAAGGTATTTAATTATTTAATAAAAAACCGCACTCATCGAGAATGCGGTTCAATGTTAATATCGCACATTATAATTGTCTGGATTAATTCGGGAATTGTATAGTGTCCGATAGTGCCTTATAAAGATTTTTATAATCAGTTAAAGTTCCTGCTGTTGCCTTCATAGCCGAACCAAGTTTGCCAAATTTAATCTTATGTTGTAACTCATTAGGTTTGCTTCTTGCATATTTTCCTGCGGTCAGACCGGTTGTCTTATCCAAATTTGGAATTTGCTTACCATCTGTTCCATGACAGACTTGGCATTTTGCAGTATAAAAAGCTAAACCGGCAGTAGCATCTCCATCCTTACCTATATTTGAATAAGTTGCTTTTCCCGTTGGGTAAGTGCCGGTATATACTGCATCATATAATTGAGAGACATCTAATGCCTCAGTTTTCAGATACTTTACAATATTCCAAATTTGGCTGTCTGTTAGTATCTGCGAGAAATTCGGCATCCGGTCTCCTATTGTATTATTAGTAGTTGGATCGTAAGTTGATAAATCAGCACTTACATCTCTTCTTTCAGCATCCAAGCCGTTTTTAATGGCATTAAATAATGCCTGAGCTGTTAGGTTCTCTGCTGTTGTCCTCAAATTTCTGTCTGCAATATTTGGTCTATTGGTTTTTGGTCCTCTTCCTATATATGAGCCACTCCTTCCCATCAAATCCCAACCATGACATTGTTTGCACCTAAAGAAATCAGATGATGCATTAAACTTTGCTATATTTGAATTAGTCTGGTCGAATCCGCTCTCCACGCTCCAGAACTGATCAAAAAGTATACCTCCATTTATTCCATCAGCATTTGTGTATGCTGCTGGTTCAGCAGGAGGATTTGTGGTCTCCTCGCTGCAACCTAATATCGTAAGTGACACTAAAAATAGTGATAATATTAAATACTTCATATTTAACCTCTATATTAAAATTTAACAATAATTTACTCGTAACTTTACGTTACGATTTATTATTCAATAAAACATTCTACTTTTTACTAACATTTGAATAATGAAAACTCTTAATTTATTTTGTAAGAAAAACGTAATGACAAACCAATTTGTTGGAGAGTGAAGTAAATTTTATATTAACTAAAGTTATTTTCATTCATCAATTATCTTACATTTTAAAAAATTCATATTTATTTAGAACTTATTCTATATTTCATTTCTTATAATTAATATTGCTCATCAGCAATATTGCAAATTAAGGAAATTTTATTATTTATCAAAAATAATTTATTTCTGTTAAATGCAATTACAATTAAAATTAATAAATATTTTTAAAACGATTAGGCAAAATTAAATGATAGGAATTAAATATAAAAAAAACCGCATCAAACAAAAATGCGGTTCATTTATAAATTCTATTGCTATATTCAATTATTGCTTGATGACTTTCGACTAGCTACTTACACTCAATACTTTACAGACAGGTCTCAGACCTGTCTCTACAAAATACTAATCCAAAAAATGCACAAACAACCCGTCCCTCAGCTTCGGCTCAAACCAGGTTGACTTGGGAGGCATGATTTTTCCTGCATCTGCGATAGACATCAGTTCACTTACCGAAGTCGGATACATTGCAAAAGCAACTTTCATCTCACCTGAATTAACTCTTTTTTCAAGTTCTGCCAAGCCGCGAATACCACCGATAAAATCTATACGTTCACTTGTACGTGGGTCGTCAATACCGAGAATAGGAGCTAATACTTCCCTTTGCAATATTGCAACATCCAGACTTTCTACAGGGTCAGGATTTTTCAGTAATTCAAGATTTGCAGAAAGCTGATACCATTTGCTGCCGATATACATTCCTACATCGCCCTTTTTGCTTGGTTTGAATTGTCCTGATTTTTCGGTTATAGTAAAGAGATTTGATAGCTTTTTTATAAATTCATCTTTGCTCAATCCATTCAAATCTTTTACTACTCTATTGTAGTCCATAATATGAAGATGTGAACCCGGGAATAATACAGCTAAGAAGAAATTGTATTCTTCATCGCCTTTATGATTTGGATTAGCTTTTTGTCTTTCCCTACCAACAATTCCAGCGGCGGCACTACGATGGTGACCATCAGCGACATAGAAATAATTAACATTAGAGAGAATGTTTTGAATTTTATTAATTGTGTTTTTATTCTTAATTACCCATGATTGGTGACGGATTCCGTCTTCTGCAACATGGTCATTTTCCGGTTTGTCTTTGGTTATGGTTGAAACAATGTTATTGATTTCATCAACATCCCTATAAGTCAGAAATATTGGTCCTGAATGTGCATTGGTAACCCTGACATGATTACATCTGTCTTCTTCCTTTACTTTGCGGGTTTTTTCGTGTTTTTTTATAACATCGTTCCAATAATCATCAACGGAAGCGCAACCTACAAGCCCATATTGTGTTCTTCCGTCCATTGTTTGTGCGTAAACGTAAAGATATGGTTCTTTGTCTTCGACAAGATAACCATCATTAATTAATTTTTGAAGATTCTCTTTTCCTTTTTCGTAAACTTTAGGGTCATAGTGGTCAATTGCTGGATCTAAGTCAATTTCCGGTTTACCGACATGAAGAAAAGATAGAGGTTTGCTTTTGACTTCTTCTCTTGCTTCTTCTGAATTTAATACATCGTATGGTTTTGAAGCGATGTCGCCTGCAAAATCCGGTTTTGGCCTGAATGCTTTGAATGGTCTGAATACTGCCATTATTTTATTTCCTTTTTAAATTTATTAATACATACTAAAATAGGGACACAATTGAATGTGCCCCTAAAATTGAAAATTTATTATTTTAACACATCAACGACTTTTTGTGCTATCTCTTCGCTGACTCTGATTTGTGCTTCATCTGTCGAGGCACCTATGTGTGGTGTAACAGCTACATTCGGATGTTCAATCAATGCTTTCTGAGCTTCAGTAGGTGGTTCATTTTCATACACATCTATTGCCGCACGTAATACTGTACCATTGTTCAATGCTTCCAGAAGGGCGGATTCTTTTACTGTTCCGCCTCTTGCACAGTTAACAATGATAACACCTTTTTTCATTTTTGCAAATTCAGCTTCAGCAAGAGCAGGTCCTTCCGCTTTAATGAAAGGCATGTGCAAGCTGATGAAATCTGACTGAGCAAGAAGTTCATCTTTTGTAACAAGATTTACGTTCATGTCAATTGATTTAACAAATGGGTCAAAAGCAATAACTTTCATACCAAGTCCTATTGCCCTTTTAGCAGTTTCTTTTCCGATTGCACCAATGCCGAGTAATCCGAGAGTTTTTCCGGTTAGTTCAACACCGTGGGCATAGTCTTTTTTAGGCCATTTTCCAGCTACCATTTCCATTTTACTGCGATGCAGGAATCTGCAAACCCCAAGCATGTGAGCAATTGCTAATTCAGCTACTGAAATAGATGATGCACCGGGAGTGTTCAATACCGGAATACCTTTTTCCTTTGCATAAGATACATCTATGTTGTCGAGACCGACACCACCGCGAGCAATGGCTTTTAGGTTGCCTGCATCGATAACATCTTTCGTTACTTTTGTAGCGGAACGTACCATAATAGCATCAAAGTTTTTAATATTAACTAACAATTCTTCAGGTGTATATTTTTGCAATACAACCTCATGTCCGGCATTTCTTAAAACATCTTCGCCGATTTTATCAATACCATCAGAAACTAAAATTCTCATTTCAACTCCTTTTAAAATTAAATAAAAAATAATGTCAATTTCAGAATTTCAAAAATAAAGAAAATAGCCCTTGTTCCAAAGATTTTTTGAAATAATATTTTTTTATATTTCATGAATTTATCGTAATTTAATCATTAATTAATTTTATAGTCGGAGAATGATTATGAAAACTATATTTCTCATCTCGGTTACGGTGCTTTTTGCATTGATTTTCTCGTGTAGTTCAGATACTGCGAAACCTGAAGATATATATTTTGTCAAGGTTGAACGTGGTGGATGTGCCAATGGTCAGCCACCAGGTGGGAATATTGAAACAGAAAACAAGGACACGACTTATTATTACGTGAATGATGGGCATTTGTTCATTTATGTTGGATTTCATGCAACCTGTTGCATTTTGTATCAGTACGAAACAAAGGTTATTTCGGATGAGATAGTGATTGACCTTGAGGAAGCAAGCAATGACCCATGCGATTGTATCTGCTGGTATGAATTCACTTTTGAATTTAAGAACCTCGAAGCCAAGGAATATAAATACAATATCAAGGTCGAAAACTATCTGACTTTTGAGGGAAAAGCGGATTTAAGGAATTGATGATTTATTTTTTCGAGAAGTTTCTTGAGCCATCAGTCTGGTATTTCCATTTGAAAGTTACATACGCATCATATCTTTGATTAATAGTGTCAACTGTATCTTTATAAGATTTTGCTTCAGTTATTAACATAATGCCATATTTATTTTCTTTGGTTTTAACAACAAAGATGGAACCTGAGTCAATCATAATTGCCTGTAGTATCATCTTCTTTGATATTTGATATATTCTCAAAATATTCATTTGCAGAATCAACACTTTCAAAATTATCAATTAAATCAAATCTTTTTGAATTTTGCTCAGTAATAAATCCGATTCCCATAAGGTCACCAAGTTCATTTCTGTAAACTCCTAGCCAGAAGTCATCAATTAAGTTTTCATTTGTGGAATATTCAAATGCTTTACCTGATTTGAATGAAAAACAAGATAAAGAGTCTGTTTTGAGAATAGTTTCTCCTTCAATAATTGTAGATTTAAAAGGTTCGTTGTTATTCTCGCAAGCTGTGATGAGCATGAAAATAAAATAAATATAAATCGGTCTTTTCATTTCGTTCAAAAATTAGTTGATTTAATTGATACTAATTTAAGAAGATTTTCAAAATAAAAAAAGGGAGCTGAAAAACTCCCTTTAATTGCGGGGCCGACGAGACTCGAACTCGCGGCCTCCAGTGTGACAGACTGGCGCTCTAACCAAGCTGAGCTACGACCCCATTCCACTTCTATTTTCTATCTTCTATTTTCTATCTTCTTCTTCTATCTTCTAAAGCCCGTGGACCCAAGGAGGATCGAACTCCTGACCTCTTGAATGCCATTCAAGCGCTCTCCCAAACTGAGCTATGGGCCCCCTTAAATCCTAATTTCTTTTTTGAGTCCTAAAAAGAATAACAAAATTATGTGTTTTTAGTGAAATTGACAAATAATTTTGAATAATTTAAGTTAATTTTCAATAATTAACTTGAAATCTTCATTATCAAATTTTTCCCTTTTGTATTGTTCCTGTTCTATATAATCTCTAACAGCGGGTTTCATAAAAACATTGTTAATGCTGTAGTTTGTAAGGCATTTTGCAAGAATGCTTGTTCTTGTTTCCAAAGGGATGGAGTTATTTATTAATATTACATCTTCGTTATTTATCGTACAGTTACCGCCTTTAAACTTTCCATTTTCTTTTCTTACGGTAACGCCTATTTTTTTTGCAATGTCCAACATTTCGTCATAAACTTCATCAAGTTTCATTAATTACTCAAGATTGTGAAACAGTTAATTTAAATTATCTTCTATATGATTAGCATTAGTTTTCTTTTTGTTCAGAGGTTGCCAAATCAATAGCAGTATAGCAGTAAATGATGCTAAAAATGATAATGTAGCAGGTATTGTTAATTTTGAAAACCTTGCTATGAAAAAGTCATTTATAATGCTGTCGTGAAAGCTATCAATTTGCATATTATTAAAAGCAAGGATTATTTTAATATCATAATACATCAAGTAGAATTCGATTGGAGAGGCAAGGAAAAACAGTACAAATGACATCAAGAGCCAACCTTTACTTTTAAATTCTTTTTTATAAATGATAAAAAGGTATATAGCTGATACAAATGTCATGCAAAATCCAACGATTGTATAAAAACCTGCGATTCTAAATAATGATACAGTGGTTAGCTGCATTTCTTCTGAGTACCAGTTTTTTAGTGTTAGTGCTGTACCTGGAACAAATAAATCGAAGGCAATGGCATTGCGGGTAACCGTTCCACCAAGCCAAATGATTGCACCAATGGCTAAAACAGATAGAAATATTTTAGTTAATATTGAACTATTCTTCATTTTTTCCCCTTTACTTTATACTGCTGATACAAAAATAAGAAATTTTACAAAATTTCAAATCGTTTTTAATATTCATAGAGAATAATTTTTTATGTTATCAAGTTATTATCCCAAACTAATTGAATTTATTTGACTTGATTTTAGTAGTTCAGAAAGAATTTAAATGATCACTTATGAATTAATAAGGTTCCGATATAATAATTAATATTGTTTGACTGAAGTTTTAGTAAGTAAACTCCGGAATTTAAATCTTCTGTGGAAAATCTACAGATTTGTTTATTTTGTTCAATTTCATATTCTTTAAATGTAATTCCCAATGAATTAATTAATGAGATTTTAATCGGAGTATTTAACACAACATTTGTTAATTCAAGATTAAAAAAGTTATTAGCAGGATTCGGAAAAATTTTAATCTCGGATATTGGATTTTCATAATCCTCAACATTTGAACCAATAAAATAGTCAACTTCAAACTTACTGCATTGAGTTGATGAAAAAGTTCTGGTCCCTTTAAAATCATTAATCTTTAATGTAAGATTACTTTTATCGGAAACAACCCACTCAGCTCCATTCCATGCACGACATAATCCATTTTTTAATGAACCATCATCGTTATATTGAAACGTATCGAGTAACTGCAGATTCAAGCCGAGTTCGTTGTATTTCCTTGTTAATATGCTGAGAACATTGTCATTTTCATTATAAACATATTCAAAAACATCAGCAAAAGTCCCCTGGTATTTGGATATTGAATCAATTAAAACTTTGGAAGTTTTAACCAGAATATTGTAATTGGAATCATAGACAAATGATATAGAATCCGAATAAACAAGCACTCCCTTTAGCCACCTTTTCTCACATCTTAAAACAGTGTAATCTGAGTCATCATAGCTAAAAAGCAGTTCAAAAGATGGTAACCATAAGCTGTCAAACCAGATTTCACTGTAAGATGATGACAGATTAGATTTCAAGTCATAAGTATAAAATGTTCTGTAATCATTGTTCCATTCGTCATTCTTCCGAACTTCCCTTATGAAAGAGGTAATGTTGTTTAATGAGTCGTAATAATAAGTTCGTCGGCAATTAAAAAGCCATGAATTATTAAAAAATTTCGAAGTTAAATCAGTAGCCAGATTTCCTATCGAATCAAAAAAATATTCAATATGTGAATAATTCTGCCAATCTTCATTTTTCCAAATCATTTTTGTCTCGAGAGATTTTCTGTTCATATTGTCATAGTCATTGAAGACCTGAAAGTCATTGAGCCAGCTGTCATTTTCGTAGTACTGGCTCAAAGTAGAGATTAAATTATTATCAGCATCGTAAGAATAAAAATATGCTATTCTGTTGTATTCAGTATTTTCATTGCCAATCGAATACCTTATTACATTTTTTTCATAAGTAATATTATTTTTATCGTCATATAGAAATATAATGCTATCGGGATATTTTTTATATCGCTCTGATTGAAATCTGATTTGCTTTATTAGAAAATTATTATCAAGAAAATTTAAACAAAGGATGTCGTTATCAATTTCAATCGAATTATTGGTTGAAGATTTATTAATAGTATAATTAAATGCTGACTCAATTAAAAGAAAAATTATCAAAAACAATATTTTTCTGTAACTCTGCATATTATTACTAATATTCAAACAAAAAATAACATATTTAAAAAAGAAATATACAAAAATTATTATAAATAAAATAAAAAACTTAATATTAGTCTTTATCAACATTATTAATCAGAATTGTATTATTTTTGATTATGAATTTTTTACAAATAATGAGAAATATATGAGAGCAGTTATTCCGGTAGCAGGTGTTGGTACCCGATTAAGACCACATACATATTCCTTGCCAAAGGTTTTACTGAATGTTGCAGGTAAACCGATTTTGGCTCATATCTTAGATGCAATCATTGAGCAAGGTATAACCAAAGCTACTATTATAACCGGATATATGAGAAAAACAGTAGAGTCATTTGTCAAAGAAAGATACTCGATTGATGTGGATTTTGTTCCTCAAAAGGAATCTCTTGGCTTGGGTCATGCAATCTGGACAGGAAGAGATACGTATGATGATGAACCATTGATGATAATTTTGGGTGATACAGTTTTTGATGTTGATTTGAAATTAGCTGAAAAATCCGGTATTTCCTCAATTGGAGTTAAAAAGGTGGAAGACCCGAGAAGATTTGGTGTCGTCATTCAAAATAAAGATGGAATTATTAGCAAATTTGTTGAAAAACCTAAGGAATTTGTATCTGACCTGGCTATTGTCGGGTTGTACTACATTGCAAATTCTAAATTACTTAAGCAAAGCTTAAACGAATTAATTAAAAATGATATTCAAACAAGTGGTGAATACCAACTGACAGATGCTTTGCAACTGATGTTGGACAAAGGAGAAAAATTTTCAACATTTCCTGTTGAAGGATGGTTCGATTGCGGAAAACCGGAAACTTTATTATCAACAAACAGACACTTATTGGAAAAGCTTAATCAATTTCCTTCACCTGATGGCTCCGTCATCATTCCTCCGGTCTTTATTGCTCCGAACGCAAAAATTGAATGCTCAATTATTGGTCCTTATGCTACTGTAGCAGATGGTGCAACTGTTGAAGATAGTATTGTCCGTGATACAATAATCAGCGATGGAGCTAAGGTTTCGTCTTCACTTTTACTCGAGTCAATTATCGGAAATAATGCTCAGGTCAAAGGTAACTTTATTAAAATGAATGTTGGAAATTCAAGTGAAATTAATTATTAAATGGAAATCTTGAGCCGTGAACCATGAACCCAAAGGCCAATTGACGGAATGAACAAAGGATGGATTTTTAATGGGAAACCGAATCATAGATGAGGGCTTGATTTTTGACATTTTGCAGAATGCTCCCATTGGAACAAAAGCAGGAGTGGATGATATTTTAAATAAAGCACTAAAACTAAAAGGACTGGAATTACAGGAAATTGCTTTACTACTTCAAATTACGGATGATGTTCAATTAGATAATCTTTTTAAAGCAGCTTATCAAATTAAACAAAGCATATACGGTAACAGGATGGTTCTATTTGCCCCTTTGTATGTTTCCAATTATTGCTCAAACAACTGTCTATATTGTGGTTTCAGGATTGGTAACAAAGAAATCGTAAGACGTACGCTTACCATTGATGAAATACGACAGGAAACACTTGAAATTCTTAGGCAGGGGCACAAGCGAGTTCTGATGTTAATGGGTGAGGAGCATAAAAATTGTACTTTTGATTATTTTCTCGAAACAATTAATGCAGTTTACAATGTTAAAGACGAAAAGGGTAGTTATATCAGAAGAATAAACATTGAAATCGCTCCCTTAAGTGTTGAAGAATTTCAGAAATTGAAAAACGTTTCAATTGGGACTTATACTGTATTTCAGGAAACATATCATCGGGAAACTTATCGAATCATGCACCCAAGCGGGAAAAAAGCTGATTATAACAGCCGGATTGAAACGATGGATGTTGCTTTGTCAAATGGCTTGCACGATGTAGGAATTGGTGCTTTGTTTGGTTTGTTTGATTATAAATTCGAAGTCTTGGCTTTGATAATGCATGCCAAACATTTGGATAAGAAATTCAATGTTGGTCCGCATACGATTTCAATACCCAGAATTTATTCTGCTAAAAATGCTCCATATTCAAAAGATATACCTTACAAAGTATCAGATAAGGACTTTAAAAAACTTGTTGCTGTACTTCGATTGGCAGTACCATATACAGGTATGATTTTATCTACAAGAGAACCCACACAATTAAGAACGGAATTATTTGAATTAGGAATTTCTCAGCTAAGTGCCGGTTCAAGAACTAATCCCGGTGGATACAAACAGGCATTTAGCGATTCAGCTTCAGAAGGACAATTCACATTGAATGATACACGGACTTCAGGTGAAGTAATTTCAGACTTAATAAAAAGAGGTTTCATTCCGTCATTTTGTACTGCCTGTTATCGTTTAGGCAGAGTAGGTAAAGATTTCATGGATTTGGCAAAACCGGGATTGATAAAACTGAACTGTCATCCAAACGGATTATTGACACTGAAGGAATATTTAATGGATTATGCCGATGATGAAACAAGAAAATCAGGTGAGAAATTGATATTAACTGAATTGAATGAAATTCCAACCGAAAGCAGAAAACATAAAACAATTGAGTACTTAAAGAGAATTGAGCAGGGTGAAAGGGATTTGTATTTTTAATCTAAACAATAATAAAATCATTCTTAAAATCAAAAATTGAATGCCATTAACCCCAATTTTCTTATTTTTGAAAAATATAAATCATTCCTACTTGTGAGGATTTTTCCACAAGGATGGATTTTTTTCTTTAATATCATCTATTAGGCGCGATATAAGGATACGTAAAAGATGAAACTGATATTTTTATTAGATGCAAAGAAAGATAAGCTGTGTTTGGCTCACGGAATAAATCCTGACGATGCTGTAGTTGTCAAGATTGATGACAAGTGGCTTGCCAAACGCAAATTTATTCTTGGTAAGATGAAAGAAAAGAAATACGATAATGCCTATTTTGGCTGTATCAAACTTGATTTTCAGCGTTTTCATTTTTTCATGAAACTTTATTTTCTGTTTTCCGGATTCTTTGATGGTGCTATTATTGATGAAGAAGGAAAAGTTAACAAATTCAGTTTTGTTACATTGATTTTCATTGAAATCCCGATGATAATTGTTGAAGCAATAGCTTCCGTATTTGTGATTATTTATTCTTACATAAAATTTCCTATAATGAAATGGTACCTGACGAAAAAGTAAAAGTGATGTTCTGGAGGACAGAGTTTTACGGTGCTTTGACTGAAGGAGGCACTGTTTCTTTACATGCTGGAAAAATAAGGGGTTTTCAAAAGCTTGGACATGAGGTTTTTTATGTTTCGAGCGGACCAATGAAATTGCCGGAAGGTGTCAAACTTTATCAGATACCTTACTCAAAGCTATACAGAAATTTTCCGGAAGTACTTCATCCGAATTATAACAGTCGTTCAATTAAGGCAATAACAAAAATTATTGAGAAGGAACAACCAAACTTCCTGCACAAGCATCATCACGACTTTCACTATGGTGGTGCATGGCTGAAAAAACATTTGGGATTGCCATTCATTCTTCATGTTGACGGAATCGAGTTTTGGGTTAAAAAGAATTGGGGTAAACTTTACTTCAGTCATTTGCTCAGGTGGGCTGAAGATACAGAGTTGGAATCTTCGGATGCAATCATTGTCATTTCCGATTCTTTAAAAAGGCAACTGGTTAATTATGGAGTCAATGGAGATAAAATTCATGTTGTACCAAATGGTGTTCATCCCGACCAGTTCTATCCAGAAATCGGAGATAATGGATTTAAGAAGCAATTAGGTTTAGAGGATAAGTTCATTGTTGGTTATACAGGAACATTCGGCAGATGGCATGGGGTTGAAGTTCTTGCTGAAGCTGTCAAGCACATTATAAAACGCATTCCAAATGCAGTAGTAATGTTTGTAGGTGACGGGGATTTGCGTCCGAAAATTGAAGAAATCACAAAGCGTGATGGGGTTTTTGATAAAATTCTGATTACAGGTTTTGTGCCTTTTACGGATATTCCACATTATGTTTCAATGTTCGATGTAGCTGTTTCACCATGTATAAACAATGAAGACAATGAATTTTTCAATTCACCTGTGAAACTTTTTGAATATATGGCAATGGGTAAACCGATTGTTGCAAGCAACGTTGGACAGCAGGGTATTGTGATTGACCATGGAATCAACGGTTTGCTTCACGAGGAAAAGCAACCCGAAGAACTTGCCGAAAGAATATTTGAAATATATTCCGATAAAGACTTAGCTGATAGATTAGGCAAAGAAGCAAGAAATAGAACTGTCGAAAAGCACGACTGGAAATTTAATGCCCAAGCGATTTTGGATGCGTATAAAGAAATAATCGCTGGAAAATAAAAAAAGCCGGCTCAAAGATCCGGCTTTATTTATACATATATACGATATTTTTTTTTCAGTTTTTATTGAAATAATATATTAATTAATTCCTCCTTTGTGAATTCAAAATGTGAAGAAATATCATTCAAAATGGCTGATAATGTACCAATTCTTATAGGATTGTGATGAGGTACTGTAACATGATGTTCTCCATTGACGGTAGTTGTTAACCTGATATGACTACCCGTTTGACGAGTAACCAAATAACCGAACTTACTTAAGTGTTTTGTTAGGTCCAAACCGCTTATGTCTCTTGGAATCCTCATGCAATAGCTAACATTTCGTTTTTAACAAAATGTAAGTTGATTATCTTTGGCTCTTCATTTGGTTCAAAGTGGCATTTCACAGCGTCCCTGATGTTATCCTTAAGCTCTGGAATATTATCTGCATCAGTAAAAATACTGTTACCTAATGCCCTTGCGAAATATCCACCATCGGGTGACTCTTCAACAACAAAAATTATTTCTTCCATATTGCATCAAACGATAATTTTACAATTTATATAATTCACGATTTTTTATAATATTTATTTCATATCCCTTAATTCCAAATTCCTAATTCAAAATTCCTAATTTTGTTCCGGTTTCCAATCAGGAATTCTCCCTGGTGTCCATGGAGCTTTAACATCCTGCAACTTTTTCTCCATGTCTTTCAAATCTACGTCAAGCTTTCGTATCTTGTCAAGCACAGGGACAAACTCTTCTCCAATAATTGTATATGCTTGTTTTGCCGTCTGTGTCGGCTCGGATGATGACCATGCGGTAGAATAAATAATATGCCACATTCTGTCTTTGATTGATGGCGGCTGATTCTCGTTTCTCTTTGCTTTAGACGGGTCTCCATTTAGTTTTGCTTTTATTTCCTCGAGAACTAATTCCATATCTCGCAACTTCTGAAAATTCTCGTTTGCCATTTCGGGAGTATTCTGAATTGCTACACGAACGAGTGACAATCTTTCATTGAATTCATTTATACTGTTGTCAGTACCTAAGACTGCCTGCTGCATTCTGTTTATCTTGTTGTGAAAATCACTAAGTGCTTTTTCATCTTTTGCAGGTAATACTGAATTTTTCAATCTGTTAACATTGAATTGCACAGGTTCAGTCAGCTTTTCAATTTTACCGTTTATGCTCTTATAAACAGAAACATTATATTTACCCGGGAGTACCGGGAAATCACTGTGTTTTTCTGTTTTAGTTGACTTGCTTATGGGTGCTTTGCTTGCGAAGCACAGATCCCAGGAAATTCTGTTAATGCCTTTCTTAGGTGAATCTATCAATCTTCTGACAATGTTTCCTTCTTCATCTTTTATTTCAAAAATTAAATATGCTCCTTCCTCAAGGTCTTCTTCCTTGAGTTCAGCTTGAGTCGGATAAACATAAGGTTTTTTATCCTTTTCAATCTTTTCTTCATCTTCCTTACGAATATCTTTTTTTGATTTGAAAGTATCTTTTAAATAATATGTGAAAATAGCTCCATATTCAGGATTTTTTGCTCTGTAGAAGTTTGAACCCTGGTCATCCTTGTTTCTTGAGTTGTCCTGAAAATAATACTGAGCGTCTTTAATACTGAACAAATGGAATTCCTTATCGAGTATTTCCTTAGTTGTTTCCCTCAAAGGAGTGAAGTTATCGAGTATATAAATACCTCTTCCAAAAGTTCCGATAATCAGGTCATTTTCTCTTTTTTGAATTTCCAAATCTCTAATTGCAATTTGTGGTAATCCTGAATTAAGTTTCAGCCACTTTTTACCTCCATCCAAAGTAAAATACAATGAAAACTCAGTCCCCACGAAAAGCAAATTTGGATTAACATTATCTTCAAATATAGTCCAGACCGGTTCATCTTCAGGTAGATTTCCTGCAATTGATACCCAAGTTTTTCCTTTATCCAAACTTTTAACCACATAAGGTTTGAAGTCCAATCGTTTGTGGTTATTGAATGTAGCGTAAATAACATTTGCATCATGCTGTGAAGGGAATATATCACTGACGTAAGTTGTTTCTGGAATAGCAGCAATCTTCTCTGTTTTTCTCCAGTTATTGCCTCCATCTTCGCTGATTTGAATCAAACCATCATCGGTGCCAACACAGAGCAGTCCTTCGGTAATTGGTGATTCAGCCAAGGCAACAATATTACCATATAAAGATGTCGAAGCATTTTTTGCAACAGCTTCAGGATTCCAAACTTTATCCATTACAGTTAGTTGATTTCTGTCAATCTGACGTGTTAAATCAGGGCTGACTGCTTTCCATGAATTGCCCATATCCTCACTTCTGTATAACCTGTTACAAGGGAAATAGAGCCGTGTATTTTTATGTGGACTGATAATTAATGGTGTATCCCAGTTCCAGCGGTGTTCTTCACCTTTTTCCGGTTGTGGTTGAATGTAAGTCTGTTCACCACTTTTTCTATCATATCGCATTAAATTTCCATATTGCCACTGACAGTAAATGATATCCGGATTCTTGGGGTCAGACCTTGCCTGATAACCGTCTCCTCCAACAAGCTGAAACCAATCGTCATTCAATATTCCACCAATATTTGTTGTTCTTGAAGGACCTCCCCAAGTATTATTATCCTGTGTTCCACCATAGACATAATAAAACGGTTCAGTATTGTCTGCAGAAATTCTGTAAAACTGAGTAACAGGTAGATTTGCAAAGTGATGCCAGTTTTCACAATCGAACGTTTCGTACAAGCCACCGTCGCCACCAATTCTTAGATGATTTGTATTATTAGGGTCAATCCAGAGAGCATGGTCATCAACGTGTCTTGCTTTATTACCTAATGATTTAAAAGTTTTTCCTCCGTCAACTGAAACCTGTGTTATAGTTTCCAAAGAATATATTTTATTAACATCCAAAGGGTCACAAAGCAGTTCCTGATAATATTGTGCACTCCCCGGATTATAGCTATTTACCTTATACCATGAAGCACCTCTGTTGGTTGATTTGTAGCAACCACCAACATCTTCACCTTCAACAAGTGCCCAAATATAATCAGGATTGACAGGTGATATTGCAAGACCTATTCTTCCAAACTCACCACCGGGGAAACCATTTCCAACTTTTTCCCAAGTTTTTCCTCCGTCAAAAGAACGATGCAAACCGGATTCAGGACCACCATGAATTAAAGTAAAAACATGTCTTCTTCTTTGGTAGGCAGCTGCAAAAATGACATCGGGATTTCTTGGGTCAATAATAATATCTGAGACCCCTGTATTCTCACTGATATTTAAAATCTTGTTCCAAGTCTTGCCTCCATCTTCAGTCTTGTATAATCCTCTATCACCACCGGGACCCCAAAGAGGTCCAAACGCAGCGGCATAAACAACATTCGAATTTCTTGGGTCAACCACAATTTTACCTATATGTTTTGAGTCCTTCAATCCCATATTTTTCCAGGATTTTCCAGCATCTGAGGATTTATAAATACCATCGCCCCATGAAACACTTCTTTGGCTGTTGTTTTCACCTGAACCAATCCAGACTACGTTGTAATTATTTGGGTCAATCGTAATACATCCTATGGAAAATGATTTCTGTCCATCGAAAATAGGGTCGAATGTTATCCCTGCATTTGTTGTTTTCCAAACACCACCACAAGCTACAGTAACATAGTAAATACTCGGGTTGTTAGGTTGAACGGCTATATCAGAAATCCTGCCCGACGTTAAGCCGGGACCCACGAGCCGGAATTTCAAGCCATTGAATGTAGCAGATGTTAATGTGTCCTTATTTTCTTTCGTATCTTTTGCTTCTTTTTTATCGTCTGACAGAAGTGGAAATGTCAGTGAAAAATACAGTATGCATATAAATAATGTAAAAACTCTCATGATTAATCCTTAAATTATATTAATTAAATTATTATCTTTTCTAAACAATTTATATTTTTGAAACTTATAACTTATGTAAATTTTTTAAATAACAAAAATATTTTTGAATGTTTATTCCGACTACAAATGAAGAGTTAAAACGATTAGGATGGAAAAATCTTGATATTATTCTGATTTCCGGTGATGTATATATTGACAGTTACTATGACGGCTCTGCTTTATTGGGGAAACTCCTGATTTCGAAAGGATATAAGGTTGGGATTATTTCTCAACCGGATATAAGCAATGAAAAGGATATAAAACGGCTGGGAGAACCATCACTTTTCTGGGGTGTTTCAGGTGGTTGTGTTGATTCGATGGTTGCTAATTATACTGCCTTACTTAAGAAAAAGAGAAGCGATGATTTAACTCCGGGAGATGTTAATGACCGAAGACCTGACAGGGCGGTAATAAAGTTTGCTAACCTAATCAGACAAAATTTCAAGAATACAAAACCAATCGTTATCGGTGGAATTGAAGCCAGCTTGAGAAGAATAGCTCACTATGATTACTGGACTGATTCAATCCGCAGAAGTATCCTTTTCGATTCCAAAGCTGATTACCTTATTTATGGAATGGCTGAAAGGACTATTCTTGAAGTCGCTGATGGATTAAGGAGCGGGCGGGATTTAAATAATATCAGAGGATTATGTTATATCTCGAAAAACAAAATTGATTGTTATCTCGAGTTACCTTCATTTGAGGAAGTGAAGTCTGATAAAATTAAATTTATTGAAATGTTCCACCAACTCTATAAAAACAATGACCCTCTAAACGCAATGGGATTGATTCAAAAGCATGATACGAGATACTTAATTCAAAATCCTCCGAATTTTTACTTATCTCAAAAAGAATTGGACGAAGTTTATGAACTGGATTTCGAAAGAGATGTTCATCCTTATTACAACAAGCAGGGAAAGGTTAAAGCTCTCGAAACAATTCAGTTTTCGATTAACTCGCATCGGGGTTGTTATGGTGAGTGCAATTTCTGTGCTATAACCGTTCATCAGGGTAGGACAATAAGAAGCAGGAGTCGGGAATCAATCCTTAAAGAAGCAAAGAGCATTACACTACATAAGGATTTCAAAGGAATCATCAGCGATGTAGGCGGTCCGACAGCTAATATGTTTGATAACAAGTGCAAGTTACAAGCAACAAAAGGGAGCTGTAAAGATAAAAGGTGTATGCTCCCCGAAAGGTGTAGGGCGATGAACATTAACCACTCAAGCCAGATTGATATATTGGATGAAATCAAGCAAATACCAGGTGTCCGGAAAGTGTTCATTGGTTCGGGTTTGCGATATGACCTTATCATTCAGGATAAAAAGGCAGGGGAGAGATACTTGCTGAATCTGGTGAAAGACCATGTTTCGGGACAGTTGAAAATTGCTCCGGAACACATGACGGACAAAGTGTTGCAAAAGATGGGTAAGCCCTCGAATGATAAGCTTGTGGACTTTAGAAGAAAGTTTAATGATTATAGCAAAAATGCAGGGAAGAAGCAGTTTCTGACTTATTATATCATTGCGGCACATCCGGGTTGTGAGCAGGAGGATATGGATGAACTTAAGGATTTCGTTAATAAGGAACTGAAGCTGAATCCAGAGCAGATGCAGATTTTCACTCCGACTCCTTCGACATATTCGACGTTGATGTATCACACCGGTCTGGACCCATACAGCCAGGAACCGATATTTGTCGAGAAGGGGTTGAAGGGGAAGAAGAGGCAACTTTTTTAATTAACAATTAACAATTAACAATTAACAATTAGCAATTAGCAATTAACAATTAACAATTAGCAATTAACAATTAGCAATTAACAATTAATAATTAGCAATTAGCAATTAACAATTTTCATACGGAAGTCAGAATCATTCGTTAACAGTGAACAGTGAACCGAAAACCGAAAGACCGGTTACCGAAAAACAAAATATCCCGTAGGGAATTTATTATTTCATGTATTGACTTAAATGTCTGAACATTTAATTGAAGCAGATGAAACTTATTTCGTTGATTTTGGTGCATAATGTTGCACTTACCGTAAAGGGGGGTGAAAAACAGGAAATTTGTAACTTTATTATTTGGATAGATTTAGGGATTATTTCAAATATTTTTTCCGCTTTTTCACCTTAATTTTATGATTTTTTTGAAGCTAAAAACTAAAAGATGAAGACAGAAGACAGAATTTTTTGCACTTTTGCATTTACCGGAATGCAATCTCTCCTTTTGTGATGAAAGGTTATGTTATTGGCATAAAATTAGTTTCCGATGGTTTGCATCAATTACATCGTTTTTAAGGTTTGCTTTTTTCTGTTGTCAGAACTCTGATTTTTGTGATTTATTTGATTTCTTTGATTTTTTTTTGTTAACCGATAAGCTTTGATCGAGTACCAAAATCAACATGCCAAAGAACAAGCTGTACGAAATTAATATATTTGAAATGAACCACAAGAAAATTATTTTAAAAAGATTTTTATTTTATTTTTACTACGTTTTACAGACAGCAGACGGGAGACAGGAGTCAGGAGAATGAAGAAAGAAGTCAGGAGAAGGGAAAATGGAGAATGGAGATGACCGAAAGACTAAAGAATTTAAACGCTAAGTACATCGTCTGAGCCACAGATTTTCGCTGATTAATCTGATTTCGCTGATTATTTATCCCGTCAGGGAATTTAATATCCCACACAGAGTAACAGATGTCTGAACCGCTGATTGAAACTGATTGAACTGATTTAGCTGAATTTTTGCAGTCAGTTGAAACTACTGACAGAACGGGAAAAATAGTTTAAAGCCGAAAGAATAAAGCTGAATGGATTTGCAATTTTTAAGAATTTTAAGCTGAAAGTTAGAAAAAAGTTTTAATTTTATAAATATGAATAAAGAGAAAAAGATAAAAGAAGTTAAAAATGAAAAAGATGAGGGCATGGGTTTTCTCGGGCATCTCGAAGAACTTCGCAAGAGAATTGTCTGGGCTGTCGTCGGTTTAGTCATCGGTTGTGTCATTTCAGGTGTCTTTATTGATAAAATACTGGATTATGTGATTCTTGCTCCTTCGCTGAATGTTAATTTGAAACTGCAAAACTTAAGTCCTTTCGGTCAGCCGTTAATGTATTTCAAGCTGATATTTATTATCGGGATAATTATCTCATTTCCTTTTATGCTTTATCAACTATGGAAATTTGTAGCTCCAGGGCTTTACATGACGGAAAGAAAATGGGTCAGCAGGATTACTTTTTTCACATCTCTTTGCTTTCTTTCGGGCGTAGCTTTTGCTTATTTTCTTATGATACCTACAATGCTGAACTTCGCGGCTCAGTTTGGTACGAAGAAGATTGAAAATATAATTGATGTAAACAGCTACCTGAGTTTCATTACAATTATGCTTCTATCTGCCGGACTTCTTTTTGAATTACCAATGGTTACATTCGTTTTGTCGAAGTTTGGGATTCTGACAGCCGAATTCATGAGAAAATATCGAAGACACAGCATTGTGGTAATTATGATATTGGCGGCGGCACTCACTCCTACAACAGACCCTATCAGCATGATGATTTTTGCGGTACCATTATTCATCCTGTATGAAATAAGTATTTTTATAGCCAAAGCTGCGGGCAAAAAGAAAAATGATGTAAGTAAGAATGAAGACTAAAATATTCGATTAGTTATGATTCTCAGGGAATAAAATTTTCAGGTTATTCAATTTCCTTGTATTCGTCAATGTTCATCATTTTTTTCTTCTTTTCTTCAGCGGCTAACTTCTTTCTTCGTTCATTATTGAAGTTTCGTGTTTGGATTAGATTTACATGAGATCTGATAATTCCTTTAGCTCTAAGAGTATCTTCAGCATGAATATATCTTTTTAATCCACCAGGGAGATTCCATCTTGAGTTTTCGGGAATCTGGCACATAGGAATCAAAGCCCACTCGACAGCCATAGGGTCTTTTGGAAGTTCAAGAATAGTATCTTTATTGGATTTAAGTTCGAGCCAGGGACCGCCTCTTTTTCTCGAGAAATCGAAATAGTCAATGATGATAACAGGTGTGCCTGACAATGGAATAATCTTCCCATCTTCTCCTCGTTTATATCCTTCGCCCCAGTAAAAAAGCCATTTGGCATCTTCCATAAACTGCCTGCAACATGAGTGCGAAACAGGTCTTCCGGGCATAGTAAACTGATGGAAGGCATTACCGGCGTTTGAATGAAAGTTGAAGTTATAGGGCATTATCCAGTTGCTGTCCAGCGATGACTTATGCTCACGCTGTTTCCAGACCATGGAGTATCTTCCGGGATAAGTTTGTGTGGATTCCTTACCTGTATTTGTAGCAGAAAAACGAACTAATTTGCCGAATTCGTAAGCGGCATAAGCTTGAAAGGCATTCGATACAATTACAATTTTGGGTATATGTCTTGCCTCCCAGTAAAATGCAGGAAAAATCGAGTAAGCTCTTTGGTCGGATATGAAAGTATCGGGGATAACAAGTTTTTCTCCGGCTCTGAGGTATATCAATTCTTCTCTGTGTAATGTTCTGAAAGTCTTATTTTTTGCCCAATTATTTCCATCATATAAATATTCTCTATATATTTGATTACGATGGTCCATGTCTTTTATCATGGAATGATGATACATTATGATAGGGAATGTGTCATGTTCGGCAATTGCCTTTGCTTTAAGCATTTCATCGGTTTGTTCAAAAGTCAGGGTATCTGCTTCAATTGAAGCATAGCTTCTGTCAATAAAATCGCAACCTGTTAATAACAGAAAATTTATTATCACAAAAAATGAAAAAACCAACCTCAACAATGGATTTATTCCCGTTCCTATAATCTCACATTTAACAAATAAATACAAAAATACACACTTGTCAAATATAAAAAAAATGAGTCAATAAGATAATATTTATATGAATAATGAAATCTTAACAAATAAATCTTTGAATAAGATAGTTTGTTTGAAATAAAATTTTTTTAATTTACATTTTTTTAGAGGTTAATATGAAAACATTAGTAATTATTTTATTCCTGGTTTCAATGTTCAATGCGGCTTTTGCTAAGAAACCGACGATTGGCACATTCGATTCGAGGGCTGTAGCAGTGGCATACTATCAATCGCAATATCATCAGCAGGAATTAAACCGGCTTCTTGCTGATTTCAATAAGGCAAGGGAGAGCGGAGATACATTATTAGCGATGAAGCTTAATGACAAAGTTGGTTTGCTTGAGATGTTAGCCAAGGACCAAGGGTTTGGTAAAGCATCCGTAAATAATATCCTTGACAGTTTCACAAAGGAACTTGACGAATTGGCAAAAAGGGAAAATCTTTCATGTATTGTATCAAAATGGGAAATTTACTCTATTGATAGTAGTTTTGAAATTGTAGATATAACCGATAAAGTCGTATCCATCATTAATCAAGATGAAAAAGTAAAGAAATATATACATCAATTATTGAAAAGCGAGCCGGTTAAGGATGCTTTTTTTATAGAAAATTAGTAATTTTTGAAACATTGGTTGTTGGTTAGCCGTTATAAGATTAAAAACTTCTTCAATTTATTATAGGTGGGACAATGGAAGAAAATGTAATTTGGGAATACAAAGTGGTAACATTCTCAGCTCAGAAAGGTTTTTTGGGTGGCAAAATTGATATTAACGATTTAGATAGACGTCTCAAGGAACTTGGTGAACAGAGGTGGGAATTGGTATCAACATCGGTTACAAAGATGGGCTACGGTTGGTCAAGAGATTTGGTTGTAATTTTTAAAAGGCAGAAAAGATAAAAAAGAGGGGACTCTGCAAGTGAGAATCCCCTTAATTAATTTTATTGTCTTGGGTCCATGAAAAATGCATCGTCAATTGGTTTTTGCTTTTTCATTTCGTCATACATTTTACTTAAATGTTCGGGTGCATTAAAAAGCTTAAGGATTTTGAGTGTTACGTCAATAACTTCAACATCCGGTCTTGCATAATTTAGTTCCCATTTTGAAACAATGCTGATTAAATTCTCATTTTTAGCTAATGTTTTTAATTCGTTCTGTTTCTTTTCGATAATGCTTGCTGTTGAGCCTCTGCCAAAACCCTTGTCGTGCAATATTCTTTGTGTCAAAGGACCTTTTTCTTCCAATTCTTTGATTTTGGCAGTGTCATTGTCAGCTTTTGCCTTATCATAATCCTGCCTCATTTTTTGCATTTCTTTTTGATAGTCTTCTGTATTGAAGTACCAGATTGCTATCATACGTGAATCGTAAGCTCCTATGCGGAGTTTATCGGCAGAAAAGGCATTGACGTTGAGCAACAGGAGTGCTATTGCTGTTAATAATATTGTTTTTTTCATTTAATTTATCCTTGTGAATTTATAAAAAAAATTAATTAGTAATTTGCTGATTAGTCAGATTCTTCCAAACTGAAGATATCTTCGACTTTTTTTTCAAAAACTTTTGCTATTTTCAGAGCAAGAACTGTTGACGGGACGTACTTTCCCAATTCCATTGCATTGATGGTTTGTCTGCTGACCTTAACAAGTTTAGCCAATTCTTCCTGAGTGATGTTTTTAATTGCACGTTCGACTCTTAGGTTATTTTTCATATTTGTTTGCCTTTCGTAGTGCAATTTGGAATTTAATGACGAACAGAATCAAAACAGTTACCAGGTTAAATTCAGTTGCAATTGTAAAACTCATGCCGTACAATGTCAGCATACAAAATAGCATAATTACGCTATTTGCGATAAGAGCCCAGACGAGTGATTCGAGACGTATTTTCATTATGTATTCGTCTTCAGTTTTTTCTTTTGAAAATGCGACGAATATTGAACCGATTATAATTAATGTTACTGCAATCTCATCTATTATTGAATTATAAACCAATCTGAATAATCCGGAATTTCCATCCATTGGAAAGGAATTGTGCAGAGCAGGCATCCAGATTTTTATATCCATCACTTCGTCGAAAGCAAAAAACCATATTCCAAAGATTACACCTATACCTAAAATAATCCAACCCGGGAACTTCAGGTAGTTTGGCAATAAATATCTTGTATTCATAAAACATCTTTTTTAAAGTTTAACAAAATTCCATTACAAATATACTGAATATTTTACATAATGTCAAGTAATTTTTACATTATGTCAAATAACATATACACTTAATTTAACCTAATTCTTATATTTCCAAAGTAATTAATGGTAAAATAATATTTTTTTGCTAATTTAAATTTATATCAAAATCATTAATAAATTAGGATTAAAGAATGACAGGCAAATCAGGTTTTCGTTCAATTCTTTCAGTAACAGTTATTGTTGGTGCTTTAGGATATTTTGTAGATGTATATGACTTAATATTATTCGGTATTGTGAGAGTTCCAAGTTTGCAGGCACTGGGATATGGGGGAAATCAGCTTCTTGATTATGGAGTATTGTTATTGAATGTACAGATGGCAGGAATGTTGTTAGGAGGGATTTTCTGGGGAATATTGGGTGACAAGAAGGGGAGAGTCAAGATACTTTTTGCATCAATTCTACTGTATTCACTGGCGAATACGGCGAATGGTTTTGTATATTCAATAGAAGGTTATGTTGTTTGCCGATTCTTAGCAGGTTTGGGATTGGCAGGAGAGTTGGGTGTTGCTGTAACTTTGGTTCTTGAGATATTACCGAAAGAAACGAGAGGCTACGGAACGATGCTCATAGCCACAATTGGCGTCAGCGGTGCAGTAGCGGCAAATCTTGTCGCCAAAATATTTGACTGGAGGGCTGCATTTATTTGTGGTGGTGTTTTAGGTGTGCTTTTACTTTTACTTCAGATGAAGGTTATTGAGTCGGGTACTTTCAAGAAAGCAGAGAATCTGAAGATAAGCAAAGGAAATTTCTTTGCTTTCTTCACGAATCGGAAGAGATTTTTTAGATATATGAAATCAATTTTTGTGGGAATACCGATTTGGTTCAGCTTGAGCGTATTGATAACGTTTGCACCTGAGTTTGCAAAGGCATTGAAGATTCAGGGAGTGATTAATGCAGGCGATGCGATTATGTATTATTATATTGGTGCTACGATAGGGGATTTCACGAGTGGATTTTTAAGTCAGGTTTTGAGGAGCAGGAAGAAGGTTTTGTTTGGTTTTATAACGGCTCTTTCGATAATGATAACAATTTATTTATTGCAGAATGAAATTTCGGCAACGACATTTTATTTAATATGTTTGATTACTGGAATTCCTGCCGGATACTGGGCGGTATTTGTAACTGTATCTGCAGAGCAGTTTGGTACGAATCTAAGGGCAACAGCGGCTTCTACTATACCGAATTTTGTAAGGGGAATGGTAGTGCCGATTACTTTTGTATTTCATACATTAGTTTATATGACAGGTGTTGTGTATGCCGGAGCAATAGTGGGTTTGGTATGTTTGTTTATAGCATATTTGTCTTTGTATGGACTTGAAGAGACTTATCACAGGGATTTGGATTTTTTGGAAGAGTGAGGAAATTTTTGTTATAAATTGAACAGTGATTTTGAATGGGAGATGAAGGTATTCAGAGTGGGAGTGGATGTGAGGTTTTGAAAAAGAATTTTTTATATAGTACATTTTTCTTAAGTTGCTTAAATAATGAAAACAAGTCATAAAATAATAAATGGTGATAGTAGAAATATGGCAGAATTAGAGGATAATTCTGTTCATTTAATTATCACTTCTCCACCCTATTGGCAATTAAAAGATTATGGAACTGAAAATCAAATTGGCTTTCATGATACCTATGAAAATTATATTAACAATTTAAATTTAGTATGGAAGGAATGTTCAAGAGTTTTAAATAATGGCTGTCGTTTATGTATTAATATCGGAGACCAATTTGCAAGAGCTGTCTATTATGGCAGATACAAGGTAATTCCAATTAGAGAAGAGATAATCAAGTTTTGTGAACAGATAGGACTTGATTACATGGGTGCAATCATTTGGCAAAAAGTTACAACATCGAACACTACGGGTGGAGGTGTTCAAATGGGTTCATACCCATATCCAAGAAACGGAATATTAAAATTGGACTATGAATTTATCTTGGTTTTTAAAAAGTTGGGAGATTCCCCTAAACCAACTAAAGAGCAGAAGGAACTATCGAAAATGACATCTGAAGAATGGAATACTTTTTTTTCCGGTCATTGGTATTTTAATGGGACTAAACAGCAGAATCATATAGCTATGTTTCCTGAAGAATTGCCACGCAGATTAATAAAAATGTTTTCTTTTGTTGATGATGTAATACTTGACCCATTTTTGGGGAGTGGTACAACATCTCTTGCCGCAAAAAACCTTGGAAGAAATTCTATAGGATATGAAATTAATTCTGAATTTATTCCTATTATAAAAGAGAAAATTGGATTTAACCAAAAAGACATCTATGGAACTATATATGAAATTATCAAACAAAAAGAACAAAATATCAATTATGAAAATGAAATAGAAAATCTTCCATATATTTTTATAGACCCGAACACCCTTGACAAAAAGGTAGATGTAAAGAAATTGCAATTTGGTTCCAGGATTGATAAAGAAGGAGCAACAAAAAGAGAAGATTATTATATAGTGAAGGAAGTGCTTAGTCCTGAAAAATTGAAATTAAATAATGGTTTGATTGTTAAACTTTTGGGTATCAGGGAAGAACCAAAGTTTCGAGAGAATGCTATTACGTTTCTGAAAGATAAAATCAAAGGTAAAAGAGTATTCCTAAAATATGATAATATCAAATACGATGGAGAAAACAATTTACTTTGCTATCTTTATTTGGAAAACAAAACTTTTATCAATGCACATTTGCTCAAAAATGGATTAGTGAAAGTTGAAAAAGAAATGGAGTATATACATAAAGATAAGTTTATTAAATATCTAAGTGATTTTTATGGGAAATAATTACTGGTTAGAGCAAGAAAAAATTTTTCTCAAGGCTATTAAAGATGTTGAAATTCCAAATATGTCATTAGACAAAGTTGATTTCATAAACTTAGAGAATAAAAATGATCTAAGCAAGATAAGCATAGTTGATGGAAAAGGAGGTGGATGCTATTGGATATGGACTGATGAGCCCATATTACATTCGCTGCATAAACATAAAACACCAGAGCCATTTCAAAAAGGTGAAGTAATTTATAATGGTATTGCTAAAGATGATATCAAAGGCAGAATTTATCATCATTTATTTGGATTTGAAGATGCTGGTTGGTCTGGTATAAGCATAGACATTTATCAAAAACAATCAATTTCTCACAGAAAAAAAGCTTGTTCCAAATTTGGTAAAGTTCCATATATAAATAATAATCCAATTAGAAATAAGGAACAACTTTTACAAATACATTTATCAGATAATGAACGCAATTTTATCGAGATTACTGATTTTAACGAATATTATTTTCGGAATGGTATAGATATTTCAGAAGAAAAACATATTAAATATAATTTCAAAGTATTTTACATAATTGGTTTGACTAGTTTATATTTGGAACATATTGAAAAAGAGTGGAGAGAATTTGGCTTACCGAAACTGTGCTCCTATTCAAAAGGAAGATAATTATGGCTAAAGAATGGATATTAAATAGTGCAATGAACAGGTTCCAACTTAATTTTAAAAGAAATGTCGGTCCTACATCTGAATCAATTAGGAAGTGTTCACCTAAAAATCTTGATGAATGGAGAGATTATTACTTTGTTAATGTAAAATCGAAAGAGCATATTGAAGAATTAGGTAAGAAACTATATGTAAAAATCACAGAAGTTATCCAAGCTGAGGTTGCCGATATTACTGAACAGGATTGTATTGATTATATGATTCAGCTTGTAATAGACAGAACTTTTGATGGGTACACAACTGAAATACAGACTATTTACGGGCAATTGCAAAATATTTTGGGAGTACCGATTCAACCTGCTCCTGACGAATGGGATAGATTATTTAATGTAGATTTTTTTATAAAAGTTGACGAGAAATTTATTGGGTTACAAATTAAACCCGTGAGCAGTGGAGTCCAGATTGCTGAAATATTTAAGGAGTATGAACTACAAGCTGAAACTCACAAAAAATTTACTAAAAAATTTGGAGGCAAAGTATTTTATATATTTTCAACGAAAGTTGGAGACAAGAAAGTAATTCAAAATCAGGACGTGATAATTGAGATTAATGAGGAAATAAAAAGGTTATCTTAATAAATTTAAAGTAACATATAAGATAATACTTAAGCTATGCTACTGTAACAACTTTCCTTCCCATCTTACGTATATAAAAAAAGTAAATAATCAAATGATGAGGTAAAATGCTGAGATTAAAAATTTTTTCAATTATGGCGCTGGTGTTTGCGTTCTTTCCTTTATACCACAGCACTGCCCAAACTGTAAATATTGCAGGAACGGTTACCGAAAAACTTTCGGGAGAATATGCCATAGGAATAACTGTGGCTCTTTATTCTGCTGACACAACAATTAAAAAACCTTTAAAAGGTGTCTATACAAATAAGTATGGCTTTTATTCCATTCCGGCTGTCGGCAAAGGCAATTTTATACTGGTAATTCAGGGTATAGGTTATCAAAAGTATATGAAGAAAATCGAGGTCAAAGCAGATAAGGATATTGTCGTAAACATAGAAATTGACAGGAAGGATGTAAAGACACAGGAAGTCATCGTTGAAGCCGAAAGGAGTTCGAGCGGTACGAAAGGAATAAGTACCGTTGAAATTTCTCCGTCATTTATTGAGAAAATGCCTTCTCTCGGTGCGGAAAAAGACTTATTTCGTGTTCTGCAGTTGCTTCCGGGTGTAACTCAGGTTTCGGAGCTGTCCAGCGGTCTTTATATCAGAGGAGGAACTCCCGACCAGGTACTTTATTTGTTGGATGGAGTAACAGTTTATAATCCCGGACATATGGCGGGTTTTATGAGTACTTTCAATACGGATGCCTTAAAAGATATCCGGTTGATAAAAGGGGCTTATCCTGCTGAGTTTGGAGGACGGCTTTCGAGTATTCTCGATGTTTCAATGAAGGAAGGTACAAAAGAGAAGTTTTCGGGGGCAGGTGGCATTGGATTGTTGACTTCCCGGCTGACATTTGAGGGTCCAATAAATAAGGATGCAACCTTTATGGTATCAGGAAGAATGTTTTATCCTTATTTGATTTATAAGTTTTTTGAGGAGATATATGCGCCTGATGATGTTGATGCCGGCTATTATTTCTATGATTTAAATGCAAAGGTAAATTACAAAATATCCGAGAACGACAGGATTTTTGTCAGCGGTTATTTTGGCAGGGATGTTCTCTATGCTTCCGAAGAAGACGTTTTTGGTACGAATTTCAATTGGGGGAACAAAACGGGAAATCTGAGATGGATGCATATAGTTTCCCCAAAATTATTCACAAATTTCTCTTTGATTTACAGTGATTATAATTATAACTTTGGCGTTACTAACGAATCTGAACTGGATACTTCTCAAATTAAAAAAGGCGAAGAACTTTTCGAAACTACTTCCGGAATTACAGATATTGTACTTAGGGCAGAAGCACAGTATTTTCCTTTAGAAAATCATGTTATTAAAAGCGGAATCGAGACTACCTGGCATACATTCAGGTCAGCTGCACAGTCGGTTTTATTTGATGACCAAACAGGAAGGAAGGCACCTATTGAAACTATTAAAGCCCTCGATGCCGCAGTTTATATGCAGGATGAATGGAAAGTTACTGAACTGTTTTCAACCAATATCGGAGGACGTCTATACTATTTTCAGGAGGGTAATTACCTGGGATTTGAGCCAAGATTTTCTGCAAAGTATGCGATAACAGATAAATTTTCTGTTTTTGGAGCGGCATCATTGACAAACCAGTTTTTGCATCTCCTGATTAGAAATGACATTACTCTTCCTACAGATTTGTGGTTTCCCTCGACCAAAACCGTTAAGCCCTCACGTGCTTATCAAGGTGTTCTGGGTATTGAAGCCTTGTTTGGTGATTATCAGTTTACGGTTGAAGGTTATTATAAAAAAATGCTCGATATTTATGATTATAAAGATGATGCTGATTTTAATTTTGGTGTACCACTGCAGGAACAATTTACGACGGGTTGGGGTGAAGCATACGGACTGGAATTCTTCCTTCACAAAAGGGTAGGTGCTTTCACGGGTTGGATTGGTTATACGCTTGCCTGGGTAACTCATCATTTTGAAGAATTGAATCAGGGCAGGGCATTTTCACCGAGATATGATATTAGAAATGATTTTGAAATTACATTTACATATGAGTTGAGTAAAGATTGGGAGCTTGGTGCTTCGTGGGGTTATCGAACCGGTCAGGCATACACAATGCCGTCAGGAGTTTATTCTTTCTCAGAAGTTCCGTTTTATAACTGGTGGGGTGCATGGGAAAAATATCAATATACTGAAAGAAACGGTTTCCGGCTTCCGGGATACCACCGTTTGGATTTGAATCTAATGTATAAATATGAGTGGTTCGGACTGCCGTTTGAATTTGCCATTAATATTTACAATGCATACAATCATAGAAATCCTTTTGCCTGGTACATAACACAGGATTGGGAAAGCGACTGGAACAATCCCAAAAAGGTTGTAAAGCAGATTACACTGTTCCCGCTGATTCCAACATTTGGTTTTAACTTTAAATTTTAAGGAATATAAAATGAAAAACAGCTATTTTAAATATCAAATATTATTTTCTGCAACTATAACTATTTTGCTCACATCTTGCTTGCAAACAGTAGAAAATCCTGAACTGCCGTATAAAGAACAATTGGTAGTTCGCTGTGTGCTCGAAGCCGGAAGGAAACTCGAAGGAGTTGAAATCACAAAAACTCTTCCTCCTTTGGAAAATTATACTTATGAAAAAGCACTAATATCAGATGCCAAAGTCATTGTTAAAACAGATGACTTAATTGATACATTGTTTTTTGATGCCCCTACTCAGAGATATAATTCGAGGAATTTGGTTCCTCAATCAGGCAAGAAATATACATTATCTGTAATATCAAAGAACATGATAGCTACAGCTACCACGTTTATCCCTGAACCAGTTGATATTGATACTTTTTATTTAAAAAAATATAAGGAAGATTACGGTGGTGGTGATATTTATTGGAGGTATATTGTTTATGCCGAATATAAGCCAAAACCTGGAACTGTTTACTTAGGTTCAAGTAGCTATGGCAATGACCCTTACATGAATTATAATAATGATATCAAAAGATATCGAGACACGTTGCATAACGGCAAAGTAGCTGTTTCAGTACTTGATATGTCATATTGGGATACTACATACGTAAGGAATGAGATAAATCAATATTCTGCTAATATTGATGCCTTTGACCAACAGTACTATTTTTACTTTTTAACAAATGATGCCGGAGACAGCGGAGATGATATATTTGGTACAACAGGACTGAATATTAGAGGGAATATCGAAGGCGCCATTGGCCTGTTTATTGGCATGGCTTCTACCTCTAAAAAAATCACTGTAAAATAATTTTCCTTAATTCAGGGAAAATATCAGGGAAATTTTAGGTACATATAGGAAAGTTTGGATTAATTAAATATTTTTTCAGATGGCATAAATTTCGTAAATTTAGGTGTTGTTTTTGAGTTTTTGGGATTATTTAGTTCGGTTTGTGATTATGTGAAAGGTAGAGATATGTCAAGGACACTGAATAAGGTAATGTTGATTGGTAATGTAGGAAATGACCCTGAATACAGAATAACACCAAATAGTATTCCTGTAGCTACTTTCAGGTTGGCTACTTCGCAAACCTGGCGTGAAAAGGATGGTAGTGTTAAGGAACATACTGATTGGCATACAATTGTCGGCTGGAGAGGTTTGGCGGATGTTATTAACAAGCTGGTTACAAAAGGTTCACGGCTTTATGTCGAAGGAAAAATCCGAAATCGGAAATATGATACATCAGGTTCAACAAAAAAATATGCTTATGAAATTATTGCCGAGAGTATTTTGATGTTGGAGCAGAGAAAGTCAAAATCAGATTCAACCGGTGATGATTTTATTGACCCAAACGAAGAAGTTTTGTTTGATAATCCTGACGGAGCAATACCTGAATTATCTGAATTATCGAAAGTAGAAACATCAGAACCAACAAAGGAAAAAAGTGTTGATACTTTTCTATTTTAATTTTTAATAAGTCATGAAATCTGAGAAATCAAAAGAAATAAAAGTAGGATTGGTAACTATTATTGCCATTGTGTTGCTTATTATCGGAATAACAATTGGTAATGAGTTCAGTATGTCGGTGGATGTAGTCAGGATTACTATGAGGTTCCCTAATTCCGGAGGGATTGAGCAGACTGCACCGATATTTGTAAATGGTGTGAAAAGAGGTAAGGTAACAAGGGTTATTCCTTATAATGGGAATGTGTTGATTACAGCAGATATTGATAATATCAGTGATTTTAAGGAAGATGTTTCGGCGAGACTTGGGATATTAGAGATTACTGGTGGTAAGAAAATTGAGATTAATCCCGGAATATCGGAGAATGGATTCAGGAAAGGAACGATAATTAGCGGGATTACTAATCCGGATATTGGTGATATGATTGCTCTTGTTGGAGAGATGAGCTCCGATGCAAAAATTCTTTTAAAGAGATTGGATACGATTGCAACGGCAGCATCTGTTTTAATTACTGATAAAAGAATTGAAAATACATTGGCAAATACAAATCAAATGGTTGAGACGCTCAATCAATTTGTCAATAAAAATATTGGTAATCTGGAAATAGCTGTGAGTAATCTGAAGATAGTTGCCACAGAGCTGAAGATCGCAATTAATAAGTATGAGCCGAAAGCTGACAATCTTGTAACTAAACTTGATTTGACATTGGACGATACAAGGAAACTGCTTAAGAATGCAGATGAAGCGATTGGAAATGCAAATAATTTAATAAACGACCTCAACGAATTTTCAAACGATATGAAAAAGTCCGATGGAGTTGTCGGGAAGCTGATTTATGATAAAAATTTTGCAAACAGATTGGACTCAACGTTTATTAATCTGCATGAATTTCTTATGATGATTAAGGAGCATGGAATAAACATCAATGCACGACTCGGGACGAGACCTTAACTGAGAAATTCTTACAAATTAATATTGAATATTCTCAACTGATGGGTAAACCAATCGGTTGTTTATTTCATATTTAAAAAGTTATTTCCTTTTGTATTTTCCCATTAACTGACCTTCAGCGATGATATGACCTTCTATCTCTTTCAGTATTTCTTTTTTTGTAAGTCCCGATTTAACGTTTAAGATAACATCCAAAGCATAGATTTTGAAGTAATATCTGTGAGTTCCTGATGGTGGGCATGGACCACCATAACCGGTTTTTCTGAAGTCTGTTGTACCCTGCATAATTCCGTTGTCAAATTTCTCATCTTTTGGAAACTTTTCTTTAAGTTCAGTGCATGATGCCGGAATGTTATAAACTACCCAGTGAACCCATGTCCCTACAGGAGCATCGGGGTCATCGGAAATCAGGACGAAAGACTCAGTACTTTTAGGGAAATTAGTCCATGCAATTTGCGGAGAAATGTTTTCGCCATCACAGGTGAATTTTGAAGGGATTAGCTCACCTTCTTTAAATGCTGTGCTTGATACTTTTATATCTATTTTGTTACCTGAAATTAATGGAACAATTATAATGATTATTATTCCAAAAATAACAAAGTATGTCAAATATTTATTCATATTATTTCTATCCATATTTATTATAACGACTATTTTTTACTTAATTTCTTATTGTATTTTATTTTTGGCTCGAACAATCTTAATTGCTCAGGAGACTGAAAAGAATATATGATATTTTTATCTACATTAGGATAGTAATTAAGAATTAATGCCTCAGTCATTGAATTACGGTTCTTTTCAGATGCCCCGATGTGATAAAAATGTTCTTTAGTCAGTATATTATGCCTGTTATATTTTTCTATTTCGATATTTGTTCTGTACTTATTACTATGCCAAGTTGATAAAATATATTTTCCTTTAAAGTTATTTAAACAATTATAAAGCTCTCTTTCGTTCTTCTCATTCCATGAATCGAAATAATCTACATGCCTTCCTAAATAGGGAGGGTCGCAATAAATAATATCATTCTTGCTTGCTGTCTTAATAGTCAAATCAAAATTTTGACAAACAAATATCCAATTCAGTATTTTAGTTGCCTGATAAATATAATCAATTTGATTTGTAATTTTAGTTATGTAAGACTTTGAAAATCTATTTGGCTTATGCCCAAATGGGACATTGAATTTTCCATATTTATTAAATCTAATCATTCCATTAAAACATGAGCGGTTTAAAAAAAGAAAATCCAAAGAATTGAAAGTTGAATTAAAACGTTCTCTGACTTCATTATAATATTTTTGTCCACCTTTAGAAAGCTTTAGTCCTTCTATCTCAAGAAATATTCGTGCAGTTGCAGGTGTAATATTTCCTTCCTTAATGGCATTATAGAAATTTATTAAATGAGGATTAATATCTGAAAATATTGCCTTTTTAGGTCTTATATTAAATCCGACAACACCTGACCCCATGAAAGGCTCGAACCAAGTATTGTATTTTAAATCTGATAAATTATCCTTAATCCAATTTACTAATTTGGTTTTTATACCTTGGCATTTTATAGGTGGAACAAATATCTTCATTTAATTCTTCCTAAGTTCATTTTTTTTGGGTCAATTCTTCGATAGATGAGAAAATCTTTCAAGCTCCTGATTTTTTTCTCTTTCCCGTTGTTGTCTCTTATAATAATTTTACCATAATTCATCCAATAATCATCAAAAACATCTTCTCCGAGATTTTTGAAAATTCCATTACCTGAAATTATATCGTCGATTTTATTAATACTTCCAATATTTGCAGTATTACCTGAACCACCTTTGTCGCTTGCTAATTCCCACTTTTCGCAAACAAAGAATTCAAAATCTTTAATAACAGAGATAATTGATTTTAAGTTAGATAACGGTTGAATGGATAATTCACTTAATTTATCAATATCATTTCTTGAGTAGATAATTCCTAAACAAAAATGTCCGATATATTCATTATAAGGGAATTGTATATTTTTTTTACTTGTTCTGTTAGTGAAGTATTCACCATGAGAACCAAGAGTAAAACCATTACAGAAATCAGGATTATCAGGTTTTCTATAAGTAGTTTTTAAATCTACAGCAAATTTTAATTTTTCATTTTGATTGTGAACAAATGAAATATCAGGATAATAGTTTTGATGGTCAGCTAATATAATATTAAAATTATTATCAGAGGCAAATTGAAATAATCTTGGGAAAATGTGTATTTCTAATATTTTCGATATTATTTTTGTATCGGCAGAAATTGTATATATATTTTTATAAATATCAATAAAACCTTTGATTGTCCACTCACTTGATTCAGTCGAGACTTGAGTTTTTAATGTTTGAACAAATTGTGATAGTTTGGACTTAAAATCCAATTTTTGATTTAATACGTACTTGTTTGTTAATTTATTCATCATTTATTTATCTTAAAGTTAATAATATTACAAATTATTAAAAATTTTATAAATATTTTAATTTATTTCTTTAAAACAATGAATTCTGTTCTTCGGTTTAAAGCTCTTCCTTCTTCAGTAGAGTTGTCGAAAACAAGATAAATTTTAACTTAGATGAAGATTTAAATAGAATACATAATGTAAGTAAAGTATATTTAAGCATAGTTTTCCTCAAAGTTAATAATGTATATAAATAAAATTAGTAAATTATTATTAAAAGATAAAATTGAAAATCTGAAAGTAAATTTAAAAATAATTATAATTTTTACCACAATTCATTATTGCTATAAAAAATAAAAAAAGTTATTAATTTATAAATTGTAATTACACAATTATTTAAGCTGTCTCAACAAGTGTTTCTGCTGTATTTCTTCTTCCATGAACAATATTCGGAGCTCTGAAGGTGCGTTTTTCCTTAACAGCTTTTTCGAAATCTTCACGGAATTTATTGATGAAACCACCCATGACAGGTGAAAAGTCTCCTTTAACGGGCCAAGCGGCTGCATCTCCCAAAGCACATATTGTATTTCCTTCAATTTGTTGTGCTATGGACAGAAGTAAATCAATATCACTGGTAGAACCTTCGCCGTTGTTGATTCTTTTAAGAATTTTTTCCATCCAGCCACAACCTTCGCGGCAAGGTGTACACTGGCCACAGGATTCATGATGATAGAAATGGATTAATCTTAGTAAAACTTTAACGACATCGGTATCTTCATCCATGACAATTATACCACCGGTACCAATGTGTGTTCCAAGTGGTTTTAAAGATTCTTCATCCATACGAATACCTTCGATTTCATCACCTCTTAGCGGAGGCATGGATGAACCACCGGGTATGACGGCTTTTATTTTTTTGTTTCCACGAACTCCACCACAGACATTGTAGATTATGTCAGTTAAAAGAGTGCCGGATGGCAATTCATAAACCCCTGGTTTGTTGATATGACCACTAACTCCGTATAAGAGTGTTCCGGGATGACCTGATGCTCCGATTTTAGAAAAAGCTTCAGCTCCCATTTCAATTATTTTTGGAATATTAGTTATAGTTTCTACGTTGTTGACAGTAGTTGGTTTTTTCCAAAGACCGCTTTGTGCAGGGAAGGGGGGACGTATTCTTGGGTATCCACGGTTACCTTCAATTGATGTCATTTGTGCAGTTTCCTCTCCACAGATATATGCACCAGCACCTGAGTGAATATAGAAATCAAGTCGGAAGTCAACATTTAATTGTTCTTTCAAACTTTTTTCAAGTTTATCACCTAATAAACCTCTTTCGTATGCTTCGTCAATGGCTGTCTGAAGAATTTTTTGCCATTTGTGATATTCACCCCGAATATAAATGTATGAAGTTCTAACACCCATGGCATAACTTGCTATCAAGGTTCCTTCTATCAATTGATGGGGATTAAATTCAAATATTTGTCTGTCTTTGAATGAGCCGGGTTCTGATTCATCACCGTTGACACAAAGATATTTAATCATATTTCTGTCTTTGGGCATAAATGACCACTTCAAACCGGTTGGGAAGGCGGCACCGCCACGACCTCTTAAGCCGGACCTTTTGACTTCATTGATAATTTCATCAGGTGTCATTCTGACCGCTTTTCTGAAGGCGTTATAACCCCCATTTTGTAAATAAACATCGAATTTGTGCAAATCCGGTATTCCGGGTAATAATAATTTCGGGCTATCTTCAAACATAAATTTCCAATTTAAAATTATTTATTTCTGTATTTATAATAAATAATAAAATTAGTGAATTTGTAATAAATAACCTAAAAAAAATCTGATGTTATAAACGGATTTAGTGTTAATTATCATTAAAATCCATTTCTTCCGATATTTCCTTGATGACATCTCTGTCAAATCCCTGCCTGATTAAAAATGCAATTAAAAGTGGTTTTCTTTTTTCTTTGGGCTTTTTTACAATTGATTTCATCTTTTTGTTTGCAGATTTATATGCCAAAGCCTTTGAATTACAATTATTATATGCCTCATCAGCAGCACTATGTGCCAATTCCTTCTCGATTCCTCTTTGGATTAATTCTGAAATTAACTTGGGTTTTCCTGCTCCTTTTCTCAAAGGGTATTCTGCCGCAAATGTATAAGCATATTTTTCGTCGTCAATCAATCTGTAATCCTTTAAAAAAATCAGGGCTTTTTCGATATCTTCAGCATTAAAGCGTTCTTTCTTTAACTTATCCTTAACTTGCTTAATGGTTCTCGGTTTGAAGGAAGCAAAATTATAAGCGGCTTGCCTGACATTAATCAGTGTTTGTTCTCTTTTCAATAATTCTTCCAACTTGTTATCCCACTCAATGCCTTTTGATATTCTATATTTCATTATCAAATCAAGTGAAATAGTTATTCTTGATTCATTATTTACAAAAATCTCACAAGTCTTATTCTTTTTTTTCAGAACAATTGAACTAATTGTTTCCGTTTCATTACTCATAACCATTCCGGTGAGTTGATTTAAAAATAAAGTGAAATAACATAAGTATTATTTTAATTAAGTAAATCATTCGGATTTTTATTGTTCAAGGAATTCATAACCTGATTTATTTTAAATCATTACTCAGCAGGGCTATCGGATTTATCAATAGCTGTAGGAATGTAAATAATCTTTTTTACTTCTGCTTCGAGTTCGGTATAGATATCCTTGTTATCATTAAGTAGTTTCTTTAATCCTTCTCTGCCTTGAATTCTTTCGCCCTTGAATGTGTACCATGCACCACTTTTGGTAATTAACCCGTGTTCGGTTCCCATGTCAATAAGTTCACCGATTTTTGAAATACCTTCATTGTAGTTTATATCAAATTCAACTTGTTTAAAAGGAGGGGCAACTTTATTTTTGACTACCTTTACTTTAACTCTGGTACCCGAAATATCTTCACCCGTTTTAATAACTTCTTTTCTGCGAATGTCCAATCGAACGGATGCATAAAACTTAAGGGCATTCCCGCCTGTTGTTGTTTCTGGATTGCCATAAACAACCCCTATCTTGCTACGAAGCTGGTTTGTAAAAATTACGGATGTTCCTGATTTGCCAATAGCTGCATTCAGTTTTCTCATTGCCTGAGACATTAATCTTGCCTGTGAACCCATCTGGGCATCACCCATTTCACCTTCTATTTCAACTCTTGGAGTCAAAGCGGCAACTGAATCTATTACCACTACGTCAATGGCACCGCTTCTGACTAATGTCTCAACAATTTCAAGGGCTTGTTCGCCGAATTCGGGTTGTGCCAGTAAGAGGTTGTTCAAATCAACTCCGAGTCTTTGAGCATAGTTGATATCAACCGCATGTTCGGTATCTATAAATGCTGCAATGCCACCTTTTTTCTGTGCTTCAGCTATTACATGTAAGCAAACAGTCGTTTTACCTGAAGATTCAGGACCGAAAATTTCAGTAATTCGTCCTTTGGGAACTCCTCCGATGCCTATTGCCGCATCTAACGAATAACTGCCTGTTGATATTGATTCACAATTTACTACGTGAGTGTCGCTTAATCTCATTATAGAACCTTTACCATGCTGTTTTTCAATCTGGTCAATTGCAAATTGAACTGCTTTCATCTTTTCAGGATTGATATTAGTCTCCTGTTGTGATTTTTTGTCTGTTGATTTCATATTAAATTTATATTGTTAATAATTATTTTTTTTGATTATTTAATTTATATAAATGTCAACAATTAAAAAAATCTAATTTTCATAAAATTCTGAACAATTCAGTATTTTTGTTCGATTTTTTGATTTATGGACTTCTTTGAATATTTTTGAATTAACTTGTTAAACTTATTTTGAGAAATCATGAATATATTGTTAATCGGAAGTGGCGGCAGAGAACATGCTTTGGCTCATGCTCTTTTTAATTCAAAATCAACCGAAAAATTATTCTGTTCTCCGGGTAATCCGGGGATATTTAAATTAGCTGAAAAAGTGGAAATTAATGTTAATGATTTTAGTGAAGTTTCCAAATTTTGCAAAAATCGAGCCGTTGACTTAGTCGTTGTCGGTCCGGAAGTACCTTTGGCAAATGGCATCTCCGATTTTCTTAGGGCAAATTCAATCAACGTTTTTGGTCCTTCAAAAGAAGCTGCAATGCTCGAATCTTCCAAAGCATTCACAAAGGAATTTATGGTGAAGTATAAAATTCCTACGGCTGAGTACAGGACATTTATTGATTCACAAAAGGAAGAATGTATAATATATCTGAAGGATTACCAAAACTTTCCGGTTGTATTGAAAGCCGATGGTTTGGCGGCAGGTAAGGGAGTAATAATTGCTCAAAATAAGGACGAGGCAATACAATCTGTTAATGAAATGTTTTCTGGAAAATTTGGCAAGGCAGGTTTAACAGTTGTGATAGAAGAGTTTATGCTGGGAGAAGAAGCATCTATCCTTGCCGTAACGGATGGTAAAGATTTCGTAACTCTTGCTTCTTCACAGGACCACAAAAGAATTTTCGATGATGACAAAGGTCCTAATACAGGAGGTATGGGTGCTTATTCTCCCGCTCCTATTGTTACAAAAGAAGTTCTGGAAATTGTTAAATCGCAGATAATTCTCCCTGCAATAAATGGCATGATTTCGGAAGCTTCTCCTTTTATCGGCTGTCTTTACGCCGGTTTAATGATAAACAACGGAATTCCGAAAGTCGTTGAGTTCAATGTACGCTTTGGTGACCCTGAAACACAGGCAGTGCTGATGAATTTCAAAGGTGATTTTGCGAAACTTCTCCATTCTGCGGCAATTGGAAAATTAGATAAATCAACCATTGAAAACGTTTGCGAAAGCCACACCTGTTGTGTAGTTATGGCTTCTGAAGGGTATCCCGGAACATATCCAAAAGGTCAGGTGATAACAGGTATTGAAGAAGCCGAAAAAAACGGCTCAGTTGTTTTCCACGCAGGGACAACCATGGGTGATGGTCAGCTAAAAGTTTCAGGTGGCAGAGTTCTTGGAGTTACAGCTAAAGGGAATACTTTGAAAGAAGCTATAGCTCGAGCTTATGAGTCTGTTAGTAAAATAAATTTTGAACAATCTTATTATCGAAAGGATATTGGGAATAAGGGATTGAACTTTTAAAATTGAATAAATCCAACCTTCTTATAAACCTTCCTCATTGTCTTAAAGGCAACTCTGTGTGCTCTTTCTGCTCCCTCAGTCAGAACTTTTTCAAGATAAGTTTTGTTTTTAATTAACTGTTCATATCTGGTTCTGATTGGATTGATGTACTCTGCAACCGCATCTCCGACTGCAGATTTAAAATCACCATATCCCTTACCATCGAATTCAATTTCGATTTCTTTAAATGACTTTCCTGTGGCTAAAGAATACAGTTGCATTAAATTAGCCACACCCGGTTTTTCCTCGTTATAAATAATATCAGTTCCGGAATCGGTAACGGAACGTTTTATTTTATTCCTGATTTGCTCGTCTGAATCGGTTATATAAATTGTAGCTTTGTCGTTGTCGTCGGATTTTGACATTTTTTTTGTTGGCTCTTGCAAATTCATAATCCTTGCTCCGACAGGGGGTATGTAAGGTTCAGGGACAATGAATGTTGGAGAGTAAGCATTATTAAATCTTTCGGCAATATTTCTGGAAAGCTCGAGATGCTGTTTCTGGTCATTACCAACAGGAACCATATCTGCCTGATAAAGCAAAATATCAGCCGCCTGCAATACGGGATAAGTAAATAATCCTGCATTAATATTATCTGCATGGCTTTGGGATTTATCCTTGAATTGTGTCATTCTGCCAAGCTCACCGATTGGAGTATAGCAATTCAGAACCCATGCAAGCTGACTGTGTTCCGGGACATGTGATTGGATGAAAATAGTACATTTCTCAGGATTTAAACCACTTGCAATAAGCATTGCGGCAAGCTCATAAGTTGCTTTTCGCAATTCAGCCGGCTCTTGTCTGACAGTTATTGCATGCAAATCAACAATCGTAAAAAAACACTCGTATTCATCCTGCAATGCAACCCAATTACGAATGGCTCCTGCCAAATTGCCAATATGCAGTTTTCCTGAAGGTTGAATTCCGCTTAATATCACTTTTTTTCTGTCAGTTTGTTGATTGTCCATTTTCTCAAAATTATAATTAAAACATGAGCAAAATTAATCAGATTAACGTGATTTCATCTTGATTATTTTTTTAGCTAAAGCAGAAAGCCGTAGGAATTTGCAAATATCCATCTTTGAAAGAACTTTTTCACAAATTGTTCAATTTTATTTTTTATTCGAGCTTCTTATTTAATTTGTATTTTTTTATTATTTGTAATGATTAAAATTGACATTAAAGCTTGTTAAAAATATTGAAAAACAAAGTTCGGATATTTTCAAAGGACTGAATTCCGAACAAGTCAAGGCAGTTCAGCATCTCGAAGGACCTTTGCTTGTTATAGCCGGTGCCGGAAGCGGCAAAACCCGCGTGCTTACTCATAGAGTTGCACATCTGATTGAAAAAGGAGTTCCTCCGTATAATATCCTTGCATTGACTTTTACCAATAAAGCCGCAAAGGAAATGCAGGGCAGAATTGCTAAAATTGTTTCCGAAGATTCGGCAAGAAAAATCTGGGCAGGAACTTTTCATTCAATTTTTGCGAGAATTCTAAGATTCGAAGCGGAAATTTTAAAATACACAAGTGCTTTTTCTATTTACGACACTGATGATTCGTTGAGCTTGCTTAAGAAAATATTGAATGAAGAAAATATTGACCATCAGAAATTCAATCCGCAGGGAATCAGACATAGAATTTCCTCGGCTAAAAATAGGATGATAGGTTGGGATGAATATCAGAACAGTGCTGATAATCCAATTGATAAGCAAACAGGATTTGTTTACGAGAGATACGAAAACAGATTGAAGCAAGCGAATGCTATGGATTTCGACGACTTGCTTTTGAATATGATTCGACTTCTACAGAAGAATCCTGACATTCTCGAAAAGTATCAGAATAAGTTTAAATATCTGCTGATTGATGAATACCAGGATACAAACAGGGCTCAATATGTTATAATTAATTTGCTAGCAAAGAAAAACAAAAACATCTGTGTTGTTGGTGATGATGCACAAAGCATTTATGGATGGAGAGGTGCGGACATAAGGAATATTCTGGATTTCCATGAGGATTACTCTGATTCGACTGTTATTCGATTAGAGCAAAATTACCGTTCGACGAAAATCATTCTTGCGGCGGCAGATTCAGTTATAAAAAATAATCTTCGGCAGATGAAGAAAAAACTATGGACTGACAATGCCGAAGGTGAATTGATTCAGGTTCTGTCAAGTTTGGATGAGAGATTTGAAGCGGAAGATATTGTAGAAAGAATTAAATCAATGACAAATGAAAGCGGGGAATTTACCAACAAGGATTTCGCAATACTTTACAGAACAAATGCTCAATCTCTTGCTTTGGAAAATGCTTTCAGAAAATATAATCTGCCTTACATCATTATCGGTGGAATATCATTTTATAAAAGGAAGGAAGTCAAGGATGCACTTGCATATTTAAAATTGCTCTACAACCAACAGGATGAAGAATCATTACTGAGAGTTGTCAATGAACCTCCACGAGGTTTGGGACAAACTTCCTTGAGATATATAACAGATTATGCAAGAACGCATAATATCACATTATTTGATGCATTTTTCCAATCAGAAAAGAATGTAAATCTTCAGGGAAGAGCAATAAACTCGGCAATGAAATTCATACAAATGGTACAAAAATATATTAATTTAAAAGACAGTGTCAATCCTGCTCAGCTTTCAATTGATTATATCGAAGAAACAGGATTGCTCCAGATGTACAAGGATATGGGGACTACAGAATCTCAGGACAGGTGGAACAATATTCAGCAAGTACTGTCGGACATTTCCATGTTCCTAAGGCGAGAGCCTGAGGGAACTCTTGATGATTACCTTCAGCAGATGACATTGATGACAGATATTGACGAAAAGGATATGTCTCAAAATCAGGTAAAGCTTATGACTTTGCATTCGGCAAAGGGTTTGGAATTTCCTGTCGTTTTCATCTCTGGCATGGAAGAAGGGCTTTTCCCATTGGGCAGAACAGAACAGAATAAAGATGAGGAAGAGGAAGAAAGAAGATTGTTTTATGTTGGCATTACGCGTGCTGAACAGAAGTTGTTTTTGACTTATGCACAAAGACGAATGAAATTCGGGAGCTATCAGGACAATGCACCGTCGCATTTTATAAATGAAATTGACAGAAAGTTTTTGCAAAGCAGCGTTTCTTTTAAGAAAAGAACTGAGCAAAAACAGGAAGTCATTAATAATTACATCAGGAAGGAACAACAAAAAACATTTCTGAAAAATTCTCAGGCAAAAAGTGCTGTTACATCCGTTGAGGAGTTCGATTTCAAAACAGGTGATACTGTTTTGCACTCCAAATTCGGAAAGGGCAAAATACTTGCGATGGCTGGTACAGGACAAAATGCCAAAGCTGTTGTTCAGTTCAATTCTGTCGGCAAGAAAGTGCTGATGCTCCAATTCGCAAAGCTGGAGAAGGTTTAGAAATTATTAATCTTAATATCTCTAAGAAAAATATATTTTTTCTTTTTACAGAAATTATTTATTTTTGAGACAAAATAAATTATTGAGGATGTCATTTTGTTTTTAACGTATCATCATATCGAGGAAATGCTTTCGGGGAAAAACCGGAAAAAGTATATAATTATTGAATTTGTAGGTTTCTTGGTTATACCGATAGTTATGATTCCGATTTTTATTCTGCTGAATTATTTTTGGGCTGATCCGATTTTACCGGTTAGTTATTATTTATATATGTTTGCAATCAGTTTTGCATTAAACATCATTATTGTATCAATTCTGCTATATCTTGAGAACAATTTGTTAAAGGATTTCAAAGCATTAGATATAGATAAAAAATATTCAAAACTGAAAATAATAACATATTTAAGCGAATCATTTTACTTTATTTCTCTCACTTCGAACATTATTATTTATAATAATGTCGAGAGTTGTCATACAAAAGGACTTAATTTATTTATCTTTTTATTTAGTTTTATTGTAATGTTGATACTAAGTTTTTTGTTTGGTTTATTTTTCAATAAATCGAATTTCAAAAGACTTAATGCTGAAATAGAAAGAAAGGATTTATTTAATAAGTTATAATTTACAATTTTTACACGAATAGATATTCTCATTGGAGTTGAGATGTTAATGAATTACGAGAAAACCGAAGCGATGCTCACTGAAGAACTGAATCTCAGATACTTCTACTATTGGATTCTTAGGAAAAGAGCAGTTATCTTCGCAATGTTATTTTTGGGACCTGTAGATATTATTTATAGTGTCATCAAAGGAAAGGAACTTTCATTTTACCAATATTTAATGATGCTGTTAAGTCCATTAATTATCTTTTCTATTTTAGCTCTTCTGATTTATTTTGCAGAAAAGTATTTTATAAAAGATTTTCCTTCGCTTGATGAAAAGATGAAATATAGAAAACTTAGAATAATTTGGATTTTAGAAAATTGGTTTTTTCTTTCGGCAATTATGGCAGTAGCCAGATTAAGCAATTATGCAAGTCATTCTTTTGTATATGTCACTGTCACTGAAAGCTTCATTGTGATCCCTGCTATAACTTTATTTGTAATTTTGATATTCTCTTATTTTCAATTCAATTCACTAAAATTGGAAATCGAGGAAAAAGGACTGTTTGATAAATTGAAAATGAGTAATATTAAATAATTGGAGTAATTCATGTTCTTAAATTACAAAAATGTCGAAGCAATGCTGACCGAAGAACTGGACTTAAGATATTTGTATTATAGGATTTTTTGGAAGAGAGGATTTGTAATATATATATCATCATTTTTTTTAATTGATATATTTTTTACTTTCATCCATTCTGTTGAAGTTACAATAAGTCAAATATTAATGAGCTTTGCTAATACCATGTTTATTTTTTCATTATTAACATTTATAATATTTTTTTCAGAGAAATTAATTAAGCGGAATATTTTCAGAAATCCGGATATGACATATAAAAGATTAAAATTATTATGGATTTTAGAAGAGTGGTTTTTTATCCTTGGTATTATTTTTTCTGCAAGGTTCAGTGTATATGGTAAATACTATTTGGTATTTCATGGTCCCTCCGAAATTGATTGGTTTATTATTCCTATTACTTTATTTGTAGTTTATTTATCATCATTTTTCAAATTTAATAAGTTAAAAAATGAATATGAAGAAAAAAGAGCTAATAAATAAATTATCATAAGATAAAAGATTATTACGATTGTATATTGACTGTAAATTGATAAATGAAAATTGTTTTTGTGGTACCAATACCGACATACTAAATTTTTTATTAAAAAAAAGGAGTAAAGAGTTCAAAAATTATTGAACAATTTACTCCTTATAAAAAACTTATTAAACTTATTAAACTAAGTCTTACTCCCCATACAAATCAGGAACAAATGTCTGGTCTTCAATCGGTGGACGGACATAAGTGTCATGAATTTGTCTTGGTGGCAACTCCAGAGGAGCCGGCATCACATCCTTATAAGGAATTTGCGATAAAATATGCGAAATACAATTCAAACGTGCTTTCTTTTTGTCATCGGATTCGACAACAAACCATGGGGATTGCTTGATGTCCGTGTATTTGAACATTTCATCCTTGGCTCTCGAGTATTCCACCCATTTATTCCATGATTCCAAATCCATGTCTGAGAACTTCCATCTTTTCATAGGATTTTCCACTCTTCCAGAAAACCGGGCTTCCTGTTCTTCATCACTTACCGAAAACCAGTATTTAAGAAGTTTTATTCCGGAGCGGACAAGCATTCTTTCGAACTCGGGACAAGACCTCATAAACTCCTGATACTCTTCATTTGAGCAAAATCCCATAACTCTTTCGACACCTGCTCTGTTGTACCAGCTTCTGTCGAATATCACAATTTCACCGGCAGATGGAAGATGCGAAACATAACGCTGAAAATACCATTGTGTTCTTTCGATATCAGAAGGCTTGCTCAAAGCAACTACTCTTGCACCACGAGGATTCAACGGCTCAGTAATTCTCTTGATAGTCCCTCCTTTGCCGGCAGCATCACGACCTTCGCAAAGAATGACTACCCGCAATCCCTGGTCTTTTACCCAATACTGAAGTTTAACCAGTTCATTTTGCAACCTTTGGATTTCAATGTTATAAAACTCCCCTGTCAATCTGCCTTTTTTATTGAATTTCTTTAAAGGTTTGTCCTTGTCTTTCTTTTTCTTTTTTTCCTTTTTTGCATCATCGTCATGATTACCATTGTCTTTTGAATGTCCCATAGTTCAATCCTTTCGGCTATTTATTAAAATATTAAACAATTGTCAATAATAGAAAAAGCTAATGTATCTGCTGAAAAACAAAAAGACACAAATTCATTGCTACTAATATAATTCTAAATATTCACTTTTAAAAAATAATTTTTTAAAATTAATAAGAAAATCTACGTCTTAGTTCATTTTTTAAATCGAAATTTAAAAAGAATCGGTATTTGGAACAAATTTTGTGTTTTTGTGTAATTATATAATAAACGTTGAATAATTTTATAAAATGGTTAAGAAAATGAGAATTAAGAAGAAAATAAAAATAGCGATGTTAATAGCATTTATCCTTATATCTTTGCTGTCATTAGTAAAAACGGTTGAACTTCCAACGAGGTTTAGCGACGGTTATGAAAAAGAGTGGTTGAACACTACACCAATTCAATTGATAAACAACATCTTTAACATAGAATAACCAACGGTTATTATAAGATAAATGAATCTTTCGGATGATACATCAGAAATAATGAATTTTCTTGACATGGCTACTAATAGTAGTCTCAGAAAAAGAAATGATATTGGTACAATTCTTGAATTATCAGCAACTTATAATGAAATTGATAACTTTTGGGATTTGCTTTTTCATTGTACTTCATTTTGGAATATACATCTTACATTGAAGAGAAATATTGATAAATCTGATGATATTTCAAAATTAAAGATAGAGCTAAGCAAGGAAGCTGAAGAAATACGAAGAATTTTGACAAAGATAATTGGATATGAATCTAAACAGATAAACGAAAGGTTCCAGAAAACCTATATTATTGAATCATCAGGTACTTTTGCGAATTTGCTTGACCTCTCGCATGATATGGCTCAGGTTAGAAAATTGGTAGTTAATATGGCTAAATCTAATAAATTTGCAAATGATGACAATTCTTCGGAATCGTCGAAGTGATTTTTTGTCGAACCATAAATTTGGTAATTTTCATGTCCTTTTCCCGCTATCAATATTAAATCATCTTTTTGGGATTTTTCAACGGCAAATTTTATAGCTTCTTTTCTATTAGGTATGACTTCAACATTTTTCATTTGAACTTCATCAATTCCTTTTAAAATATCATTTATAATATCCACTGAATTCTCGGTTCTCGGGTTGTCGTCGGTAATAATTGTCAAATCAGATATTTCAGAAGATATTTTTCCCATCATAGGTCTTTTGGTTTTATCCCTGTCACCTCCACAACCAAAAACACAAATCAACCTTGATTCTGTATCGGATGATTTTAATAAATCCTTGCAAGTCAGTAAAGCTTTCTCCAATGAATCGGGTGTATGAGAATAATCAACAATGCCAATTGCTTCATTTTTTAGCTTGATTCTTTGCATTCTTCCGGGAGCACCATTTGATTTTCTAATTGCCGATTGTAAAATTTCATCTGGAATTCCATAAGACTTAGCACAGGCAATAGCAGATACACAATTATCAATATTGAACCTGCCAAGCATAGGAGTAGTATATTTCTCACTAATACCGTTGCAATCAATTGCAAACTGCATCTCATTCAAGTTTAGAGATTCTTTTATTATCTGAATATTATTATGCTTCTTTCTTCCGACTTTAATTTTTGTTTCGGCTTTTATCCCTTCGAGCATAAAATCTGCATAATCATCATCACCATTTACTATTGCTTTACCTTTTTCATTTAGCAAATTAAACAAAATCTTCTTCGCTGATGCATAGTCTTTCATGGTCTTGTGATAATCCAAATGTTCATGAGTAAGATTTGTGAAAATAGCACAGTCGAAATCTATAGAAGATACCCTGTTTTGGTGCAGTGCATGAGATGAGACTTCCATAAAAACGATTTCAATACCAAAAGCCCTCATTTTGTCAAAATGTCCGAAAAGTTCCAAAGATTCTGGTGTTGTATGAGTTGCATCTTCAAATTCTTCTCCCATGAAAATTCCGGTAGTACCAATAATTCCAGTCTTATATCCAAGTTTTTCAAAAATTGCTTTGAGAAGGTAAGTTATTGTAGTTTTGCCGTTTGTTCCGGTAATGCCGATAACTTTAATATTTTCAAGAGGGTCATTGTACCAATTTTTCGAAATATTTGCCAATGCAATTCTTGAATTCTCTACCTGAATAATTGTTGTGTCTTTGGAATTTCCCAAATCTTTCGGAATGTCTTCACAGATAATTACGCTTATATTTTTATCAATTAAATCTGTTATAAATTTATGACCGTCAATTTTGATACCTCTAATGGCAACAAATAGAGAATCCTGAATGCATTTTCTTGAATCATAATAAACGGAGCCAATATTTTTATCAATAATGCCGTTTATGACTTTGTAATTTAAACCATTTAATAAATTTAAAAGTTTCATTTTGAATCATTATTTTTCATTTTTTTTCATAACAACTTAGAAATAAATAACAACTTAAAGAAAAAAAATGTTTGTTCAAAGTAAAAAGTTCATTAAATTTGTAGTTCTAAAATTTGAAACTTAAATAATAAGGTTATATAATGTATACTGTATTAATAATTTTAATTTTATTTGGGGCAATTTTAATGATTGCCGTTGTACTTTTACAACCCGGAAAAGGTGATTTGACTGCTACGTTTGGTGGTTTAAGTTCACAGTTTGGTGCCGTTTTCGGCATGCAAAGAGCAAATGACCTACTTGCCAAGGTTACAAAGTGGATTGCCGCCATAATTTTGGTTTTAATTCTCTTGACAAACAAATTTTTTGTAAGCCAGGAAAGAATAGAACTTCAGCAAAAACCAGTTACTGAAGGTGCAGCAGTTCCTACTCAGCAGCAAATGCCCGGTTCATTAACACCACCTCCGGTTCAACCTAAACCAGGGGACCAACCACAAGAATAAAAATTTTAAAAAGGGACTGTCTCGATTGGGCAGTCCTTTTTTTTATTAAATAAAATCAATTTCTTTTTTCAGTTGTTTAGGCGTTAGCGGTTAGTGATTAGCTAATAGCTATCAGCAGATATCTTCAGCAGAATGCTTTGCAAATTGAAGTATGTTTTAAAATTAGAATTATTAATTTAAATTAAAATCACTTAACACTTAATACTCAACGATTCTAAACTAATTTCAATGTTTGATAGAATTCAGTTTATAAGTAAATCCGGGTAAGTCCTTAATTAAAAAACCGGAAGCATATTTTGGAACACCCTTCAATCGCTTCAAATCAATATCTTTTCTAAAGCCCATTTCCTGAAACATTGTAACGACATCTTCTGTAGCAACATTTCCTGCGGCAACCTTGGTGAAAGGACAACCACCTAAGCCACCAAAAGCAGTTTCGTATATTTTTACACCGGTTTTATATGCCGCAAAGACATTTGCAATTCCCATTCCAAAAGTATTATGAAAATGGCAGGCAGTTACAAGATTGCTGTCAAGTTCATGAATTTTGCCGAACATTCTTTCGACCTTAAGGGGATTTGCATAACCCGCTGTATCGGCAAGACTAACAGTATTTATCCCTGCATTCAGATATTCCTTGATGATTGAATATACTTTTTCTTCGTCAATATCGCCATCAAAACCACATCCGAAAGCAGATTGCACTGATGCCTGAACTTTTTTACCAGCAGAAATTGCTTCCTTAGCCATTTTTATTATAGTAATTTGTGCTTCAGCAGGAGTCATACCTGTATTCTTTCTGCTATGAGTCTCGCTGGCAGAAACACCCATGCAAAACATCTCAACGCCGCAAGCCATACCCCGTTCGAGTCCTTTTTCATTCAGCACAAGACCTGACAGAATTGTTTTATTGGGCTTATTCTCTGGAATATTGTAGTAATCAAAAAGGTCATCTGTACCTGCCATTTGAAAAACTTTTTTTGGATTAACGAATGAGCCAAGCTGTATTATATCAATGTTAGAAGCAATCATTTCGTCAGCCCATTGTATTTTGGTAATTGTCGGAATTGGCTCCGGTTCTATCTGGAGTCCATCACGCAGACCTACTTCATGGATAATTATTTCCTGCATATATTCTCATGATTAATTTGAAAAATACAATTTAGTATTAATTTTTTATTTAAAAAATTTGTTTGAACGAAAAACTGATTTAATAATTAATATTGAAAAGTTCGACACGAAACCATTTTTTAATAATTGTTAATTTAATTCTAACATTAATTATTTCATATTCTCAATATTTTCATTAATTTTATATTATCGTTAATTATGTTATTTGCTGGAGATTTTAAATGGATTTACAAATTACATGGTTTGTGCTATTAGTTGTGCTTTTTGTCGGATATGTAGTATTTGACGGATTCGACCTTGGTGTGGGAATGCTTCATTTTACTGCTAAAACAGACAGGGAAAGACGCATTTTGCTCAATTCCATAGGTCCTGTTTGGGATGCAAATGAGGTTTGGCTGATAACAGCCGGGGGTGCATTGTTTGCAGCATTTCCTGATGTTTATGCAACCGTTTTTTCGGGATTCTATGTCGCTTTCATGCTTTTATTGCTTGTAATAATCGGTCGGGCAGTATCAATTGAATTTCGCGGGAAGGTGGATTCCAATTTTTGGAAAAAATGCTGGGATGTGGTCTTTCATATATCAAGCTATTTTATAGTTCTGTTGCTTGGTTTAGCACTTGGCAATATTGTGTCAGGATTACCAATAGATGCTGAAAAAGAATTTGCAGGAACTTTCATCAGTTTATTCAATCCTTATTCTCTGTATGTAGCTATAACTGCTATTTTGCTAATCAGATTGCACGGCAGGACGTTTTTGTTAACAAAAACAGAAAATGACCTTTTCCAAAGAATTCTGAATAAATTCAATCTTCTTTGGTTACTTTGCATTATTTCTCTAATTGGATTAACTGTCTGGACTGCTGTTGAACAACCACAGCTTTTCATTAATTACAATCATAACGGAGCTTTATATTTGGTACCGGTATTTATATTCCTTCTTATTATTCTTGTGTTATTATTCGTAAGAACAAAAAAGTATAATACTGCATTTCTTGCGTCTTCTTTTCTGCTTGCTTTGTGCATCGTTCAGGCAGGATTAGGTATATACCCGAACCTTGTACCTTCGAATCCAATACCTGAAAACAGCTTGACAATATTTAATTCTTCGTCTTCAGATAAAACGCTTTGGACAATGTTCATAATTGCTTGCATAGGAATTCCACTCATTTTGGTTTACAAGGTAATTATGTACTCTGCTTTCAGGGGTAAAGTGAAGTTGGATTCCAACAGCTATTAATTCGATAAATGTCTGAGAGCTACAGGAAAAGATAAATTGCAGTTATTACGTTAGTAATACTTTAATTTTAAGAAAATAAAGAATTACTGATGTCGAACCAAGCCATTAGCTTCATTGTTTCATAGATTCCTTTTGGTAATTCAGGACGAGGACCTAAATCGAAGACTTTGACGATCTCCATACTTTGTGAAATTACGTTTCTTTCAAACTCTTTGATAAAGATTAAAGCTTCTTCAGTTGTTTCGCAGGCAATGGTATAAATTGTTTTAAATATATCGGTAAGTTCTTCGGAATGATATATATAAGTCAGTTTGCCTTTTACCTGAATACGCTTCAATTGTGTTTTATCGGATATTAGAGATTTTACTTCGCGAATTAGCCAGAGAACATTTTTATCAATCCGGTTAAAATATCCTGCTTTTATTGCATAAGGTAAAATAATCGCTGAATTGAATTGCTTTTCTTTCAATGCAGATGCCAGCAGAAAATAAATTTCAGATATTTCCTTGTCGCCATCACCATAAGCATTTTTGGGAAGTTTTAAAACTGAGTCCTTAGCATAATCTATTAGTTGAGAAAATTGCTTGTTTTTCCAAAATCTGACAATGGTTTTCAAACATTCTTTTTTGAATATAATATCATCTTCGGTAAAGAACATTTTCAGTTCGTTTTCCTTCAGTATAATTTTTCCTTCGTCCATAATTTCGATATTAAAGTTTGAAAATACAAAATGAAACCCCGTTATTTTTCTATAATTAACGGAATACAATTACATTGCTTAGCAACAATCGGTTTGGCATTTTCCGCCATTTGCCTGCTTTTATAAGCACCTATGATAACGGCATACATGGTTTCATTACCAATTAGTTTGGGGTAAATGTTGGCGACTAACCTAACTTTAGCATAACGAGCTACTTCGTTTTTTGCGGATGTTTGAGTTGAATAAATTCCTACCTGCAAAGCAAAGTTTTTTTCACTTTTAGTAATTTTTTCGGGAGTAATTTGTTTTGGTTGATTGTTCGGAGATTGAATATTCTCGTCAACGTTAGTGTCAATATCACTTTTCATTTCGGTGAGAACTTCGGGTGTTGAATTTTTTCTGTTTTGATTTATTGAAACTTTCACAGCATTTTCCGCAAAGACAATATATTCGGAATTTGGATTATTTTTTTTGAATTCATTCAGATATTTTTTTGCATCATTTGTATCACCTGTGATTGAATAGTATTGAATCAACCTTAAGTAAGAATCATCAACCCATTCGCTTTTAGGAAATTTAGAAATAATATCCTTATAAATATTGACAGCGAGGGAACCGTCTTCGAGAAGAACACCATGCAAGAACTTAACTCCGGGGTCGTTGGGGTATTTTGCTAAAAGTTCAGGGAAACGGTTTTTTGCTTCATCAGTATTCCCATTTGAGTAATGTTGCAAACAATCTTTTACCTCATCAGATTGTGAATAACACAAAGCCGAAGAAAAATAAAACAGCAATAATGTGATAATACATTTATTCATAAAACTTTCATCAATTTAACAATCAGCAAAAAAGTTCAACTATGCAATTTACGTAATTTATCCGAATTATTTTCAGGAGAAATTTGTTTTTTAAATTTATAATGATAAATTAATGAAAATAGAAAATTCTATTAAATTTCTGCTATAGCTTTGAACTAAGAAAAGTTCAGATAATAAAATTAATCAGCTTGTTCGGAACAAATATCACTTTTCTGATTTGCTTGTCACCAATATGCTTTTGAACAGTATCATCTGCCAATGTCATTTTTTCGTAATCTGACTGAGACAAATCTACAGGGAGCATCATTCTTGAGCGGATTTTACTGTTTACCTGAATGACAAACTCAATTTCATTTTTCTGCAATTTTGATTCGTCAAATTCGGGGAAAGGATATTCGAAAATGGAAATGCTGTAACCAAGTTTTTCCCAAAGCTCTTCGGCAATATGAGGTGCAAATGGGGCAAGACACATAAGGAATTTTGTCATTGCTTCTATAGGTTTAACCTTAGCTTTTGTAAATTCATTTACGAAAATCATCATTTGCGAAATGGCAGTATTGAAGTGAAGATTTTCTATGTCCTCAGCTACTTTTTTAATTGTCGAGTGCAAAACAAATTCCTGTTCGGGAGTCAATGGTATATCCTGTAAATCAGTTGAGATATTTCCTTCATGTGCGACAAGCAATCTCCAAACTCTGCCAAGAAACCTGTTGACTCCAGCAATACCGTCAGTTGACCATGGCTTTGCATCCTGCAATGGGCCGAGAAACATTTCGAATACACGTATGGAGTCAGCACCAAATTCATTTACTACATCATCAGGATTGATTACGTTACCAAGAGACTTGGACATTTTTCTTCCATCTTCACCGATAATCAATCCCTGGTGGAAAAGCTTTTTGAATGGTTCGTGTGTTGATATGTAACCATGGTCGAATAAAACTTTATGCCAAAAACGTGCATAGAGCAAATGCAGTACAGCATGCTCAGCACCACCCATGTAAAGGTCAATGCCATCGGGAGACATCCAGTATTTTTCTTTATTACTGTCTGCAAAGATTTCATTGTTGTTCGGGTCAATGTATCGGAGATAATACCAGCATGAACCAGCCCACTGAGGCATTGTGTTTGTTTCAAATCTTGCTCTTTTTCCGGTTTTGCTATCAACGAAATTAATCCACGATTCAACTTTTGCGAGGGGTGATTCACCGGTTCCTGCAGGTTTAAAATCGGATACTTCAGGTAATTTTAATGGAAGTTCATCAATATCTAATGCACGTTTAGTATCATCCTCGAAGAACATAATAGGTATCGGTTCACCCCAATAACGCTGACGGGAAAAAAGCCAGTCCCTAAGCTTATACTGAATTTTTCTGTTGCCGATATTTTTGGATTCAAGCCATTGAATAGTCTTTTCTTTTGCTTCAGGAGTATTCAATCCATTGATTGATAGTTCATCATTTGCTGAGTTTACTGCAATACCATCTTCCGTAAATGCGGAGGCAGAAATATCCCAGTTATCTTTTTCAACAACTTTTATGATTGGTAAATTATTCTTAGATGCAAATTCATGGTCTCTCTCGTCATGTCCGGGAACAGCCATGATTGCTCCAGTGCCATAATGTGCAAGAACGTAATCAGCTATCCATATCGGAATTTCTTTCTTGGTTGCAGGATTAATAGCATAAGCACCGGTGAAAATACCTGTTTTATCCTTGCTGAGTTCAGTTCTTTCAAGGTCACTTTTAAGTGATGCCTGTTTTATGTATTGAGCAACAACGCTTTTTCTGTTGTCAGTTACAATGTTTTGAACAAGCTGATGTTCGGGAGCAAGAACAATATAGGTAGCTCCAAAAACAGTATCCGGTCTTGTCGTAAAAACTAATATCTTTTCATCTGAATTTTGAACATTGAAAAGAATATCGGCACCATCACTTCTACCAATCCAGTTCTTTTGCATTTCCTTAGTGGAGAAGGGCCAATCAACAAGTTCGAGGTCTTCGAGCAATCTTTGTGAGTACTTTGTGATCTTAATCATCCACTGTCGCATCGGCTTTCGTTCAACCTCGTAACCTTTTTCACGCCACTCGTCACATTCTTCATTAGCAAGTACAGTTCCCAAAGCTTCGCACCAGTTGACAGGAATCATTGCTATATAAGCCAGACGTTGTTCATCTTTGTATTTTTCAATATCGAGTGGATTTGTTAACGAAGCAGGAATTGGTAATTCATCAATGTGCCTTGCTTTATTCTGGTTATCATCGAACCATGAATTGTAAATTAAAAGGAACATCCATTGAGTCCATTTGTAATAATCAGGTTCGGTGGTATTGATTTCCCTTGACCAGTCATAACCAAGACCGAGCATCTTAAGTTGTCGCTTGAAGTTCTCGATATTATTTTTCGTTGCAATCGCAGGATGAATACCTGTTTGCATGCTGTATCTTTCTGTGGGAAGACCGAATGCATCAAAACCCATTGGGTGGAGAACATTGAATCCTTTCATCTTTTTATATCGGGCTACAATATCAGTTGCAGTGTAACCTTCGGGATGACCGATATGCAGTCCTGCACCACTCGGATAAGGGAACATATCGAGTATATAATATTTAGGTTTATCTTGAACTTCAGAAACTAGGTTTGTTCCTCTCAGTTCCCATTCTCTTTGCCATTTTTCTTCAATCTCTTTAAAAGGATATGATGCCATTCAAAATTATAATTTCAATAATAATACTTAATACAAACATCAAAATTACAAAAAAGAGGGAATATAATGTTGATTAACAGTTTCTTTTTATTTATCAGTCAGGTTGTCTGATTTTAATATTTAATAATTATAAATTGAATTTAAATTATTGACAGCTTTCATTTTCTAATAATTAGCAATAAATTACGTCAATATTTTTTTTGAATTTAGCAATATTTATGAATTTTTTAAATCCGATAGCTTTAATAGGTTTACTTGCAGCAGCAATTCCGATTGTACTGCATTTTTTAAATCTTCGCAAATTGAAGATAATTGAATTTTCATCCCTGAAGTTTTTAAAGGAACTGCAAAAAACAAAAATCCGGAGGTTGAAATTAAAACAAATAATTCTTCTAATTTTAAGGACTTTAGCTATTGTCTTTGTAATCCTATCCCTAGCAAGACCTGCTATTGAAGGCACATTACCGGGTTTCGGCAGCTACTCAAAAACAAGTGCTGTTATTATAGTTGATAATTCTTTCAGTATGGATTTATCGGATGATTCTGGCAACAGGTTTACTCAGGCAAGAAATGCTGCAATGTCAATATTGAATGAATTGAAGGAGGGCGACGAAGCAACTATTCTCGAAATGGCTGATGGCGAATATAACAAAATGGCATCTCTTTCAAGAAACTTCGAAGTACTTAAAGAGCATTTATCGAAAATGACGATTGAATACAGAACTGCTAATGCAGAAAGGGCATTGAGAAATGCTGTTTCTGTTTTGAAAAACGCATCTAATATAAATAAAGAAGTTTTCATCATTAGCGATGCACAGAATAATATATTTCTAAAACATATTAAGGATAGTTTTAAAATAGAAAACCCGCCAGTTGTTTATTTTATAAAGGTTGGCTCATCAGCTAAGAATTCGGTTACGAATGTATCGGTTGATTCAATAAATGTTTTAAACAGAATTTTCCAATATGATAAATTGGTGGAAGTCGAAGCATCAATCAGTAATTCCTCTGATAAAAATATTGAAGGTCTTGTTGTAAGTATGTTTTTCAATAAAAATCGTGTGGCACAAAGAAGTATTGATATTCCCGCAGGTCAAACAAGAAAAATTGAAATTTCAGCATCGCCACAGCTTTATGGTTTGGTCAGGGCTTATGTCCAAATCGAGGATGACGCATTGAATCTTGACAATCAAAGATATTTTGGATTCGTCGTTCCTGAAAAGCCAAAGGTTGCATTAATAGGAAAACCATCAAGTGTTAAATTTATACAATTAATTTTATCATCTTTAACTAATGGTAATAAACTTACGGATGTACAATCTTTTGATTCAAAACAAATTTCCGGAATTAATTTTACGGATTACGACATGGTTATTTTTGCCGGAGGTCCATACCTGCGAAGTGATTTTCAAAAGCTGAATCAATATATTAAAAATGGAGGGGCGGGTTTAATATTTACCGATGAAACAACGGAATTTGAGTTGTTAAAAAATTCAATCAGTGAATTGGGATTGGGTACTATTAAAGAAAAGATTTATGATAAAAACAATCCTGCAGTATTCAATTCAGTTGATAAAATACATCCAATTTTTGAAGGAGTTTTCAAAGGTACAACAGACAATAAAGCTGTTGTTGAATCACCCAAAATATTTAAAGCATTGGTCAACAACGGAGGATTGCCGATTATCACTCTTATTGGTGGAAACTTTCTGTCCGAAAGCAAACATGGCGAAGGTAAAGCAATTTATTGTTCAGTTACATCTGATGACGACTGGAGCAACTTCCCGATGACAGGTATTTTCCCTGCAATAATATATCGTAGCGTTGTTTACCTTTCAACATCTGAAAGTTATGGTAAATATGCAACCATTGGCGATAACATTCTGCTATCACTGCCGAAGAAATTTGCTTCAGGAAGTAGTTTCAAAATTATTGATGCAAATGAAATTCCAAGGTATCAATCCGCCGTTTTGCTACCTTCGGGAGCCGTTCTGTCTTTGGACAACTTAATCTACCCCGGAGTTAATGTAGTTTATTCAAATCAAGACAGAATTATTGACATGGTCTCAGTCAATCATCTTGCAATAGAATCAAAATTACAATCTGCAGAAATTTCCTTTATTGAAGCCAATCTGGAAGAATTGCTGGGGGATAATTCGAATATCAATATCATCACAGAACCAAAGAAGATAATGAGTCAGGTCAACCGTTTAAGAACAGGAACAGAGCTATGGCAAATTTTTGTAATTCTTGCTTTGATTTGTCTTTTAGCTGAAATGTTCGTCAGGAAAAATTCAAAAAATGAAATTGATATTAAATGAGAACAAATGATATAATATTCAACAGCAAGGAAATTCCCGATAATTACAAATACTATTGGAATTACCAATATGAGTTGGGCAAAGATTTTGTTGTGCCGTATTCAAAAAGTATCGGGTGTTTTAAGCCGGGTGACTCAGTGTTTGAAGTTGGCTCTGCAGAAGGTGGTGTTCTTGCGGCATTCGTCGAAGAAGGCGGGACAGAAGCCATCGGCACGGATATAGCTCAAAACCGGCTCGAGATGGGAGAGAAAATATCGGGGTTAATTGATTTTCCAATCAAATTCAGTAATCACAATATTATCACAGAAGATATTCCAGATAAATGGTTGAACAAATTCAATCTGGTTTTACTCAGAGATGTAATCGAACATCTTGACGATACGGAAACGGCTTTGTCGAATATCAAAAAAATTATCAAGCCCGGCGGATATTTATTTGTCTCATTCCCGCCATATTATTCTGCTTTTGGCGGACATCAGCATACTTTGGGAAATCTATCAGGTAAAATTCCATTTATCCATCTGCTTCCTGATTTTATTTTTCATAAATTGATTGCAAGCGGAAGAGATGCGGATATAGAAGAAGTAAAAAGATTGCAGAACATAAAATTAACGACCAAGAAATTTGAGGATGCTACTCAAAGAGCAGGTTACGACATCTTTAAAAAAGATTTTTATCTGTTGCGACCGGTTTATAAAATGAAATTTGGATTGCCGTCCATTAAACTGACAAAAATTTCATTCCTGCCATTTGTCAAAAATCTGTTCAGCTTGGAAGCACTTTATGTCTTGAGAAAGCAGTAAAGAACCAAAACTCTCAAAACCTCTTTGTATAAAAGTGGCAATAGGGTTTCTTCCTTGTCTTCCTGAAATAATCCTGATGATAGTTTACTCAACAAACAAAAATATTTTCGCATCCATACTTGAGTAACAACATTACAACTCAATTATTTAATATTTATTGCTCATTTGATAATTTGATAATATTTTGGTAATAATTAAATGCCCTGAAGACTTTTTTTATTTCTTAATATTTTTCAAAAAATACTCAATAATTAATAATATAAATAAAAAATTTGGAAATGTCGGGTGGGGGGGGCGTATATTTGTTTAAAATATTCGTACAACATATGATATTTTTATTTGAATTGTTTTAGAATAATTATACAGTGATTAATAAATCAAAATATATTGCTTACATTAATTATGTTAAACTTTTTAAGGTGAATTATGCTGTATAAGAAAATTTTTACAATTATCGTTCTTACTTTTTCGTCCATAGTTTTATTCTTGTCATGCAATGGAAATTGTGACGATACAAAAGTAATATTTAAAATTGTTGGTTACCAAACTGATATGTGCCCGGAACCAGATCTAAATTGTATTGATGGAGATTTTAATACTGAATTTCATAATGGTACTGGAATGGGTTCAGGATGGTATAATCATAACTATAACCAAATACCTTTTTCTATTGAAGAAACTGGTAGTGGATGGACGAATGGTGGCTCATTCGAAATTACTCAAGAGGGTGACTGTATAGATATAAATGGTACACATGGTTACCACTATGAGTGTTCATCCGGAAAAATCAATGTTCCGGCAGTGCCTTGCAATAAAACTAGAGTAGTTGAAGTTTTTATGTTTTGTACATGCAGTTAATTTTTATCACATATATAAGGTTAAATCATGGAAAAATTTTTAAATTCGGCAATATTAATCGGAATTATAATATCATTCTCTTTAATTTCTTGTAACGATATTAACGATATTTCAAAAAATAATAAAAATATCGGTGACCCTCAAAATTTTGTTCCACAAGATTTAGAGTTAACAGCAACGCTGTTTATTTATAAGTCAAAATCCTATAACACACAATTAAGTAAAGTAATAACATTAACAAAATGCGATGCTGCTTTTTACAATGCAGGAGATTATTCAGTTAATGCAGGAACTGTTACTGTAAATGGTGATACTTTGAGACGATATTCAGCTCCAACAGGGCAACAAAATCCGGATTCAATGTATGCTTTTGGTATTCAGCCTTATGAAGATCTTCAATTTAATGGCGGAAGTTATAGTTGGTATGTTTCAGGAACTTTGAATTACCCAAGTTTGTCTGAAACAATTAGTGCACCAGACCATGAAATAAATATAAATAATCCATCTAATGGTGCTAACATTAGCAAGTTATCAAACTTGGTTATAACATGGTCAACATCCGATAATCCATGTGATACAATTAAAATATTGATAACAGCAGACGGAAAGGCAATAAATAAATATGTTCCTGATACTGGTTCATATACAATAACGGCTAATGAATTAAGTATCTTTGATGCAAATGAAGCGATTTCCATTACACTTGCAGGTGGCAATTATAAATTTGTTTCATTGTTAAGTAAATATGCTTTGATCTCTATCTTGTCGTCACATCAAATATATTGCACGATAATTCAATAAATCATAATAATTAATTTATATTTAATCCGATGATTTTCTCATCGGATTTTTTTTATATCAATACATTCTAAAACCTCTTTGTATAAAAATGGCAATAGGGTTTCTTCCCTGTTTTGCTGTAATAATCCTGATGATAATCCTCAGCCACCCAGAATTTATTTGCTTCCCTAACTTGTGTTACAACTTTGTACCCTTTTTCTTTTAAAATCAGTATCAGTTTTTCAGCTATCTGCTTTTGCTCATCATCAGTGTAAAAAATTGCCGATTTATACTGTTCTCCGATATCAGGTCCCTGACCGTTTGACTGTGTAGGGTCATGAATCTCAAAAAACAATTTTGCAAGTGTCTCAAAATTCACTTCACCGGGATTGAAAACTACTTCCATCGTTTCCAAATGCCCTGTTCTGCCTGTGCAGACCTGTTCATAAGTAGGGTTATCTGTATGACCTCCCATATAACCTACATCCAAGGAAACTACACCCTTAACATTTTTAAATAAATGCTCTACTCCCCAAAAACAACCACCTGCGAAATATGCTTTTTTGTTCATTTGCTTTTCCTCTTTAATAAAATTAAGTGATATAGAATTGACACAATGCCGAGTATTCTTATCAGTGAAACCTTCACCATAAAAAACATGACCAAGATGAGCCCCGCAGTTTGCACAAAGTATCTCTTGTCGGTGTCCGTCGGCATCAGTTTGCTTTTTAACAGCACCGGGAATTTCGTCATCGAAACTGGGCCATCCGCAACCGGAATCGAATTTATCCGAAGATTTATAAAGCAGTGCATCGCATCTTTTGCATAAGTATGTACCTTTCTCCTTATTCAAATAATACTTACCGCTGAAAGGAGGTTCGGTGCCTTTGTTTAGAATAACTCTTTCTTCTTCCTCTGTAAGTTTATTATATTTCTGCTCAACGCTTTTCAATTTTTGCTCCTGTGAATTAGTCCCAAAATATGCAACAATTACCAAGATAAAAAATGGTAATATTGATATGCTATATTTAAAAATTTTTTTGTTCATAATAGTAAAATAAGAATATTTCGGAGAAAATATATTGTAGGAAGGTTTTCAAAATTTTATAAAGTAATTGAATTACAAATATCAAAAGAATCTTCATACCGAAAATTCAGTAACCGGAGTTAGAGATGCTACATCTTCACAACGTAGAAATGAATTTTATTCCAAATTAAAATGAATATTGAACTCACCGACAAAAAGATAGTCATACTTTTGTGATGAATTAGTGTTTGGTACATCAATAACAAACCTTCCTCTAAGAATCAACAGTTTGCCTTCCAAGGCAGCATTTCTAAATGTAATCGTGATGGGATAATTACCATGAATTGTCTCGATTTTTCGGGAAGGGAGCATCTGTAACATAAGTTTAGATGCATAGTTGTTGTTATTTTTCTCCGCTTCATATTTTTCAACAACATCGAATGAATCCAAGCTAAAATTAAATTCCAGTATATGTTCTTTTCTGTATTCAGCAAGAGTGTCGGGAACCCGTTGAGCATTGATTGAAAAATTGAGCAACTTCAATCCGCCCAAAGTATCAATCGTAGCACTTGCATCCAAAAGCAAGGGATTCCATCTGACACTAACCGTATCCGGATTGTTAACGATTTTGATTTTTTCAATAAATTCGCAAACGACATTATCAGTCCTGAATTTCGTTTTCACATCCGGCTTTGTCGTGTCGGGTAATACTAAAGGAATTATCCTTACATTTTCCTCGATACCAAGAGGGTCTTTATTGCATGATAATATTATCAGGGCAAAAGAAAAAGTCAATATTAAAATTATTTTTTTCATATTAAAACTCGATTGATACTCCATAATTCAAATCATATCTGTTCGACTGCCATGAAGCACCACCATACTTATATAACAAGTTCGAGTAATTTACCCCCAATACAAATGATAGATAATCCATAAGAGAATATCTCAGTCCCAAGCCACCTCTTAAAATATATCCTACATTTGTTCCACCTCCATAAAACTGTGCATAAGGATATATCTCCCATAAATTAAAATCTTTGTTTGCGTACCTAAATACAAGTCCGGCACTTTCAAAATTCGGCTGTTGTTCGTAGCGGTTTAGCTTACCGTCTTTGTCCAATCCTTCAAATCTCTGGAAAAATGTCTCGCGTCTGTAATCCACACCGATTTGAAAATCTTCAAATAATGAATAAAATAAAGCGATTGAGGTATTATTGAATTTATTATATTCCTTTGGTGAAATTGTCGGTGTTTTGTCAAACCAGTTCTCCATGTTAAGAATCTCAAAAGAAAGACCTAAATTCGTTCTCACATTACCAAGAAAGCTGTCATCAAGTTCAAAATTATTCCCGATTCCGTTCATTGGCATCAGACCATTCATTATATCTAAATTATATCCTACTCTTCCTACATTTGCTTTGTCAAACAGTAGGGAATTGCGAATTGTCAATGGAGAATTATCTGTAACCTGTTCTCCGTTGTCTGTTGATAGTTTTCCATTTTCCATCCCATCATCTGGGATGTTACCAGATGAAGATTGCTTCAATTGTCTATTATCCTTTGTCAATAGTCCATTATCTACCGGATTCTGAATGTAAATATACTTAATCTTCACTTTTTCAGGAATTGCTGACTGACTTTTAACATCATCCTTAGCAAAATTTTGAACTACAGGAATATCGCTTTTCTTCCCAGCATTTTGCAATGCAACTGTTAAATTTTTGTTATCGTTTTTTAAGCCATCCATTTGGGAATTAAAAAGCCAATAAGCTATGACACCTGTTGCAACTACAGCCACAGCACCGGTAATCATAGCAGTACCAAACTTTGAAAAGAAACCGGCTGATTTAATAGTCGTAGCACCTGCTGTTCCTGCTGAGCCGGAATTAATCCCTGCGATAGGTGCAGGAGGAACAAATCCTAATGATTTAAATATTTGCAAAGTGGATTGAGCCGCAGGTGTATATGCTTTGGCATCAGTACGAATTGCTGACTTCATTGCAAGCTGCTGCTTGAATTCCGAACGCAATTCTTCGTTAGATGCCAATACATTAAACAACTCCGGCTCTCTTACCGATTCGAGAGTCTCGTCGGTAAAGTCGTGTATTAATTCTGAGTATCCCATTTTATCACCATTTTTAAATAATTATATTCTTAAATAAACTCCTGCAAGTATGGTTGCAGTATTTCCTTGATTTTTTGTTTAGCTCTGAAAACACGGGATTTCGCATTGGTTAAAGTCGTACCTGTTATTTCCGCAATTTCAGTATAGGGAAGACCATCGTATTCCCTAAGAACGAATGCTTCACGGTAATCAAATTCGAGCAAATCCATTGCGTAAGTTATTAGCTCGAGCAATTCCCTGTTTTCATAATTCTGATTTTTTTCGGATTTAATTTCAAACCCGTCAAGAGAAACCATAGTACGTTTATCTCTCTTGTAATTTAAAAGCAAATTGCGGGCTATTGTAATTAAAAAACCCGGGACATTCGAAGCTTCATGATTTGCCTTAACATGCTGAAAAAACTTGATAAATGTTTCCTGAAAAAAATCCTCAGCAAGTTCCTGGTCATTCAATACCCTCATGCAGTATGCATGCACCATTGATGAATAGCGGTTATACAATTCCTGAAAAGCTCTTTCGGAAATACTCTTATCTTCATCGAGTATTTCGATTAGCTCATCATCGGTATATCCCGTCAGATTATTCATCATTTTTCTAAAATGTTATATTATACTTATTATAATAACACAAAAATCCAAAAAAGGATGCAAAAATTAGAATTATTTTTTCAGGAAGTGGTTAAAATTATCCATAAATTGTTCTTTTTCCATCTGCGAATTGTCATAAAAACCTGCCAATGTCCTTTGCCTGAATGCTTCATATAAGCTGACAGCACAGGCAACGGATATATTTAAGCTTTGAATCATGCCGACCTGTGGAATAATAAAATTGTCATCTGCTAGTTCAGTTGCATCTTGGGAAAGGCCTGCATGCTCATTACCGAATACCAGAGCAATGGATTGAGTTAAGTCTAAATCATATAAAGACATAGACTCTTTTCCCAAGTGTGTGGTATAAATTTTTTTTCCATCAGCTCTTAAATAGTCATAACATTCAATAATTTTCCTGAATTTTCTGATTTTAACCCACTTTTTTGCACTTGCAGAACTTTTTTCACCAAGTTTTGGATATGGTTGAGTACCGTCGTAAACAAGGCAAACCTCCAATACTCCAACAGCATCACAGGAGCGAAGCATGGCAGACAAATTATGTGGGTCAGTTATGTTTTCGGCAACGACTGTCAGAGTCGGCTGGCGTTTTTCGAGTACAGCCAGAATTTTCTCTTTTCGGACTTCAGTTTTTCCGATTTTATTCAATTCAGGATTTTTTCTTGGCATATAATTTAAACTTTTTAAGCTTTTAAAAATCCGTATTCATATACTTTTGGCTCAATTTTCTTTGCGAGTAACTTGAGTTTACTGCGCAAGGCAGAAATTAATTCGTTGTAACGTTCATCATCGCTTTTGTTGTTCATCTTGCCTTTTTCGTTTCTACCTTGAAAGTATTCTCGTATATCGTAAAGCGAAGCATTGACATTTACGTTGGGTTTTGAATGATAATACCTCCATAGCTCCCTACCGGCATCAAAAACGGCTTTGGCTTCGGGTGAAAATTTAAGTGGTTCAGTGCGTTCTTTTTCTCCACTTTGTGTACCACCATAAGAAAACAATGCTTCTGAAACAATTGATGGTTTTTGTTTACCTTTTATAAATTTTATCATGAAATCACTTTCAAACTTTTCCCTTGCACCTACTTCATACTCTGTAAAAGGAATCCAGTGGTTTGTTCCGTATTTTGACTGAATATTATTATTAAAAAGTGTATAAGTCAAACAATCGTTTTGAAACTCTAAATCCGTTTTCCATCCGTCGTTTGGATATAAAAACTGGTCTCTGTCGTTTAGCCAAGTTTGGTCAATACATTTGCGAATGGTATAGTAAATTGATATTTCAATAATGTTTTTTTGAGAAATTGTTTTATGAAAATCACCCGCAGAAAGAACGTTTTCAAACCCAACAACAACTCTATTTTGATGTTGAAAATCATTGCATTTTGAATTTATAAACCCTATAGTATCATCCGTCTTTTTGTTATCTGAAAAGCAATTAATCCACTCATTGATTAATTTATAATCACTATAATTAAAAAATTCTTTTTGTCCAAAAAAGTTACCCTTTTTATCAAAAATATCGGATTTTATTATTTTAAATATATCATTAATACTAGTATTCCATATTTTAAATCCTATAGGGAATTTTCCGTCAACGTTATCAAATGTATCTGCAGGAACAATAAACATCTTTTCAAGTTTTACATTAAATAATTTTCTAAATGTTTTAAAGTTAGGTGCTTGTAGAACTTTCAATTTTGAAAATTCACCAATTAATGCACCTTTTATTTCAGAATAAATTCTAAAGAGAAATTGCGCAAACAGTTCATCCTTCGCCGCACCGATTTCATCCAAATGCCACTTCGTATTAGCTACACCCAAGCCACGTTTGTATGGTGGATTAATATAAACAACTAACTTTTTTCGCTTTTTCGGGTTGTTGATTATATCCAGAAGTGGTTTTGGTAGTTTACTGAACTCGTCATTAAGGAAGTCAAACTGAAAGACGTGGTCTTCGAGCAGGTTTGCACCGTTTTTTATTCGGTCTTTCATTACCTCCACGTCTTGTTGGTCGAGAGTGGAAGCCCAGATATTATATTTATTCGTTAAACCATTTAACAAATTCCCTGTTCCTGCGGCACAGTCCCAGACATAGTATTCGTCCTGCCAATCCTCGCCCAAAACATCGGCGAGATACTTTTGCGAAAGCTCCACCCAGATTTGCGGAGTGTAAAAACTACCCTTTCGCTCTCTTATGTCCTGAGGAACCAATAAATCCCTGCGGTCAACGATATAGTCCCAATAAATCTCTTTGGGTGGTCTTTCGTATTTATTCCAAAACTGAGTATGTGCTTTCTGATTATCCTTAAAGTCTGTCCTTTTACTGCTAAACATACCTGCTTCGTCAATTTTTCTATCGAGTTCGTAATGGTCTTTTTTGAGCAAAACGAAGAGTTTCTCTTTCAGTGTGCTGTTTTCCTGTGAAAGCAAATCGGCAAGGTAAAAATCGCCATCAATAATACCCGTTTTCTTTGCGATGTCCCAGTTAACTGCTATTGATGGTTTGACTGCTTGTAACCATTTGTTATAAATAACCATAAAATTATTTTTATCAATCTGGATTTTTGTTACACCGAATCTACCAACAATAAAGTTATTCTTTATAAACTTTTCGAGTTCCTTTTCATCACGGTCATATTTAAACAAAAGAGTTTCATGTTCAAAAATTGATTTGACTTTTTCATAAACAAAAGCAAATTCCTTAGTTTCGTGATTCGAAGGAGCAACATTCCAGTTAAAATCATTTTGATAAAAAATATCGTGAATCTGATTATAAGGAATAAAAGCAATTTTTTCATAGTCAAAAGCACCCAAAAAATGCGGTGGCAGATACTTGTCAAATGTCCTTGCTTTACCAATAGTAAGAATTAACTGAACCAAAGATTTATATAAATCCGAGGAACCTGTTTTCGCCTCAGCCCAAAGCAGAAACTCCCGTTCAAAGAGTTCTTTATCGCTTTGAATCATGCAAACACAAAAGTCCACATTCCCGATAATTTTGGAACAATCATACTTCCAAAAATAATCCTGAGCGACTTTATTTTTTAGTTCTTCTTCTCTGATATTCTTATAAGCCATTATCCATTTTCAATTTACAATTAATTACATATATCTGTGAATAATTCCTTCCTGCTTTTCAAATTTTGGTTTATATTCAACTGTTTCCCTGCCGAAACAAATACCGAGTGCTTCATAAAATTCAATTTCATTAATATCAACATATCTCTGCTTAATTGCATCCTGAGTCGGGACATAAGTAATAACTTCGGCTTCTACTCCAACGACAGTAACCCCTGTTATTCCATTGTTAATTAGCAGAACGGCTGCACCACCACCCTGCTTGCCGAAAGTAACGTCATAACTGCTGGTTTCTCCTGCTCTAACAAGATGACCGAGACTCACTTCCCTTATTTCAGGATATTCATAAATACCTTCTACAAAAATGCCTTCTTCTTTTAAAACATTTTTCCATTCGGGGTCCTTTTTCATAAAATATTCCAAATGTTCCCGTATATATTTTCCAACCCCCGATAATCTCTTATGTCCGAATGAATCCTGACCAGTAGTATCATCGGTAAAATGCTGACCTTCCTTATCCTTAACACCCTCAGCCGCTACAATGATATAAGTTGAGCCCTTCACATCACTTGAAAGCAAACGGTTGATATATGTCTTTTTAAAATGATTATAAACTTCTTCGTAATCAACAGGAACTTCAGGAATTAAAATACAATCTGCATCAGCACCAATACCACCTCTGAAAGCAGTATGACCTGCATATCTGCCGAAAACTTCAATAATCAACGCTCTGTTATGAGTTAAACCGGTTGTTCTCAAATCAGCAGTAAATTTCGATATTCTATTTATTGTCGAATCACCCCCAACAGAATATGTCTGAAGGTCTAAATCCATAGTTTTTGGAACATGAACACACTTAATACCTTTGCTTATTAAATCCACAACAACTGAACCGGTATCATCACCACCGGCAATAATTAAACCATCAATATTGTGCTGTTTCAATCCTGCTTTAATTTTCTCGTATTTACCGGGGTCTTGAATTTTTGAAATTTTTACTCTGGAGTGACCTGCTTCAGAGCCGGCAACCTCAGAATTTATCCTGTCTGCTCTTGCAGAATCAATTATCACAGGTGTAAGATTCGATAAATTATACAACCCTGCATAACCATTAGGTATAAGGCAAATTTCAATTCCGAGGTGATGAGCCATTCGTGCTGCACCATTTATTACAGCATTTAAACCACCGCAATCACCACCACTAGTAATAACACCTAATTTTTTGATTTCAGACATAAAAGTTCCTTTATTAAGTAATATTTGTCAATAAAATTAGCTACAAAACTAATAAACTCACATCGAATTTGATAATAAATTTATATGGATTGAAATTATTAGTCATTCTTTTAAGTATAAAACAATAAAATTTCAGAAATTTCCTTATTTTAATAATTTGTAAGTTTGAAATATTTGAAAAATTAAATTAATTTAAATGGAAAACGCAAAACCGATTGGTGTATTTGATTCAGGTATTGGCGGATTAAGCGTTTTAAAACAATTCATCCGTTTTTTACCATTTGAGAAATATATTTATTTAGGTGATTCTGCCAGAGTACCTTATGGTAACAAGTCTGAAGAAACTGTTAAACGCTACTCGAAAGAATGTTCAGAATTCCTTGTAAAACAAGGCGTTAAAATGATAGTTATAGCATGCAATACAGCCTCATCAGTAGCATTGGAAACTGTCAGGGAATCAGTTAATATTCCTGTAATTGGTATGATTAACCCTGCAGCAAGTTCTGCTATTCGTGCATCAATAAACAAAAAAATTGGTGTTATCGGCACGAGGGCAACTGTCAATAGTGGAGCTTATGCAAATTCCATAAAAGAATTAGCGAAAGAAGAAACAATCGAAGTTTTTTCGCAGGCATGCCCACTTTTTGTACCCATTGTTGAAGAAGGATGGGTTATGCATCCTGCCGCAAGATTGATAGCAGAGGAATATCTGAAGCCACTGAAAGATGCTCAGATTGATACATTAGTCCTGGGTTGCACTCATTATCCTTTGCTGGCACCTTTGTTGACAGAATTAATGCCTCGTGTAACTTTAATAGATTCCGGCGAACATGCCGCAGTTCATTCACTTAGACTTTTAGCTGAAGATAAAAAACTTGTAGAAGAACGTGATGAATTCCTCGTTAAACCAAGTATTAAGTTTTTTGTTACCGATATACCTTCAACTTTTTTTGAAGTAGCACAAAGATTTTTAGGTTTCCCTGTTGATGCTCCGCAAAGAGTTTCGGCTCAATGGACAATATAATAAATCATGCTGACAACTGTTGAAAAAATAATATCTGAAAAAAAATATCCAAAAATCATTTTCCTTTTTGGTGAAGAAGAATTTCTTTTAGATGAAGCTTATGAAAAATTGCTGTCATTTTTTTTGGCTGAAGATAAAAATTATTCCGAATTTGAAGTCAAAGATGCTGATAGCGATTCAATCAACGATGTTATTTCCAGTTGCAATATCTTCCCGTTTATTTCCAAAAAAAGAGTCGTTGCAGTTAATAATTTTGACAAGTTTTACAGTGGGAGAATTTCCAAAAAGACAGAGCAGTCATCTCCTTTGGCATTGTATCTGAAAAGTCCTCAGGAAACTACAATTTTGATTTTAAAAGGCAATGTTAAAAAACTAAACGGTTTGTCTAATGCTTTATCGAGTAAAACAAGTCAGGCAAAAGCTGAAAAAATAATATCGGGAGCCGGCTTCCCTTATCATACTCTTTTAAGCAATTATATGTGGATAGAATTCCCGAAAGTTTATGAAAACCAATATTCGTCATGGGTAGCCAAAAGGTTTAAAAATCATGGAAAATCAATAGCATCTGAAGCAGCTTCAATGCTCGTGATGTACACAAATCCGAATTTAAGGGATTTGAGCAGTGAAATTGAAAAAATCCTGTTATATGTTGCTGAAAGAAAGGAGATTACATCCGAAGATATTAACTTTCTTATCGGAGAAAACAGGGATTACAATGTTTATGAGCTACAAAAAGCTATAGGTAAAAGAGATTTACCTTTGGCTTTAAAAATCATTGAAAATATGCTTTCCACAGACAGAAAAGAAATGTTAATAATGACAGTGCTAATAAATTATTTTACAGCATTATACAAACTTATTGAAGAGTCAGTAACTAATCCCGACAGGTACAAGTTGGCGGCATCTCTCGGAGTAAATCCAATGTTCGTATCAGATTATCTTGCTACTATAAAGCTATACTCCATTGAAGAAATTGAAAATGCTTTTCAGGCACTTACAGAAGCGGATGTTACATTGAAATCAACATCAACCGACAGCATTTTCGTCATGCAAAGAATGCTTATCAGTATAATGGACAGAAAGTAATTAATAAACTCTTTGACCATTCACCCAAGTTTCAACAATGTGGTTTATGCCAAAATGGTAAAATATGTCTGTATAAGATGAGACATCTGCAACTATGAAATTAGCAAGTTTGCCAACTTCGAGAGAACCCATGACATCAGATTGACAAATTGCGGCTGCACCGTTCAATGTTGCAGCGCATATTGCCTCCTCAGCACTCATATTCATATTTATTACTGCGAGAGACAATATAGTTTGCATATTTTCTGTAAAGCAGGAACCGGGATTGCAGTCAGTTGACAAAGCAACAATACATCCATTTTCAATCAGTTTTCTGGCAGGTGCATAAGGCATTCTTATGAAGTATGCAGTACCCGGCAAAAATGTTGCAACTGTCTCCGATTGCTTCAGGGCATTTATTCCTTCATCAGATACAAATAGCAAATGGTCTGCAGAAACAGCTCCCATTTTTGCTGCGAGCAAGGTCGAACCGAAGTCTGCAAGTTCATCGCAATGAACCTTCAATTTTAAACCATTGTCAAGCCCTGCACGCAAAACCCTTTCGCCTTCTTTGAGAGAATAATATCCCTTGTCAATAAATGCATCGCAAAATTCTGCGAGATTCTGTTCTCTGACAACAGGGAGCATTTCATTGCAAATCAAATCAATATATGCATCGTGATTATTTCTGTACTCAGTTGGAAAGTCGTGTGCTCCAAGAAAAGTTGAACAAATATGTACTGTCAATTCATTTTTTAATTTTTGAATTGCATTCAACATCTTCAGTTCACTATCCGTTGAAAGTCCGTATCCGCTTTTTATTTCAAATGCAGTTGTACCATGTTTAATGGCATTATTGATAATCTTCTTTCCTGAGTTGACAAGTTCATCCGTCGAAGATTCTCTCGTTCCTTTGACAGTAGTAAGTATTCCACCACCTTCCGCTGCAATTTCCTGATATGTTGCACCTCTTAACCTTTGGGCAAATTCTTTTGAGCGATTTCCGCCAAAAACTATATGAGTGTGCGAATCAACGAAACCGGGAAGTATAGTTTTACCTTGAGCATCAATTATTTTTTCGGGAATTATTAATCCATCATTGATTTGCGATTTAGCATCAGTTGTAGTTCCAATCCATAGGATTTTGCTGTCGAAAAACATAGCGGCGTTTTTAATTTCTCCGATGTTTTGCATTTCATCGCCTGCTTTAAATTTTTTTCCTTTGGCATCAACTGTAACCAATGAACCAATATTTGTAATTAAAGTTTTCATCATATTTTCAATATACGAAATTTATTATCAAATTTTAAAATAATCGTAGTACAAATAAATTTCATTTCAGTCCCAGTCTTTTTGAATTTATTTTAACTTTACTTACTGTAAAAACAATAACACTTATCGAACTGACTGGCATAAATACCGCAGCAATCAATGGTGACATCAATCCCTGAGAAGCAACTGCTATTCCAATGATATTATACAAAATGGAAATCATAAAACTATAATATACCGTTTTCATACTGAGTTTGGTTAATTTTAAAAACTCTGGTAAATACCTAATATTATCCGATAATAATATTGCATCCGAACCTGGGGTGAACGATGATGAAGAGTCTGCGACAGCAATACCCACATTGCTTTGCTTCAAAGCTCCGGCATCATTCAAACCGTCGCCAATCATCAAAACTTTTTCATTTCTTAACTGTAAGTCTTCAATATATTCCAATTTCTCTAATGGCAATTGATTGAATTTCATTGATATTTCTTTTCCCGATAATTCTTCTATTCTGTTCTTTTCACTGTCATTATCACCTGACAAAATAAAGATTTTATAATGTTGAATTAATTTCCTGAATGTCTCTGAAACTTTTTCTCTGTAAAATGGTATCACAATAAAATAGCCGATAAGTTCATCATTAATTGATAAATACACACTTGATTCAGATTGTTTATTATCAATATATTTGTTTTTACTCATAAAAGATTTTACCCAATCGAATTTTCCAATTTTTAATTGCATTGAACTGAAGGAGGTTTCAATACCATTCCCTGCTACCTCATTAAAATCTTTTATTTCTATCAATTCCGTATCATTGAAATAATCATAAATCAAGCGACTGACCGGATGGTTTGAATGCTTGACGGAAGATTTAATTAAGGTCATTTCTTCCTTGCTTAAATCTCTGCCGTACCATTTAACAGTGCTTTTTCCAATATCAGTCAAAGTCCCGGTTTTATCAAATATTATCGTAGATATTTTAGATAAATACTCGACAATGTTGTCATTCTTCAGGAAAAATTTATTCCTGCTGAATACCCTTAATGTCATTCCATACGTAAAAGGTATTGTCAGAGCCAAAGCACAGGGACAAGCAATTATCAATATAGCTGTAAAAGCATTCATTGCAATATTTTTATCTACAGGCAACCAATATAGCAAAGAAATGGATGCAAAAATCATAATGGCAATAGTAAAATACTTACCAACCTGATTTGAAATATGAGAGACGTAGCTTTCATCAGATTTATCGAATGCTTTATGGTTCCATAAATCCGTCAGGTAGCTTTGCTGAAATGCCTTTTGTGCGATAATTTCGATGGAAGTGCCGATTTGTTTTCCTCCGGCAAAGAGCTTTTCTCCTTCCGTAATACTTATATTTCTTGACTCGCCTGTTACGAAGCTGTAATCAATAGATGCTAAATTGCTTTTTAAAACTGAATCAGTCGGTATTATCTCGTTATTGCGAATCACTAATATATCATTTGGCTTAATCTCGCTCAAAGCTATGTACTCTTCCTTAGAATCGTTTTTCCTTATGACGGAGAGAGGAAAATACGACTTAAAATCCCTGTCAAAGGATAAAGAATGGAATGTTTTCTGTCGGAACACTTTACCGATTAGCAGCAAAAATACCAATCCCGACATCGAGTCGATGAATCCTGGTCCGGTCTGAGAAATTATATCATATACACTCCTTGCGAATAATACGACTATACCCAAAGCAATCGGTACATCAATATTAATGTGTTTTAATTTTAAACTTCTCCATGCGGAGGAAAAATAATCCGAACCGCTGTAAAGAATAAACAAACCGAGAAATATGCTCAGATATCCTAAATATAATTTAAAACTCTTATCGAGAAAACCTCCAGCGAAGTAATCGGGCAGAGCAAGAAGCATAATGTTCCCAAAGACAAATCCAGCTATTCCTAATTTGATGAAAAGAGATTTATTGGAAGGTTTTTGTCTTTTTCCTTCGATATCTGCTATATTTAACTTGGGACGATAGCCAATTGAGGTCAACAGTTCGACTATTTCTCTTAACGATGTGATTTTATCTTTAAAAATTACTGTTATTTCCTTCTTCAGAAAATTCACTTTTGATTCGAGAATGCCATTGTTTAGTCTGTAAAGATTTTCAAGCAGCCAGATACATGAAGAACAATAAACTTCTGGAATAAATAAAGAGACTTTTGATGTCCCGTTTGCTGAAAAGCTGAGTATTCGTTCCTTAATATCAGGATTGTCGAGGTATTCAAATTCGTTTTTTAAGAACATCTTTGGTTTTAAACCGCTTTTCCTGGCTACTGCGTAATAATCATTTAAATTATTATCCGAAAGCAACTCATGAACAAATAAACAGCCCGTACAGCAAAATACTTTGCCTTCTTTTTGTATTGAATCATCGGGACATTTATCACCACAATGATAACATGCTAATTCTGATTTTTTATTAATATCTATATTCATTTAACTTATTTCCAATAAATTTTTTTTTATGACAAATTAAAATTAAGAAATTTCTCAATAGTTATTTATATTTGTAAAGTTATTTGTTTAATTTTTTGAAAGGGTGAACATCATGGCAAAAGATAAGAATATTAAAAAAGAACAAAAGAAGAAACCGGGCAAGACTTTAATCGAAAAGAGAAAAGAAAAGCAGGAAAAAAAGAAAAATAAAAAATAGTAAAGGGAAACATCTGAACATATAGTCATTCTGAACGAAACGTAGTGAAGTGAAGAATCCGAAAAAACTCATTAATACTGGATTCTTCGCTTCGCTAAGAATGACTTTTTGCAATTTAATGATATTACCCGAGGTCTTTGCAAATTATTTTCGATTATTATTTTTTGGCATTTTAAATATAAAAGGCAATGCTATTAATGACAGTAATGCACTTGCTATATAAGTAAAGTCTAAGTCTATTGAATCACCTAAAAACCCTATAAATAGTGCTACGACGGAACCAACTCCAAAATTCAATGCCATAAAAATACTATTTGCTGTTGCCGGATATTCTTCCTCATTTTCCAAAACATAAGCCATAGCTACAGGGCTTACAGCAAAAACCAACAATCCTAATATTATCAAAGTCGGAAATAAAATCCATCCATCGGAATAAACAAATATCAACATAAAAAACGGTGCGAGAAGAGTTGTTATTAAGAGCATATTTCTCCTGCCGATTTTGTCTGATAATGTACCCGAAAGCAATGTGCCAGTGGCTCCTGCCAACTCTATTACCGAAAGTGCCGCTCCTGCAAACCATAGACTTGCTCCTTTGTTAGTCATATATATCGGTAAAAAAGAAGTCAGAGCAAGTATCATAAATGATTTAGACAATACAAGAACCCCGGAAATGATATAAACCTCTTTTTGTCTTTTTAAAACGAACATCAATTTTGGCGAATGGATAGAATTATTTAATGTCATGGGAATATTTCTTATTTTGACAAAAAGTAAAACTGTTGCTGCCAATCCAATTAATATCACTCTGTAAGCACCTTCCAATCCCCAAATCGAAATTGCCGACAAAATTATTAAAGGTCCCAAAGTTCTTGCAAGCTCTCCACCAAGCATGTAAAAACTCATGCCTGCACCAACTCTTTGACCTGACAAGTTTCTTATCATCACGGGTGAGGGTACATGATATACAGCAGAACTCAATCCTGCTATGAATAATATAAGACAAAGCGAGAAGTATGAAGACACATTTCCGATAAAGCTCATTGATATAGCCGTAACCAAAGGTGTAAAAATAACGAAATATCTCATGTTAAACCTGTCTGCCAGCAAACCTATAGCAGGACTGATGACAGCCGGAATTCTCAATAACAAAATCAGAAAACCAGCCATCGAATAACTTAAGCTGAGTTTTTGAATCAGCAAAGGCAGTACGGGTGCTAAAAAAGCCGAATATATATCATGCACTAAATGACTTAATGATATAATCGAGACTTTAATTGTTTGAAAAGTATTTTGTTCGTTGTCCTTGCTAACTATTTCCAAAATTCATCATATTCAATAATTTAAAAAAAACAAAAATATGAACTAATATGGTAATGATAAAATATAACAACAGTTAATTAATTTTTGCGTCAATATCTTTTAATTAATGAGTTTAATAAGTTTAATGATTTTAATGAGTTTGAAAAGGTTTACAATATATATAGGATTGATTGTTGTTTTTTGGTTTACCGTAAATCAATTACATGCACAAAGTGATAATCGCCAAAAATTTGATTATGCAAAAGCAATCGAACAAACCGGCGATTACGAAACTGCTTCGAGAATATACAAGGAATTGTTCGATGCCAATAATAAAAACGAGGAATATTTCTTTGCTTATATCAGAACTGCGAAGGCATTGAATAAATTCTCAGAGCTGCTTCCTGTTGTCGAAAAATTCCTGAAGCAAAAAGAAAATATTCCACTTTTAGTGCTTTATGCTGACTTGCTTTGGCGTACGGGAGCCAATGAAAATGCAAACGAACAATGGAAAAAGGCAATCTCAACAGAGCCAAATAATCCGGAAACTTACAGGCAAATTTCAAAATCGCAAATCGAACTTATGCAATATGCCAAAGCTTTGACTACACTTGAAGATGGGAGAAAATCGCTCAATAATAACAGAATTTATTCAGATGAACTTTGTCAGCTTTATATAGCAACCGGTGATTATAAAAAAGGTACTGAGGAAGCAATAAATATTTTGAACGAATCGAAAAATATTGCTCTTGCACAAGGGAGAATAACAGCATTGCTTAGTTCCCCTGAAGCGAAAACTCATGTTCAAAAAGTTTTGGAAGAATCAGTTTCGGGCAATAAGGAAAATTATTTGACATTGAAAGTTTATGCATGGTTTCTAAGGTATATCGGTACTCTCGATAAAGCATTTGAAGTCGTTGTCAGAATTGACGAAGCTACCAATTCACAGGGACGTGAAATCTTAGGATTTGCCAATGATTCAAAAAATGACGGACAGTATGATGTCGCACTTAGAGCTTTTGAGCATATCATTAAAATGGGGAATAAAAGCAAATTCTTAAGCCCTGCGATGTATGGATACCCTAGAACGCTTGAACAAAAAATGCTGGAAGATAAGAATTTATCAAAGGAATCTGCCAAAAAGGTAATTGAATCTTACAGGGAAATCATAAGGCAATTCCCCAAAGATATGGCTTCAGCAGACGCAAGATATAGAATAGCACTTATATCTTATGACTATTTGAACGACGAAAAAACCGCAAAAGATGAAATATTTAATATATCAAAACAATATCCAAAACATAAAATCACTGCTCAATCATTAATCTTACTTTCAAAAATCTACTTAATAAATGAAGAAAATGACAGTGCTGTCAAGGTCTTGGATAATATTATCAAAAACTACCTGCAAATTGCTCCTGATGAGGTTCTTCAGGCGAAATACAATCTTGCTGAAATGAAATTTTTCGATGGCGACATTGATACTGCAAAAATCATGTTTGCAGAATTGTCATCCCAAACAAATCTGGATATTGCAAATGATGCTCTGGAAAAAGTAATCCTTATCGAGCAAAACAAGGAAATGGTCAGGGGTTTGACTCTTTATGCCAAGGCATTATATTTCGATAAACAAAAAAAATATGACGATGCAATTTCCCAATTACTGGAAGCTGAAAAAATTGCATCGGGAGGAAATCTTGGCGAGCGTTGTTTGCTCTTGGCTTCTGAGATTAACTATCGGATTGCCAAATTCGACAGTTCATTGTCAATCGCAAATAGATTAATAACGGATTATCCTAAATCAATTTACTTAGACCAGGCAACTTTTTTGAAAGGAAATTGCTACGAAAAATTGGGTCAAAGGGACAAAGCAATCGAATCATACAGACAATTAATAACCGATTTCCCACGCTCCGTTTACCTGCAGGAAGCAAGAAACAAAATTAGATTGCTAAGGGATTCTAATTCGCTTTAAGGATGTAGGAAAGTGGTTAGATGTTAGGGTTTGGGGTATAGGGTATAGGGTTTGGGGTATAGGGTATAGGGTTTTGGGGGGGGGAAGTCAGATGACCGAATACCGAAGACTGGAGACGGAAGACAGGAGATGGGAGTCAGAAGTTAGATGCTAGATGTTATCGGTTGTCTGTTTTCAGTTATCGGTCTTCCGTAATTGTTAATTATTAATTGTTAATTGAAACAATCTTTCCAGTCTTTACCACCACTCCTCCTGTCGAAATCATATAAAAATAAGCACCACTCGTTAAATCCGAAATATCATAAGGAACATACAAAGTGCCGACACCGGAACTCAACTCCCGCTCCAAAGCAACATTACCCATAATATCATAAATTTGCAGTTTGTATTTGCGGAATTGTGGGTCATTGATGCTTACGTATAGCTGTGAACTGTAAAAATGTGCTTTTACTACAATCTCTCCAAAAATATTTTTAATATATTCTTCAATGTCCGTTGTGTCGGTTGTGTCTGGTGTGAAGTCGAAGAAATCGCCTTCATATCGAAAAAGCCCTCCCCCATGGTCAAATGTACCTGTAACTGGACGTCTGCCTACCCATGCTACTTTCATTGTCAATGGCATATACATTTCAGGTGGCAATTCGTTTGTAATCCAAGTACTGCCGCTATCTTTTGTGGTTAAAATCTTACCTCCCTGACCAACGGCAACCCCATTTTTTGCATCATAAAACGCAATATCTTGCAAACCATAAGAAGGGTATTGTAATTGTTTCAAAACCATTTCCCAGTTATGCCCACCATCCTTCGTTCTATAT
>Ga0172370_10000085_pt1 | contig 121713 bp, 118 predicted proteins | sample LakKiv5m_FD_114538 | JGI IMG/M metagenome (GOLD analysis project Ga0172370, IMG submission 114538) | Freshwater microbial communities from Kabuno Bay, South-Kivu, Congo - kab_022012_11.5m | ecosystem: Environmental > Aquatic > Freshwater > Lake | place: Democratic Republic of the Congo...
ATGCTCTCGTAGCTCAGTGGATTAGAGCGCTTGCTTGCGGAGCAATAGGTCGCAGGTTCGAGTCCTGCCGGGAGCACCACTGATAAAAGAAGCGGAGATACTCCGCTTCTTTTTGTTTATAATGAATGCCATGAATAATAAAAAACCACACATCCTTTTAACCAACGATGACGGCATCCGTTCGCCCGGTCTATGGGCGGCAGCCAGCGAACTTTCAAAGATCGGCTACGTGACCGTTGCCGCACCGCGCGAACAATCCACAGCCATGGGCCGCAGTTTGCCCAGCACCTCAGATGGGATCATTCGCAAGGAACAGGTGCAGGTCAACGGTCAGGAGTGGAGCGTTTATGCGGTTGGCGGCTCCCCGGCCCAGGCCGTCCTGCATGGTATTTTGGAGATCGTCCCGCATAAACCCGACCTGATCGTCTCCGGGATCAATTATGGCGAAAACGTCGGCTTGGGCGTGACCATCTCCGGCACAGTCGGGGCGGCCATGGAAGCCGCCGCAATGGGCTATCCAGCGCTGGCCGTCTCGCTTCAAACAGAGGCGCATTATCATCTCACACACTCTGAAGATATCGATTTTAAAACCGCGGGATATTTCACCGGCTATTTTGCAAAATTGCTTTTGGAAAAGAAACTTTTCGACGAGGTGGATTTGATCAAGGTGGAAGTGCCGAGTCATGCCACGCCTGAAACTGGGTGGCAGATGTCGAGGCTTTCCCGCCTCCGCTATTATCAACCGGTCGCCGCTGAAAGGGAATCCTGGGACGTGCCCGGCTCGGTCCTGTATAGACATGATGATAATCTGCCAAAGGATCAGGAGGACACCGATGTGTACGTGCTGCGAAACAAGAAAATGGTCGCAGTTACGCCGCTGAATTTGGACCTAACCGCACGCGTAAACCTGAACGACTTTGAAAATTATTTGCGAGATTCTTCGCCCCTTCGGGGCTCAGAATGACATTTAAGCGCGGATCATCGTCAACAGCATCTTGAATTTTTGAATGGCCTTCAATGCATGCGGCTCATCCGCGGGCATGATGATCGCATCCCCCATTTTCAATCGAAACGGCTGGCCCGAAATGGTAACCTCGGCTTCGCCTTCAAGCACATGAACCAACGCATCGTATGGCGCGGTGTGTTCGCTTAAACCTTGATCCTGGTCGAATGCAAAAAGCGTGACGTTGCCCGCTTCCGCTTTGGTGATCTGGCGGCTGACCACTGCGCCTTCCTGATAGATGACCATTTCAGCGAGATGTAGAACTTGTGATTTTGGCGCTATTGACATAATTTCTCCTATTAATTGTGTCACCCTGAGCCGAAGCCCTGAACGAAGTGAAGGGGCGAGCGAAGGGTCTCTGATAAGGATGTAGAGATTCTCGCCACGCTCAGAATGACATTGCATTAAGTAAATTATTGTTTTTCCTCGGGTGGTTTGATGGAACGGAATTCCCTGAAAAGCAGCAGGTCGTAAATGATCTTAAGTCCGCCCGCAAGAAGCAGGGGCGCATTAAACAACATGGGGATGCTGAATAAAATACCCGTCAGCGTGGGGGAGAGGGAGGCGCCGACGGAACGGGCGATGGCAGTCACACCCGAAGCGGCGGATCGCTCGTCTGGCGCAACCACAGCCATCGTATAGGATTGACGCGTGGGCACATCCATTTGCGAGATGCTGAAACGCAGGAGCAGGAGTCCGATGGCGAAAGGCAGGGTCGGCATCAGCGGCACCAGCATCAATAAAATATTGGAGGGGATGTGGGTGAAGACCATCGTATTGATCAAGCCGAATTTCTTGGCCATTTTCACCGCCAGCAGGGCGGAGATGCCCGCCAGGATGTTGGCAAAGAAGAAGATACTGCCAAGAACCCCCGAATCAACGCCGAATTTAATATGGAACCAGTACGCGATCATGCTTTGTACGATCAAACCGCCCGCAAAAGCGTCGAGTGCAAAAAGCGCGCTCAATTTTATGACCACCTTCCGCGAACGATGCAAACCCAATACCTTTTTGGGTTCCGACTCTGTTTTGAGGTTTGTGACTTCGATGGCGGGGGATACAATTAAAAATAGAATCGTCAGCAACAAGCCGCCGAGAGCATATCCCATCAGGATGAAACGATAGGATGCCAGGACAGACCAGCCGCCTGTGTGTAAGATCTGTGCCAACCAACCGCCTGCCAGCGCGCCGGTGGCCGTGGAAAACGAGCCTGCCAGGTTGTACCAGGCAAAAGTCTTCGTTCGTTTTTCATTCGGGATCAGTTGGGTCAGACCTGCCTGCTCCACGGAAAGAAATGGGCCGATCTCATTACCGCTTGGGCTGATCACCCCAATGATCGCAGCCACCATCAACACGAGGATATTATTGGTTAAGATAAAAACAATCCCCGCGCCCAGCATCAGCAGCGCGCCAATCAAGAGCGTGCGCTTGCGGCCAAATCCATCCGCATGGGTGGTGAGCCAGAGTGAAATGCCGGCATCGCCTGCCAGCGTGAAGGTGAACAGCAAGCCGATCTGTTTTTCGGTGAGGCCTGTCTCGGCGAGATAAAGCACAAGAATAACGGAAAGAAAGCCATAACAAAACAGGCGGATGATACGCGTGGTAAAAAGCAGGGTGATGTCTTTACGGTATTTCATTATGGATATCCTGTGAGTTTGTATACCTGATGGTTTTTATTGAACGAACACATCCAATGCACTTGGCGAGGCAATGATACCCTGCAATTCAGGGAGGGGAATGACCACAACTTGCGGACCCGCTGCATAGGGCGCCACCTGATATTCATCAAACGTAATTACCAGACCTGCATTGGAAAGATTCCAGCGCTGGAAGTTTTCAGGCAGCGGATCGGCGCCCTGTGAAAAACCGTCAAAGGCGATGTCACGATTGGAGAGTTGTTCCTTGCAGTGCTCCGAGATCACTTCAAGGTAATTTGAATCCGGAAGAAACAACGCACTGAGAGTGACTTCCCTTGCGGCTTCAAGATCGTAGTTCAATGTAAGGCTGTAATGCGCCGGATGCGCCGCACCATCGGAATAGAAAGATATATCAAATTTAATGCTCCAGAAATCCCCGCGCTGACCGATGACTGAATATTGCAAGTCAAAGAAACCGCCAGTTGAAATGGGAGGATTGGACGCAAAAGAAAGCACGTCATTTCTAAATTGATCGATTTGATCCTGCGCGATTTGGTGCAAGCGTGCATTGAAAGTAGAAACTCGCGGATCATCGGAACCTTGCAAAGATGGGATTTGCGCCGTGATCGTATAAACAGGCGCGCTGCCAGATTCGTCAAAGGGCGATGATTGCATGGTGACGGCCTGGCTCAACAAAGGCGCTGGGGATATATCCGTACCGGCAACCGATGTGAATGTGGGAATTGCCGTAAAGGTCAAAGCATTTGTGGGGATGGGCTGGGTAAATATGGGCGGAGTAATTGGTTCTGATGCGGGAACACCTAATGTGCCGCAGGCCAGCATGGCAACCAGGAATACGCTTATCAGGAAGATATTTTTTATTTTCATAACAACTCCTTTAATATCGCAAGCGTCTCCACCTTGCCGCCTGCCCCATTCTCACCGCCCGGCCCCACACAGGAGGGACAGCCATCTTCACATTTGCATTGACTTACCAGTTCATAGGCGCGTTGAATTAACTCAGCATGGATCTCAAACAGCTTTTGGCTGAAACCGATCCCCGCAGGGACAAAATCATATAAGACGATGGATGGCTGACCGTTAATTATACCGGCCGGGTCTGTGTGAACTCCGAGATCACGGGGGTCGCACATCAAAAATAATGAGGCCAGATTGCCGAGCACAAAACCAAGACCAGCCAGTCCGCTGCGGATACGGACGTTTTGTTCCACTTTTTTATGACAGCTGCTGCAAAGCGTGGTGAGATTTTCCAAACGATTGGCCTGTTCGAATACGGAGCGCAAAACCTTATCATCCCCTTTGGATACCAAATCTCCCCGTGCGACATCTGGAGATGTCGCGCTCCCAGACAGGAAGGCGCGGAACGGGATCTTGTGATGCACGTCGTGTTGATGTCCGCTTTCGAGCATGCCGCAGACCTGACATTTATATCCATCACGCGCACGTACACGGTCACGGATCTTCGGCCAGTCGAAGCCATAATCGTTTGGGTCGTTGTTCCAAACACCGGTTTCACGCAGACGCGCCACGGTTTCTTCGGAGAGGGAAAGCCAATAGCCGGTCGTCTCCAATTCAGCGGGAGGCATGTCGAGCGGCTCCTGTCCCAGTGTTTCATAGGTGAACCAGCGAATTTTGCGAAACCCCACCACTCGTGTGGTGACTTGAATTTCGCCGTATGCTTTCCTGCCGCCGGGGATGGCGGCTTGCGCAGACTCACCTAAAATCTCGATCTCGGAAGATTTTTGCGCTTCGGTATAGTAATCCAAACCAACGGGTAGGAGTTGCGCAATGTGACCTTCAAGATCGAGCTCCTGCACAAAATATTGCTGGCCTTCATGCATGTAGATCGCGCCGGGATGAACCATCCATGCAGCGCTTTCACCGTCCACTGTACCGATCGTCGTTGGTCGTTCATCGCCGGCGGTGGCTTGCAGCACAACACTTTGAGGCGAGGCCGAGCGCAGGGAAATATTGGCAGCGGGATATTGATCCTTCATCCAATAATATTTTTCGTTGGAGAAATGTGATTCTTGGTTGGCAACCAGAAATTCAAGATATTCAACCAAAAGTTCATCGGAGATGCTTCCAAAACCATCCCCTTTTTGGAAAGGCAGCTCAAATAATGCACAGCGCAAATGTTCCAGCAAAATCAACAAATGATTTGGATTTACCAGGGCCATCTCCGGCGAACTGCCGAAAAAATATTCGGGATGATGGGCAAGGAACTGGTCAAGCGGATTTGGCGAAGCGACCAGCACAGACACCGCAGGATCATCCCCGCGTCCTGCCCGACCCGCTTGCTGTCTCGCGCTTGCGATGGTGCCCGGATACCCGACCAGGATTGCCGCGCCCAATCCGCCGATGTCTATTCCCAATTCAAGAGCATTCGTGGCAACCACCGTCTTGACCGAGCCGTCGCGCAAACCTTGTTCGATTGCGCGGCGTTGGGATGGAAGGTAGCCGGAACGATAGCCGCGTATTCGTGAATTGGGAGGCGGGAATCGAGGATCGGGAAACTGATCCCCATTTCCAACTCCCGACCCTTGATTCTCCTGCAGGTATGTCAAAATAATTTCAACGCTTCTGCGCGTCCTGGCAAAGACCACAGACTGAATATTTTGCGCAAGCAAATGATTCGCCAGTCTCACGCTTTCAAGCAGGCTGCTTTTTCTTAGTCCCAGCGCCGCGTCGGTAAGCGGCGGATTGTAGATGATGAAATGACGTTCACCGCGCGAGGAGCCGTCGTTATCGATTAATTCAACCCGCTCTTCTATTAATTTTTCGGCCAGTTCTTTCGGGTTTCCGATGGTTGCCGATGCCAGGATAAATTGCAGATTCGCGCCATAAAATCCCGCCACGCGTTTAAGCCTGCGAATGACGTTGGCGACATGCGAGCCAAAGACTCCGCGATAGGTATGGGCTTCATCGATGACGACATATTTCAGGTTGGAGAAGAAGTCGCTCCAGTTGGCGTGATGAGGCAGAATACCTGTGTGGAGCATATCCGGATTGGATAAAACAATCCGGGCATTTCCACGGATGGAAGAACGGTGGGATTGGGGCGTATCGCCGTCATAAATTGACGAGTTCAGATTTTCGATTTCCGATTGAAAAAACCGAAGATTGGAATATTGATCCTGTGCCAGTGCCTTCGTGGGGAATAAATACAAGGCTCGCGCTTCGGGATTGTGAAGCAGGGCCGCAAGCACAGGCAGGTTATAGGCAAGAGTCTTGCCGCTGGCGGTGCCTGTGGCGAGGATGATGTTTTTCCCTGCGCGGGTTTGAGTCCATGCGGAGTATTGGTGGGAATAGAGCGAGTGAATGTTTCGGGAGGTTAATGCCGCTCGAAGTGAAGCAGGCAGGTCGGTTGGGAAAGGATGCGTTTGCGCGGCGCGCAGCGGAGTCGTCCTCCAGGCGGCGAAATTGGGGGCGGTGTGCGGGTCTTGTTTCCAAAAGTCGAACAGGGAGGCAAGTGTATTCAAGGCTTTATGATGCCGCCTGCGCCGAGGGTTCCTCGCCCGCCTGATGCAGGGAACGGAACGCCCATGCGCCGATCCCAAACGGAACCCAAAACGTGACGGTACGATAAGTCAATGTGATCAAAACCGCCTGGCTCCAATTGACGTTCAGTGTCGTCAGCGCAATTGGCAGGATGCCCTCCACAATCCCGATGCCCGAAGGTGTGGGGGAAACGATCAGGAAAAGATATGCGATTGAAAATCCTGCAATAATGGTGCCAGTCGAGAACGGAACTTCAAAGGATAAGAAGGCGCAGATCAGGATCAACATTAATAAGACCTTGTTAAAAATCCCCCAGAGGACAGGTCTCACCAAACTGGAAGGCTTTTCAGTTAACCCGGAAAAGCCTTCTGATATTTCGTGAGCAAATTCATGCGCACGTCTTTCACTCAGGTATTCCTGTTTGCGAAAGTATTTTACAATCCGGTTGATAAACCGCGCTATTTTCGCAAGCGCATTGCCCAGTTTTTCCTCCGAGCGATACCCAAGGTATAAAACAAATGCATAGATGATCGCGGTGCACAGCAGAAAAAATGAGGCTGAAACTTCACCTGCACCCAGGTCATTGCGGCGCACAAGTACCATAAGTCCCAATGACAGGATGACTAAAAATGCCGCCTGATCGAGCAGCAGGAACAACGCCGCGGCAACGGTGACCTTGCCGGCGGGATGCCCTCGCCGGCGCGCTTCTGAAGCAAAGAGTGCGATGCCTCCCACGCCGGCAGTGGGTGCGACCACATTGATAAAGTTTGCCGCTGAAGCGATTCTGCTCAGGATCAGGATCTCATCGTGGACTCCCAACAAATGAAAAACGGATTGGTACATGCGTGCAATTGTAGTGAACCAAATCAACTGGATGAGGATGGCCAGTATGAAATATCCCAAATGAGCCTTTTTCAGCGTGAGCATGATCGTCTCAAGTTCGCTGAAACTGATCGCAACAATCACAATACCAAGAAAGAGGATGACAACGATGGTTAGTTTTTTCATTAAAAGGATTATACACAAATAAGTAAAAGTAAGTTTTGGATTAAGTTCAAGGATTTGGGGTGAATGAATTTCGATGACATCGGAAGTGCTTTAACAACTCAGAAAAATACCCTTTCACAAAACAGACAATACGACACGGTTTTATTCGTTGCATGGCAACCCCACATATTTTCCAAATAATAAGACCTCCGATCTTCTCGGAGGTCTTATTATTTAATTTATTTCTAAAACATTTTAACTCCTGCGCCTGCCACCGACAAGGGACACGTAATATAGCAATTGCAGAACGGCGGTGACAAGACCCGCCACGTAGGTCAATGCCGCTGCATTGAGTACGTTGTTGACGCCGCGTTTTTCTTCGTCAGTTTGGATGATGCCGGTTTGAGCAAGCAATTCCTTCGCGCGGGCTGAGGCGTTAAATTCCACAGGCAGGGTTGCCAGGGCAAAGACTGCGCCGCCGCCGAAGATCATCACGCCGAGCCAGGCAAGTTCTGTAAAGCGCAGGAACAGGCCGATCATGATCAGGATCCAGCCGAGGTTTGAGCCGATATTGACGATCGGCACAAGTGCGGCGCGGAATCTCAGCGGGAAGTAGTCCTCCCCATCCTGCATGGCATGGCCAAGTTCGTGTGCGGCAATGGCCAACGACGCAACCGAGGTGCCATTGGCAACACCGCTGGATAGAAAGAGCGTCTTGTTGCGCGGGTCGTAATGGTCGGTCATTTGACCGGCCACATTTTGGATCTGTACACCGTACAATCCGCTGGTTGAGATCAAGCGTTGCGCGGCTTGAACACCTGTCAAACGGCTTCCGGCCTGTACGCGGCTCCATTTATTGTATGCCGCTTTTACATACCACGACGAAAAGGCCATGAGTATAAAGGCGGGAATCATGTACATCAAGTAGGTTGGGCTGAATAGGAACATGGTTTCTCCTTACTTTCCGATCATCTCCAGCAAAACTTCGACGGCTTTATCGAGCTGCGGATCGAGGCCTGCCTGGTAGTCTTCAGCGGTCATTTCCGCCACGTAATCCGGAGTGAGACCAATCTTATGGATGGTATGCTCGTTGGGTGTGAGCCACTTTGCAATCGTGATGCGGACTGCACCATTCTCTCCTGAGAGGGGTATCCAGTTCTGGACGGAGCCTTTTCCATAGGAAACCACGCCGACAAGTTTGGCGCGGCCAGTATCCTGTAACGCGCCGGCCACGATCTCGGAAGCGGACGCTGAACCTTCATTGATCAAAACCACCATGGGTATATTTTTATCGGTCAGCAGGCCGCCGGGAATGACATCATAAGTCGTACGAGTGCCATCACCATATTGTTCGTACAATACAACGCCATCTGCAAGGAATTGCGAAGCGACTTCGACGGAGGTTTGCAGGAAGCCGCCTCCATTGTTGCGCAGGTCAAGGATGATGCCTTTGGGATTCTGTGCTTTCAGATCCTTGATTGTTTTAAGCAATTCAGGCGTGGTATTGGAGCCAAAGGTGGTGACTTGAATATAGGCAATATCATTTTCAAGCATTTTACCCGAGGCTGATTTGATGGTGATCTTTTCACGAGTCACGTCGAATTCAAGCAGGTTCGATTCGCCTTCACGCAGGATGGTCAAATGGACAACTGTGTCGGCGGGGCCAATGACTTTGAGACGCGCCAGTTCGGCATTGATACCGGTCATGTTTTCGCCGTCTATGCCTACAACCTGATCGCCAGACTGAAGGCCGGCGCGTTCAGCGGGAGAACCCGGCATGGGGCTGGTGATGGTGAGGTATTCGGTGGTGGTATCCACATACGCACCAATGCCCTCATATTCCCCGTCCAGGCTGGCATTGGCCTGTTTATAATCATCCGGATTCATATAGGAAGAGTGTTCATCACCCAGGGCTCCCATCATGCCGTTGATCGCGCCGCGCATGAGTTCCACATCGTTCACAGGCTGGTCGACATAATTTTCATGGACCAGCGTCCATGCCTCCCAAAACGGTGCAAAGAGATTTTGAAGCTCTTGCGGTGTAGCCGCTTGTTGTTCCGGAGAGGTGGTGGGTGCAGAGACGGCCGGTGTCTGAAAACCAGGCAGGTTCACAAAAGGCACGAGGTGGCCGGTTATAAAGCCGCCTGCGAACGAGCCGAGCCCGATCACAATAACGACCAGGATAAACAAAATATATTTTAAGATTTTATTCAAAGGAGCCTCCAATTTGGCTGAATCATCCTAAAAGGTACCATCCTGGGATTAAAATTTGCTGAATTCTTTGTACGATTTGTGTAAGAGAGCCTGGCAGTTTTCTTTAATTTGATTCCCCTGTGTCCTTTTTCTGTCCGTCTTCCAGTTTCTGCATTTTACGGCGCAGTTCATCCATCGACTCCTCCTTCTTTTTGGGAGAGGTTTTCAGGGACTGGCTTAACATCTCCAGAAAACTCTTTTGATCAGAACGCGCCGCGCCGTGTGCGATGGCATACATGATGAAGTTCGCGCCCACCACAAGGACGATGAAGATGAGCGCACCGATCAAGGCTTTGTTTGTTTCCATGATTTTATGTTCTTTTTGTTTATTTCAGCAGTGCGGGCAGATCCGCAAAGGAACGAATCGCCGCACACTCTGCCTCGGGAAAGAGATCAGTTGGGTCGTAGAGAACAGGCGTCAGGCCAGCGCGACGCGAGCCGAGGATATCGGCAAAATAATTGTCGCCCACGTATATCGTCTCTTGCGCAGAGACGCCGGCCAGCTCGAGCGCGCGCTCAAAAATGACACCATCAGGTTTGTAGGAGTTCACCTCTCCGCCAGCGAGTGAAAACTGGAAGCAGGCATCCAATTCCAATTGGATCAGTTCCTCCTGAAATGGTTTTTCGCGATTGGAGACCACGCCAAGGATATACCCTGCTTCCTTTAAAAATTCCAAAAGCGTATATGCGTCTTGCGGCACGTGAACTTCAGGTTTATAGAACTCATCCATATATGTTGTGATTTTGGAGGCCAGTTCAAGGGCTTGGGTTGGATGAGTCCCGAGCGCTACCAAATGGCGCCTCGAAAAATTGATCCAAAACCCCGGGCGGTCATCCTTGTAGGTATCGCGATCCGCCTGAATTTCAAGCGAGGAAGCGAAATAAAAATGTTCCCAATGCATGGCGCGGATCGTGTCCTCTTCCGAGATCTGCAGCCCCATGCTTCTGACATGCTCCACAAAAACCTCCCCACCGGAGGGGAGGTGATGACGAAGGGTACCGTCGAGATCAAATAATATTGCCTTGAAGTGATTGGAAGAAAACAAACAAACCTCCCGGGTTGGAATTAAAAGTTTTGCTTATGACACATAAGTGAATTATGCGCTTATGTTCGCCCATGGCGCGAGTCCATCATCCACCAATGTGAGACATCTCCACTTTCGGCAAAGAGCTCATATTTTCGGATCGAAGTTCCGAATAGCGGTCGTCGCGTTTACCCCAGACGCGCGCGATCTCTTGCAAAACTTCCTCATCCGTCGCCCCGCCGCGGATCAAATCGCGAAAGTCGTGGCCTTTGATTGCAAATAAACAAGTATACAGCTTGCCTTCAGCGGAGAGACGGACACGATTACAGGTACTGCAAAATGCCTGCGTCACTGATGCAATTACGCCGATTTCGCCGCTGCCGTCTTTGTATCGCCACCTCTCGGCCACCTCGCCGCGATAGTTTGGGTCAAGCGGCTCCACAGGCATTTCGGCGTGGATCATTTTGATTATTTCCGCCGCAGGGACAACCTCGTCCGTCCGCCAGCCATTGGAATGACCCACATCCATATATTCGATGAAACGCAAAATGTAGCCCTTTTCACGAAAGAAACGGGCCATCGGCAGGATGCTGGACTCGTTCAAACCGCGCTTGACCACCATATTCACTTTGATTGGGCCCAGGCCGGCATCGGCGGCCGCAGCCATTCCCTGCAATACATTCTCCACGGCGAAATCTACATCGTTCATGGCCTTGAAGATCCCGTTATCAAGCGAATCCAGGCTCACCGTGACTCGTTTTAATCCTGCCTCTTTGAGGGCGGATGCCTGTTTCGTGAGCAAAGCTCCGTTGGTGGTCAATGTGAGGTCCAGGTCTGGAATTTTAGACAGCATGGAAATTAATAGATGCAGGTCGCGGCGCACCAATGGTTCCCCACCGGTGAGTCGAATCTTGCGAACGCCGTGAGAGACAAAAATGCGAGCCAGCCGTTCGATCTCCTCGAAAGTCAATATTTGATCGCGATGCAGGTATTGATAGCCCGGCCCGAAAATTTCTTTTGGCATGCAATAAACACAGCGGAAATTACACCGGTCAGTGACGGAAATTCGCAGGTCGCGCAAGGGGCGGTTAAGGGTGTCGATGAGTTGCATGGTTCATTACTCGGAGATGTAATCTGATTCTGTCCAAAATGGTCAATCGCCAGGACGGTTACGCATTATAACAATAATACAAGCACATTGCCACAATTGACGGGAAATGTTACCCGTGCTATCATGATTCATTATCTTTTATCTGATTTATTGTAAAGGAGTTATTGATGAGTTTTGAATTTATCCTTCGCATTATTGGAATGATTGTCTTATCAATCATTGGCGGTTATTGGGGATATGATGTTGCAAAATCCGTTCCAAACGAAATGTCTGGCTATATCCTGGGATTTGCCCTGCTCGGCGCTCTAAGCGGATTGCTGTTTACGCCATACATCTCTATGCGCCCTGCACGCTATTTGCACTCTTTGTTTGGCCGCATGGCCGCTGAAAGTTTATTCGCAGGGCTTACAGGATTGGTCGTTGGTCTGTTGATCGCGGCCTTACTTAGCTTTCCGCTTTCTCTTCTACCAAAACCCTTCGGCGAAGTGCTACCGTTCCTGGGTGTTCTGATCTTCTCTTACCTTGGCGTTTCTCTCTTCATGATGCGCCAGGGAGATATCATGGGGCTGCTCAGCGCCATCAGCGGACGCAGCGAAAATGGCAGTTCATCCTCCTGGACAAACCTCAACCGCAACATCTTACTCGATACCAGCGTCATCATCGACGGACGGGTGGCAGACATCGCCAAGACAGGATTTTTACCCGGCACGCTTCTCATCCCCCGCTTTGTACTGAACGAACTTCAATACATCGCCGACTCCGCGGATGGGATGCGCCGCCAGCGCGGACGCCGCGGCATGGAAGTCCTCGCCGAATTGCAAAAACTCCCCAACCTGCTCGTCCGCATTTCAGACATCAACGTGGACGGCGTGCGCGAAGTGGACGACAAACTGATCGTGCTTGGCAAACAACTCAAATGCCCGGTGCTGACCAACGATTATAACCTCAACCGCATCGCCGAATTACAAGGCGTGACCGTGCTCAACATTAACGAACTGGCCAACGCGATCAAATCTGTCGTACTGCCCGGCGAAGCCCTGCGCATCAACGTCATGCAGGAAGGCAAGGAACATGGTCAGGGGGTTGGCTACATGGAAGACGGTACCATGGTGGTCGTGGAAAACGGCAAGGACTACATCGGCGAATACATGGAAGTGAACATCACCAAAGTGTTACAGACCGCTGCAGGCCGCATGATCTTTGGCCGCGTGGATGAAGACGCGGCTGCGAAGAAAAAGAAATAGCAAGTTAATATGCTAAAAATCTACAACACCCTGACCCGCAAGACCGAAGACTTTCAAACTCTCGAACCAAATCTCGTAAAAATGTACGTGTGCGGTGTGACGGTTTATAACGACGCGCATGTCGGCCACGCGATGTCGGCGCTGGTCTTTGACATCATCCGCCGCTACCTCGAATACCGCGGCTATACCGTCAAGCATGTCATGAACTATACCGACGTGGACGATAAGATCATCAACCGCGCGAAACAACTCAACGAAGACCCGCTCAAACTCTCCCAGCGTTATATTGAAGATTACGCAAAAGACCTCGCCAGCCTGAACGTGCTTCCCGCCACATCCAACCCGCAGGTCAGCAAGACCATGCCGCTCATCATCAAATTCGTCGAAGGCTTGATCGAAAAGGGACATGCCTATGCCGCGTCCAATGGCGATGTATATTTCAGCGTCACCAGCGACGACGATTATGGCCGCCTCTCAGGCCGCAAACTGGACGACATGCAGGCCGGCTCACGCATCGAAGTGGAGGAAGCCAAAACCCATCCGATGGATTTTGCCTTGTGGAAAGCCGCCAAAGAAGGCGAAATTTCGTGGGACAGCCCCTGGGGCAAGGGCCGCCCGGGCTGGCATATCGAATGCTCCGCCATGAACCTCGCTGAACTCGGCGAACAGATCGACATCCACGGCGGCGGCAACGACCTGATCTTCCCGCATCACGAAAACGAGATCGCGCAAAGCGAAAGCTACACGGGCAAGGAATTCTCGCGCTATTGGGTCCACAACGGCATGCTGCAACTCAGCGGCGAAAAAATGTCGAAGTCATTGGGCAATATCATCAGCATCAAGGAATTCTTATCACAGCGCGAAGCGGACGTGATGCGGATGCTGGTCTTGAATGGGACTTATCGCGCACCCTTGCTTTTCAATGACGATACATTGGACGCCGCGCAGAAAAACGTCGAGCGCCTCAAATCCGCCCTGCGGCCTGCCTCCCCCTCCGTAAGCGGACTCAGCCCTGAGGCGGTCTCCGCCCTCGCCTCCGCCTCGGAAGCCGGCAAGACAAACTTCACCGAAGCCATGGACAATGACTTCAACACCGCAGGCGCCGTCGCCGCCTTATTCGAGATCGCCAAGGCCATCAACACCGCCCGTGATAACGGCGGGACGGATGAACAACTCAAACCCGCGCAAGGCGTCTTCCGTGAATTATCCAGTGTGCTTGGACTGAAACTCGAAGAAAAACAAGGCTCAAGCGAGCAGGAGACACAGGTCAATGCATTGATCGCTGAACGCAATGAAGCGCGCAAACAAAAACAGTGGGCACGTTCGGACCAGATCCGCGACCAACTAAAAGAGATGGGAGTGACCATCGAAGATAGCAAAGATGGAACTACGTGGAGATGGGGATAGGTAATGAAAAGTGAACAGTAATTCGTAATAAATCTTCCGAGACTACTGACCTCGGAAGTTTTTTATTCATCTAGACCAGATCTGCGACAAACTCAAAGAACTCGGCGTGACCATCGAAGATAGCAAAGATGGCACGACATGGCGGTATTCGTAATTTGGGAATTGGGAATCGGCACATTGAATATATAAACTTCCGAGACCAAAATCTCGGAAGTTTATATATATACTGATGTATTGTTGAAATTCTATAAACATGCCGCGGATCGGTTCAACATATTTATCCTCTCTCGGCAAAGATATTTAGGTATTCTTTATAGATGTATGATTGTCCGTATTTTATATCCTTGTCTTTCGGTGACAGGATTTTCATCTTAATAAAACGATTGATCACCTCTTGTGCCCCAGGACGGCTATAGCCTGTCCATTGTTGAATAATTGACACATTGACAATGGGTTGCCTGTATAGCTTTGGCATGATCAATACGGCAGACTCGGCAGCTCGTTTGCCTAATTTTTGAATTTTCATAAAGTCGCGTTCCCGCAGACTTGTAATCTTGTCTACTATGTCAATGGCTTCATTGGATATCTCGATCACGCCGTCAAGAAAAAAATTGGTCCATGAAGCAACGTTGCCAGTGTGATAGTCGCTCAGTTTTTCATAATATAACTTTCGATATTTCTTGAAGTATGAAGACAGAAATAACACGGGGTTTTCGAGAAAACGTTGATGCCAGAGATAAAATGTAATGAACATACGACCAGTACGTCCATTGCCATCAAGGAATGGGTGAATGGTTTCGAATTGAGCGTGGAGAAGACCTGCTTTGATAACGACCAGGGTGTCATCTTCTTTATAAATATATTTTTCAAGGTCGCCGAGTGACCGGGTCATCTCTGCCACAGGAGGCGGTACAAAACGCGCATTATCCGGGCGTGTGCCTCCAATCCAGTTTTGAGTTTGGCGAAATTCACCGGGATTTGCAAATTGGCTTGCCCTGGCTTGACTCATGAGTTCACGGTGGAGTTCGCGTAAAAAACGAAGGGATAAGGGAAAATTATCTGTTTTGGCGCGTTCCATTCCGTAATGAAGCGCCTTGATGTAGTGCAGAATATCGTCAACATCATTTGGAATACTGGTATTGGTTCCCACTTCCGCTTCAATGGCGTCAATCATGGTGGCCGTCGTGCCCTCAATTTGACTCGAAGCAGCGGCGTCTTTGCGCAGGTACATCAACAGGAAAAAATCCAGGTCGGGCAGCAGTTTGGTAATACCATCCAATATACCGAGGAGCCTTGTAGCCTCACTGGCTTTTTTGATGATCGGACCATCAAAAGAAAATCCTTCCGCTGGTGGAAACGGGGAGGGGATAAAGGCTGTATAACCTTGTGTTTGTTTTCTAAGAGTTCCAATCATATTTTCAGGCATGGTTTGTTTACTTCCAGGTTATCAATGTAAACAAAGTATAGTAGTTTGTTTACATCTTGTCAACAGATGTAAACAAACTTAACTTTTGAAAAAGCAGAAGCTATGGGCGCTCTCCGACCAAATCTGCGACAAGTTGAAGGAATTCAATGTGACCATCGAAGATAGCAAGGATGGTACGACTTGGCGGTGGAGATAGGTTGGGAAACAAAAACTTCTGAGACCATGGTCGTGGAAGTTTTTTGTTTCATAGATGCTGTAATTCTTTTTATTTCCGCAAACTGGCAATGATTCGATTGGGATGCTCAAATAACTCAAGCACAGAAAAAATATCGTGCACCAGCAAATCGGCAGATAACAAAGTCTCCACCGCCACTCCTTCACGGGACATCACACAAATTCCAAGAGCGGCTTCCTTGAGCATGGACGCATCATTCGCCCCTTGACCTATGGCGGCCACCGTCTCCGCCCCCAACTTGCGGACATATTCCGCTTTTTTCCCTGCTTCATTCCCGCCCTTGATCCGCACCGCAACCAATCCCAACTGTTCGTCAATGACCACCTGTTTGCCATGCGTATCCGCCGTCAGCAAGTGGACCTGGACTCGTTCGCGCAACGCACCAATCCGCTCCACAAGCCCATCGAAGAGCACGCCATCCAGCGCCAGCGTACCGTTCACATCCGTAACAATATGTTGAATATTGAGTTCCCCGCGCCCAGGGACAGTGATTTTGATCATGGCAGAGATTATACTGCGGACGCTTAGCAACCTCCTCTTCTCCATGTCGCCCTGAGGGAGCGCCCTTTGCGACCGAAGGGTCTCTACTACAGATGGGAGAGATCCTTCGCTATCGCTCAGGATGACATTTTGAGATGGCTTGTAGTTGGATTGTAGCTATCCTCATTATAACGGGGCAATAATGCTATTTTCTGAATCTATTAATCACTATGCTCCATTCAAAGAAGCTACGACCTCTCAGGCAATGTTAATGAAATATACAAGTCGTGATTTTTTTTCAAGTAAAATCAACCCAATATATGAAAGAATTCATCTATTCCCGTAATGCAGTCTACGAAACCCTGTGCGCCAGGCGCAGGCAGGTATTTTCCATTGACATCGCCGAAGGTGCCCAGGAAAAAGGCAGGATAGAGCAAATCCTCCAATTGGCAAAAGAACAGAAGATCAAGGTCAACTGCGTGCCGCGCCCCAAATTGGACAAGGTGCATCAGAACCACCAGGGCGTCGTGGCCGAGGTCAGCGGTTATCCATACTCGGATGTGATCGAAATCCTTGAGCGCGCAAAAGGGGAATTGCCTTTTGTGCTGCTTCTTGATTCTCTGCAAGACCCGCAGAACTTCGGCACCCTCATCCGCACGGCTGAAGTAGTGGGCGTGCATGGCGTGGTCATTCCACTGGCGCGCACGGTGGATGTGACGCCTGCTGTGGTCAACGCATCCTCCGGCGCGAGCGAGCACATGCTCATCGCTCACGCGAATCTATCCCAGACGATTGACGCGCTCAAAGATAATGACATCTGGGTTGTCGGGCTGGACCAGGCCGGGGCGGAGGTCGAGGCGGGTTCACGTCACCTGAAAGGCGGGTTGGCGCTCGTGGTCGGTTCGGAAGGCGAAGGCCTGCATGATCTCGTCCGCAAGAAATGTGATATCGTCTTGAAGCTCCCGATGAAGGGCAAAATCGAATCATTGAATGCGGCAGTGGCTGGATCCGTCGCATTATATCTCGCGTATTTATCAAGAAAATAATGTCGTTGCGAGGAGGGCTCTTGCTCTCCCGACGAAGCAATCTCCTGTTAATTGGGAGATAGCTTCGGGCGAAAGTGCATCGCCCTCGCAACGACATAATCCATAGGAGAGCCATGCCTCAAGCAACCTATCATTTTCCAAAAGGATTTTTATGGGGGACGGCGACCGCCTCGCATCAAGTGGAGGGCAATAACACCAACAATAATTGGTGGAAGTGGGAACAGGACGGTCACACAAACGGGACGTCTGGCCTGGCCGCCGATTGGTGGGGCGGACGCTGGCGCGAGGACTTCGACCGCGCCGCCGAAACCGGACAGAACGCGCATCGCCTGTCTGTGGAGTGGAGCCGCATCCAGCCCACGCCCGATACATGGGACGAGGAAGCCATCGAAAAATATCGCAACATGCTGCGCGGGTTGCGCGAACGCGGCATGACCGCCATGGTCACCCTGCATCATTTCACCGATCCGCTTTGGGTGACGGAACGAGGCGGATGGGAAACAGAAGCCATTATCCCGTTGTTCGAGCGTTACGTGCGCAAGGTGGTGGATGCGTTAAAGGAATATGTTACGCTCTGGTGCACGATCAACGAACCGAATGCGTATACCTTGCACGGTTATGTGCAAGGCGTATTCCCGCCTGGGAAAAAGAATATTAAGTTATCCATGTGTGTAATGGCAAACATGATCCGTGGACATGCCGCCGCATATCGTGCCATCCATGAACTCCAGCCTGAAGCGCGCGCGGGCTATGCCTTGAGTTACATTCCGATGGTTCCGAGAGTGAACTGGTCGCCCCTTGATAGACTCATGAGGAATATTCGCTACGAAGGAGTCAATATGGGATTTCCTTCTGCTATTTCAACAGGTGTAATGAAAACTCCGATTGGTAATCAAAACATCCCCGAAGCCAAAGGTACCCAGGATTATTTTGGATTAAATTATTACACCGTGTGGTCTGTTGGTTTTGATATTACCAACCCTGCTGAGGTGTTCTCGAATAACAGCTTCCCCAAGGACGCCGACATAAGCGATACAGGTATGATCGCCAACATCCCCGAGGGCTTGTTCAATTCGATCAAGTGGGCGGAACGCACCTACCCAAACCTGCCCATCCTCATCAGCGAGAACGGCGTGGAAGATAACGAAGATAAATTTCGCCCGCGCTATCTGGCACAACACATTCATCAACTGTGGCGCGCGGTCAATTTCAACTGGCCTGTCAAGGGCTACTTCCACTGGTCATTGGTGGATAATTTCGAATGGGAACGCGGCTGGACCCAGCGCTTCGGCCTGTGGGGACTCGACCTGGATACACAAAAAAGAATCCGCCGCCCAAGCGTGGATTTTTACGCCGAGATCTGCAAGGAGAACGGGTGTCATCCGAGATGGTGCAGCAGTATTCTCCCGAGGTGTTTGATAAGATATTTCCGTCGTGATCAGTAAGGAGGCAAATCATGGATTTCAAAATACAACTTACCGGCTTGAATGAATTGTTATCCATTATCTATGGAAACGAGTTGAGGTTAAGTGAGTTGCTGCGCGAGATTGGATTCGAGGAATCACAAATCGAACAGGTGCGCGATAAACACCTTGAGTCTGTTGTTTCCCAGTTTTTGGAAGTGACTCACAAAAGGCTTACCAATGACGCGGGCAAGGATTCTTATTATCAAATCCTGAGCCGCCGCTACGGGTTGGACGGCGAGGCTCCCGAACAACTTTCCACAATCGCTGATAAACAAAATCACAGCCCTGAATATTTACGCCAGCTATTTGAGGAGATCATTCAAAGATGCCGTAGCAAAACCTGGCAGGCTGAGTTGAAGAAAAACCTGAAATTCATTGTGGTTGCGGAATTGGGGAAAATGAACGAACGTCCCTCGCGCGAGCATGTTGCGGGAAAATTGGGACGCCTGGAAAATCTGCGCGGCGCGGCGGATGTAGCCCGATTGGATTATGAAGCCAAACGCACGGAAATCCTGAAACAGATCCAGGTGGAGTTGGACGCACTCGATTCTGAATATAAACCCATCCTTGAATCTGCGGAGGAAAATATTACCGCGCTTGAAAATGAGATCAAAACCGATGTACTCCTGCACGGTGAAAGTGTTACGGCAGGATCGTACCGCGCCACGTATTCACAGGGACGCATTTCATGGGACAACGACGGTCTCTCAAAATATGCAGACGCCCATCCCGAAGTCATCAAATTCCGTAAACAGGGACAACCCATCGTTTCCCTGCGGATCGTTAATAAAGATTGAACCTGCCTCCTGATTTCATAAAAACCATCCAAAACGGATTTGGCGAAGAAGGCAGGGAGTGGCTGACTCAACTGCCTGATTTGATCGCACACGCATCAGAACGATGGGGACTGACGGAAATGCAACCTGTTCCAAACTTGTCGTATAACTTTGTGGCATTTGCAAAACGGGAGAATGTCACCCTGAGTGAAGCGAAGGATCTTGCTCCCTCTTCGGGGGCTTCGCGGGACGTAGTTCTTAAGATCGGTGTGCCAAACAGCGAATTGAAAAGTGAAATGGCGGCGCTGGGATTATTCAACGGGAATGGCGCCTGTCAAATATTGGATTGCGACGAAGAGCGCGGTTTTTTCTTATTGGAGAGGCTCAAGCCCGGGACGATGCTCGCCGAATTGGAGGATGACGATGAACGCACCCACATTGCCGCAGATGTGATGCAGAGGCTGTGGCGAAATTTGGAGTCAGGGAGTTTGCTCCCGAATATCCAACGGCAAACAGTTGAGCTTCATAAATTTGTTCGATTATCAGATTGGTTTGATGGGTTGAAAAATATCCGTCCGCATTTTGGCGGCGGAACGGGACCATTTCCAAAAAAACTTTTGGAAATGGTTGAATCTTTTCTGCCAGAGTTATTCGCAGACAAAAATGTGAAATTAATTCATGGGGATTTTCATCACTACAATATATTGTTATCCGAGCGCGGCTGGCTGGCGATTGACCCAAAGGGAGTCATCGGGCCGGTGATGTACGAGATAGGTCCGCTGATGCTCAACCCGAGGAGAAGCCATACGGATTGGAGCAGGTTCAAGCTCCAGACAGAGCGGCGCATCTGCATCCTCTCGGAGAGACTCGGCTGGGAACGGGAAAAGATCGTTAAGTGGGCAACTGCTCACGCCGTCTTATCCGCATGGTGGGATTTTCAAGATGGCATGGACTGGGAATATTCAATGTACTGCGCGAAGATATTTTCAGAGCTTAAATGACACAACCTCCCAATTGGGAGGTTGCGTCAAATAGAATAATTATTTATTTGCCGAGCAGCGCGAAGATGGCATAACCCAGGGCCAGGATGCCGGCAATGACACCAGCCAATGGAAGCGCCACAAAAGCGCCAATACCGACCCATAGGAAGTATAGCCACATGCACCAACCAGAAATCGTTTTCGGAAACATCATTTCACACACTCCTTTAAAGTTGAATACGGTCTGGCCGAATTGCCAGCCTAAATAAGATAACACCCGTCTCAATTAAAGGATGCGGAATTGAAATATTCCAAAATGGTACAATTGTTCTATGACTTCCATTGATCTACCGGCAGAATTTACCCTGCATCGTAAGAATAAATATGACCATTCCTCGGCGGTGCGTTGGATCCTGTCGCACACACGTCCCTACTTTTGGATCATGGTCATGCTCTTCATCGGCGCAATTGGGAATGCCGTGCTGGCTGCAGTTGTACCGGTGCTGACAGGCAACGCCTTTAACGCCATGCTGAAAAGCCCGCCCGACACTTCGGTCCTGCTGCCGCTCGCGCTGACGATTGGAATCTCACAGATCATCCGCGGCGTGCTGCAACTGGGACGTAACTTTGGCGCGGAACTGATGGCCCAAAAAATGGAGCGCGACATCCGCGACGAGTTGTATCTTTCATTGCTCGGCAAAAGCATGACCTTCCACAACTTACAGCCCGTCGGCGATACGATGGCACGCTCCACGAACGACGTGCGCGAAGTGAACTACATGTTCAGCCCCGGCGTGAACCTGGTGGTCGGCTCTTTCATGTTCATCCTCATGCCGTTGTTCTTTGCACCGCGTTATCACGTTTCGCTCATCGCCACGCCGATCATTTTCATCGTTATCTATTTCATCGCGCTGGTGCGTTATCTAAAACAACTCTCCCCGATCACGGATAACGTGCGCTCTACTTTTGGAAAGATGAACACGCATCTTTCTGAATCTCTGGACGGCGTCGAGATCATGAAAGGCGCGGCGCAGGAAGGCGCAGAAGTGGATCGCTTCGGGATCAATGCGCGCGAAGTGAGGAATGTGTTCGTTTTGCAGGGCGATCTTGAAGCGCGTTACATTGCCATGCTTTTGCTTGGTCTCGCCTACGCAGGCGGGCTGGTCCATGCACTGATCCTTTTCCGCAACGGTCTGATCGATGTGGGCGCGGTCATCGCATACTTTGGCATATTACAGCTTTTGCAATTCCCAACCTTTACCTCCACCTGGGCCTATTCACAAATTTCACTGGGTTTTTCCTCCGCACGCCGCATTCTGGAACTCATCAACCGCGAAACAAAACTGGACCAAAACGCCTCGGGCCGTACCTCGGATATGCGCGGCGAAATTGAGTTTCGCGGCGTCTCATTCCGCTACCCTCACCCCTCGCCCCTCGCCCAACGGGAGAGGGGTTGGGGTGAGGGGCAGGATCAGGGTGAACTTATTTTGAAGGATATTTCCTTCAAGGTAAAGCCCGGCCAAACTGTTGCCATCGTCGGGCAGACGGGCGCAGGCAAAACAACGCTGGCGAAATTAATCAACCGCACCTATGATATTTCCGCGGGCCAGGTCCTGGTGGATGGCGTGGATGTGCGTGAATGGAATCTCGCATCCCTGCGCGGACAGATTTCCATCATCGAACAGGATATCTTTTTATTCTCACGTTCACTCAGCGACAATATTGCTTTCGGAAAACCCGGCGCCACCAAAGATGAAATCAGGTCTGCCTCCATTGCCGCGCAGGCGGATGAATTCATCCTCGATTTTGACCAATCCTACGATACCTCCGTCGGCGAACGCGGTGTGACCTTATCCGGCGGGCAGCGCCAGCGGATTGCGCTCGCGCGCGCCTTCCTGACCGATCCGCGCGTGCTTGTGCTGGACGACTCCACTTCCGCGATTGACTCGGCCACCGAGGACAAGATCCAGCGCGCCATCTCCAACGCCTCGCGTGGACGCACCACTTTCATCATTACACACCGCCTCTCGCAAATCCGCTGGTCTGACCTCATCATCGTACTTCGTCAAGGTCAAATCGCGGCCATCGGCACGCATGATGAATTGATGAAAACATCGGAAGCGTATTCGAGAATTTTCAGGGACTAGAAATTATGTCATTGCGAAGGCGATGCTCTTTCGCCTGAAGCAATCTCCAATAAATTCAGGGATTGCTTCGTCGCAAAGAACGCTCCTCGCAATGACATAGAAGAGAAAACCATGGGTTTCTTTGCCGGACTAAACGACGAAAAATACGACCGCCAGTACACGGACCGCGTACTGGTGAGCCGCATGATTAATTATTTCAATACACAAATCAAACGGCTTGTGTATGCCTCCATCACCATCATTCTGCTGGCGTTCATCGGCGCGGCTTTGCCGGTCGTCGTCAGCCGCATGGTCGATCTGATCCAGAAACGGCCGACCCTCCTGTCCATTGCCTGGGTGGGGGCCGCACTGGTCGGCGTGGGAGTCGGCTTGTGGGGACTGAACTGGCTTCGGCGGGCGCTGATCGTGCGCGCCGTCGGGGATGTGGTGCTGGACATGCGTACGCGCGCCTTCCGCGCGGCCGCCGAGCACGACCTCTCCTTCTACGATCAATTCTCTTCGGGCAGGATCGTCTCACGCATCACATCCGATACGTACGACTTCGGTCAACTCGTGGTCATCATCACCGACGTGATCGCGCAGATTATCCAAGCCCTCATCATTGCGGTGGTGCTCTTCCGCACGGAATGGCGGCTGGCATTACTGCTCATCGGCTTCCTGCCATTTATCTTCGCAATTGCCTCCGGCTTTCGTGTGCTGGCGCGCCGCGTGACCAGAAAAGGCATGAAAGCCATGTCAGACGTGAATGCCGCCATCAAGGAAACCATCAGCGGCATTTCGATTGCGAAAAATTTTCGGCAGGAAGAAAGCATCTTCAAATCCTTCGACGAATCGAACCAGCAGTCATATCATGTTAACGTGCAGCGCGGTTTCATCCTTTCGCTGGTTTTCCCGGTGCTCAATGCCATCGGCGGCATCTTCGTCGGCGTGCTGATATATGTCGGCGGTCTGAGTGCGGCGCAGGGCATGGTCAGCATCGGCGCCTGGTATCTCTTCATCATAAGTCTCGACCAGTTCTTTTTCCCCATCTTGAATCTCACCTCGTTTTGGGCGCAGATCCAGGGCGGGCTTTCCGCCGCCGAACGGGTCTTCGCCTTGATCGACGCCGACCCGAACGTGATCCAAAATGAAATCCAGGATGTGCCGCGACTCAAGGGTGAAATTAACTTTGAGCACCTTTATTTCCGTTATTCGGACAAGGAAGCGGTTCTGACGGACTTCAACCTGCTCGTCCAAGCCGGAGAGAACCTTGCGCTGGTAGGACACACCGGCGCGGGCAAATCATCCATTGCAAAGTTGATTGCACGCTTCTACGAATATCAACAGGGACGCCTGCTCGTAGACGGGCGCGACTTGCGTACTTTTGACTTAACCCAATACCGCAGGCAGCTCGGCATTGTTTCACAGGTTCCATTTCTCTTCTCAGGCACGGTGATTGAAAATATCCGCTACGCCGCGCCCGGCGTCCCGGAAGCGGAGATGCTTAAACTCGCTAAAGAGATCGGCGACGGTGAGTGGCTCGAAACCCTGCCCGATGGTTTGCACACCGAAGTAGGCGAACGCGGCAATCGGCTTTCGATGGGACAGCGTCAACTCGTGGCATTGATGCGGGTGCTGGTGCAAAATCCCGCCATCTTTATTTTGGACGAAGCCACCGCCAGCATTGACCCGTTTACTGAATGGCAAATTCAACAAGCATTGAACTTGATCCTAAAGAACACAACCAGCATCCTGATCGCGCACCGCCTGTCCACCGTCAAAGCCGTGGATAGAATCGTCGTCATGCAAAAGGGCACGATCATCGAAGAGGGCAACCATGATGAGCTGTTAAATCAAAAAGGACATTACGCCGAACTATACAATACCTATTTCAGGCATCAGAGCCTGGCGTATATCGAGCAGGTCAAAGAGATCATAGGGAAATAAACAACCGCCTCATCCCTGCAGTCCTTCCCACTCGGCCATCTGTGTATCCATCTCTTTTTGCACTTGATCATATTCCTTCGCCAGCTTTATCACCGCGCCTGCATCTTTAGGGGGAGCTGCCAGCCTTGCGCTGATTTCAGAAAGATTGCCTTCGAGTTCGGCGATCTTTTTTTCTATTTTCTGCAACTTGGCAATTTTTTGTTTTTCTTCCCTTCGACTTTGCCCAGGGCCAATTTTCGTATTCGCGGACTTCGCTTTGGGTGCGATGTTTTTTCGAGTAACAACTGCCTCGCGTTCTGCTTGTGCAGTACCCCGTCGAGCCAGGTCTTTCTCTCGTTCTTCCTTCAATTGAGAATAGATGCCCTTGAAGATGATCAAATGGGATTCGTCCATGTCAATTTCCCAAATTTGGGTGGCAAGCGCATCCACGAGATAACGATCATGGGTGACGAGCAGGATCGTGCCTTCATAATCATCCAGCACGGCTTCGAGAATTTCCTGCGAGGGAATATCCAAATGGTTGGTGGGTTCGTCGAGCAGGAGCAGGTTCGTATCCTGCAAGGCAAGTTTTGCAAGCGCAAGGCGTCCGCGCTCGCCACCGGAGAGCATGGATACCATCTTGAAGGCGTCGTCCCCGGAGAACAAATATTTGCCGAGATACTCGCGCGCCTTTTGCGGAAGCCAGCCTGTCGTCTGCATGATCTCATCGATCACGCTTTTTTTGGGGTCAAGGCTTTCGTGCGCCTGGGCAAAATAGCCAATGTGCAGACTCTCTCCCAGAGTCACCTCGCCCGCCAGCGGCGGGATCTGACCGAGGATCGTTTTCAGAAAAGTGGATTTGCCCGCGCCGTTCGGTCCGATCAAGGCGGCACAGTCGCCGCGTCGCAAGTCAATATTCGGCGAAGAGAACAAAAATTTATCAGAGAAGCCCACTTTGAGATTTTCGGTGCGGATGACCATATCGCCGGAGCGCCCTGCGGCAGCAAGGCGTAAATGTAAATTGGGCAACTGGCGCACGGGTGACTGCAGCGCATTGATGCGACGGCCCGCTTCCTCCACGCTCATGATGGAAGTGGTGACAGTGACTTCACCCGCGGTCTCGCTCCATTTTTGTTTGAGCGCGGCTTCCATGCCAATCTGTTCGATGGCCTGCACAATGCGCGAAAGACGCTTGAGCTTGCCTTTGGCTTGCAATACATTTTGTCCCGCCACATTTTTGCGGATGTATTCCATTTCTTTTTGCAGCTTTTCTTTTTCACCCTCAAAAACTTCCTGACGGCGCGCCATGCGTTCGGCGCGCTGTTTAAGATAGGCACTGTAATTGCCACGATAGGTTTCCGTCGCGCCCGGGAACATTTCCAGAATCATGTTGCTGGCTTTGTCCAAAAAGAAACGGTCGTGAGAAATGATGATGGCCGCGCCTTCCCATTGACTCAAATATCCTTCGAGCCATTCGACCGCGGCAATATCGAGGTGATTGGTCGGCTCATCGAGCAGGAGCAGGTCCGGGTCTTCGAGCAGCAGGCGCGCGAGAAATCCGCGCGTGCGCTGTCCGCCGGACAGGTGGTCAAGATCGAGTTGGTAATCGGCTTCGCTAAATCCAAGACCTGTCAGCACCTGGCGGATTTTCGTCATGTAGGTATATCCGCCGCGCCGCTCAAATTCCTCCTGCAATTTGCCGTAACGTTCCATCACCTCTTCAAGCTGCGCAGGGTCAGACATCAAGCCTTCAAGGCGGTGCAATTCCTCCTGCTCATCTTTGAAATAATTGAAGACGGATTCGCAGGCGTCCCAGAGCGTTCCCGTCATATTGAAATCCGCCTCCTGCGATAGATATCCGATGCGGACTCCCCGTGAGCGGGATACTGTCCCCGAAGTGGCTTCGTCCGCGCCGACCAGGATGCGCATGAGCGTGGTCTTGCCAATGCCATTGGGTCCAACAATGGCCATGCGCGCGCCTTTGGACACGGTGAAAGATACCCCGCTGAAAATATCAGTAGGGCCGTATGATTTGGAGAGTGAACTTACCGTGATGAGTGACATGGTTCCAGTTATTAGTAATGCGTGTTGCATGTTTCGTAAAAGGCAAACGAAAAGCGCGAGTAGATTTTAACCTATCCGCGCTTTGATGACCGGACTTGTGGGTAAAGCAGAAGCTACTGCAAGATGGTTTAAGCCGCGACTAATGCGCGTTCCACTTCGGCGGGGAGTTCGATGGAAATAAAGTGGCTGGCGTGGAAAAGATAATCTTCTCCGCTTTCATCGATCACACGAAGCAGTTCGTCTTTTTCTGCTTGTGGGTCGGGAATGATTTCATACATTTTCCGCACAATTAAAGAGGCTTCATAATCTGTGTTGTCGATACAAATAACGAAATGGTTTTTGTTTTTCATAGTTAATCCAAATATCGTTTAATCTTGATATCTCTTTTTCCAATTCCATGCGCTTCATACCAATGAAGTTCTACATGACGGACGTTACCGTTTGGCAGTTTAACATGCGCAGAACCTTTTAGTTTTCTCCAGCGCCCACGTCCGTGCATTTTCTGCAAATAAGCCAAATCGCGAATACTGGAGCCAACGGCAATGATTTCAATTTCTTGAATTTCGTCAATGATCTCAAATTTCAGAGCATGAGTTTAGCATTTCTCAGAGGATGTGGCAAGCCTATTTTTTAGATGAATCTGGCAGGGTCTGAGTTTATTTCACAATTGCATACATATAACTATCCCTCGGCACATCACTTATATTCAGGTGGACAATATACTTCCGTAACAACCCCTCGCGCTGCATGCCTGCTTTTTCCAAAACGCGTTGAGACGCAAAATTCTCCACATCGGTTGTGGCGTACACGCGGTAAATGGATGATTGTCCAAATGCCCAATCAATAACGGCGCGGAGCGATTCGGTCATATAGCCTTTGCCTTGATAGGCTCTGTTCATTACATATCCGATCCCTACTTTATGGCCTTCGATGCGTGGATCGATCATTCCAATCACAATGCCATTCTCTTTTAATGTAATCATGTATGGAAAACGCGCATCCCCGTCCCATGCGGCGATTGCATTCTTGAGCATCGATTCGGTCTGCCCGATATTTTCATGCGGACGCCATGTGAGGAAGTGTGTCACCTTGGGATCTTGAACCCAGCCCAAGAAAATCGCGGACACATCTTCCATGCGCGGCTTGCGAAGGTTAAGGCGTTCTGTTTCGATTTGTTCAGGTGGATTCATTTTCCTTCGTCGTCGTTGGCATCCGCAATATGCCCGGGCTTCTCCTTGCCCAATTCCAATGAGCGTTGATAGGCCGCCCACACCGCGCGCGAGATGGCTGTGCGAAAGCCTGCTTTTTCCAGATAATACAACGCCTCGGCGGATGTGCCGCCCGGCGAGGTGACTTGATTCCGCAAGGTGGCAGGGTGTCTGCTCGCGCCTTCATAAAACGATGCCGAACCTTTGATGGTCTGCAAAACCAGTTGCTCGGCAATGCGGCGGGGAAAACCCATGTGCACGCCCGCGTCGATCAAGGCTTCGGTGAAGAGGAAAACATAAGCAGGACCAGAACCCGATAAGGCCGTAGCCATATCCAAATAGGATTCATCTTCCACGAAGACTTCCTCGCCTAATGCGCCCAGGATGGAGCGTGTCATTTCCTGCTGTTCCTCGGTCACCTCCCTGGATGCCGTCCAGACGGTGATGCCTTCACCGATCTGCCCCGGCGTATTCGGCATCGAGCGGACAATTGCCTTGTGCTTCAAACCAGTACCGATCTTTTTTATGGTTGCGCCCGCAATGATGGATAAGACCAGCGCGTCGCTGCGAATGCCTTTAAGCCCCTTCATCACTTCGGTAAGGCGCTGCGGTTTGACAGACAGCACCACCACATCCGCTTCGTGGATGGCGGACGTGTTATCCGTGGTGGCTTTGATCCCGTATTTCTTCGTCAATTCACCGCCGCGTTCCTCGCGCGGACCGGAGACAAAGATATTTTTGGCATCCGCAAGTTTTTTGCGTAACAATCCCGCGATCATGGCTTCAGCCATCACGCCGGGTCCGATAAATGCGATTTTTTTCTTAAGCATGACGTCCTCCAAAAGTTGGGGCGGGGTTTGCAATCCAATTGTTTGCCAGGTCAAGGGCTTCTTTGGCGACGGAATACATCTTCTCTTGAAACTCCCGTGGGTATTGATATTTTACGATGGCTTCAGCGAATTCATCTTCGTCAATAAGACAGGCTTTGTTAGGTAAAATTTTGGAGATGTCCAATTCATGATCTTTGAAGCTTAATATTCCACTTTCAAGTTCCGGCGGCGAAGCGATGTTGATGTAGATCTCAATCAATTCGCCGTTGGCTTCGAAAACTTCGATGAGATTATAGTATTTGTTGAGCCAGTAGTAAGACCGCAAAATATGTTGGGTGAAATATTGCTTTCGAACAAGATCAAACACAGGTTGATTTGCAGGGGATATTGTAACAATCGAGTCTGTGGTTACAGACTCGATTGTGGTTTGCCAGCTCCGATATACAGTTCCGTCTGTTTTACAGGCACAAACCCAGATGCTTTCGCCGGCTTTCATCCTGTAAAGTAGCCAAGCGCCATGCGTAATCTTTCTTCCACTTCCCTGGGCGCATCCTTCGGCAGGGATTGAATCGCGGCTTGCGCCTCAACAACCGAATAACCCAATGCCGTGAGTGCAGCAAGCACTTCGCTGTCATAATCTGCCATTGCGGCAACCCTGGCAAGTGCATCTGTCGGCTTGAGTTTATCTTTCAAATGCAGTGCCATTTTTTGCGCGGTCTTTTTTCCCACGCCAGGGACGCTGCTCAACAAATCAGCCTCATCGGCAAAGATGGCGCGCTGGATTGTGTCAACGGTGAGCGTGGATAAAACGGATAATGCCACTTTGGGACCGACGCCGTCCACGCCGAGCAGAATGTTGAACAGGTCCCGATCCGCCTGGGATTCAAAGCCGTAGAGCGTCAACGCATCTTCCCGCACGACCAGATGGGTGAACATAAATATCATTTCACCCGCTTTGGTCTTTGTCCGCAGCGGCGCAGGGACAAAGACTCTCAAACCCACGCCACCGACTTCCACGACGAGGGCGTTATCTTCAATTTGGGAGATCTCTCCACGCAAGGTTGCTATCATACGCTAATTATATGTCACTGCGGGCGTTTTTTGCGGAGCAGTCTCCCGATTATTTGGGGATGGCTTCGGCGGAAGAACACCGCCGCGCAACGACATAAATTCATTCATATCTATTCGTATTCAAATGCGTGATCGCTATTGCGAGCGCATCGGCAGCGTCGTCCGGTTTGGGGATTTCATCCAATTGCAGCAAGACACGCACCATATCCTGCACCTGTCGTTTATCTGCCCCGCCGTAACCGGCCACGGCTTGTTTAACTTCGTTGGGGGTGTATTCAAAGGATTCGAGACCTGCTTTTTGCAGACAGAGCATGATCACACCGCGGGCTTGTCCCACCGCGAGGGCGGTTTTGACATTGCTTTGAAAGAATAATTTTTCGACCGCGGCGGTATCGGGTCTGTGCGTCTTCAATAGTTTGTCGAGATCATCAAACAGCATTTCGAGGCGCGCGGCTGGGGTGGATTCTTTTGGGGTGGAGATAACGCCGTAGGAAACAGCGACCAGTTCCCCGTCGGGCATGAGGCGCACGAGACCGTATCCAGTGGTGGCAGTGCCGGGGTCGATTCCTAATGCGAGTTTCATCGTTTTAAATAATTAACCGCAGAGACGCGGAGCACACAGGGAAAAACTCTGCGCTCTCTGCATCTCTGCGGTTTAAATTTATTAAGCGGCTTCGAGAGCGGCCAGCGCTTCGTCAGAGACTTTGACGTTGTGGAACACATCCTGCACATCGTCAAGTTCCTCGATGGCTTCGACCATTTTCATGAATTTCAAAGTTGATTCCACATCGAGTTCGATTTCCTGCTTGGGGATCATGCGCAAGCTTGCTTCGTCGGGGTGAACATGAACCTGGTGAAGCGCATCCGCGATGGTTTTGAAAGATTCAACGGGACCGTAAATTTCAATCGTGTCTCCGCCATCCACAACATCGTCTGCGCCTACCACGATGCCGAGTTCAAATGTTTTATCAAAAGAGAATTGGCTCGAGGGAAAAGCGAAATAAGATTTGCGATCAAACTGCCAGCCTACTGCGCCCGGCTCTGCCATGTTACCGCCATATTTAGTGAAGGCGTGACGCATATCCGGCACAGTGCGGTTGCGGTTATCGGTGACGCAGGTGACCATCAGCGCCGAGCCGTGCGGACCGTAGCCTTCGAAGGTGATTTCTTCGAAAACCGTACCGTCTTTATCTTCTCCCGCGCCGCGTTTGATGGCGCGTTCGATATTATCCTTTGGCATGTTTTCTGCGCGGGCTTTATCTATCGCAAGGCGCAGTCGGAAATTTGAATCTATATCGCTTCCGCTTTCGCGGGCAGCGATCACGATTTCACGGGCGAGCCGTGTAAAAATGGCGCCGCGTTTTGCATCCGCTACGCCTTTCTTGCGTTTGATGGTGGACCACTTGGAATGACCAGACATACACCTTCTCCTTCAATCGATAACCACATTTGTGGGGATTTACGCAATGAGCAAAAAAATTATACTACACAAAAAAAACCAACTCTCATTGCGAATTGCCTCACAAAATATTTAACTTTCTGATGACAAATCATCCTGTAAAACCATGTTTGGACCCGGGAGGGCACAAAAAGGGACATCCCTATCATGCGGATGTCCCTTTTTGTTTCACCTGTTATTGGGATTTATATTCTGACTGTATCCATTGCGTTTACTTCCACAGGCCTGTGCTCTTTGCTTGTCAGGCGGTGATCCACCACCCGCAGGTATTTCACGCCAAGCGAGAAGGCCAGCAGACCATAAGAAATGATGCCAAGGCCTGTCACCCATTCCACCAGCGACGGGGTGTAACTTGTGTATGTGATGAGCTCCCGACCGGGCAGGTAGGAGATCACGGTCAGCAAGCCGACGATATTGGTATCGAAACGGAAGGCAACCACCCCGCCCACGATCATTGCCAGGGCAAGCATCCGCCAGAAGGGCGATAAACGTGCAGGGCGGTACAGCAGGATGAAGGTCGGAAGGAGCGCACCGAAAATCATCTCACCAAACCAGAAGTTAAAGGAGAGAGACCCTTTGGTGAGCATTTCAAATGCTTCGGTGCGCCCAGGTTCGTAGGTGTAGGTCTGTGCAAGCCAATCCCAAAAGCGGAAGTATAAATACCCGATCATCAAATAACCAACAAAATGAGCGGCACGTTCAACCAGCGCATCGTTGATCTTTGCTTTGGGTGTGAGCCGCGCTGAAAGCATGGAGGCAAGCAGGGTGAGGGCAATGCCGCCCACGATGGCAGAGAACATGAACAATACGGCCATCTCTGGTTTATACCAAATGGGACGGGCCTTGACGACACCATATACAGCGCCGAGCGATGATTGATGCAGGCTGGAGAGGCCCAGGCCAATGATCGCAAGTACAGGTGCGTAATAATGTAAGTGTTCCATCCTCTCAGCCAGCCTTGGGTATCTGCTTCGCAGCCAGTCAAAGGTTGCAAGGATGGGCATGGCTTCAAAGAGCAATACTGTCAGGTAAAGCATCACACACATGGTCACTTCCCACAGGAGGGAATGGGTATTCCAGTACACCAATGCTTTCCAGAAGCGGTCCGGACGGCCGATATCAAGGACAAGAGCCAGCATTGCCATGGTGTAGCCGATAAGACCGATAAAGGTGGCAGTGCGGGCAATGGGTTCGTAGCGTTTGAGCCCGAAGAGATATACACCTGCGCACAAACTAAATGCGCCGGCACTCACAGCAATCGACGACAGGTCAATCGAGATCCATAAGCCCCACGGTACAAGGTCGGTCAGGTTGGTGATGACCAGACCTTTCCAAAAGACCATGATGCCGCCAATCAGGGCGCTGCACAGGATCACGCCAAGGCAGGCGAGCCACGCCCCCCAGGGGGTAATGGTAGTTTCACGAACGGCTTTCATGATGTTTTTCATGTTAACCCTCCGTCTTTACTTCGCGGACAGGCACGACGCCAACGGGCAGATAGTATACACGAGGGTTTGTGCCTAAATTTTCGCGCAGGCGATAGGATGGATATTTCTTCAAGAGCTGGCTTACATTGGAATTTGGGTCGTTGAGATCTCCAAATGCGCGCGCACCTGTGGGACAGGCGACACAACATGAGGGGGTTGCTTCATCATCCACACCAGGCACAAAACCAAGCGAGAGACCGCGGTCAATGCGCTGATAGCAAAATGAGCATTTCTCCGGCACGCCGCGTGGACGTCGTTCCACTTCGGGAGTGCCCCATTCGGGCACGGCAGGATTTTCGCCATCGAAAGCTTCCCAGTTGAAGGAACGCGCTTGATACGGACAGGCAATTTCACAATAACGACAGCCAATGCATTTGTCGTAATCCATCATCACGATGCCATCGTCGCGGTAATAGGATGCGCCCACGGGGCAGACTTCCACACATGGGGCATGTTCGCAGTGCATACAGGGTCGTGGAAGGTATACCATCATGCCATCCATCATGCCCAAGTCGGTAACCTTGTTCCACTCAATATCAGGGTTCACATCATTGCGGGCCTGGCAGGCGACCGTACAGTATCTACAGCCTGTGCAGTTGGACTGGTCAATGACCATTGCCCACTGATGCTCGCCCTTCACGCCTTCAGATGCGTCCGCCTGCGTGATGGCTCGCGCACCTGCGGCAACTGCAAGTCCAACAGCACCAAGTTTTATAAAATCGCGGCGGCTGACATTTTGATCACTCATCTTCATCCTCCTCAACAGGCTGATGCTTCACCTCACGGCGATAAAATTTTTCAAGCCAGGGCGCCAGCACAATACCGCCCGCCAAACCTAAAAGTCCGGCAAGACCCGCATACCCCAACGGGCTGACAGGCGTCGGCTCGGGCGTCACTTCCGTGGCAGGCACAACTGTTGGAACATCCGCATTCCCAACCGGGATCGTTTCGCCAGTACTGACAGCATCCGCGCTGGAATGCATCTGTGCCGAATGGCAGGTATTACAGGTTTCCAAACTGGCTTTGAACGAGTGATCTGGAACGGAATGCGGGGTCGAATTTGTTTTTTCAAGATGCTCCAGGTGGCAGTCAATACAAGAAATGCCTTCCTTATGATGCTGGGTGTACGAGAACCCCATGCTCGCTTCCTTATGACAATTGATGCATAATTGCGAAGCATCGGTAAGGCCGGAGCCATCGCTGGCAACCGTGAATTTCAAGGAAGCGCTGTGCGGATCGTGACAGGTCGTGCACTCCATACCTCGCTGATAATGGGTGCTGCCCTGCCAATCCTGCCAGCCAAAGCGCGTATCACTGTGGCAACGTCCGCACAGGTCCGGACTGGTATCCATCGACATCGTCGTCTTGGGATGATCCCCTCCTTCATCCACATGGCAAGCCTTGCAGTTTATGTTCGCAGACTCCCAGGTGGCAGTCGCGGGATCATAACCAGTGGTATGGCAAACTAGGCATGCACCCGGCTTACCCTGACTCTCCCAACCTGTAAGAAATACGGGGTCGGTTCCAGATTGGCCATGAGAGCCGTTCATCCACTTCATTTGAAATTCAGTATGGCAGCCGGCGCAGTCCTTATTGTCGTCGCCGACTTGTTGAACCACAGGCTGCTCAGTTCCCTCCTGCGCATTCACCGCCATCAATGTCACCCCTGCAAATATCAGGGCGAAGGTCAAAGCGATCATTGTCCGATTGAACCACGAGAACATGTTGCATCTCCTTATTAAATTTATATGTGCGCATGCCCGTGTCGATGAGGCACAGGCACAGGCGCATCACGGAATACTTCGCAATCCAGACAATCTTCGCGCAAATGTCCATTGGACAAACGATGGCTCTGCCAGCATGGTCGTTCACCCAAAGCCAGATGCGCCTTCATTCGTTCCACGGAAAAACCCTGCTCTTTCAAACAGGGCATTTCATTTTTGACGAGCATTTTCTTTTCCAGTTCTGCTTCCGCCTGCCAGCGCGCATCCAACTTGTGGAGCACATAAACAACCAGGGCCGTCAAAGTCAGCGGGACAATCAGGCGAAGCAAAATACCGGTCAAGATGGCGAAAACTGTAGCAAGCGTGTTCATGGTACCCTCACGATTTCAGCCAATAATTGGCATGGCGGTGGCGAAAATATTCGCCAACCAACAGGAGCAGTCCGAACGGCAACACCAGCCGAATCAGGAAGAGCAATAAGATGATCTCAGAACCGTTCATCGCAATCTCCTTTCTTTATCCTATCTACAGGATACGGCTTCCTTAAAATAAAGTAAATTCGGTTCCCTCCCCATCTTGGATGAAGGACTCACGCATCTTTCCCTATCGAAGCCTGCTGATTCCACCCCAGGCATTTCCCCCACTAATGGGGGATTCGCCCCATATTCTCCAAAAACAAAACGGCGCCTGCTTTTTAGCAGGCGCCGTTTTGTTCAATACGTGTAATTTGCGAGATCTGTGGATGGGCTATGCTTTAATAATCCCCTTGCGGATTGCATACCTCACCAACTCAGAGCGTGAATGTAAATTCAACTTCCGCATGATATTCTCACGATGACGTTCCACCGTCTTCGGGCTGATGACCAGCGCGGTGGCGATCTCAGTGTTGCTCGCACCCTCTGCAAGGTGGGTCAACACCTCCCGTTCACGGTCGGTCAATCCGTCAAGATTTACCTTTTCGTCCGCTGTGCGCTCACTATTGAAAAAATCACGCACCAGCAATTTCGCGAGCGATGGATATAAATATACTTCTCCAATTGCCGCCGCATTAATGGCAGTGATCAATTCCTCGGGAGCGGCGCGCTTGGGCACGTAACCTGATGCGCCTGCATCCAGCATCTGGAAAAAATATTCCTCATCCTCGTGAATGGTCAAAGCCACGATATTCACATCTGGAAATTTTTTCTTTATCTCGCGGGTGGCTTCAATCCCTGTTTTATCGGGCAGGCCAATGTCCATCAAAATGACAGTGGGTTTCACGCGTTCGGTTTCCGCCAGAGCTTCCGCCGCAGAGCCCGCCTCTCCCACGATTTCCATTTCCTTTTGACCGCCCAGGAGCATTTTCAGGCCTGAGCGCACAACGGCATGGTCATCCACCAATAGCAAACGGATCGTCATTTATTCCTCCTTCTTTACCACACCATATGGGATCACCGCTTCAACCTCGGTCCCATAATTGCGCCGCGAGTGGACTTCTACGGTCCCACCCAGCAGAGCGGCGCGCTCTGCCATCCCCGCCAAACCAAGCGAAACGCGTCCAATGCGATTCTTAACCGCATCCATATCGAAGCCGATGCCGTTGTCACGCACCAGGATATACGCGGATTTCTCCTTGTAATCCAGGCTTACACTCACACTACTGGCTTGCGCGTGTTTGATAATATTATTCAACGCCTCTTGAATAATACGGAAGATGGCAATCTTCACGGTTTCATCCAGATCATGTTCTTCGCCTTCAATATCCACCTTGATTTTAAGGCGTGCCATCTCCTGCAGGCGGCTTGCATACCACCTCAAGGTGGCGGATAAACCCAGGTCGTCGAGGTGCGCAGGCCTGAGGTCCGAAATGATGCGCTGCAATTCCCTTAAGGAGTCAGATGTGAGGACTTGTAACTCATGAAGAGTGTCAGTCTGTCCTCTTCGAGATTTAAGTTCGTCTGAAAGACCACGCAGCCCCATGCCTATCGCCGTGAGGGATTGACCTGTTTCATCATGCAGGTCACGTGCTATGCGCTGCCTTTCGGCTTCCTGTGCGGCAACTATTTTTCTGAATAACTCAGCGCGCAGTTCTTCACGCTCGCGCGACTCGTGCAAACGTTCCTCCTGTAAATCTGCGATCTTGCGATCATTTTCCACCTGAAAAGCGCGTAAAAAGCGGATGACAAATACCGATGCAAAAATGGCTGTGACCGCCCGCAATAACTGGACGGAAAAACCAAAGGTATCCAAAAACAGTTCGGAGTTCAGAAATGTGGACGGGGGTAACTTGCTCGGCGTAGTAAAGATCTGACCGATCAGACTATACCAGCCAAACGCAACCGAAGCCCAGAGACTGTCGCGCCCAAAACTGACAAGCCCCGCGCGGCGAAACGCGCGTTGCTACACCACAAGTCCAGCCGCGGCAAGCAGGCCGGCAGGGATGGCAATCGAATAACGCGTCCAGACATCGGCAATAAGGTAAATGTCTTTAAGGACATACATACTTTTGAAGGTCAGCAAGCCATAAACCCAAACGGCTTCCAATGCGAGAGGAATGATAAGACTCACCCGCCAGGTGGATTCGCTTCCCAACACGAGATAGGAACCAAATGCGGCCAGTGAAAGAAAGGAAAAAGCCAATAGTGACAGCGCAATCATGGGATAAATGGTGGAAAACAGATCGCTAAAATGCCCCATGATCTTGTACATTTCCAGCCATTCATGCGCCGCGTGGACAAGCCCAAATCCCGCCAGCGGACGCAGCGCCATCCTCAAACGCGCATCCGTGGAACGGCCGCCTTCCATTGCCACCAGCAAGCCCATGCTGAAAAAGGCAAGGCCGTAAAGAAAGTAGATGACATTGAGAGAGGTCTGGTTCATATATTTTCACTTACAGACCCCAAGGGTTATCAAAAACCTTTAGGGTTTGCTCTTTACTCTTCCTGCTGCCGCAAGCGCGCGCCACACACTCGGCAGAAACGATCGCTGGGTTTTGCACGTGTGCCGCACTGCGGACAATATGCATCCTCATCGTCATCATGCTTTTCATGAACGCGTGATCTGCGCCTTGATTTTTTGGAAGAAGAGCGTCCTGCCTGCCAATAATACACGATACCGCCAACGATCAATACCATCCCAAAACCGCCGATAATATAAGGCAGGGAATTGTTAAGCGACACGCGCCCCGGCGTACTTTCATCCACCGGCGCGGCCGGTTGAATCCCCTGCGGCGGCACAACCAATGTATTGCCGGTCTTTTCATATTGAAGGTTTAAGGAAAATTGTTCGCCGCTGGCAAGTTTTAGGATGCCGCTGTCGTAATAATTGCGGCCATTATTCTGGACAATGGATTTATAAGTGGGAGTCATCGAAAAAGAGGTTACATCCGTGGGTTCCAGCACAAGCGCATGGAATTCATCCACTGCGTATGCCCCATCCCATAAATAGGAAAAGCTGCGCTGGTTGCCGTCAAATGTAAGCGGTTGATAATATTCAAAACGATAGTCTGTGTTCTCACTGACTGTCAGGGTGAAGGACTGCCAGTCTCCCTGCGTTTTTGGCCCATCAAACACGGCGTTCAACAAACTACCATCGCTTGTCAGGGAGGCCACTGCGATCAGGTTTGCTTGCTGCGGAATACGAAAGGTCAAATCCGCTGGCAATGATGTGTTTGCGGAAATTTGGAAATCTGTGATCACCAGCATACTGGGCTGGTCATATTCAGGCCATAGCTGTACGGTCACGCTGGAAATGATCGCATTATTTTGTGCAGATGCAAAAGATGGAAATACAAACATCACCCCCAATACAAAAAAAACGATCAGCTTGCGCATGGAATGCCTCCAAACGATAAAGTTTTCTTTATCTTACCATGCGGATTTTAGGAAGTGCATAGACGAAGTCACACACTAATATGGATGAATGTCACCCTTTTTGTATATGCCATTCCTGCATGTGCGGCGCATTAGTTTCTCGAGGGTATCGCCCGCACCAATTGCCAACAGGCATAGTTAAATGGCGTGCGAATGCCGTGCTTCCTGCCGCGCATCACCACCGCGCCGCAGATCGCATCAATTTCAGTCGGAGCGCGGCGAAGCACATCCTGGAACATGGATGAATGATTAGCCGCCGTCTTGCGCGCGACATCCTCCACTGCAGCCACGGGATCACTGAAAGGCAAATGCACCTGCTCCGCCCTGGCCACTTTCGCCGTCTCACGCGCCAAAGCAGACATTACTTTGCGAGCCAGCGGACGCGACAACAACTCACCATTTGGGATGCGCAATAACGCCGTCAACGGGTTGATCGCTGCATTGATGACCAGCTTGCCCCAGACAAGCGATTGAGCGTCATCCACAATTTGCAAATTGAAATGGGATGACCGCAGGATCGCCTCCAGCGGACCGAGAGCCTGATTCTGCTCGAGTGAAATATCCCCCTCTCCGCCCGTCTTCACCAGACCCGCCTCGAGCAGGGTCGCCCCAGTGGTGATAACGCCCAACGAAACCCGGGCAGGTCCGAGGTCGCGCATGAGCGTTTCGCGGTTGCCGAGTCCATTCTGGAGAGTGGTTGCGAGTCCATCATCCGCAAGCAATTCTTTCAGTTGACGCGCCGCGCGTTCCGTCTGCCAGGATTTGACCAGCACAAGCGCAACCTTCGCGCCGCTCACCTGACGCGGATCATCCGTCGCATGAACTTGGTACGCGCGTTCCTTCCCATTTGCATCCAGGATGCGCGCGCCATCTTCCTGAAGCGCCTTCAATCCGCTCTGCCACGTGCCAAGCATGGACACAGCATGGCCCGCTTCACTTAATCGCGCCGCGAACAAAGTGGCTAAGGCGCCCGTGCCAACTAATAAAACATCCTGTTTCATTCTATTTACCAGTCACATATCATTGCGAGCCGCTCTTCGGCGCAGCAATCTCTATATCAAGTTGGGGATGGCTTACCGCTGCATGGCGCACGTCGGACTGGGTCTCGATATGCAAAGAGCGCTCCTCGACCACCCACCTTGCAATGACATCAGATTATTGGATTTCCTTTTGAAACTCTTCCCATTCTTCATCCATCATTTCAACAGTGTGTTCGACGGCGGGAAAGCGTTTGCTTTCAACGTCATCAATGTAATCAGTGAAAGCCTTGTTCATCTCGGCATGGAAATTCGCATATTGCTTGACGAACTTGGGCGTGAAGCGCTTGAACAAACCAAGCAGGTCATGCGCGACCAGAACCTGCCCATCGCAGCCTGCGCCCGCGCCGATGCCAATGGTGGGAATGGAAATTTTCTTCGAGATCAAATCCGCCAATCGCGCAGGCACAGATTCAAGCACGAGGCTGAATGCACCTGCATCTTCAAGAATTTTTGCATCCTCAAGCAGACGTTTTGCGGTAGAAGCAGTTTTACCCTGCGTGCGGAATCCGCCAAGCTGATGAACAGATTGCGGCGTGAGCCCAAGGTGACCCATGACGGGAATGCCTGTACCCACAATCGCGCGGACAGCATCCGCTCGTTCACGTCCGCCTTCAAGTTTGACAGCATCCATACCGCCCTGCTGTAAGAAGCGCCCTGCATTTCGCACAGCTTCTTCCACAGAAACCTGATAGGACATGAAAGGCATATCGCCAATGAGCAGGGAGTTTTTTGCCCCGCGCGAAACCGCGCGGGCATGATGGAGCATTTCCTCCATGGTAACGGGCAGTGTGTTTTCATAGCCCAGCACCACCATCGCAAGCGAATCGCCCACAAGGATGGAATCAATACCTGCCTTGTCCATCGCCAGTGCGGTGGGATAGTCATAGGCAGTGAGCATGGTGATCACCTCGCCGCGTTCCTTCTTCTGGCGGAACGAAAGCGTAGTGACTTTTTTACGCGAAGTGTGTTGTGACGTACTAATTAAGACTGGTGCTACAGTTGACATGGTACCCTCCGATAAAGGTAGAGTCCGCTCTTGTCCCGCACATTTCATTTATCTCTTGTTGAGATGTGCGGGATCTCGTGCTGACACCCCTGAATATGCACGCGATTTCGGTTTGATAGATTTAACGCCGTCACGTTCGTTTGGATACGTGCGGACAGCTACATTATTCCATAAATTTGTCTTTTCGCCTATAATAAATTTATCAGAACTTTATTTCAAAAACTATCACATTTCCATGAAGGAGAAACACCCATGCGAAGAATGTTTGGCTTTTTGATGGGGATTTTTGTCGGCGGGTTGGTTGGCGCGGTATTGGCTTTGCTGCTGGCGCCTGAGTCTGGTGAAAACCTGCGCACCCAATTGCGCGACCGCGGACAGGGTTTTATGAACGATATCCGCCACTCGGCGGATTCACGCCGCATCGAATTGCGCCACCAGTTGGAAACACTGCGAACGCCGCGAGAGGTGTAATTCGCGGCCTCGATCCGCCCCGCTAAAAACATGCGGCGCTACTCGACCCTCATTACGGCTTTGTAGAATTCCTGCACGCGTAACATATTCACGCCATAGTCCGCGCGGGCGGAGATAATTTTTGCATTGAGACCTGCGGCATCCTGTCGCAGGTCTTCTCTTTCCAGACCAAGCAGGATCGCATCCGCAATGGACTGCGGATCGTTTGGGTTCACGAGTAAACCGTTCTGCCCATGCGTGATCCACTCGCGGATGGATTCCAAATCACCGGCGATGGGGAAACATCCACAAGCCATGCCTTCGAGCAATGAATTCGGCGTGCCGTCATGAATACTGGGTGAAACCACGATCTGTGCGTCGCGAAAAATTTCTCCCATCTCTTTGTGTGAAACCAGCGGCAGCAACTCCACCGCATGTTCGATCTTCAAACCCCGAATCCATCCCAGCACCTGCGCCTCGCCCTGCATGGATGAGCAAACAAACTGTGCATCCCTTCGTTTTGCAAGTACAAGCGGGATGGCCTTGAAAAAAGAATCATTGCGGACATAAGGACGGACTCCGCGCGGATTTATGATGACAGGCTTCTTCACAGGTCCTTTCGCTGGATAAAAAACATCGCTTCGGATTCCACCGTTACCCGGCACCACCAAAATGGCTTTTTCCTCGCTGAGACCCCATTCCCGCGCAAGGCGCACATCGCGTTCCACATCCGCATGCAAGGCATGGACTTTGCTCATCGTCAAGCGTGTGTAGCGCCTCATCAAAGGCGTGGACGGGGCGTGCAAGGTAAAGTCATTGCCCCAGGTGGATACAACGAATGGTGGTCGTGATATACCTTTGGCCGCCCGTCCGCCTTTCAGCGCGGATGCTGTCAACATGCCCTCATAAGGAATGCGCATGGCATGGACAATATCGGGTTTAACTTCCTGAATAAAGGCGCGTAATTTTTTCGCCGAGCGGGGAATGGTCAGGGGGCCGAACCACTGTCTGAAAAGGGTACGCAGGCCCAGGGTCCGCGACGAGGCGGAGCCGGGGCGTGAAGTCTGCTTTTTGGCGGCGCTAAAGGCAACCGGTATAAACTCCAGCCGCTTAACGGGAAAATCCAATTCACATTGAAATGTGGAGGCGATATATATCTCGTCGCCTCGTTCGGCAAAATAACGGATCCAATTCTGTGAAATGGGGGAACGGGCATCGGTTACAAAAAGCAATCTCATGCTGTGATTATACTCATTGCCCGTGTTTATGAGACGTAGTATATTCAAGCCGTCGGCAAAGGTTGCATTCATGACCAAAGCCCATGGACCTGCTTGAACTGGTAGAATCTCAAAATTACTGAACAAGCAGAGCATAATGATTATGGTTCATTTCAAGAAACTTTTCAATCAAGAGGAAAACTTATGAAACAAATTTGTGTCGTCGGCGTGGGATACGTCGGCCTGGTTACTGCCGCGTGTTTTGCCGATCTCGGCAACCGCGTCACCGCGCTGGATGTGAACGAACAACGGGTGGAGAATCTCAAGAAAGGCATCATGCCGATCTATGAACCAGGGCTGGATGAACTGGTCAAGCGCAACGTCGATGCGGGACGCATCTCATTTACAATCTCCTATAAGGAAGCCTTGAAAAACGCAGAATATGCCTTCATCGCAGTGGGAACTCCCTCAGGCTCAAACGGCGAAGCGGACCTGCAATATGTGGCCGCCGCCGCCAAATCCATAGCGGAGAATATGACTTCAGCCCTGGTCATCATCAACAAATCCACGGTTCCGATCGGAACCGGTGACTGGGTGGCAGACATTGTGAAGGGCGCCCAGCCCAAACAGATGGAATTTGCCGTGGTCTCCTGTCCCGAATTTTTGCGCGAAGGTTCCGCCATCACCGACTTTATGAGCCCACACCGCACCGTGATCGGTTCATTGGACAAGGAGGCCGCCAATAAGGTTGCTCATTTACATCTGCCGTTACGCGCACCGATTGTCATTACAGACCTGCGTACAGCGGAAATGATCAAGTACGCCAGCAATGCATTCCTGGCCACAAAAATCTCCTTCATGAATGAACTGGCTGACCTGTGCGAACTCGTCGGCGCGGATGTGAAGGAAGTTGCGGCAGGCATGGGTTACGACGCGCGCATTGGCCGTCACTTTTTGGATGCAGGCCTTGGCTGGGGCGGTTCATGCTTCCCCAAAGACGTGGAAGCGCTGGCATTCATGGCAAAGGAAAAGGGACTTAATCCGCGTATTCTGAATGACGTGATGGAAGTAAATTATGACCGCCGCAAGGCGGCAGTACAGCATGTTGAAAAAATGATCGGCGGGAGTCTAAAAGGCAAAACCATCGGTCTGCTTGGCCTGGCGTTCAAGCCCAACACCGATGATATGCGCGACGCGCCCTCGATCGATATTTCCGAAGCCCTGGTCAAGGCGGGCGCAAGAGTCCACGCCTATGACCCTGTGGCAATGGATGTTGCCCGGCCCATTTTGCCGGCGGTGAACATGTTCGATGATCCATATAAAATGGCGAAGGATTGCGACGCGCTGATGGTCGTCACGGAGTGGAATGAGTTCAAGCAGCTTGATCTCGAAAAGATGAAAGGCCTGCTTAAGTCCCCAGTCATCTATGATGGGCGTAATATTTACGACCCGAAATTGATGAAGGAAATGGGCTTCACCTATCGCGCGGTAGGCAGATAGTTCCAGGGTCATGACCAACCTTCCCCCCGTTTGTAATTACGAAGGCTCCGATTATCAACAATCCTTTTGGGAGCAGGGCGGGCGCGAATATGAAGATCGCGCCGAAGCCATTGCCTTAAAAAGAATGCTCCCCAAAAACGGGGAGCTCATGCTCGAACTCGGCGCAGGCGCGGGACGCAACACCGCGCGCTATGCAGGTTTTGAGCGCATAGTCCTGTTGGATTATTCGACCACACAACTGGCACAAGCCCGGCAAAGATTGGGACGTTCCGACCGGTATATCTACGTGGCTGCGGATATTTACCGCCTCCCTTTTATCGACCGGTTATTTGATGCTGCCACGATGATCCGCGCCCTGCACCATATGGCAGACGCGCCAAAGGCATTAAGCCAGATCCGCAATATATTACAGCCGAACGCCGTCTTTATCCTCGAATTTGCGAATAAATTAAATTTCAAATCCATTTTTCGCTACTGGCTTGGAAAACAGGATTGGGATCCGTTCACCCTTGAGCCTGTGGAATTCGTCAAATTGAATTTCGACTTCCATCCCAAAGCCATCCGCAACTGGCTTGGCGAACTCGGTTTTTCCGTTGAAAAGATACTCACCGTTTCACATTTCCGCCTTGGTTTATTGAAGCGCCTCATCCCTGCGAAACTGCTCGCCGCGCTGGATGGATTATTCCAACCTACAGGCGCGCTCTGGCAGTTCACGCCCAGTGTATTTTTGAAGGCAAAAGTAAAAGGCGAATCTCAAAACATTGAAACACCCTTGAATGTGATCGACCTGTTCAAATGCCCTGAATGTGGAAGGGGAAATTTGCAGGAGAAAATGGACCACCTGCTTTGCCCAGCCTGTCAGGCGCGCTGGGCTGTCAACGATGGCATTTACGATTTCCGCGAAAAAATGAAGTAGATAGTAAATTCATACTACCGGATTTCTATTTGATATGTTGTATTTTTTCGAGTGTAACGGGTTGTGCCGGTCACGATCAAAGTCGCTTCCTCGCCATCCTTCAACGAAAGCGGAACCGTTGCTGTTTGATCGGAACTCAGTTCAATCGTCTGCACGGTCGTATCCGCGCCTTTCGTGATCAGCAACAGCCTGAAATTTTGGGGGATGATATTTTGAACACGTAAAAAGCCTGCTGCAATCCAACCACCATCATCGGATTCAAAATCGGATTTGTAATTGACCGCGTCAACTGAGACATCATCGAGTAAAAAGCCTTCGCCTGTGACCGCCGCATCTGTGACGTATTCAAAACGCAGCTGTACCTTTTTGCCGGCATACTGTGAAAGATCGACATCTTCACGTATCCAGTGATTGGTTTTGCCATTGTAGCCCCAGCCATATGAATTCCCGGATGGATTATCACCCGTTCCCGAAGGCGTGGTGATGATCTGCCAATGTTCACCGTCTTCAGAGACTTCAAGAAATAAATAATCGTAATCTTTCTCAAGGTCATACCATGTGCTGAATGAAAACGCCACGGGGCCACTGACATTTGTAAAATCAAATTCGCGCGTCAGGGTCATATCCGATTCGTTGCCCAAATTTGTGGCAAATACGTACAAGCCGGAATTCGGGTCAACAGGCAGCATATGAATCGCGGTAGAGCCTGTGAAGGTGAGTGTATGATCGCCCGCACATGAGATATTAATATAGTCAATGCCGTATTGATGAACATCACGTGTAATCGGCGCTTGCGGACACTTGGTAATCGTTTCTGTGGCTGAAGTCTGTGGGACATCGGCATAGTTGTGATAGGTGTAGCGTCCATCTCCCACGTTGCCATCCTTTAAATATAAGGCGGCGGCCCAATCCATAAAAACATCATCGGCAGTAATTACCCTGCCTGTTTGAGGATCAGTGGCATTAAGCGTCCTGAGGGTATCATCCACACTGGCCAGATCATTTTCAGGATTGGCGGTCAATGCTTTCGTGGCTTTTTCGCCAAAGCGGTCAAGGAAGTAGGTGAGGTACAGGAAACTTTGTCCATAGTGCAAGCCAAAATCAGGGGAATCATTGGTGGCCCAGTCATTCAATTGCAGGTCTGGCGTTTGGACATAAGCCCAATCGGCACCGCCGACATCATAGCCGTTCAAAAATGCCCCGAGTTCGGCAAATCCCTCATTGATCCAGGAGACATCATTGCGGTCTGTAGGCCATTGGATCATGTGGACGAACTCATGCGCCAGTGTGCTGTAAGCATACTGGTCGCCAAGAGGCTGGGAGCTGGTCAGCACGTATGCCTCATGCCCGTTGGAATATTGACGCACCACCGGGTTGTATTCATCCGACGAAGAATAATACCCGCCAATATTACTGCCAAGATTGCCCGCATATAAAACATAGATATGCGGATCATTGTCCACGCCCGGCGTCCATTCACTGCCGAAAAACTCGCGGTCGGTTGGGATGATCTTTTTATCAAATTCATCCATTAGGGCTTTCATATCTTTTTCATTGACATCCACACCTTTTTCCGCCCAAAAATAGGTCAGAGGCGTGATGTAAAGCAAGGTGGCGTCTATTTGAAAATTATTGTTGGTGTCCGCATTGATCAACCAGAACTTCTGGGTTGTGCCGACAGTTAATGGCACGGCAGGCGCGGGTAAAGTTTTGGAAACATTACACTTGTCTTGTAAACGGCAAGCCAGTTCATACACGTCGTTTTCAGGAACAGTGGATTGAATCAGTGTTTGAATGGTTTCAGTTGAGATCGTATCTGCCGGTGGGCGGAAGAGTTCCAAGGTGTTGGTTGGGCCGCTTGTAATTGTCGGTGTAACCTGGACAAACGCGTAATACCCGACTCCGGCCATCCCGGCCAGGAGCACACAGAGACAGCATAATAAAGCAGCGATCCCGATCACAATTACAGTTGTACCTAATTTGTTTTCTGCCATTTTTCCTCTGCTCCATAAAGATTACCGATAATACCGTGCTTCGCTGAAAAAGAGATTAAGGAATTTGGGTAAAAAAAATAGCGCGAGATCACAGTCTCGCGCTATTTCCATTTCCCTTACGCTTCCACTTTTTGCCTGGTTTTTTTGGTTGCCGTCGTCGCGGTGTTGTGGAATATGATCTTGTTCTCCTTAGCGTCCACATCCACGATCACCACAGCGCCATCCTTGAACTTGCCGCCGAGCAATTCCACTGAAAGCGGACTCTCAACATATTTTTGGATGGCTCTGCGCAATGGACGCGCGCCGAACGCTGGATCATAACCTTCCGTGGCAAGCCAGACGCGTCCAGCATCCGTCAACTGGACGGAGATGTCGTGCTCATTCAAACGATCCTGCACTTCCTTCATTTGCAGCACAACGATTTCCTCCATCTGTTTAATGGAGAGCGGGGAGAACATAATCGTCTCGTCCACACGATTGAGGAACTCGGGTCGGAAGGCGCCCTTGAGAGCCTTCTCGATCTTATCGTGCATGGCGCGTTCGTCATCATCCGCTTTTTGGGTGAGAAAGCCCAAAGTGCCGCCTTTGGTCACGTATTCAGTGCCCAGGTTCGAGGTCATGATGAGAACCGTGTTGCGGAAGTCCACCACATTGCCCTGACCATCCGTCAAACGGCCGTCATCCAAAATTTGAAGGAGAGCATTCCAGACTTCCGGGTGCGCCTTTTCGATTTCATCAAAGAGGACCACGCGATAGGGTCTGCGGCGGACTGCTTCTGTGAGTTGGCCGCCTTCCTCATAACCGACGTATCCGGGCGGCGCCCCAAACAGGCGGCTGACGGTATGCTGTTCACGATATTCAGACATATCAATGCGAACAAGCGCCTCTTCATCGTCGAACATAAACCATGCGAGGGCTTTGGCAAGTTCGGTTTTACCAACACCCGAAGGGCCAATGAAAATAAATGAACCGATTGGGCGTCTTGGATCTTTCAGACCGGAACGCGCACGGCGAATCGCATCTGAAATTGCATGGATGGCATCTTCCTGGCCAATAATACGCTCATGCAAACGCGCTTCCATATGCAAGAGTTTCTCGGATTCAGTTTCGAGCATTTGCGTCACAGGGATGCCCGTCCATTGATGAACGACTGAAGCAATATCGTCCACATCCACAACTTCATCGAGCTGGTGCTCCGCTTCCCATTTATCGCGTTTGGTGCTGTATTCCTGTTCGAGGCGCAGACGCTCGGCTTTCTTCTGGGCAGCGCGTTCGTAATCGCGCTCCAAACCAGCCTGTTCTTCTTCAGCGTGGGTTTTGTCAATATCGGTTTTCATTGCCTTAAGATCAGGCGGCATGGAATAAAGCGCCACGCGCAATTTCGCGGCGGCTTCGTCCATCAGGTCTATGGCCTTGTCCGGCAGATGGCGATCTGTCACATAGCGGTCTGCCAGGCGGGCAGCGGCGACGAGAGCCTCATCCGCAAAATGAACTTTGTGATGCGCCTCATAACGGTCACGCAAACCTTGCAGCATTTTGATCGTATCGTCCACACTCGGCTCGTCCACGTAGATGGGAGCGAAGCGGCGTTCAAGCGCGGCATCCTTTTCGATATGTTTATGGAACTCATCCAGAGTGGTCGCACCAATGCATTGCAATTCGCCGCGCGCCAAAGCAGGTTTGAGCATATTGCTCGCGTCCATGGCGCCTTGTGCCGCGCCCGCACCGACAACCGTGTGCAACTCATCAATCATCAGGATAACATCGCCCTTTGCACGTTGGACCTCGTCCATGACAGCCTTGAGGCGTTCTTCAAACTCGCCGCGGAAGCGGGAACCTGCGATCATCGCGCCCAAATCCAGGGCCACCACGCGTTTGCCGCTCAATATCTCTGGGATATCATTGGTCGCAATCTTCTGCGCGAGTCCTTCGGCGATGGCGGTCTTGCCTACGCCCGCTTCGCCGATCAACACAGGGTTGTTCTTGGTACGGCGGGACAGGATTTGAATGAGCCGTAGAATCTCTTTATCACGGCCGATGACAGGGTCAAGTTTGCCTTCGCGTGCCAGTTGGGTCAGGTCACGTGAGTATTTTTCGAGGGTGCGGTATTTTGTTTCCGCCTGCGGGTCGGTCACGCGTTGTCCGCCGCGCAGATCCTGAACGGCATCATAGACGCGGTCGCGCGTCAGCCCGGCGCTTTCCAAAATGCGGGCGGCGGGGGTGTTGCGCTCAGTGAGAATCGCAAGAAAGATATGCTCTGTGGAAATGTATTCATCTTTCAGGCGATTCGCCTCCTCGTTTGCAAGATCAATGATCCGCTTGACGCGAGGCGTAATGAAGATCTGCCCTGCGCCGCCGCCAAAGATATTCGCCTTCGGGCTGGCGCGCAGGGTCGCATCCAGCCGCTCGTTCAGCGTCTCTGCGCTCACATTTAATTTTTCAAGGATTTGGGGGATCACACCGCCGGGCTGCTCGATTAAAGCCAGCAGGATATGCTCGGTATCAATCTGGTTATGTCCATAGCGCTGAATGATTTCCGCGGCACGTTGTGCGGCTTCCTGGGCTCTCTCGGTAAATCGGTCAAATCTCATCATGGGTTTATCCTCCGCAGGACAAGATGATAGCTCGTCCTGCATAACTGCGATATTATAACAAAAGCCGCATTGACGAAATGACAATGCGGCATAAGAGATGTATAAGAATAAACGGCTATAATAACCGCATGGCGTCCATCACCATACCTGCGAACAGGGAGCAGCATCCCAACCTGCGTCCGCTTAGCATATTACGAGATCTGCCCACCGTGGCAGACCTCATTGAATTGTGCTTCTCCAACACAATGGACAGCGAAGGCAAACGCTATGTGCAGGAATTGCGCCGCGCAGGCGGCGAAAATTCATTTATTCAGTTGGCGAACCGTGCCGCTGACGCCACGTCGCTTCCGCTCACCGGCTACATTTGGGAGGAAAACGGACAGATCGTTGGCAACGCCAGTCTCGTCCCATTTCGGCATAACAAGCAACGCATCTACCTGATTGCCAATGTCGCTGTTCATCCGTCACACCGCCGCAAGGGGATTGGCCGCGCGCTCACCGAACGTGCCATGCAGCATGCCCGTGAAAAAAAAGTGAGCAATATCTGGCTTCATGTCCGCGATGACAACCCCGAAGCAGTAGAGCTTTACACCAAACTCGGATTCACCAAACGCGCCCAGCGCACCTCCTGGCAGGCTGCCACTGACCTGCATGCTCCGGGACGGGAAACGGACATCGCCCTCACAAACAGACATCCTCACTTCTGGCAGACTCAACTCAACTGGCTCACGCGCCTCTACCCCGACTCCCTAGCCTGGCACCGCGACTGGAATTTTAACTCCCTTCGACCTGGTTTGTGGAATTGGTTGTATCTGCTTTTCGTGGATATGAACACCCGTCAATGGGCGGCGGTGCGGAAGGGTTCCCTGCAAGCAACACTCTCGTGGATTCCCAACGGGCGAGGCGAGTCTCTTTATGCGGCAGCAGGCGAAAAGTCCGACCCTGAGGCGTTGACGGCATTGCTGATACAGGCACGACGTGAATTATTTCATTTACATCCAAAAATTGCGTTGGAATTCCCAGTCAGCGAGTTTGACAACGCCATCCGCGCTGCGGGTTTCAAGCCTCTCCGCACCTTGATCTGGATGCAGGCAACTTTCTGATATATTTTCCGTATTTGTTATATGGATCGTTTTGCATAGATTTAACCATAAGGAAAGGAGTACGAATGACAAAATTCTTGATACGCTGGGCAATCAACGCAATCGCCTTATATGTAGCAGTGCAGATCGTGCCGGGCATTCAATTCAGCGGTGTATGGACGGGCATTCTCTGGCTGGCACTCATCTTTGGCCTACTCAATGCCCTGGTGCGCCCTCTGCTGAAGTTCCTGACCTGCCCGCTCATCATTCTCACATTGGGTTTGTTCAGCATTCTGATCAACACTGCCCTGCTTTTGCTAACCAGCACGATCGCGCAATCGTTCGGCATCGGCTTCACCGTGGACGGTTTCTGGCAGGCAGTACTTGGCAGTTTGGTGATCAGTTTCGTAAGTGTGGTCATGAGTCTTATCCTGCGCGATGAGTTAAAGGGCAGGAAATAGTAAATTCAAACAAAAACGGCAGCCACTCAATATGGCTGTCGTTTTTGTTGTTTAATAGATAATACGAAGATCAGTTGATATGCAAGGCCGAGGTGCTCAACATGGTAAATATCAAGCGGGAGTTATTCACAAGTAAAAGCGCAATAAACACCAGCAGGGAAATTTGAAACCATTTTTTATTGGCGAGTTCCCGCCATGCCAGGGCGAGGAAAAGGATGAAGGCATAAGTCCAATTGGCGGAGTAGAGAAAGACATCCTTTCCATATTGCATGTGAAGTGCAAATTCGAATAGCAGAAGCAGAATAAAGGTGAAAAGGAAACGATTATCCTGCTTCCTAAAATTTTTCAGGAAAAGCACTCCGCCCAGTAAAATGAAAACAAGCCAGGTATATGCAATGGATGTATCGAACCACGTTTCATATTGAGCGATGCGCATAGGGTCTTTTTTGATGGAGGCCCTGAACATCCATACTTTTAGAAAGGGGGTTTCCTCTTCAAGGATCAGAGGCTCAGGAGCAACAATGCTGTGCAGGAACATCACACGCGCCAAATACTCGCCTCGCTGAACGGTTGGAGGAAAGGAATTATGTCCTTCGCCATTATAGGTTGAGAGATCAAAAAAGTATGGCTGTGAATTGGGGTACACAAAATTATTCAGCACATTCAAAGGTATGACCAGCGCAGCAACGATTAAACCATATTTGACCCATTGTTTGATGTCGCGTTTGATAAGCAGATGTGCAATGACAGTTTGTCCAAAATTTGAGATGGTAATGCCAAAAGCGACAAGCCCTGCGATAACCAATGCAAAGAGTGGCTTGTCCTTGAGCAATAAAACAATGAAAGTCAATGCGACTGCCGCTAAAAAAATATATGTTTCGATCAGGGAACTAAACACAAGCTGCGCGGCGGAGGCACCAAACAACGAAGCGATGAGCAGGGCATACAGCGAATTCCCGATTACCTGCTTTACAAAATACCAGACAAGGAAAACACACAGCGCACCCGCAAAGGCAACCAGTACGAATGTGGCGTGAAGCGTATCGCCCCTAAGGAAGATGCCAATCAGTGAAACCACTGGGCGGATGATGATCAATACAAAAGGATGTACCGAGCGCCAGTAATAATCACGGTAATTCTCCGTTGCAAACCGCCAGCGCCAGAGGTTGGCATCTGCGTCGAAAAAAATATCGTCCACATCGAAGGCGGGCTGATTGAATATGGAGACGAATATGATGTACACAGAAAAGAAAAAAAACGCGAGTATCAAGCCACTCAGGTTTTCGTCCACAAATCTATAGAGACCGGTTTGGTTTAACTTTTCCTGCCTTGCCATGGATAAAGTCCATGCGAATAGCGGCAAAGCCAGGACAAGCGCAATAGAAAAGTAAATCCATTGGATTATTTCAAGATGATAAAAATCCGCGTGATACAGACTGGGAAACCCCTTCGCCATCCTGAACATGGCCAGCGCGAAGACAGTCAGAATAACGAACAAGGCGAGTGAAATATCCAGGTCAACCGGCTGGGACTGATATTTATCTCTTATCCTGCCAAGCAGGTAGAAAAAAAACATGCCTGCCACAGAATGAGCCAGAAGCACAAGCAGGACGATCCCAATATAAGAAGAATAGTAGTTACTTAAGAAGCCAAACACAAAATAACTGAATGGAATACTTAAGCACCAGGCAGTGGCAAAATATTTTTTATTTGATTGCAAGATTAATTAACCCAATAGAACTTAGATATTGGTTCTGACAGCCATCCGCCAAACCCCATATCTTCCATATTTATTTTAATAATTCACGCGCAAGCAGCAGGAATTCAGTCCATTCTTCTTCAAAGAAATGGACGGTGACATTGTTCAATTCGATATGATAGGTGACTTCACCATCGGGTTCTTCGGCTTTCCAGGCGAGGAAATTTTCGGTCTCTGCGATCGTGCCGGTGAGGGGTTCGTCGCTATTGTTGCTCATGTCATTCTCCTTGGTTAATCTGGTTATTAAAACAATGATACGGGTAGCTTCATTTTCGGCTTTTTAGTTTCAGCCTGAGGTTGCGAAGGAAGCGGCGGATCAAGACGAGGAGGCGCGAGCCGGGTTGAGGCGGCGGTTGATGAGATTCCTCCTCGGGCCAGGGATCCAAATCCAGCATTTTCCGCATGGTGTATTTCCATAAGAGGGTGGCAGTGGCAAGAATAGGGGCGGCCACAACCACACCGAGAATGCCAAGTAAATTGGCAGCGACGATGGCGGCGACCAGTACCGCGGCAGGGTGAACTTTAAGCGCATCTGAAAGAATGCGGGGTGAAACAATATTATCGAAGATCTGGTCGATGAAAAGCGCGATGAGCAGAATTAGCAATGTGTAATAGAAAGGCGAAAGCCCCAACAGTTTATAGGCCTGGAAATATGATACGAGAACAAGTATCACCCAATTGACCGCAGGACCAACGTAAGGGACAAAACGCGCAAGCCCTGCCAGGAATGCAAGACCGATGGCATAATGCACGCCCAGGATACTGAGCACAATCGAGTATATAGTGACAGTGAGGAGGAAGATGATAATCTGTCCGCGTAAAAATGCATTCCAAATGCGTCCGAGTTCGCGGCTGAGGCGGCCCAGGTCATGTGAATAACCGGGAATATCCACTATGACGATGCGGTTCCGCAAACCGCCGCTTTCCGCCAGCACAAAGTATGAGACGAGGATGACGAACAACGTCCAGCCAAGGAAGTTTGCGGCGCTCTCTGCCACGGTACCAAGCAATGTACCTGTACGGCTTAGTAAAGGTTGGACCATGCCAAGCACTTGGGTGCTGAGGTCGTTCAAGTCCAATGCACTGAAATCAAGTTTGAAAGGTCCAAACTGATACACATGTCCCGAGATGTTTTCAATGAGTTGCGGCAGTGTTCTTAGCGCGTCCTGCAGGATGATGACAAGGCTTTGGATCTGCTGCACCAATCCCACACCGCCTACAGTTAGCAGGCCGAGCAAAAGGATGATGATAAAGAGATAGATGACAACCACGGATGCGTTCCAGGAAAAGCGCAACCTCCTCTGAATAAAATCAGCCACGGGATGAAATAGGTACGCAAGTACCAGTGCGATCAATAAAGGGCTGATAATAAATTGGAAATTGACCAGCAACGCACCAACAATCACAACAACAGTGAGGGCAACAACCAGTTTTGTATTTGTGCCCCAGGTTGGGGAGGTTAGGTTCAGAGATTTGGACATGACCATCATTCCATTGTTCTTATTTGCATGCATACAAGGCGTGTATCAATTTAATTCTATCAAAGATGAGTAATTTTACAACATGCAACAATTTTTACCGTCTTGAAAAATAAAACGCCCCGCGAGGCTGGCTCACGGGGCGCACTCGAGCTTATATTAACAACCAGACAGGAAGGGGAAGAAGACACACCAACGGAAGGTCGCATCCACCCACCAGAAGAAGGAGGCGCAGAGGCAGACGAACAGTAAAACTCCACCGCCAATGAAGATCGGGGTCATGTTGGTTTTCTTGGCAAGCGGCGGAGGCGGGGCATACGGTGAAGGCGCGGGGGTGGAAGCATAAATCGGTGCAGAAACTTGTGCGGGTGGTGGTTCCACGCGAGTAGGCTTGCGCGATACAACCACAGTAGCGCCGGGATCCATATTGACGGCATCATACATTAGGACGATTTGCTCGCCGAGCGAAACCACATCCCCGGCCTTTAGCACAACCGGCCCTGCAAGCCGTTGTCCGTTAACAAATGTACCATTGGTGGAACCTAGGTCTTCAATCACATACTTGCCGCCCTGGAATGAAAGACGCGAGTGTCTGCGTGAAACTTCAGCATCGTTGATCGCGACGCTGTTGGACGAATCGCGGCCAATGGTAAGTTGATCCCCCTCAAGAGGGAAGGTCACGCCTGGGGTGGGACCTGCTCTCATAACGAATTGGAATTGTGCCATCTTCTTCCTCCAAGTACATTATCGATAAAAACTATTTTTTCTAGTGTACAATCTTCGGGCTAAAAAGTCAAATCATTGTTTTTTATTTGGCTTTTCAGTAACACCTTGTTCTTCTTCACGAGGCTGGGTTTTGCCTGACCTGGGTAAAAAGAGCATGAACACCGTCCCTACACCGATCTTGCTTTTCACTTCCATGCGTCCACCATGCCCATGAATGATCTGCTTGCAAATGGACAGCCCCAAGCCTGTACCAGATGCGCGGTTTTCATGTTCGCGCACGCGGTAGAACTTTTCGAATAGATGCGGCAGGGCCTCATCAGGAATCCCCACTCCTGTATCCTGAATATATATTCCCAGGTCATTATTTATTACTTCTGCGCGCAGCCTCACGGTCCCATTGGGGCGGTTGTACTTTATGGCATTGCTCAATAAATTCAACACCACCTGTTTTATCTTATCGCGGTCAGCCTCGAGCAAGGGGAGCTGTTCAAGTGTTTCCACACGGAGCTGGATATTGTCTTTCACGGCTTTGGGGGCCATGACATCCTTGCACTCATACATAAGATCTGCGATATTAAAAAGGGTCTTGCGAAATTGAACACGGCCTGATTCAAGCCGTGCCAGGTCAAGAAAAGACGATGCCAGGGCATTCAATCGCATGGTCTCATTATGGATGTTATGAATGATCTGATCGTGTTGTTCGCGGGACATTTCTGGACGCAAAAGCAAATATGTGGCAGTGCTAAGAGAGGAGAGGGGCGTGCGCAATTCATGCACAAATTCTGAGATCAGATCGGATTGCTGAAACAAATGCGCATTCTCAATGGCAACAGCGGCTTGTGCTCCCAATACCAGGAGCATGGATTGGTCTGAATCTGTAAACTTGCCCTTCTTCTTGTTCAACACCTCCAATACGCCCACAATCTTGTTCTTTGTCACCAACGGGATCCCAAGAAGGGATTCTGTGGACAATCCAGTAATTGCTTCAACATTTGGGAAAAAACGTGGGTCTTCATGCGCATTCATGATGCGTACAGGTTTACGATTGTTAACGATCCAGCCTGCAATGCTTCCATTCAAAGGGACGATCAGGCCGCGCCGCGTGAATTCATCCATGTTGGTGGATACCTGAAAATACAATTGGCGGGAAGCATCATCATACAACAAAATGGATGCGGCTTCCGCGCCGTTAATTTCAGCCGCAGCGTGCACAATTCGCGAGAGCAGAATATCCAGGTCCAGGGTGGAAGCGAGGTCGCAAGCAATGTCAATGAGTCGACGGTAACCCTCCAACCGCTCGGTTTTTATTTCAGCCATTTAATACTTTCTTTGCGATCGCAGGAATGACCGCGGCTACATCTTCAAGAATCGCAATATCCGCGCGAACATTTAAGTAGGTCGGCGTATTGTTAATAATGATCAGGTGCGCGCCGCGATCCAGGGCCTGCATGGGCAAGCCAGCCACAGGCAAAACCTCCAATGACGACCCCGCTACCAGCATCACATCACACTGACGTGCATCCCGCTGAGCCCTGGACCACGCCGCCTGAGGCAGTTGTTCGCCAAAAAGGATGACATCCGGCTTGAGGAGTTGTCCGCATTTTGGACAAACAGGAAGAACGCCTTGCTCTACAAACGGTACAAGATAAGGCTCAGACTGCACTTGATGGTAACACTGCGAACAGGTCAAAGTGTGCAGTGTGCCGTGCATTTCAATTACATTTTTCGAACCTGCTTTTTGATGAAGCATATCTATGTTTTGGGTGATGATGGATGTGACGTACCCCATTTTTTCCAACTCCGCCAGGGCCTGATGCGCAGGGTTTGGAAGCGCATTAAATATCTGACTGGCCAGCGGGCGAAACCATGTAAAAAACTGTTCCGGCCTCGTTCGAAAAGTGTTCAACGAAGCAGCTTCCAGCGGTTCATCCCTTGACCAAAGACCTGTTCCTGTGGAACGAAAATCAGGTATCCCAGACGGTGTGGAAAACCCTGCACCTGTCAGTACAACCGCATGCCTGGCCTGGCGGAACAAGTCCGCCGCAAACTCAATGCTTGTCTGTGTCTGGGAAGGTAAAGGAATCATCGCACGTTGGAGTGTCTAGGAAAGAGGATAAATAAATATCCCGGCGAATATGCAAATATACAGCCTCGATATGACACTCCCCTCTGTTTCACTGGCTTTCGCAAGGTTCGAAACCGTACCTATGTTGTTTCTTGCATAATAGGCATCTTGGTTGCGTCAGACCCTGATTCTATTATATTTTTGCTCTTGGATATACCCCGCACTTTTTCGCGTTCAATAATTAAATCTGCCATTTTTAGGAATTGCTGTGAGGTCATATTCGTTGGCTGAGCCAGCACTGCTGGTGTCTGCAAACGCGCGGCCTGCAAAAATAATTCCGGTGCAGGGGTAAGTATGGTGGAGATCGGATGACCCAGTCTCTCCTGCACCTGGATTAACGGCATTTGAGCCTCGGAACGCTGACGGTTATTCAGCACCACACTGATGGTTTTGCGGTGAATCTTCAAGGAAATAATCTCATCGATTAAATATTTGGTATGCTGAATGGAGTTGAGCGCGCCTTCCACAATCACACTGCATTCATTACACATCGGGAGGAGTTTCTGCACAAAATTCGGCAAACCGACTCCACAAGGTCTAGAACAACGAAGCGGGCAAGTGTAGCAAGGTGGGTTACAAGGGCTTCATAATTCTGGACTTGTGAAATTAAAGTCACATCCCGCGGATTTTCAGAAGCAAGCAGGAGTTTTATTCCGGAGTTGTGCGGCACAAGTGAAGCCTGCACTTTCTCACGCGTCACTTCGGCGGCACTGCCTCGTAAAATTTCGAGCAAACCTTTTGGATTCGGGGTTCCCAAATCCAAGCCGAGTGTCCCCTGCCCCGGAGTAAGCTCGGCAAGGATCACATTTGATTGCGACTTGGCAAATAAACCTGCCGCCAAATTGGAAGCCAGAGCAGAAACTCCCAACCCACCGCGCGCAGAAAGCACCCCGATCACGTAACCATGATGTTCATGTAAATCAGTTTTGATGTCGCCATTATCTTTTGATACAGTATGAGCACGAGCAAGCAAAGCCTTTACATGCATTTGGAGTTCAGTTGGGTGTGTCGGCTTTGTTAAATAATCATCAACTCCCATCTCGAAACCCGCCACTTTATCATCCAATTGAGTCTTGGCCGTAAACATTAAAATAGGAGTGGATGCAGTTGCGGGGTTTTTGCGCAGACGCCGCGTAAGCTCATACCCATCCATATCCGGCATCATGACGTCCAATAAAATCAGATCCGGGCGCTCCATCATCGCCTTTTTCAGACCCTGTGAACCATTAATAGCCGCGCTGATCTGATAGCCCTTTCTCTGCAGCATCAGTCCAACCAATTTTAATGTATCCACATCATCGTCAACGATCAGGATTTTTTCGGACATCTTTCCTCTACTTACCTACTTACTTTACGCGCCTTATGTAATCAGAGATATACAATCTTTTGGACTAAATTTTCAGGTTTTACCCAGGTATGACGGTTAAAATATGTTCTCTTTACAGACGCAGGAGGGTCGACTTAAATATTATGCCCTGTAACATGAATGCGCAAGTGGCATAATTGACCATTTTCATCAGACCTTCCCAAAGTGTACAAAACCATAAATTGATATTATGACCATCCCACAGAGACTTAAATTCAGTACCAAGCTGTCTGATATTGAAGTTTAATACTAGCACAAATAATTATAATGGACAAGTTCTCAGGGTAGTCGCGCCTTAATTCCAACACCCGTATATAGGGTTTCAATTGCGTGATTGGCTATATATGGTGGGCGCTCCAAAAGTCACTCCCCAAGTTCTTATTCTTCATTAACATCGCTATGCTATAATAAAAATGCAAGCGGAACACTTCCCAAAGTATCAGGAAAATTTCCGTACAACGTGGAAGCTGCTTAACCATGGGGATGACAGGCTTCGACGGGAGAGGCTGGTTCCGGAATGCGAGCCGAGAGTGCACCGAACTCGATAACTCAGTGCAACCTTTAAGTGCCAATCGCACTTCATACGCTGCTATGCCCCTCGCCGCTTAAGGTGAGACATAACAGTTGACATCTTAGGATGTCACGTCCGCCGGCACCGTCCTCTACCGGGTGACGGAGCGGGCGAAACAAAGGTAGAGTGCCGCACGTGATTCTGCTAATCGTGCGAAAGACATAGCTGATGGTCACAGAGTTACCTGCCCGCCGAGATCTCTGTGATGACTAACTTCGGCAGGCTACGCTCGTAGATTTCCGAGGGTCGAATCTTTCGGACGCGGGTTCAATTCCCGCCATCTCCACACTTGTTCGACCAGCAGTTATACTGCTGGTCGAACTATATTAAACGGAGAACTCATGAAAAAATTAATCTTGCTTTTGGGATGTCTCACCCTCACGGCTGCCTGCCAGGTCGCTGCTACCAAGCCTGTGTCAATATCCACACCAACCACAATACTTCGACCCACACCCATATCTGCCACAACGGTCCCAACAGTTGCACCACTCCCAACCCCACCGTTATATTTTACAGAAGAGTTCGATACAGCCTCAACTTTTTGGGAATTCTTCCAAACCGGCGGAACCAATACGCCCCTCGCCACTTTTGAGAACGGCATGCTCCGCATCGACATTCCAGCGCCTCACACCTGGTACCTCGGTATCCACACTGTGCACACATATTCCAATATATTTATTACCGCCCAATCTTCATTATCACCCACGGGTTCCATTGGCCTGATCTGCCGCTACGATGCATCCAAGGGATGGTTTGAATTCAATGTCGCCAGCGACGGAACATACAGTGTCCTGTTTGGGCAATGGCTGGCACCGGATATTGCACAGTACAGACCCATCGCCACCGACTCAATCCGTCATTTCGATGCAGGAAATTTGAATTATGAAATTGGGCTGTCCTGCCAGGACAACAGCCTGCTATGGTATGTAAATGGGGAGCTGCTTCGAAAAAAGGATGTCGAACGCTTTGAACTCAGCGAGGGCAATATCGGCATCACCGCAGCCTCCTTCCAAGAGGCCCCAATGACGGCTATCTTCAAATGGGTAAAGGTTGACGAACAATAAAATAAGCCGTCTTTATTGGAACTTCCCATTTATTGATTAAAAACCTACGAATCGTTAACAGGATTCTTGCATAAGTCGCTTAATATTTAATCATTAAATACGATTAGCAAGGAGTCCTAAAATGGGAAGAATTATTGGCATTGACCTTGGCACCACCAACTCGGTGGTCGCTGTTATGGAAGGCGGCACGCCCACTGTCATTACAACGGCGGAAGGCGGTCGTCTCTGCCCTTCCGTGGTCGCATTCAACAAGAATAGCGAACGCATGGTGGGACAAACCGCCAAACGGCAGGCTGTTATCAATTCAGATAATACTGTCTATTCCATTAAACGTTTCATGGGACGGCACTTTGAAGAGACCAGTGTCGAACGCGGCATGGTTCCATATAAAGTAATCGAAGGACCAGCCAATGACGTGCGCGTCAAAATCCCTGTTACAGGGAAGGAATACTCTCCGCAAGAGATCAGCGCGATGATCCTGGGCAAGCTCAAATCTGATGCCGAAGCATACTTGGGGCAGTCGGTCACGCAGGCAGTCATCACCGTCCCTGCATATTTCAACGACAGTCAACGCCAGGCTACAAAAGATGCGGGCAAGATAGCCGGCCTGGAAGTCTTGCGTATCATCAATGAACCAACGGCGTCCGCCCTGGCTTACGGCCTGGATAAGAAAAAGAATGAAACAATTTTAGTCTTTGACCTGGGCGGCGGTACATTTGATGTATCTGTCCTCGAAGTGGGTGAAGGCGTAATCGAAGTCAAATCCACAAATGGTGATACTCACCTGGGCGGCGACGACTGGGATCAGAAGGTTACCAATTGGGCCGCAGATGAATTCAAGAAAGACCAGGGTATTGACCTGCGAACCGACAAACAGGCCCTGCAGCGTTTGCGCGAAGCCGCAGAAAAAGCCAAGATCGAACTTTCCACAGTCATGGAAACCGAGATCAACCTGCCTTACATCACGGCCGACGCAAGCGGACCCAAACACTTACAACTAAAACTCACACGCGCCAAATTCGAGCAAATGACCAATGATCTGCTTGAACGCTGTCGTAAGCCATTTGAATCTGCGCTCAAAGACGCCAACTTGTCTGCAGAGAAACTCGACGAAGTAGTTCTTGTTGGGGGTTCATCGCGCATGCCGATGGTTCAGGATTTGGTGCGCAGTTTGACGAATGGTAAAGAGCCCAATAAAGGTGTCAATCCCGATGAAGTTGTTGCGATTGGCGCAGCCATTCAAGCCGGCGTGCTCGGCGGTGATGTGAAAGATATTTTGTTGCTGGATGTCACTCCACTTTCGCTCGGTGTGGAAACGATGGGCAGTGTGATGACTGTGATGATCGAACGCAACACCACCATCCCTGTCCGCAAGACCGAAACTTATTCGACAGCTGCAGACAACCAGACCGCCGTTGACATTCACGTCCTGCAGGGCGAACGCCCAATGGCAAATGACAATATGAGCCTGGGAAGATTCCGACTGGATGGAATTCCACCGGCCCCACGCGGTATCCCGCAAGTGGAGGTGACCTTTGACATCGATGCAAACGGCATCCTGCATGTGACTGCAAAAGATAAAGCCACGGGCAAGGAACAAAAGGTTGCCATCACTGCTTCGACGAACTTGAACAAGAACGACATCGAACGCATGGTACAGGAAGCGCGCCAGAACGAAGCCGCGGATAAACAACGCCGCGAAGTGATCGAAGTGAAAAACAATGCCGACAACCTCGTGTATCAAACAGAAAAGGCCTTGCGCGAACTTGGTGATAAAGTTCCTTCTGGGGAACACGACTCCATCGAAGCCAAGGTCAATGAGTTGAAGCAAGCCGCGCAAGGCGAGGATGTGGACAAGATCAGGAAACTCACCGAAGAGTTGCAAAACACATTCCACGCGCTCAGCCAGCAGCTATATGCTCAAGGTGAAGCACAAGCACAAGGACAACCTCAAGATGGAGGATCGTCTGCACCACAGGATGGGGATGTGATCGATGGTGAAGTAAAAGAGTAAGCGTAAAAAAAAACGGAAGCGGATGACAGCAAAAATAGTTATCCGCTTCCGTTTTATAATTCATGTATGAAAAAATTTACATCGTTCTTCAAATATTGTAGTGATAATCAATTTGTCATTGAGGGGATATTCAAAAACCATAAGATTCGTTTTACGCAACCTTGGGGCATGAATGACCCATTGGAATTTAACCCGACCCTTATATTTCGATCAATTCATGACCCATATCAGGATTATGAGCTGAACGGTTCTCTTCTGCCAAGCATTGAACTCTTTTATCGCGTTCAGCTTATAGAATCCCAAATAAACTCTTATGGGATTTTATCGCTCACAAAACAACCTTTATCTTTTGATATGTGGAGCAAATATGCAAATGGGCATAAAGGGTTTCTATTGGAGTTAAAACCTAAATTTGCAGATCATTTGTGTATGCAATCTAAGACTGGTAACAAGTACACCGTTAAGAAGGTGAGATACGTTAAAAATTACTTCTTAGATATTGAGAAGCTATCTGATGTTGACGGAAATCTTTTTGCATCAAAGCTTCGGGAGGAAATTTTCTACAAAAAAGCATATCGATGGAAGTATGAAAACGAATACAGATTGGTTCGACCTTTTTCCGACCTCCCCTTTTACGCCCCCTTAGCAAACCGTTCACACAGAGATGATTCTGTATACTTGTTTGACTTCTCTTTAGAATGCGTTAAGTCAGTTGTTTTTGGTGCTTGCATGTCAATTAAAAATAAAAGGCAGATAGCAAAGGAATGCACTAAATATAATATTGAACTTTATCAATCTTATATCATTCGAAATCAACGTGATGATTTGGAAAGTTTTGGCAGCGTTGATATTGTCAGTATTAAAGATTTTCAGTTAATTGATGATCTTTATGTCATTAAGCCTTATGCTCTTGTTCGAGATAAACCAAGAATGAAATTAAGCGATTCCTTAAAAATAAATCAAATTGAAGAGCTGCCTTATTATCAAGGAAATGAAGAAATAGTAAATACCCTTTACATGGAATTAAATCCATTGAAGAAAAGTGTAGATAGATGAAATCTACAAAATATTATGAAAAATTCTATCGCAACAGGAGCCGTTATCCCTGAGTCGGATGCGTCGCGGGAGCGGATACCGGCTTTTTGTTTTGGGGGAAGAGTTTATCGATCACTGCTGCGAGGATGCGATACGTCAACAGGAACAGCAAACTGCCCACGGAAATCCAATAATAGTTTTGCGCCCAGCCTGCGCTGGCATCTGTGCCGCTAAACAAGCCGTGGAAAATTCCCAACAGGTACATTCCAAAACTGCCGTAGTGCAGGAAGCGCCATGATTTCTGCCCGATGATGGGGCGGATGTAAAAAGTGAGCGTCAGGACGGCCCAGGTATAAAATGCGATCTGACCGATGCCCACCCAGAATGGGCGATAGCCCACCGTGCTGAACGGGATGAGCAGTTGTAGCAGGGTGAAGTTAATATAATGATCGCCGAGAATCACGATGGCATGAAATGCTGCAAAAGCCAGGCCCAGGAGACTTACATATTCATGCAAAGCAAATGCGGCGGGTGCACCAGGCCACAGGCGCGCCATCTTGTTGGTGATGCCAAGGCCGAGCGCCATGGAAAGCCAAAGCAAACTTAAGGATACAAAGGCCGTGGCGCGCGAAAGATACCAATTGGCTTTGGGGGCGTCGCCGCCGAGAGAGAATGACATATTGGGCAGCCAGGCTGGCAGGATCAATACTGCGACAAGCAGTCCAACGGTCATGGCGACCAGGAACATCAAAAATGATTGGATGTTTACGGATGATTCATATTCAATTTGATCTGAAGGGTTTATAGACATAATTTTCTCCTTACAAATACTGATTAATTCGCCGGCTGTAAAACGTATGTCCATTTTCAAGGACGATGATCCCGGCCAGCATGGGATCAGACTCGATCCACCTTAATCCTTCTTCGCCGCCCAAAATAAGCACGGCTTTCGCGGCGGCTTCGGCTTCCATGACTGTCGGCGCGACGACGGTTGCGGTCATCACATCCGTGTCGGCTGGCTGACCTGTATGAGGATCAATAATATGGTGACGCAGTAATCCATTTTGGTTCCAGCGGCGACGATCCCTGCCGGAGGTGGCAACGCCACAGCGATTCAATTTCAGGATTTCAAAATCGGTATCTTTCACAAAGGGATTCTTCACGCCAATCTGCCATGGCTCCCCGCTTGCAAGTGAATCGCTAATGGCAATATCGCCAGCGGCATTCATTAATACAGAGCCATATTCCTGGAGTCTCTCAACAGTTTGATGCGCCGCCCAGCCTTTCGCTACACCGCCAAAATCCAGATGGACACCGTAAGGCAGACAAATCGTTTGGGCTTTTTCATCCCATAACACAAGGGAAAGCGGATTCACCGCTGTTAAAACCTGGTTTTCATATATATTTTGAAGACGCGGCAGATCTTCAAAACTCTGGTCATAGCCTGCTTCCAACATGGCATCCAACACTGTCGGCGTGACCAATCCATTCGTGATCGTTTCCGCCGACAAGGCATACTGGAATACATCCCAGAGCGTTTCGCTCACTTCCACAGGCTGGTCAAATGTTCGGTTCAGGCGGGACAGCTCGCTGTCAATACGGAAGCGGCTGAGAGTCTGCTCCCAGTCTTCGAACCAGTCCGGGACTTTATCCAAAATGGAAGGAGCGGAATCCGTCGCTCCTTCCAAAATTGCGAGCATTTCGCCACCCATGGCGCGGAATGGCAAACGATGCAGCATTAAGATGAACCGGTTGAGGTAACAGGAGCGCCGCCCCCACCGCCGCCGTTACCGCCGCCGCCACCTTTACCCCCGGTTTGGACAATGATCTGAGTCTGCGGGGCGTTTCCGCCCAGCAGAATGGGGCCGGTTGGCAAAGTTGGCTGAACTTCAACCACCACCGGAGCGGCTTCTTGTACAGGCTGTGGAGGAGACAAGACAGCCTGTTCCTGGGCGTGTTTCAAAGCGGATGCGCGATCCGGACCAGCAAACAAATTCCATAAAACCAGCGCGAGCGCCATCGAACCCGTGGCAATCACGACCTGTATGTCGTTCCAATTTCGAGGGGCCGGTTTGTTTGCCATGTTAAATGCTCCTGCTAAACAAATTGGTATTAATCATCGTGCTCGTCTTCATGCTGATCTTCATGATTACCGCCACCGGTATTACTTCCATTCCCACCACCATTATTGTTACCACCGCCGCCACTATTACCCTTGACTTGAGCAATCACCGTGACAGGCAACTTGGAAATGGAAAGGATGCGCCCATCCAGGCTTAAATACACAAGGTCGCCGGATGAAAATGTGACGAGGTACACATCTACACCTTCAAATTGGGCAACTTCCACGCTAAATAGATCAGTTCGGCCCAACACCTTGGCGGCGAAATCAGCGGCAACTTCAGGCGTGAGGTTCTCAACCTGGGTGGGGACAACCACAGGGGCAAACGAATCGCTGATCATTTCCACTCCTGCGGTGGGCTGCACTTGAACCGTTGCAGCCGCTGCTGTCTCGCTTGAATTAACAACCCTCTGATACGCCGATGCCACACCGAATAAAACGGCCAGCATAAACGTGGTCAAAGCCGCTGAAATAAACAAGGTACTTTTTCGCATGATATTAGTCTCCTTTTTTGACTGTATAAGGTATACGTCGCTTCCACATCCAAAAAGTTACTGATATGAAAATTAGAATTTCCTTAGAAAGCTGGATGATCGCGCTGCAAAGCAGACCTTATCTTGTAGTACAAGGCACTGCACAAGCATGTATAATCTTCCCATGCAAAAGAAAATCAAAAACATCTGGGTCGCCTTCATTTTTCTTTTACTGGCAATCGGCCTGTATTACACTCCGCCTATTCATGATCGCCTTGCAACACGCATGGAACTCCTGCGCACAAGAGTCTTCTACTTCTTAAATCCACCCAGCCAGGCCGTTTTTCAACCAAGCGGGCAGACAGACTTAACCATTGAAACCGTGATCGGGACGACTCGCGCTGAATACTTGCTGACCTTAACTCCGAAGGCGTCTTCGACTCCGGAGGCTGGACCTACGCTTTTACCGACGATCACCACTACGCCCCTGCCTGCTTCGGTTATCCTGCCGGGCGTTATCTACGTCGACCAGCACAACCGCTGGAATTACTGCGGTCCTGCAAACCTGACCATGGCACTTAACTTCTGGGGCTGGAAGGGAAACCGTGATGACGTCGCCAAGGTGGTCAAGCCTGGCTCAGGCGACCCAAAAAAGAATTTTATTGAACAAGGCCTGCCTGATAAAAATGTAATGCCGTATGAACTCGTGGACTTTGTCAACGAAAACACGGAATATCGCGCCCTCTCCCGCTACGGCGGCGAAAAAGCGCTCGTCAAACGATTGATCGCCGCCGGTTTTCCTGTCGTGGTTGAAAAAGGCTATTACGAACGCGATTACAACGGAAAAATCGACTGGCTCGGACATTATCTTTTCACTACCGGGTACGATGATGCCCGCGGCGGATTTATCGTGCAGGATGCCTATCTCAAACCGGGCAAGGACCTTTTGAGTGAATATGCCGACTACCAGGATGGCTGGCGTTCCTTCAATTATCTTTTCATGGTCGTTTATCCCGCAGACCGTGAAGCGGAAGTATTGGAATTGCTGGGTCCCTGGACAAATGAAAAATGGGCCTCACAACATGCGCTTGAACTGGCTGAAAAGGAAATTGCATCTTTAAATGGGAACGACCTGTTCTTCGCATGGTTCAACAAAGGCACCAGTCACGTGGCATTGCAACAATATGTGGATGCCGCCATGGCGTACGACCGGGCCTTTCATTTATATGCAAACTGGAATACGGACCTTGGAAACCCTCCCTACCGCATCATGTGGTATCAAACCGGGCCATATTTTGCCTACTATTACTCGGCTCGATACCAGGACGTGATCAATCTGGCAAACACCACGTTGAACGACACGATCTCGACACCCACGCTTGAAGAATCCCTGCTATGGCGCGGACGTGCGTATTATCAAATTGGCAATACCAAAAATGCAGTTGCTGATTTCCGCGCAGCGCTACAAGTCCACGTGAACTGGTTCCCTGCGGTGCAGGCTCTTCAGGATTTAGGATTGCAACCGTAGTTTAATAGTTCAATAGTTGTATAGTTGGGTAGTGTCATTCGCCTGGTAAAACAATAACCCAATAATAAAACAAGGATGGAAATGTTGTGGCAAAGATTGAACGGTTTGAAGATTTGCAAAGTTGGCAAAAGGCTCGCCAACTTGCCGATTTGATTTACGACCTGACTCAACATCCAAAATTTTCAAAAGACTTCCGTTTGATTGGTCAGATCCAAGATGCAGCTGGCTCGGTCATGCACACCATAGCCGAAGGTTTTGACGCTGGGACAAATCCTGAATTCATTCGCTTCCTTAAAATCTCAAGGCGTTCTGCCAGTGAGGTGCAATCTGAGTTGTATCTTGCGCTTGACCGCAATTACATAACCCAGGATGAACTCACAACAGCCTACAACCTCGCAACCGAAACCAAACGTCTAATCAATGGCATGATAGGATACTTACGAAAATCCAAACCGCCCAACTAACTACCTAACCATCCAACTACTTAACTATGAAACTATTACACTTTGCCGACGCACATATCGACATGGCCAACTATGGCAGGCATGACCCTGAAACGGGTTTGCCCGTCCGTGTTCTCGACTTTCTCAAATCCCTCGATACGATCGTTGATACTGCCATTTCAGAAAAAGTGGATATGGTCATCTTTGCGGGCGACGCATATAAAGATCGTTCACCCGCACCGACCTTTCAACGCGAGTGGGGCAGACGGATTATGCGGTTGTCACAGGCCAGGATTCCAACTTTGCTCTTGGTTGGCAACCACGATTTGTCCCCCGCCTCGGGACGGGCACATGCAATTCAAGAGTTTGATACATTGCAAGTACCGTTTATTAAAGTGTCGCAAAAGCTTGAATTTCTCACGCCGAAAGATTTGTGGGGATTACCGATTCAAGTTGTCGCTTTGCCTTGGATATATCGTTCGAGTGTTATGGCTCAACTGAATCTGAGTGGAACAAAAGCATCTGATATTCGTAAAAAGTTAGAGGAACAAGTTATAGAAAAAATTGAAGGCTCAGATGAGGTCACTGGCTGGTTGGAAGAAGCAGACTATTCTCTACCGATTATTTTGACGGCACATGCTTCAGTTCAGGGTGCTAAGTATGGTTCTGAAAGAATGGTTATGCTTGGTAATGATTTAGTGTTACCAGGTTCATTAGTTAGAAACCCGAAATTTAGTTATGTTGCACTAGGACATATTCATAAACCTCAAGATTTGAATGAAGGATACCAACCCCCAGTAATATATCCAGGTTCAATTGAAAGAATCGATTTTGGCGAAGCAAAAGAGGCAAGATTCTTTGTCATTGCCCATATTGAAAAAGGAAAAGATACGAAGGTTGATTGGATAGAACTCACAGGGGCACGTCCATTTATAGATCGCCGAATAGTTCTCAGGTCAAACGAGAACGTGACCGAGGCGCTTAAAGACGCACTGCCCAGCCCGAAGGAAATGTCTGAGGCGATTGTGCGCTTATCGGTGGAATATCCAAGAGAATGGGATACATTAATAGACGAAACTGCTTTAAGAAAATACGCCGAGGCGCGTTTGAATTTCATCTCTTGAAGAGACCACAAAGCAAGGCACGTCGTGACAACAGAGAAGGAAAAATCGTAAGCAGTTTGAGCCCGCTGGATTTGCTGGCTCAATATTTCGACGCCGCAAAAACAAAAGATGCGGACGAGCTGCAAAAACTCGCGCGGGAAATCATTTCTGAAGAATCGCCTGACATCTGATGCTTGACACCTGACATTTCCGCCGTGATACTTGGACATTCCACCCACGCGAGGTAACCATGTCAAAGGAACATTCACGCTATCGCTGGTTCGTCGTTGTTATCTTCTTCCTCTTCATGCTTTTGCACCAGACCGATAAGTTGATGATCGGTTCGCTGCAAGTACAGATCAGCAAGGACTTCAAGATCGATAACACGCAATGGGGATTGGTAAACTCGGGCGCTTTGATCGTGGCCACAATTTTATATCCGATCTGGGGTTATTTATACGACCGCTTCTCGCGCACAAAATTACTTTCATGCGCCTCATTGATCTGGGGCTCCACCACCTGGCTTAATGCCCTGACAAAGACCTTTGGCGGTTTTTTGGTCACACGCGCCTCCACAGGTATTGACGACTCGTCCTACCCCGGCTTGTATACTTTGATCGCAGATTATTTCGGTCCCAACCTGCGTGGGAAAATTTACGGGATCCTGCAACTCGCACAGCCGCTTGGATATCTGACGGGCATGATCCTTGCCTTAATGGTCGCACCTGCCATTGGCGGCTGGCGTTCTGTGTTTTACCTCACCGGCTCGCTGGGATTGGTGATTGCCATGCTGATTTACTTCGGCGTGAAGGAAATGCCGCGCGGCAAAGCCGAGCCCGAATTTGAAGACATGGCTGAAATGCAGACCTTCAAATTCTCATGGAAGGCAGCCAGGGAAATCTTCAAAAAGAAAACCATGTGGTTTGTCTTCCTGCAGGGATTTGCAGGCGTCTTCCCGTGGAATGTGATCACTTTCTTCTTCTTCGCCTATCTTGAAAGGGAACGCGGCTACGACGCGAACGGCATTCTGTTCACCATGGCGCCCGTCATCCTGATCCTCGCCAGCGGATATTTCGTCGGCGGCGCGCTTGGTGATTTCGCTTTCAAATACACCCACAAGGGACGCATCATTGTGTCAAGCATCGGCGTTTTAATGGGCGCCCTTTTCATGTACCTGGCCATCACCACGCCCATCGCAGCCAGGAATCAATTCTTCATCTTTATGTGCATCACCGCCATCTTCATGCCGCTTTCCTCTGCCAACGTCATCGCAACGGTTTATGATGTCACCGTTCCAGAAGTCCGCTCGACAGCGCAGGCCACGGAATACTTTATAGAAAATGCAGGAGCGGCGTTTGCTCCCATCATCACCGGCGTGATCGCCGATGCATTTAATCTCAGGACCGCCATCCTGCTGATCTGCACCGCAGCCTGGATCCTATGCTTCTTCTTTTATCTCGGCGCGATCTTTACCATCGATAAAGATACAAAAGACCTGCGCCGCCAGATGGCGGAACGCGCTAAGTCAATGTAAACTCCGGCATGCGACGGGGAATTGTTGCGTTTTTACTTACCATTGGCGCAAATGTGGATGTTCCACCCTGGATGATTTAGCTTTACAAAATATGTCACAATTTTTTAGGGCATATTCACTTTGGGTTGCTGATTCTTTTTGAGGGAAAGATTCAGACGCCGGAGCGACAAGGAGGCGAGGGCTTTTCGAATCGCAGGGATGCGAAAGATGAGGAAGATGGCGAGGATCAGTCCATAGATCAACGGACGGATAACGTCTCCCGACAATGAGAAGAAATCGCCTTTCTTGCTCCACGCAAAATGTAAGACTGCAAGCGGTGCGATAAAGTAAACGAGTTTGTGCAGGCGTTTCCAGTTTTTGCCGAGACGTTTTTTCCAAATATCGAATGAGGTGAACGCGAGCGGGATCAGCAAAAGGAAGGTGATCAGGCCAACGACGATATATGGTTTTTGCAAAACGGTTTCAACCATGAGACTCCACGCAAGGCCGTAATCCAGATCCACAAAAATGATGACGTGGATGGTAGCATACATGAAGGCGTACAAACCCAGTGCACGCCGGCGTTTGAGCGGTTCACTCCATTTGAAGATGGTGTTGATGGGCGTGCAAAGCAGCGAAAGCACAAGCAGGGTGATGGCATGACGGCCTGTGCGCTGTTCCAGCTCCTGGATGGGATTGATGGAGAATGAGCCAGTCAGCAATTCGTAGATAATCCACACGAAGGTGGACCAGGCATATATATGAATGGCAATTTGTAGAGGGGTGTAACGGGAAAAGAATTTCATTTGCAATAGTCCATGGGGATTTCGGAAGTCTGCCAAGGCAGACTTCCGTCTTAAAGGCTTTAAACTGATTTCAGAAATCCAAAATTTAATAATTCAAATTCAGGTCCATGCCATCATACAGGCTGGCGACCTGTTCGCCGTAACCGTTGAAGGGCAGGGTGGCTCTGCGGCTGAGTTCTCCGATGCGGCGCTCGGAAGCCTGCGACCAGCGCGGATGATCCACTTCCGGATTCACATTGGCATAAAAGCCGTACTCATTGGTTGCAATTGAATTCCATAAAGTATTGGGTCTTTCAGCAGTCAACTCGATCTTGACGATGGATTTGATGGATTTGAACCCATATTTCCAGGGCACAACGAGGCGGATGGGTGCGCCGTTTTGCGCCAGCATGTTTTCGCCATACATGCCCGTTGCGAGGATCGCCAGGTCATTCATGGCTTCGTCCAAACGCAAGCCTTCCTGATAAGGCCAGGGATAGAACGGGCTGCCCTGACCCTTCATTTCTTCGGGACGAAAAACGGTCTCAAAGCGCACATACCTGGCGTCGGATGTCGGTTCGACCATGGCAAGCAAACTCCGGAGCGGGAAACCATTCCATGGGATGACCATGCTCCAGGCCTCCACGCAGCGCAGGCGATAGATACGTTCCTCCTGCGGGAACAGGCTCAACAGGTCTTCCACGCCAAATGTCTGCGGCTTGTTGACGAGACCGCCGACTTCCACTGTCCATGGCGTAGTGGTAAAGTTTTTGGCCAGGGAAGCCACTGCTTCCTTGTTTGTGCTAAATTCATAATAATTGTTGTAGTTGGTGATATCTTTAAAGGAATTGGCCGGGTTACCCAATTCATCGGTCTTTGCCGGACCTGCGTCAACCCCTGGAGCAACTGTGCTTTGAGCCACTTCTGGCACACAGGCGGCGAGCGCCATGCTCCCCGCCACGACACCCGCGGCTTTGATAAAGTCGCGACGTGAAAGATAAACCTGTTTGGGGGTAATTTCAGATGAACGAACAGGGATGGATTTAAATGGATTGCTCATGATTTTTCTCTCCTATTTCTGGAATTATTGGGATTCAGCCAATAATGTCTGAATGGCGGTTTCGGTTTCCTGGTATCTGCCTTCACCAATATGGATGTAGCGAAGGTGTCCGTTCTTATCGATCAGGTAAAGCGTCGGCCAGTAACGATTTTTATAAGCCTGCCATGTCGCGCCGTCATTATCCTGTGCAACGGCGTACTCAATTCCATAATCTGAAACGGCGGCTTGCAGGTTTGTCAGGTTCGCTTCAAATGAAAATTCGGGATAATGATTGCCGATGACGACGAGTCCCCGATCGCGGTATTTCTGGTCCCATTCCTTCAACGAAGGAATCACATGCTGGCAGTTAATTCAGCCAAATGTCCACATGTCGATTGCCACCACTTTACCGCGCAAATCTGCAAGGCGGAGCGGCGCATCCACATTCAGCCAGATATCATTGGTCAGTTCGGGAGCAGGCCCAAGGTCCGGCAGGGAAGCGTTGACTGCCGGCGGGACAAGTTCATAAGAATTGGATATAGTGGCACAGGCAGTCAACAATAAAAGTAATCCAAGTAATGATCGTTTCATTTTTTCACCTTTACGATGAGTTGATTTTAGGAAAACTTTCTTACAAAAGGATTACATAAGAGTGAGAGTTTTGTTAAGGTAAATTAAACGTGAAGCGGCTGCCCTGCCCCGCATCACTTTCAACCTTCAGCTCGCCGCCATGGGCCTGGACGATCCCGCGCGAGATGGCAAGGCCAAGACCTGCCCCGCCTGTAATGCGGCTGCGCGATTTTTCTCCGCGATAAAAACTTTCAAAGATATGCGGCAAGTCCTCTTTGTGGATTCCTTCGCCTGTATCTGAAACGGTCACTTCCACGCCCAGACCTGCCCGCCGAGCATGGACTCTGACTTCGCCCTGACTCGGCGTATGCCGTATCGCATTGCCAATGAGATTGTTGAGCACGCGCCCGATGCGCTGGGTATCCATGGTCACAGGATCAATATCCGCACTTACGCTGCCCTCGAGTTTTACCTGCTGACGAGCGGCCAGTTCGGAAAAGGATTCGAGCGTGTCGGAGATGAGATCCGCCAGGGACGATTTTGCGCGGTCCAGCGGAATGCCGCCTGCGTTCAATTGCGCCATTTGAAACAGGTCATCGATCAAGGCCGAAAGTGAGCGCACATCGCGCTGGGCAGTATTCAAGTAACGCTTGATCGTTTGCGGGTCATCCACCACATCATCTTCAACAGCTTCCAGGATGGCTCGTATGGAAGCCAGCGGCGTTTGCAGGTCATGTCCAACCCAGGCGATCAGGTCTGCACGTAATTGTTCCAATTCGCGTTGTTTACTATCCACGGCTTCGAGTTGTTCCGCCATCTGGTTGAAGGTCTGTGCAAGCAAGGCAACTTCATCACGTCCATGCACAGGGACGCGCGTCTTCAAATCGCCTTCGGCAAGTTTCTCAGCTGCATTTTTGAGCAGATGCACCCGGTCTGTAATGGTGCTTGAAAGAAAATATCCAAGCACCATCGCCATACCGCTCGCAAAGACCAGCAGGACAATCGCAAGCAACAGATCATGCTGGCTGGCAAACATCATCTGCGCGGAGAACCAGACGTTAAAAAAAGTGAGCAGGCTCGATAAAGCGTATCCGCCCAGCAGGGACCAGCGCAGGGTCGGCGAGAGGGACATCCACCCAAAACGATAAGCGAAGTAGCCGGCAAGTACAGACACAAGTGCAGTGACGCCAAGGAACAGCGCCATCAATCTCAATTCATATAAAGGCGGCGCCATCATCATGTTGAAGATGGCGAGCGAGATCAAAAAGATCAGCAGCACCCCTGAAATAAAACGGAGGGTCAAAGTAATGGGTCTTTTCATGGCTCAAACTTATATCCAACGCCCCATACTGTCAGCAGATGTTTTGGCGTAGACGGGTCGCTCTCGATTTTCTCACGCAGACGGCGCACATGCACGGTGACGGTTCCGGGGTCGATATATTCCGCGCCGCCCCACACACGCTCGAGCAATTGATCGCGAGTAAAAACCTGTTTGGGGTGGCGCGCCAAATGGGTAAGCATATCGAACTCCTTTGCAGTCAATTCGATCTGCGCTTCTTTCACTGTGACAATCCGCGTGAGGGGATTAATGGTCATGGCATCAAAGGACAGAATCCGCTCGGACTCCGCCCCAACCTGTTCCCGTCCAGTGCGTCTTAACACGGCCCGCACCCGGCTGACCAACTCCTGCGGGCTGAACGGCTTGACCACATAATCGTCTGCCCCCATTTCGAGCCCGGCAATGCGGTCTATCTCTTCGCGGCGCGCAGTCACCATGATGATCGGCACGTCTGAATGGTCGCGCAGCCAGCGGGTTAAAGAAAGCCCATCCACTTCGGGGAGCATTAAATCCAGGATCACAAAATCCGGTATCTGTCTTTCCAGAATATCCATCGCCTGTCTGCCATCCGATGCAATTTGCACTTGAAAACCTGCGCGTTTCAAGTAAAGGCTCACCACCTCTGCAAGACTCGGCTCATCTTCAACGACAAGGATACGTTTTTCACTCATGGATGAAATCATACTTGATTATTGAGGGAAAGATATTAATAAATCCTTACGGCTTCAGGGTAAATTCATATTTTCGCAAGAATTTGACAGGCAATTCGTAAGAAGTTTCCGGCATCATTGGGCATCTATCAACCAAAAAGGAGATTCCATGAAATCAAAACAAATTCTTTTCAACATGATCCTGTTGGCGGCTTTTCTCGTCACTGCATGCGGCAGCACCTCTGCGCCCGAGGCCACGATGGACGGAGCTGAACACACCCCAGCATCAAGCGAAGATGCAATGATGCCCAAAGAGACGCCGATGACAGATGCGATGGCGCCCAACGAGACTTCATCCACGGATACCATGATGGAAAGCCCCGCCTGGTTCAGCATGGCGTTGACAGATGTCCACACGGGACAGGTTTTCACCATCCAGGATTTCGAAGGCAAGGTCGTTTTGGTGGAAACCATGGCGGTGTGGTGCTCGAACTGTCTTCAGCAACAGACTCAGGTAAAGGCCCTGCACGGTCAGATTGGAGAACGCGATGATTTTATAAGCATAGGATTCGATATTGACCCAAATGAAGATATCACCAAGCTAAAGGATTTTGTGGATGGCCAGGGTTTTGACTGGCTTTATTCTGTTTCCCCAGCAGACGTCTCGCGTGAGATCGCGTCCCTGTATGGCGATCAGTTTCTCAACCCACCGTCCATGCCAATGCTCCTAATCGACCGCCACGGTGTGGTCCATCCTCTGCCATTTGGAATTAAAAGCGCTGACGAGCTTTTGAAATTCATTCAACCCTTTTTGGATGAAAGCATGTAAACCAATTCATCTTCATCAAGGGGCTAAGCCCCTTGATGAAGGAGGTCCGTAAACAACCATGGAAACGATCATTACATCGATATCACTCGGTTTATTAGCCACAACCAGCCCCTGCGTACTGCCTTTGTATCCGGGCTTCCTCGCATATCTCAGCGGTGGACAGGAAGGTCTGCAAGGGAAACCCGGCCGGTACTTCCTTGGTTTTTTTGTCCTGGCAGGTGTACTGACCATGATGCTCACGCTGGGAGGGATGATTGCCCTGCTTTCCGTGTCTGTTGGCCAGGCGCTGGCTTTTGTCATCCCCATTGCGGACCTGATCATCATTCTATTCGGCAGCCTGTTGATTTTTAACATTAATCCCTTCAAGAAATTACCGCAGATCCAGGCTCCCTTATTGTCTCATCCATTTGCAAATGCATTCGTATATGGACTTTTATACGGACCGATAGCATTGCCTTGTTCGGGGCCACTGGTGGTCAGTATCTTCGCGCTTTCGCTCACGGTGGTAGACGCGCTCGGAAAATTGAGTATATTCTTCTGGTTTGGCATGGGATTTGGTGTTCCGCTATTATTGCTGTCCTTTCTTTCAGGAGCGGCTCAACGCTGGATCACTCGTCAATTTGCACTCCGTGCGCGCTCGATCAACCTGTTCAGTGGATTGTTGCTGCTGGGAATTGGGATTTACGATTTGACGATCAACTGGCCCTTGATCAGTTCATATCTCATATAAAACCTCTTATCCCGAGGATCTGTGATCTGATTTATGAGAATGAGAATCTTTCGCCGCTTCCGTAACAGACGCTTGATCCGCTCCGATAAAGCGTGACAGTCCCCGCACCATGGACCTGCCATTGGCTGCCCACGTCCTTTAACATGCCGGTATATTCATCTATGCCAATTAAGGTTGCATCAGGCAGCAATCCCGCAAGTGGACCCGCCCACGCTTTGCCAAATTCATTATGATGAGGCAGCACGCACGCGTTGGGTATCAAATTCAAGCCGCGCAATAATTTCTTTTCGTGCGGATCGTAATAATGTTCGCATAATACCATCGCTCCTGCACTGCTGCCCGCGATCACCCCGCCTTGTTGATACACATCCAACACAGCCTGCCAGCAAACACTGTTGGCAAGAGTCTCTCCCAAATGGCGGGGAAAGCCTCCCGGTAAATAGATCAGGCGTGAGGTCCGAATGGAGGCGGCCAAGGAACGGTCGTTTGCGCTGGCAGCGTCGATCACGTCCACAGAAAAAACATTTTTTGAGCCGACGCTTCTAAACCAGCGAATTCCATGATTCCCCGCCCTTTGATGATTATCATCCGGCGCGGCGGCCGTGGGAATGATACAGATCGGCGTATCCAACCCGCCCGCCAATTCGATGGCACGCGCATCCACCTCGGACATTTGCCCGCCAAACTCCGCGCCGCCTGCCAGCAGAAGATACCCCATTTATTGCTCAAACAATACGATCTGGTATCCCAGGGCATTGAAAAACTTAAGTAAATAGGCCTCGGCATTCCTTTGCGCCTGCACAAGGATGCCATCTTCCAGCGCGGCTTTGCGAATTTCATCCTCCGCTGTCTGGCGGGCGAGGGTTTCAAGGTCAACATTACCTTTGGTAAACAAGCCCGTCTCACGATCATAGACATATGATTTTTCATTATCAAGCGTTGCAATAAAAATCTCTGCCGACGGCAAATGTACATACAGCACGCCGTCATCCAAACGCATATCAGCGGGTTGCAGTTTTTCAATGTCAATGCCTGCGATCACAACGCCGTGCGCCACAAATAATAATTTATCGCCAAGAGCAAAACCAAATGCGCCCTGCCCAACCTCGGCGGTAATCACTTTTTCCACACTATACTGAATGGTCTCCAAACGAGCCAGTGCGCGAATCTCATTGATATACGTGACAGGGTCGGGTATGATCGTGGGTGTGGGATTCATCAACTGTGAAACCTGGGTCTGCAGCGCTTCATTTGCCCGGTTAACCTGTTGGAATGGGGCCGTTACCGCCCCTGCGCTCTCCCGCACAGTCTGTACGATAAAATAAACACCAGCCGCCAACACCACTAAAATAAGGATGGACAAGATTGTGTTGAATGTGTTTTTCATTTTCGTCCTTTCCGCAGCTTGTTGCATAAACTACCAAATTTTTTGATATGAATGACTGGTAAATATTTTTCTGGTTTTATTATTTATGCGGCACTCTGCAAAGCCTGCCTTATTATAACAATATCATTATGATTGCGCGCATGGGTTCTTGAATGATGAAAAAAATCCTGCTCATGCTTTCCCTGGCTGCTTTTGGATGTTCGTTCCCAGTGCAAGTGGCTTTGGGGACTCATACACCGATTCCACCGTCCACACAGGTTCCTCTCATCCCGCCCGCATCGTCCCCGCAGGGAGAGATTGGCACGGAACAAAATCCATTGATCCTCGCCCTGGCTCCTTCCACACGCCCCATCGATGAAACCATCGCGGCGGGAGAGTTGATTGATATATATATCAAGAACCGGACAGGCTATCAGATTGTTTCTGTGATCCCTTCTTCCGAGCAAAGACTGGTGGATGCGTTTGCACAAGGTAATGCACATATCGGGTCGCTCTCGCCGTATGCCTATCTGCTTGCGCGTGAAAACGACTCGGTCACTGCCTTGCTGGCAGGGATGCATAACGGCAGTACTTTCTATGGCGCGCAAATCATCGCCAACCGCGAAAATAATTTCACGTCGTATTATGACGAGGCTCGCGGCGAAAACACAACGGACGCCGCCAGCGCCTTGAAACAATTGGAGGAAAAGAAAGCCTGCTGGAGTGATGAAATCTCACCGTCAGGGTATGTGGTGCCGTTCGGATTGCTGAACCAGATTGGGGTCCAAATCGGAAGCGGGGCATTCCTTGCAGGTCAGCCCAGCGTGGTGCGCGCCGTCTACGTGGATGATATCTGCGATTTCGGCGCAACATTCATTGACGCGCGCGACTCGCCGGCGCTCGAAGCGGACTATGCCGATGTGAAGGATAAAGTGATCGTCCTTTGGCGAATCCCCAATATTATTCCCTATGAGAATATTTCGATGGCAAATTCCCTGCCCATTGAAATGCGCCGCGCGATCCAGCGTGCGTTCATTGACCTGATGCTCACCCCCGAAGGCAAAGCCGCCATGCAGACCGTCTACGGCATCGATGAACTGCAGGTTGTGGAGGATGCCGCGTATGCAGAATTCGCTGGATATGTGAAGGCTTCGAGGCTGGACTTGTTGAACTTGATAAAATAATTATTACTTGAAAAACATTCCCCAGGCTGCCAACAGGCTGAAAATAAGAAGCACGACGCCGAAACCCGTAACGATCTCGCGCGATTCGCGCTGATCGGACAAAGTCACTTCGGGAGGGATGCCCATCAACGTCCAGCGCACGCCGGCAAACCAGGTAAAGATCACGCCGCCGAGCAGACCGCCCACATGTCCCCAATTATCGATGCCGGGCGATAAACCGATGAATAAATTGATGACAATGATGAAAACCGTGTTGCCAATTGCCTTGCGCGCCTGACTGCCGAACAACTCGCGGTTCTGATAAAAGAAGATCCCCTGCGCCCCGATCAGCGCAAACACAGCCGTGGATGCGCCGACTGAATATCCGTTTTCACCGGTTAAAAGGAAGGAAAATACATTCCCGGCAAATCCGCCAAGGAAATACAGCAGCGCAAACCTGCCATGCCCAAGCTGCCTTTCCATAAAAGTGCCGATGGATAAGAGCGCATACATGTTAAAGAAGATATGCGGAATGGAACCATGCAGGAAAAGGGGCGTAATAAAGCGCCATAATTCCCCCGCGCGGATGGCGGTATTGAACTGCGCGCCATAGACCTCGAGCCAGTCAATTTGAGAAACGGCATATCCCCAGATCGCCACGCTTGCCATCTGTAAAAGATAAACAAATACTGTAAAGCCGATCAGGGCATAGGTGACTGCGGGCAGGCCGGAGGGCAAAGCCACACGAACTGTCTGGGCTGCAGGACCAGGTTCAAGGTTCGGGGATGATGCAGGAGGTTGGTTCACAAACTCACCTGGCGATGTTGTACGCGTAAATGTTCGGCTGAAATAATGGCGCTCACCTTTCCCACGGTATCATCCAAATGAAAATCATGATTGACGATTACATAATCGAAGGCTGCAATGCGCTGTAATTCCTTGCGCGCCGTGGCAATGCGCAGCGATAAAGAATCAACTGTTTCGGTCTTGCGTTCGCGCAAACGACGTTCCAGCTCATCTTCACTTTCACAGGTAATAAAAATCAGTAAAGCCTCGGGGGCGATTTTTCGGACGCTTTCCGCGCCCTGCACATCGAGACGCATGACCACATCCTGGCCGCTTGCAAGCGCTTCACGCACCTGCGCCTTCGGAATGCCCTTGTAATCGCCGTACACGATTGCATATTCGATCAATTTATTTTGATCGATCATGCGTGCAAATTCATCCTTCGAGACAAATAAATAATCCCTGCCATGGACCTCGTTCTCACGCCTTTCACGCGTGGTGGCGGTCACCACAAAGTGAAATGGAAAACCGCGTTCTATCATGCGCTGCACGATGGAATCCTTTCCAACGCCAGATGGGCCTGATATGACAATTAACAGCGGATGGGGTTTGCGAAGTTCGAATGTATTGGGCATGCCTGTATTTTACCAAAGAGCACAGGCCGTTTCCTGCTTATCCCGGCCTTTCGGGTTAAAATGGATGTATGCCCACCTATGACTTTGTCTGCAATGCCTGCGAAAAACGCTTTGACGTATTCATGACCTTCAGCGAATACGGGAACAAAGCCGTGAATTGTGCATACTGTGGAAGTGACAAAGTCCGCCGCCGCATGACTAGGGTGCGGATTGCCAGGTCCGATGAAAGCCGCCTTGAATCTGCGGCGAATGATTTTTCCGGCTTGGAAGGCCTTGAAGATGACCCCAGGGTGCTTGGGCAGATGATGCGCAAACTGGGCGGCGAAATGGGCGATGACCTGCCGCCAGAATTTGACGAAGTGGTGGACAGGCTGGAAGCGGGACAAAGCCCTGAAGAAATTGAAGCTGTCCTGCCAGATCTGGGCGGTGACAGCATTAGCGACGAATAAAACCCGATGGAAAGAAGTATTGCCGTATAAAACAAAATCAATCTGCGCCTACTCCAACGAGATCAACCCCGTGCGAATGGCAAACTTGACCAACTCGGTGCGCGAGTGCATATTGAGCTTATTCATAATGCGTTCACGATGACGCGCAATCGTCTTGTGACTCAAGTTTAGTTTTTCGCCGATCTCATAATTACTCAGACCCTGCGCGACCATTTCCAGCACCCCGCGTTCACGGGCGCTCAATGCTTCCAGCCCCACTGCCTGCCCTTCTTCAGGTTTCTCTGGCAATGGCAATTCGATCAAGTGTTGATAATCTTCCAACAGCCAGCGCGCCAATGCAGGCTGTAAATAAATATGCCCTTTGGCTACCGTATGGATGGCTTGCACCAACTCATCGGAAGCCGCTTGTTTGGTGAGATAGCCGGATGCGCCCGCTTCCAGCATTTTCATAAAATAAAATTTGTCTTCATGCACTGTCAGAGCCAGAACTGTAACTTGCGGCCACTTTTCTTTTAATTGTCGTGTTGCTTCCAGTCCGTCCATCTCTGGCATGGAGATGTCCATAATAATAATGTCGGGGCGCGTCTCCAACGCGAGCGTGATGGCTTCCTGCCCATTGCTTGCTTCGGCAACCACTTCAAAATCAGGCTGCGTTTGTAAAAAAGATTTCAAGCCTGTGCGGATCACTTGATGATCATCTACCAGCATAAGACGGATGTTGGTCATATCAAATCTCCTGATGGATTGGAATATGCACGCAGATGGTTGTGCCGTGCTTCGCTTCAGAACGGACCTCGAACCTGCCCCCGACCGACTCGGCTCTTTCTTTCATCCCAGCCAAACCCCAGCCGCGCGGCGCAATAAATTTCTCTTCAGGATCAAAACCAATCCCTTTATCTGATATTTCCAGTTTAATTTCCTGTGAAAGATAGCTTAAGCGAATAACAGCTTTATTTGATTTTGCGTGACGGGCAATATTTGTTATGGATTCCTGCGCAATACGAAAGAGGACTGTTTCTGCAAGCGAGTCGTTACGGTGTGGCTCCCCATCCGTTTTAAATTCGATTTTCAGACCAAGCCGCGGACCGTCCCTATCTGCCATGAATTGTAAAGCGGGTAAAAGGCCGAGGTCATCCAAATGAGCGGGGCGCAGATCGTAGACCATCTGGTGCATGCTTTGGGACATTTGTTTCCCAAGCTCCTGCAACCTTGCAAGAATGGGCGCGGCTTTGGAGCGGGTTCCAGTAACTTGTTTCAGTGTGCCAAGATCGAGCGTGAAGGCTGTCAGCGTTTGCGCCATTTCATCGTGAAGTTCGCGCGCGATGCGGGAGCGTTCTTCCTCCTGCGCGCGCACAATATGACGTAACAGATCTCGGCGCATGATCTCGTGCTGTTCAAGGGCTTCGAGACGAGCTTGCTGTGCGGCGGTGAGCTGCGCTTGTCTTTCATTTTCCAAAAATTGAATGGCTCGAAACAAATTCCATGTGATGATGATGGCGGCAAAGGTGCGCAGGGCTTGAATGGGCAAGCCTGTCATTTGCGTAAAGGCTTCGGCGTTGATCAGGCTGGCTGTCAGGGTATCCATTTTAGGAACGGCAAGGTGTGTGACGCTGTACAGGGCGAAGCCTAAAGCCGTCCAGTTGAGATGGGTATCCAGCGGTCGGCGCGCATCTGCTTTGGCTCTGTTCGCGCGAGCTCGAAGACCGAGGGAAGCGATGGCGGCGCCGGGAACTGCCAGTAGATAACGAACCAGCCCGCCCGTCGTCTGAAGCGGGGTGATATCGCCCTGGTAAAAAGCGTAGAGTACGTCAATCAGGACGAGCGGGAGATAGGGCGGCAGGGTTGCCAATCCAAAAAAAATGAAAGGGCTGAAATGTTTGCGCGCAACTTGAAAAGCTTGCCAGCCATAAAACCAGAGCGTAACATAGGTAAGCGCCAGCCATATCAGGCGGAACCAGGTTGTCCATTCGGGCAGGTTTCCGTGTATTTTTTCATTTTGCAGGGCGAAAATTTCCAGCCATTCATGGATGCCATGCAAAAGTCCAAAGACGGACAGGGGTAGGAGCAGCCGTTTTTGTTCGAGGGAGGGGGTGCGGCTTGCTTCCAAAATCAAAATCAAGCCCATGCTGAAAAAAGCCAGCCCATAAATAAAATAGATGACAAATAAGGTTTCAAAACTCATGGCAGTTTGATTGTACAGCGGGTATCCCAATAAAATAAGGCTATTTTCATCATGGATTAATAATGACTTGTGTCACTGTTGGTGTTTCAGTACCAAAGTAGAATAAAGGATATTGGGTTATAATACCCAACAATAAGAGAAACTACCCAATAGGAGAAGAATGTCATGAAAAAGTTGTTTGTACTCGTTTCACTGCTCGTGCTGGCTTTGCTGGTATTGAGCGCTTGCGGCGCGGAGGCGACGGAAAAACCGGCCCCCACGGAAGCGCCTGTTGTTACCGAAGCCCCGACTGAGGCGCCCACTGTCCTGAGCGGCGATCCCATCAATGGTGGTCTGCTCTACAATGACTGGATGAGCGGACTGGGTGTGGATGTCCCCGCCACTGACCAGCCTTTGTGGGCTACCCAAACCACCAATACCCGCACCGGCAAGGATACCTGGCGCTGTAAGGAATGCCACGGCTGGGATTATCTTGGCAGGGACGGCGCATACGGAAAAGGTTCCCATGCGACTGGTTTCGTCGGCGTGTGGCAGGTGGCTGGCTCTGATCCCAAAGAAATTCTCGCCGCGCTAAAAGGCTCCACCAATCCTGACCACGATTTCTCTGCGGTGATGGATGATCAGGCGCTGACCGATATTGCGCTCTTCCTGAGCGAAACCGCGTTCGATTCCGCCTCGTTCATCGACGCGGACAAAAAAGCGGTTGGCGGCAACCTGGAAAACGGCAAGACTGTCTATGGCCAGAACTGCGCCTCCTGTCATGGCGCCGATGGCACGGCTTTGAACTTTGGCACTGCGGACGCGCCCATGTATGTGGGTCCCAAATCGCTGGATAATCCGTGGGAAGTTGTCCACAAAGCCGCCTATGGTATTCCTGAAGAAATGCCTGCATTGGCGAACGTCACCATGGAAACACAGGATTACATTGACCTGCTGGCTTACGCTCAGACTCTTCCGGTTGCCAGCCCGGCGGTTTCTTTGGGCGGACGTTTGTACGACAACTGGATCAAGGAAACCGGCGCGGCGGCTATGACCGAAAACCAGCCGCTGTGGGCCACCCAGACTACCAATGAACGCGCTGGCAACGACACCTGGCGTTGTAAAGAATGCCACGGCTGGGATTACCTCGGCGTAGATGGCCGCTATGGTTCCGGCTCGCACCAGACCGGCTTCGCGGGCGTCTTTGCCTCCAAAGACAAGCCCGCCGAAGAATTGCTGGCTGCCCTCAAGGGCGAGAATCACGACTTCTCCAGCGTGATGAGCGATGAGCAACTAAACGCAACGGTTGCCTTCCTTCAGCAATTGCAGGACCTGAAACCCTACATCAACGACGACAAGACCGTCAACGGCGACCTGGAAAAGGGCAAAGCCCTCTACGAAGCCAGTTGCGCTGCCTGTCACGGCGCAGATGGCAAGACGCTGGACTTCGACGATGGCGAAGCCGTGGAATTCGTTGGGACTCTTGCGGCGGACAACCCATGGGAAATCTTCAACAAGGTTGCCTATGGACAACCGGCCGCGCCAGCCATGCCTGTGGGTATCAGCCTGGGCTGGGCTTGGCAAGATATCGCCGACCTCCTGGCTTATCTCCAGACTTTGCCCATCAAGTAATTTTCGCCGGCTTTGATTGCAACACAGCCATGTCATTCTGAGGAGCGGAGCGACGAAGAATCTCTACCCTTGCCCAAATTCACCCGACTTAGGGCAAAACGAGACCCTTCGCTCGCCCCTTCACTTCGTTCAGGGCTTCGGCTCAGGGTGACACAAATTTAATTTGCATACACACTCAAGGAGAAATTCTCTCCATAAGTCATATATAATCAATGATATTCAGCCTAGGGTAAATATGATAAGGCTAGTAAAATTGGGGTAATTGCCCCATGTCACAGGCTTTGCTTTTTCTTTTTGAAAATTTTTTGCTCGGGAGAATGTAATGAGAAGACCAAAACTAACGCACACCTTTACATTTCTTGCGGGAATTGCACTAGTCGCGCTGGTCATGGCTGGATCCAAGTCCGAAGCGGCGCACGCCGCACCTAACGCCAACCCTGTTAATGCGCCAGCTGCGCAAATGGATAACAGCGACTGCCTGGTCTGCCATAGCAGTCCCATGTTTGTTACCTACATGCCTAGTAGCGAGAAGCTCTCATTAACGATAGACGAAGATAAATTCAACAAATCCGTTCACGGTGAAAACAAGCTCGCCTGTACAGACTGCCATACCGATTTCACCTCCTTTCCGCACGAAGATCTGAAAGCAAACAGCCTGCGTGAATTTTCAACGACCTACTATATGACCTGCAAGCAATGTCACGCCGAACAATATAACAAGGTGCTGGATAGCGTCCATCAACGTGCCCTGGCGGGTGGAAATACCAACGCCGCGGTCTGTTCAGATTGTCACAACCCCCACGAACAGACGCGCATCACGGATAAAGCAACCGGCGAGATTTTAAATACCGCGCGCATGCACATTCCGGAAACCTGCGCCCGCTGTCACAGCACGATCTACGAGGCGTACAAAACCAGCGTGCATGGCAACGCGCTCACCCAGGAAGGCAACACAGATGTGCCGACCTGCATTGACTGTCACGGCGTGCACAACATCCAGAATCCAACCACGGTCACCTTTCGCAACAGCACGCCCTTCCTATGCGCCAAATGCCATACCGATGCAACCATCATGGACAAGTACGGGATATCCACAAACGTACTCAATTCCTACGTGGCAGACTTCCACGGCACAACCGTAAAACTCTTTGAAGAAGAATTTCCCGGTCAGCCCACCAACAAACCGGTCTGCACCGATTGTCACGGTGTGCATAATATCTCAAAAGTGGATAATGCAGAAACAGGCATCGCTCTGCGCGAAAACCTGCTCATCAAATGCCAGCGTTGCCACCCCGACGCGACGTCCAATTTCCCGGAAGCATGGATGAGTCATTACGAACCGAGCCCTGAGCATTTCCCAATCGTGTATTACGTCAATCTATTCTATAAGTTCTTCATCCCCGCCGTTTTGGGAGGCATGATCTTCTTCGTCCTCACCGATATTTACCGACGCATTGTCAATCGTATTAAAGGTAAAGGAGTTAAGCACTCATGAGCAAGTCAACCAACAATCTCTACCTGCGCTTCCCTGTGGTGCGCCGGATTGAACACCTGATCATGCTGCTTTCCTTTACAACGCTCGGGCTGACAGGACTGCCGCAAAAATATACGGAATCAAGCATCGGCGCCTTCGTGCTTGGTCTATTGGGAGGCATTGAAAACCTGCGTTTCATCCACCATACCGCCGCCATCGTTATGATGTTCGGCACAGCCTATCACATCCTCGTCATGGGCTACAGCGTTTTTGTCCTGCGCGATCAAATGTCCATGCTTCCATCCATACAGGATGCCAAAGACGGTCTACAAGCCCTGCTTTACAACCTCGGCCTTGCAAAAACCTATCCTCAAATGGGTCGCTACACCTTCGAAGAAAAAATGGAATACTGGGCCTTCCTATGGGGCGCGGCAGTGATGGGCGCGACGGGCTTCCTGATGTGGAATCCCATTACCGCCACACAATACCTGCCCGGTCAATTCGTCCCTGCCGCCAAAGCCGCTCACGGAGGCGAAGCCGTACTTGCCGTATTAGCCATCATCGTCTGGCACATGTACGGTGTGCATATCAAACGCTTCAACAAAGCCATGTGGACAGGCACACAGACCGAAGCGGAAATGCTCCACGAACATCCCCTCGAACTCGCGGATATGAAAGCCGGCCTTGCAGACAAACGCCCCGACGCTGCGACCCTTCGCAAACGCAAAATGATTTACTACCCCGTCGCTGCAATCGTGACCCTGGGCATGCTCGCCGGCATCTTCGGATTTATAAACGGCGAAAAAACCGCGCTTACCACCATCGCGCCGTTGACGGAAACACAGATCTATTCTCCTCAAACGCCTCAGCCGTAAGCACGGTTGAAAACGTTCCATGGGTTAGTTTGAACACGCTAACTCAATACATTTGAAACACATCCACTTCAATTAATAAGGATAAGCGCCATGGATAAATCAGAAGACAAACAGTTTGGCCGCCGCAATTTCATGAAAGCGGCAATCGCCGGTATTGGTGGGTTGATCGGCGCGGCACTTGGTTTGCCGGCAATTCCCTACATTATGGGACCTGCGCTCCAAAAAGAAAGCGATAATTGGCTCCAACTTGGTTCCGTCAGCAAGGTGGAACTCAATATTCCCACTCTCTTCAAAAAAACCATAGAAACCCAAACCGGCTGGATCAATACCGAGGAGGAAATCTCGGTTTACGTACTAACCTCCAATGGGCAGGATTATGTTGTGATGTCCAACGTCTGCACGCATTTGGGCTGTCGGGTGCGCTGGATCCCTGAAAAGGATGGCTTCTTCTGCCCATGCCATAATGGGGTTTTCTCTAAAGACGGCACCGTAGTAGCTGGCCCCCCGCCCCGCCCTCTTGATCGTTTTGAGAGCAAGGTGGAAGACGGGGTAATCTTTATAAAGCGAGGTTGATATGCTGATAAAAATTGGCGATTGGCTGGATGAACGATTCTCCTGGCGCGAGGTGTGGGAAGCGATCTTCATGCGTAAAGTTCCGCATGTCAATTGGTTCTACACACTTGGAAGCGCAACTCTTTTTGTGGCGATAAATCAAGCAGTAACGGGTATATTGCTGACTCTCTATTATGTCCCTACACCCGATCATGCCTATGATAGTGTGGTCTACATTACCACTCAGCTGCCATTTGGCTGGTTAATACGCGGCTTGCATCACTGGGGAGCCAGCGCAATGGTAGTGCTGACTGTCCTTCACCTGTTGCGCGTGTTCTATTTCGGCGCGTATAAGTATCCACGCGAGGCAACCTGGATTACCGGCGTGATCCTGCTCCTGGTAGTCATTGGCTTTGGCTTCACCGGCTACCTGCTCCCCTGGGATCAGAAATCATTTTGGGCGACCACAGTTGGAACCCAAATTGCGGGGCTGGCTCCATTTGTTGGAGACTGGATCCTGCGTATTGCGCGAGGAGGCAGGGATATTTCAGCTGTCACGCTGGCACGCTTTTTCGGTACCCACATATGGGTATTGCCCGCCACACTAGCGGCGCTGATTGGCATCCATCTTTACCTTGTCATTCGCATTGGCATTACCGCCGTGCCAAAAAAGGATGAGTGAGTCATGAACGAACAGGAAAAAAAGAAATATCTGGATGAATATAAAAAGGAAAAAGAAAAGGGAGTCCCCTTTTTCCCCGACATCATCTTCAAAGATACAATTGCATCCCTTTTGATATTCATCATTCTGGTTGCCCTGGCATACTTTATAGGCGCTCCGCTTGAGGCCCGCGCAAATCCAGCCGATACCACCTATACGCCGCGTCCCGAATGGTACTTCCTCTTCCTCTTCCAGGCGCTTAAATATTTTCCCGGCAACCTGGAAGTAGTTGGGGCAATGGTGCTTCCCGGGCTTTTCATCCTGCTCCTGATTCTTTTGCCTTTTATCGACAAAAGCCCAAAACGATTCTTTCTTAATCGCCCCTTTGCCAGTATCGCTGCCTTGGTGGTGGTTGTAGGTATTGGCTTTTTAACCATAGCCTCAGTTCGAGAGGCCCCCGCACCGCAAGAGGCGGTTGTAGTGGATAAAGCCGCCGCGCTTTACGCCACAAATTGCGCGAATTGCCATGGTCCCAGTATTGACATCCCGGCTGGAACGGATTTGCATCAAATCATTGCTTCGGGCACACATGAGGGCATGCCGGCCTGGGGAGGCGATCTTAGCACGGATGAAATAGACACGCTGGCCGGCTTTATCCTCTCGCCAAACGGCAGCGCCCTCTTCACTCAAAATTGCGCTGTCTGCCATCAGCAGCCCGTAATTGCCAGCGGCAACCCGGTGGAATTGCAACGCGTATTTGACGAAGGCGTAAATTATCCGCCTCACCAAAGTATCGAGACCGCAAACTGGGACACAAACCTGACAGAGACCGAGATCAACGCATTGCTTAACTTCCTGGCGGCGCCGGATGGACAACGTCTGTTTGTTGTCAATTGCTCTGGTTGTCATGGACAAGGCGTGGGGTATAACGGCACGGAAGAAGACCTTGCCAAACTAATCCAAAAAGGCGGTCAACACCTGGACATGCCCGCATGGAAAGGCACCCTCAGCGAAAAAGACCTGGATACCCTGGCATCTTATGTTGTGGATCCGGGACAAACTTCTGGCGGAGTCGCTCTTTTCGGGCAGCATTGCGCCAGTTGTCACGGAGATAAGGTCCCGAAGGCTCCTGATAAGGAAAGCGCCCTAAAAATTATTTCTTCGGGTGGAGCCCATCTGACAATGCCTGTATGGGGCAACATTCTTACTGCCGAACAGCTTGACGCGCTTGTAAAATACACATTTGAGGCAAGCAAAGGCGGCGGTCCTGTTGCTGGAGCAAACTTATTTGCGGAAAACTGCACCGATTGTCATGGAAAATCTGGACAGGGCGGTCCAAATCCCTCACTCCCTGGCGATACCATTGCTCCTATAAGTTCCAGTGAATATTTAAAGACCCGTGACGATGCCACAATACGAAGTATCATTTCAAACGGACAGCCCAATTTTGGTATGTCGCCCTTTGGCACGGAAAACGGCGGGCCGTTTGATGATGAACAGCTTGATGCAATAGTTACATTCATACGGAACTGGGAATCCAACCCGCCTGCCGAAGCACCGACGGCAAGTGCCGATGTTCAAACTCCGATCCCGACGGCCGCCCCGCCGAGTTTAACCGGCGGGCAATTGTTCGCCATTGCATGCGCCAGTTGCCATGGCTCCCTAGGTGAAGGAGGCGTAGGACCCGCATTCAACACAAATGAATTCCAGAGCGGGCCTGACGATCAGGCATTGTTCGATACGATCAGCAATGGTCACACTGCCACACCAATGGTTGCATGGGGTGATAACCTTTCCGCAAACCAGATCGAATTACTGGTTAGATTCATCCGTACCTTGGATCCCGATTATGCAGCTTCGCTGACTTACTCTGGTGCGGTAAGTGCCATCTTCGAAGCAAATTGTCAGGCATGTCATAACTCACAGAAGACACGCGGAGGCTGGGACTCTACTTCATATCAATCTATTATGACGAGCGGCGACAACGGACCTGTCATCCTCCCCGGCAATGTCGCAGACAGCCTCCTTGCCCAGAGTATTTTGGGACAAGGTTCCCAGATGCCTCCAATAGGATCTTTATCTCAATCGGATATACAGGTAATCCTGGATTGGATTGCGGCTGGCGCACCAGAAAACTAAACAGGAGCAAAGAATAAGAATGACCACATTTCGCCAAAAAGTTCGCAACTTTCTAATTCCACCTCACGGCTCCTCGCGTTGGATGTACATCATCCCTTACGCAATATTGAGCGTGCTGATCGTTTCGCTATTTGTAAGCGGGGCTTATGTTTGGGACTATACCAATTCCCCAACATTCTGCGGGACCTCCTGCCATACCATGCCTCCTGAGTACGCGGCTTATCAGATCTCGCCTCATGCGCGGATTGCCTGCGTTGAATGTCACATCGGGCGCGAGTTCATTGGCAACCAGATTTTCCGCAAAGCGGGAGACTTGAGGCACGTGTTTGCCACTCTCTTCGTGACCTATGAATACCCGATCCGCATCAAGAATATGCGCCCAGCGCCTGAGATCTGCGAAAAATGCCATTCGCCTGAAAAATTTTCCGATGATAGTTTGCGTGTCGATACACACTATGGTAATGATATGTCAGCCTATAACATATACCTGATACTCAAAACAGGCGGAGGCTCAAAGCGTGAGGGATTAGGGCGCGGAATTCATTGGCATATTGAGAATACAATCTACTACTATCCAACGGATGCAGAGGCCCAGACCATCCCTTACGTGAAAGTGATCCAGGATGACGGTTCAGCTACCGAGTATGTGGATGTTAATGCCGGCTTTGACCCTGCCTCCATTGACGAGAGTCAACTCAGACAAATGGATTGCATCACCTGTCACAACCGCATCACGCACCGTGTTTATACGCCGGAAGAATCCCTTGATAGCGCGTTCACCCTTGGAAAAATTGCAAAAGATATACCCGACATTCAACAAAAAGGAGTTGAAGTCTTACGCGGCAAATATGCCTCCCAGGAAGATGGCCTGAACGCAATTGGCGAATTGGATGCCTACTACAAAAACAATTTCCCAAATTATTACTCATCCGATTCCGAAAAGGTTAAACAAGCGATAGAAGTGTTGAAGAAAATTTACACTGATTCCGTTTTCATCGAACAGAAAGTGGATTGGGACTCTCATCCCACGAACGTCGGACACATCAACTCGCCGGGTTGTTTTCGCTGTCACGATGGAAAACATTTAAACGCGGCAGATGAAGCAATCCGCCTTGAATGTAATCTGTGCCATTCCATCCCAGTGGTGGCTGGCCCGGATGATTTTCTAACCAACATCGAGATCAGCCGCGGACCCGAACCCGAGACCCATCTCAACTCAAATTGGATCAGCCTTCATAACCAGGCGGTTGGGCCTTCATGTTCCAATTGCCATAGTACAGATGACCCGGGCGGCACGAGCAATACCTCATTCTGCTCGAACAGCGCCTGTCACGGAACGGTCTTTACCTACGCAGGCTTCGATGCACCCGCCCTGCGTGAGATCATCCAAAGCCAACTGCCGCCGCCCGAACCGGCAACGGAAATCCCCACCCTGACGGGCGACCCGACATACGATAATTATATTGGAGACCTGTTTACCGTCAAATGCACCGGGTGCCATGCAGGAGAGACCGCTCCCAAAGGTTTGGATCTCTCCACCTATTCCGTCATGATGAAAGGCGGCGAGGATGGCGCTGTGATCATTTCCGGGGATGCCGACAACAGCCTATTGATACAAATCCAATCCGCTGCCCATTTCAGGAACTTCACATCCGAGGAATTGGACATCGTAAAACAATGGATAAACCTGGGAGCGCCCAGGTAACAACGTAAGCGCACGCAGAAAAAGAGGCGTCCTCAATGCGGGGATGTCTCTTTTTATTTCACGCCTGGTGAGGCGCATCCTTAGCCCGGGCCTGTCTCAGGGGCTCTATTTTATAAACTCTTCTACATACTTTTACGTTACAATTGCTCCTCTCTTATGAATGAAACTCCCTCATTTTTCTTCTCCCGTGCTACGCGTATTGCATCCCTGCTCGTCCTTCTCATCCTGGGCTTTGCAATCCGCCTGTACGATCTCACCGATCTTCCGCTTGATTTTCATTCCACTCGTCAAATGCTCTCCGCACTCAAGGCGCGCGGCATGTACTATCAAACCCTGACCGATGTGCCTGCCGAGGAACGGACTTTCGCCATTCAGCAGTGGAAAATCCGTGCTTCTGTGGAGCCTGAATTCTTTGAACGCGTCGTCGCATTCACCTATCAATTCACAGGTGAAAAACTTTGGGTCGCGCGCCTGTACTCGTCGATATTTTGGCTGATCGGCGCCGGTTTTCTATTTCTACTTGCGCGCAAATTAACCTCCACCGATGGCGCGCTCGCCTCCACCGCTTTTTATCTTTTCCTTCCTTACGCGGTCAGCGCCAGCCGCAGTTTTCAACCCGACCCATTGATGGTCATGCTGATCATCATCTTTTGTTGGGCGGTGTACGAATGGGCAGAGCATCCCACTTCATATAAATGGGCGGTTTTTGCAGGTCTCTTCGGCGGCTTTGCCATCTTTATCAAATTGGTCGCGGCATTCTTTGTCATTGGCGCTGGGTTGGGCGCAATGCTTGGGCGCAGATCACTGCGTGAGGCGCTGAAACAGCCTCAAGTTTATGTCATGAGCGTTTTGGGAATCCTGCCGGGCGCAGCCTACGTCATCTATGGGGTCTGGATCGCAGGCTATCTCGGTCAACAGTTCGGCGGACGTTTCATCCCCTCATACTTTCTGAGTCCATCTTATTATCTTGGATGGGTCAACATGCTCAACCTCGTCATCGGCGGCATCCCTTTGATGCTCGCATTGTTAGGATTATTTTTCTTTGATGATGAAAAGCGCCGCTTCATCTTTGGACTTTGGGCTGGGTACGCCCTCTTCGGCCTTTACTTTAACTATCACATCTCCAATCACGATTACTACTCCCTGCCCTTGATCCCCATCGTGGCATTATCACTCGCGCCTTTGGCAGATTTATTTTTCACAAAACTCAGAAGCATGCTCAAGCCGCCGTCCTCGGCGGCGGTGATTACGGTTCTGCTCTTCGGCATTTTTGCCTCTCTCTGGAATACCCGTTCCCAAATGAACTCTGTAAACTATCACCCCGAAGCGCAGATGTGGGTGGAGATCAGCCAGAAAGTTGACGGGTATAATCTTGCAGGCTTAACCCAGGATTACGGCTCACGCATGGCCTATTGGGGCTGGAGGAATATCACCTCCTGGCCGACTTATGGCGACTTGATCTATCACGATAAATTGCGCAGCGCACAACCTGACCTCGAAGAACAATTTGCGAATATTGCTTCCAAAAAGGATCTGTTCGTGGTAACTGATTTCAATGACCTTAACCGTCAACCAGCCCTCAAGCAAAAATTGGATGGGTATCCAATTTTTGCGGAAGGCGAAGGATACGTGATCTACGACCTGAGGAATGGATCGGATTAATTAATTTATGAAAAAGAAATCTTTTAGCATTGTTGTTCTTTTGTATATTACAGGGGCGCTTGCTTTTTTAACAGCAATTGCCTACCTCGGTACATTTACCCGTTATATGGCAGACGACTATTGTGAGGCCTATGTTACCCAAACTTATTCGCCGTTGGGGGCTGTCCTCAATCGTTATGAAGCAGGGAATTGGCGTGCCGCAAACCGTTACTCGAACTTGCTTTTTGTAGGAGTGGCGGAGTCGCTGCTGGGCCGGCAAAATATTGAGATCGTTCCCGTGCTAATGATCATATTCTGGGAGATTGGCCTGATTATTCTTGTGCGGCAGTTTCGCAAATTGGCAGGCCTCCAATGGCATATTCTCGTGGATATTTTTCTGGGGACTACTCTGGCTTTCCTCTCCATCCTGGAGGCGCCCAATCCCTTTCAAACCTTTTACTGGCGCTCCAGCATGGTTACCCACTTTGTGCCTTTGGTTTTTCTTAATTTTCTGATTGCCTTTTTATTTTTCAGGTCGAACAAAGAAGCCGCGGTCTCTGCATGGAGCATGCTTGTTATATTTTTTGCGGCATTCGTAATCGGCGGTTTTTCCGAGCCTCCCGTAACCGTAATGATCGTTGGTTCAGGTTTGGGCTTTGTGTACGCCTGGTTCTTCGTGAAGCATAAGATGCGCCGCACCCTGCTTTTTCTCACTGGGTGTATCTTTGCCGGGGCAGCCTCTGCATTGATCGCCATGGCAGTCTCTCCCGCTGCCTCAAACCTTGGTGCGGATACACCGTCTTTTGTCGAGTGGATTCAAAGAACGACGCAATATACCTATTTGTTCGTGATTGATACGATTAAGAGACTGCCGCTTCCCATCCTGTTCAGCATCGTTTGTCCTGCCCTGTTGGTCTTTGTGTTTTATCGTGATAAAACGATTTCAAATATCCCAAATGGGCAGACTCGCCACAATATTGCGCTGGCACTGCCGTTTATTTTGATCCTGCTCATAGCGGCTGGATTTTCCACCAGTGCATATGGCCAATCCTTCCCGGTGGAGCGGGCCCGTTTTTTTGCTCATTACTTGATGACGGTTACCCTTGTATTTGAAGGCGTGCTTTTAGGGATTTGGATTTCGCAGATCAAATGGGGATTCTTTAACACCGTGTTTTTTGCATATCTACCCATCTTGATAATGCTGATGATGGTTGTTTATCCTTTCAGAGCGGCTTTACGGGTGATTCAGGATGTCCCTGATTATCGCGCCCGCGAACAGGCCTGGGATAGACGCGACGCGCATATCTACAAACTGCGTGAATTCGGTCAAACGGATTTGACCGTTCCCCAGTTTGACGGCGTGGACGGCGTAAAGGAATTGGACACCTATCAAACGCACTGGGTGAATCGCTGCGCCGCAAAATATTATCAAGTTAATTCCATCCGCGCGATTCCCATCCATGGCGAAGAAGATATGGAAGCATACTATAACTATTATGGCAATTGAGTATAGCCCCATCCTCGTCACTGGCGCACATCGCAGCGGCACAACCTGGGTCGGTAAAATGCTGGCCGCCAATGTCAATACCGCCTATATCAGCGAGCCGCTGAATGTCTTGCACCGTTCAGGCGTATTTCGCGCCCCGGTTAAACATTGGTACACCTATATCAATGCCGAAAACGAATCGGAGTATCTCCCCGCATTTCGCGAATTGCTCGATTTTGAATATCATACCTGGCTTGAAATGAAATCGATTCGATCCCGCAGGGATTTTCTACGTATGGGGCGTGATTTTCACACTTTTTTCATCGGCAGCATGCACGGACAGCGTGCCCTGCTTAAAGATCCGTTCGCTATTTTTTCAACTCCCTGGTTTGCGCGGACACTGAATTGCCAAATTGTGATCACAATCCGTCATCCTGCCGCATTTGCCAGCAGCCTCAAACGTTTAAACTGGCCTTTTGACTTTAGGGACCTGGTAAATCAACCCATGCTCATGCGCGACCATTTGGAAGCGGACCGCGCCGACATGGAATCGATCCAACCTGACGATATCATCGGCCAATCCGCATTGCTCTGGCGGATGATCTACCGCTTCGTTCATTCGACCAGAGATCTGTTCCCCCAGTTCAACATGGTCCGCCACGAAGACCTTTCTCTTGATCCTATTGCGGGATATAAAACCTTGTATGAATCTCTTGGCTTAACCTTTAGTGAAAAAGCCAAGGATGCCATTCTCAATTCCAGCAGTTCCGAAAACCCAAGGGAACTCTCGAAGAAAAAAGTCCATTCTGTGAAATTAGACAGCCGCGCAAATGTGGACAACTGGAAAAAGCGATTAACTTCAGCTGAAATCAATCGCATCCGTAAAATGACCGAATCCGTTTCGCATTGGTTTTACCCGGATAATGAGTGGTAATATCCATTTACTGGCAACTGATGACCACTCTTCCTCTTGTTTCCATTATTACACCGTCTTTCAATCAGGCGCAATTCCTTGAGCAGACGATCCAATCTGTGCTGGGGCAGGATTATCCGCAGATTGAGTACATCATTGTGGATGGCGGCTCGATGGATGGTAGTGTGGATGTGATTAAAAAGTATGAGGGTAGACTCGCCTGGTGGGTCAGCGAGCAGGATAAGGGTCAGACCGATGCGATCAATAAAGGCTTCAATCGTGCAAAAGGTGAGATCCTCGCCTGGATAAATTCCGACGATACCTACAATCCAGGCGCAGTTGGCGAGGCAGTGAAGTACCTGATTGAAAATCCTGAAACTGCCCTGGTGTATGCGGATTGTCATTTCATCGACGCAGATGGGCGGGTGATTGGAAAATTCAACTCGGCACAGACCGATTATCGCCGCCTGCGTAAGGGTTATCTCCACATTCCGCAGCAAACCATGTTCTTTCGCGCCAAATACTGGAAGGAACTTGGCCCGCTCGACCCCTCTTTTTATTTCGCAATGGATTATGATCTGTGGACTCGCATTGCCGCACATGCGCCCATCAAATATTTAGCAGGGAAAGTTTGGGCAAATTTCCGTATTCATGATTTTGGAAAAACCACATTCGCAGATGATCGCTGCTGGCCTGAAATGATCCGTGTACATTATCGCGATGGCGGTGGTTTTTTCTCTTTGATTGTGGCAAAATACTACCTAAGAAAAATAATCGGTCCGCTTTGGAAATGGCGAATCAAGAAAGCATAGAAACTTCGTCGTTGCGAGCCCTATTTTTCGGCAAGGCAACCTCATGCTTCCAATTGCGATTTAGGTTTATAAAAATGAATTTCATACTTACTCCTGCCTCTCCTGATGACATCATTCGTCTGCTTCGAGCATGGCGTTTTTGGGTTTTAGGCGCAATATTGGGCGCATTGATCGGTGCGGCTGTTTATTGGATTGCTCCGCCTCCCTATCGCGCACGCGCCACAGTCAACGTGGATTTCAACCTCGAACAAGCCTGGCCACAGGATACAGACCGCCAGCAGTTTTATTATCTCGAGCGCGAAGCGCGTAAATTGGAAGAGCTTGCCTGGCATGATGAGATTGTGAGCCGGTTATCCTCAGTATATGCCGTTCCGGTTGAAGACTTACGCGGCGGTAAATTACAGCTCAGTCAACCCGCCGAAGCAGGCTGGCATTTTTACGCCGATGACAGTGATCCGCAAGTTGCCGAGTCTCTTGCCTCTGCATGGGCGACCGCATTCGTTGAAAGGGCGCAGGCAGAAATCGGCGAGGGACATTTCAACCAATTCATAAAACTTGAAGCGACTCAATCCACGGATTTGCCAAAGGAACGCAGCATATCCTTGAGTGGCTATTTACTTGCAGGTGCCACAGGTTATCTTATGCTGGCAGTGTTTGTTGTGCTGTTCATTAAGCCGAAGGACACCCACATCTCCTGATGTTGGAATAAATTTTATGAATATCAAGCCGCATTGGGAAATTCGAAATCTGGGAAGCTCAGACTCTTTAAATAAAATCGCCCATCTCCTTTGGGGCGCTGCTCTTTTGACCCTGCCGGTCACCAGTTTTCGTTGGTTTCCATTAGTAAGCGAAGGCACGCTCGTCCGTCCGCTGGCATTGTATCCGCTGGCATTGCTTCTGCCTCTTTTATTTATTCAAGCCTTGCAACGCGGCCAAAAGATAAATCTATATTGGGCGGGCGCGTTTGTTGCGCTTGGGGCATTCATCCTCTTTGTAGTTTTTGCAACCAGTTTTGGGGCGCTGATCGATCCGATCCCTCTTCACGGACAAACATATTTCGGGCGGACAATCCGCGCGCTGGCAACGCTGCTCATCGGACTTGTGTTCTTTATCAGTTCGGTGTGGATGAACAAAGGGGAAGCCGACTTTCGTTTTACCGTCAAATGGATCCTGGCGGGTTTATGTCTTGATATTATCTGGAGCGGTCTACAGGCATTTACTTTTTATACCAATGTGCTTGAAAAAGAAATGGTGACGCATTGGCAGCTTGCGTTTTCCATGCGTGAACTTGTACGCACGAACCGCATTTCAGGGCTGGCGTATGAGCCTGCCTGGCTGGCGGGACAACTCTCAACGACATTCATCCCATTTTTATTCGCCGCTGTGCTGACAGATTTCCGTCTCACGCGCGTGAAGTGGCTGGAGCCTGTTCTGTTGACATTATCCCTGCTGGTGTTATTAGCTACCTATTCACGCGGCGGGTTATTGATTACGCTGGCTGCGGCAGGTTTAACTTTTATTTTTTTCGGGGGCAATGTCATCCGCTCGATGTGGACCTGGTTCATCAACGGCTTGCGCGGACGCGTCCTTGAAATATTATTTCGCCTTGGCATGATCGTTGTGGTCATTGGCGCGTTGGCGGGCGCATTCATTTTCTTAAATCAAAAAGAGTACTTCCGCCGTTTGTGGGAGTTTGACGCTGAAACCCTGAGCGCATATATGGTGAATATCAGCGCTGGCGCACGCGGCGCATATTCAAGCGCGGCATTTGCAGCTTTTGAAGAGCATCCCCTGACCGGCGTTGGCCTGGGCGCAAGCGGATTTTATATTTATCAAAATTTGCCGGATTGGTCCCTGACCACCGTGCCTGAAATTGCGAAACAATTGAATCCGGAAAGTCGTTTGTATCCCAATCCGAAAAACCTTTACGTACGCTTGCTGGCGGAGACAGGTTTGATCGGATTCTTTTTGTTCCTTGCATTTCAATTCAATGTACTCGGCGAGATACTTTCTCTTTTACGTCACAACGAGCCCTGGGCGCGTTTTGCCGCCACCGCCGGAGTGTTTGCATGGTTGGCAATCACCTTTTATAATTTCACCCAGGATTCTCTCACAACACCAAATATCTGGCTGGTCTCTGGCATAATGGTGGGGCTTGCTGCAAAGTCGGTTAACCCTTCGATACGCTCAGGGCAACGCTTTGCATTCCATAACAATAAGGAAATCAAATGATCGTTCTTTCTGTGGGTATGCCGCGCGCAGGTTCGGGCTGGCACTATAATCTCATCCATGATCTGATGAAAACAACAGGCTGTGTCGATGCGCGTGACATTCGTGAGAAATACCACCTGCAAAATATACTGACCGAGGTCAATTGCAATATCGGCGTGCTTTCTGCGCGCAGGCTTGGGATGGTGAGCCTGCCCGCTTTGCTGGGCAATACTTTTGTCATCAAGGCACACGCTGGACCAACAAACGTCTCGCGCCTCTTCTCGACCCTGGGCCTGTTGCGCATCACATATATTTACCGTGACCCGCGCGACGCCATGCTCTCCGCGTATGATTTTGGACAGCGTGCGCTTGTAAAAGGACAACCCAATGCCTTTTCACATCTCTCTGATTTTGAGAAAAGTGTGGACTTTATGATGCAGTATGTCCACATTTGGGAGAAGTGGATGAATGAGAGCAACGTGCTCATCGCCCATTATGAAGATCTGTTGACAAATTACAATGAGGAATCATCCAAACTTGTGAGTTACCTCAAGCTGGACAGGAGCAGGCTCGAGGTCCGCGCAGTGATTGAGCAGTACCGTCCTGGGGTAAATGACGAGCAGCAGGGTTTGCATTTCTTCAAGGGCAAGATCGGCAGATTCCGCGAAGCCTATAATAACGCTCAGCAGCAGGTTCTAAAAGAGAAATTATCCGAATACCTGCCCCGCATGGGATACGAAATTTGAGAAGGCATACCCCGGTTGCAATTTACTGCAAGTTGTCGTCCTGCATATTTTTCGTTATGATTGGCAGGTAATGATGCGAAAATTTGAGACACCCTTCACGGCAGACTGGTTTGCCATTTCAATACGCTGGATTATTCTGGTGGGTCTGATCGTATCGCTTGGGCTGGGTCAAAGAATCGATATCGTTTCCATGTGGCCCCTCGGCATAATGATGATATTGAATCTCACGATGACCATGCTGGCGAATTCGAATGTGCGCATAACTTTTTTTCGCTATAGCAGCGTTTTATTAGACTTGATTTTGGCGGGAGAATTATTCCTGATACAAGGTGGCCTGCGTGGACCCGCATTTTGGGCAGGTTTGCTGCCGATTCTGACAGGTTCAATCTACTTTGGATTTTTTGGGGCGCTGATCACTTCTCTTTTATTTTCCGGTCTGGTCTATTATATTGGGACCCGGGTTCAGGGAGATTTCTCTCTGACACTGATCATTATAGGGGCATTGACTGGGTTAAGCCTTGTATTTGGTTTGCTGGGACGACGGATGATGGTGCGCATGAGGGAAAATCGCACCTTGGGGATGGATGCAGAAGAAAAGAAAAGCGCCATTGAAAACGAGCGCATGCGCGCCATTTATGATCTGATATCCACCCTTTCATCCACGCTCAGTTATAAACGGGTGCTTGATTCCGCCTTGGATATGAGCGCAACTGCATTGAATCCTGACCTTGAACAATCAGTCGATGATCCGCTTGTGGGCGCCATATTGTTGTTCAATGACGGTAAATTGCAGATCGGTTCTGCAAGGCGATTCACGAACACGGATATGCGTGCAACTTTTGACGGCGCAGAAGGGGTCTTGAAAAGAGTTCTTGACCAGGGCGATCCAATCACTTTCAAGGACATCGGTTATGACCCTGAACTTGGGCATGTGGTCGCACTCAGGAACTGCGTCAGTGGATATTGTTTCCCTTTGCGCAGCGGTCTTAATGTTTATGGCGTTATGTTGTTTGCGCATCCCGAACCCGATTACTTTAATCCAGAACGCCTGAAACTGCTTGATATTATTGGAAGACAGGCAGTGATTGCCATCCAAAACGCGCGTTTGTACCAGGATCTGGTGGATGAGAAGGAACGCATGGTTGAAGTGCATGAAGAGGCGCGCAAGAAACTGGCGCGTGACCTGCATGACGGTCCCACTCAATCCATAGCTGCGATGGCCATGCGTCTGAATATTACAAAGCGCCTGATGGCAAAGGATGTCAAATCTGCATATGAAGAGATCGTCAAACTGGAGGAACTTGCACAGCGTACCACCAAGGAAATCCGTCACATGCTTTTCACCCTGCGTCCGCTTATCCTTGAGTCCCAGGGACTTAATGCTGCTGTGCAGTCCATGGCGGATAAAATGATGGAAACATATGCCCAAAAAGTGGTTGTGAATATTGACCAGCAGGTTGCCGCCCAAATGGAGATGGGGAAACAGGGAGTGATCTTCTATATCATTGAAGAAGCGGTCAATAATGCACGCAAACATGCTTCTGCTGAAGCCATTACGGTACGCCTGCGGGAGTTGGAGAAGGGGATCGTTCTTTTGGAGATCCTGGATAACGGTGTGGGGTTTGATGTGAAATCCATGTCTCAAAATTACGAGAGTCGCGCAAACTCCAGCCTGGGCATGGTCAACCTGCGCGAGCGCGCCGAACTTGTGAACGGCCTATTGCAAATTAATTCTGCTCCCGGTCAGGGTACAAAAGTACAGGTATATATCCCCCTCACCGAGGAGGCCGCGGACCGTTTGAATCATCCACAAAAAAATAAATAATGCCCACATTGGCCGGATACCATTTTATAGTTCATGAGGCAGAAGAACAACATTTCAAACGCCCGGCTGTAATCCTGATCCACGGAGCGGGCGGAAGTCATTTAACCTGGCCACCACAAATTAGACGGCTGGCCGATGAAAGAGTTTACGCACTCGATCTGCCTGGGCATGGGCAGTCTGAAGGGGCTGGCAGACATTCGATCGATGAATACGCCGACGACGTACTTGCTTTCATGAAAGCAATAAAAATCCGTTCGGCAGTCTTGGCGGGTATTTCAATGGGGAGCGCCATTGCGCTTACCTTTGCTTTAAAATATCCTAAAAACGTTGTGGGGCTGGCCTTGCTGGGCGGTGGCGCAAAAATGCGGGTGTCTTCCAATATCCTTGAAACCGCGGGCAACTCCGATGTATTTGAAGCCGCTGTGGAAATGATCAATAAAAATTGTTTCAGCACACATGCCCCACAAAATTTAGTGCAGCTTTCAAAACAAAATTTGATGAAAATACGCCCGCCTGTTTTGTTGGGTGATTTTCTTGCATGTAATGAGTTTGATATGACAGGTCAATTGCAAAGGATAAGCATCCCTGCGCTTATCCTTTGCGGCGCAGAAGACAGGATGATGCCCTTGAAACATTCGCAGTCCTTGCATGAGGGTCTTGCCAATTCCCAACTTCACGTGCTGGAAAACGCGGGACATATGGTGATGCTTGAACAACCTGAACGGGTTGCAAATTTTTTGAAACAATTCATGGATGAATTAACGCTTCGTCCCACGCCTTAACCCTTCGATCAAACTCGGGGCAAACCTGCTTCTACAAACCAAACATTTTCTTTACTATGGGCATGACATTCATCACCGCCAGTGCACGATGGCTGATGCGGTTTTTTTCTCCCATGCCCAGTTCGGCCATGGTTTTGTTCAACTCGGACAGGAAAAAGATCGGGTCGTAACCAAAGCCGCCGCTGCCGCGTTCCACGGGGATGATCTCGCCGAAGCAATTGCCCTCGGCAAGTTCCACTTCACCAGAAGATTTTGCAATGGCAATCGTGGCATGGAAATGAGCTTTCCATGGGCGGGGCTTGTCATTTAAATTCTGTAACAGAAATTCGCGGCGATCTGCATCATTGGCAGCGGTCTTGGGGGAGTATCGCGCAGAGTAAAGCCCGGGCGCGCCATCAAGCGCATCCACCTCGAGGCCGGAGTCGTCCGCGAGCGAGATCAGTCCGCTGGCTTGGGCAAAGGCAATCGCTTTCTTGGATGAGTTCTCGGCATAGGTCTCGCCATCTTCATCCACTTCGAGGGATAATCCAATATCCGCGGGCGTGAGGAGTTGGATGCCTGTACCTTTCAACAGCTCCTGCAATTCACTGACTTTGCCTTTGTTATTGGTGGCGATGAGGAGTTTATTCATTATGAAACCCTGTGGCGCATGTTACCCTTTTGCATTAAATACTCACTCGCCCATTTCGCATGTTCGCTTACAAGCGGTTCATCATCCTGTATGGCTTGCTCGAGGACGGGGATGTCTTTTTCGTTTCCATGATTGCCGATGACTACAGCCAAATTCCTTAAGTAACCTCGCCGCCTGGCACGTTTGACAGGGCTTTTCCTGAAGCGTTGGTTAAACTCAGCGGATGACAGGAGCAGATCCGAGGCTAAGACAGGAAGCGGGATTTTTGGCTCGAAGGCGGGATCTGCTGGTTGTGAGAATCGATTCCACGGGCAAACCTGCTGACAGATATCACATCCAAAAACCCAATTGCCGATTTGCGGACGCAGGTCTTCGGGGATATCCACTTTGTTTTCGATGGTGAGATAGGAAATGCAGCGGCGTGCATCGAGGGTGCGGTTAGGCAAAATGCATTGTGTGGGGCAGGCTGTGATGCAGCGTGTGCATGTACCGCACTGGTCGGTGGCAAAAGCATCATCGGGTTCAAGCTCAATGCCCAGCAATATCTCGGTCAGAAAAAAAGTGGAGCCTGCCTGCGGGTTGATCAACATGGAATTTTTGCCAATCCAACCCAGACCCGCCCGTTGGGCAAGTTCGCGTTCGAGGATGGGGCCGCTGTCTGTGTAATAGCGGTTGGGGATTGAGTACCCGACTTGTTCTTCGATAAAAGTGACAATGGCTTGTAGTTTTTGAGGGAGGATGTCGTGGTAATCATCACCGAGGGCGTAGGATGCGATTTTCAGCTCAAGCTCTTCCTGATTTGATTTGCTCTTCGACAACGGAGCAAGAGGGGAATATGGAATCGCCAGTACGAGGATGGATTTGCACTCGGGCAGGATTTGTTCCAGGTCTGCGCGACGGGTTCGGCTGCGGTCCTCGGCCAGATAGTCCATTGTGCCGTGCATGTTTTGGTTGAGCCATTTTTCAAAGACATTGTAATGTGCGGGCGGCTCGGAAGAAGTAACGCCAGCCAGGATGAATCCCAGCTGGCGCGCTTTGTCTGTGATGGCTTGTTTAAGATCGTCGTTCAAAACTTTATTGGACAATGATCTTAGTGTTAAGCTCTACCCCAAACGGGACACCACTAGGGGCTGACATTTGCCAAGCACTGATATAGTTCCCAGCCTTCTCAGGTGCCTTTAGGTTTATAGAAAGTTCAACCTCTTGTCCCACTTGCACAACGACCCCGAGAGGGATTGGCTGACCATTCATTCTCTCTCCATATAAATAGATCAATCCATATCCTTCACCCCATGCACAAGTACCTATATTTTTGATCTTCCATGTTTTTACAAATTCTTGGCCTGGTGTCATTTGTGTACCATCTATTATGGTTACATCTACAGTCGCTCTATCAATAGATAAGTCGTTACACGGTACACCCGGCGTACCAAGCGCAACTTGAGTGGGGTCCGTGGCAAAGGCAGGCGTCGGGGTTTCCGCCGGCGTTTCCGGCGTGGGTGTCTCTGTGGACGGCAGGGGCGTGGACGTGAAAGCGGCGGCTGTCAGCGTGAACTCAGCCGCCACTGTGTTTGCCGCAGATGTGCGGATCGCCATGACATCCTGCGTGGGTTCAACAGGCGCGGCAGGCGCGCATGCGCTGAAAAGGAATGTAATTACTAACAGAAAGATGGATGCGTAAGTTTTCATTGATCCTCTCTTAATTTTCCACGGAAATAAATTTGACCCAGACAAGTGATCCAAACAGGTTGCCTGCGTCATCCTTTAGTTTCCAAGTCCATTTATATTCGCCCGTTTGCTTCGGTGCAAAAAATACAATTGTGACGGTCAATTTTTGGCCGGGTTTGGTGAAAACATCATTTTTGGTGATCACCGGGTCTTTCCCGTAATATCCAATGGAAGCGCCCTCGGGAGTTGTGGAAAACTCTGGTCTGAAGGAGAAGGAATAGCCTTCATCCCAGGTGCAGGTTCCGGTGTTCAGGAATTCCCAGCTCTTTGAAAATTCCTTGCGGGCTTTGATCGTAGCGCCGTCATAGGGCGGGGATTCGCTTATCAGCCACCCGTCATTACAGCCGTTGGATGTTGTAGTAGTGGAATAAGCGCCTACAGTCGGCGCGAGGGATGCTGCTGCCAGCGGGGTCAAGCCGGGCTGTTGTGTGTTGAAAGCAAGGGGGGTGCCAACGGGTGCAAATGTTGGAAATCCTCCCAACGGCAGTGTGGGGAAAGGTGTGTTAGTTGGTAACGGTGTAGGCGGCAGAGCCTGCTCGGTTTGAGCCTGTTGAATCGCGGCTTGTGTACTTACAATGCTAAAAGCCTGTGTCTGGATCGCGCCTGGATCTTCTGCGGGGGCAGGAGTTGCGCCCAAATTGCAAGCGCTCAATAGGACCGCCAGTAAAGTTGTACCTGCCAACCAAATTAACTTACGAAATTTCATATGCCTAGCCTCCGATTACATCCTTTCGTTCAGAAGCAATATTCTCTGTGATCGCTTCGTTCTGTCCATTTAAATGTTAAAAAATACACCACCTGTCTCTCCGTCAGTAAGTATGAATGCTTGTTAACAAGATGACCGGCAGTTTGGTTTTCATTCTATCTCTCCTGGCTGTATTAGCACCTTTTTGCCATCATTATTCCACGATAATCCAAACAGAGACAAGGGGGCCAAAGTAATTGCCGGTATCGTCCTTTAACTTCCAGTATCCCTTATATTCTCCCGGATCCTTAGGCGCAGTAAGTTTTAAGATATATGTCTGGCCATAGCCTGGTTGTGTATATTCATCGGGTGTACTTTTCTTTAAAACAATACTATCCCCATTGAGTTCCGGGCTGGAAAGTTCTTTCAGGTATGCAAAAGAGTAACCCTCATCCCAGGCGCATGTTCCAGTGTTCTGGATCGACCAACCTTTCGAGAATTCTTTACCTGCCGCAATGACAGTTTTGTCGAATGGTTCTGTTTCAGCCATAAAAGCACCATCATTACAGCCGTTCTTTGTGGTGAATGTTGAAACTACGCCCACTGTTGCGAACGGGGTCAAGCCAGGCTGTTGTGTATTGAAAGCAAGGGGAGTGCCAACGGGTGCAAATGTTGGAAATCCCCCCAGCGTGGGTGTTGAGAAAGGCGTGTTGGTCGGTAAGGAGGTGGGCGGCAGAGCCTGCTCGGTTTGAGCCTGTTGAACCGCGGCCTGTGTACTTACAATGCTAAAAGCCTGTGTCTGGATCGCGCCTGGATCTTCTGCGGCGGCAGGAGTTGCGCCCAAATTGCAGGCGCTCAATAAGACCACCAGTAAGGTTATACCTGCCAGCCAAATTAACTTGCGAAATTTCATATGTCTAGCCTCCGAAAATGGTTAACTTTATTATAACGCACCTAGGGGGATGGCGTATCAGGGAGGATATGAAGTTAATAATAAGGGTTATGGAGGGATTTATGTGTCGCAATCCAATTTATTAGACATCCCCAAGCTAAAACAGCTCTCCACAAATCTCGCAGAAAGGCTATAATTTTGTATTATGCCCACAAAAACTAAGAAAACCACATCCGTTGAAAAAAAAACCGCTCCTGTCATTGAAGAAGAGCAGGTGATGCCAGACGCTGAGAATTTCATCACCTTCAGGCGCAGTCACTTTTACTCCGTACTTGTCGTGCTTGCCTTTGGCGCCGGCATTCTCGTCGGTTATGTCCTTTGGGGACGAGGTATAACTACGGTAGCAACTGTACCTGCTCAAGCGCCGTCCTTAGGTCCAGTAGCGGTAGAGCCTAGCATCCCTCAGCCAACCCCTCAACCAGTTATCTATAAAATTGAGACAGAAGGCTTCCCCAGCATTGGTCCAGATGACGCACCCATTACTATTGTTGAGTTCAGCGATTATCAATGTCCATATTGCTATCGTTGGCACATTGATGTCTATGATGCTTTGCTCACCGCCTACCCCGACCAGATCAAGTTTGTCTATCGAAATTTCCCTTTGTCTTTCCATCAAAATGCTTTCCCGTCTGCTGAAGCTGCTTTATGCGCAGGAGATCAGAAGGCCTACTGGGAATTTCACAACGTTTTGTTCGATAACCAAGCCTTACTTAACAATCAAACAGGAATGGTTCTCGATCAGGAAAATTACAACCAATTCGCAACCGATCTCGGACTCGATGTGACCACATTTGAAGAATGCATGATCAGCCACACATATCAGCAATCCATTTTGGATGACATATCTTATGCTGCGAGTCTTCCAAACGACTCAAACGGAGAGGCGGCCGTTGGAGGCACTCCCACCTTCTTTGTCAATGGGCATCGTCTTGGCGGTGCCTATCCAATTGAATACTTCAAGCAAATCATAGATGTAGAATTGGCAAACAACTAAGACCCTAGGTCCTTTTTGGGCGGGTGATGAACCCGCCCTTTTATTTTTAAAGTCCTTTCGGATTTGTCCACAAACTCTTCTAAAGCTAAGGACAAGTCTGTGCCAATCCTCGCAAATTTTGAACGGGCGGCTCTCTTGCATAAGGGATAAATGTGTCATAATAGGAACATAAGATTAAGATATAAAATTGATTTTCATATTGAATTGACCCTTGGAAATTAACAACTTTCATGTTGTATCAGTTTTTCCAAAGAAACTTTTTACATGATGCAATTCGAACCTGTCGAAAAATTGGATTTGGACTATAATCCGTCCTTGTCCTATTTCACAAGGACATTGTGATCTTTGCGGGTAAGTTGGTAAACATGATCGATCAAAAAGACAATTCACAAACAGCCATTATCGAACGTACAACGGATTATAAGCCCCGGAAAAGCTGGCGCTCCTGGTTGATCGGGCGTCCTTTATCCACAGCAGATGCCCCGAACGAAACCATTGGAAAAAGCGTTGGGCTGGCTGTATTTGCCTCGGACGCACTTTCATCCAATGCATACGCTACACAGGAAATCCTCGTGATCCTGGCAATCGCAGGCGCACAGGGTTTTCGGTATGTTTTCCCAATCTCCATCGCAATTGTGGCACTGCTTACGATTGTTTCCATTTCTTATACACAGATTATTCATTCATACCCGGATGGCGGTGGCGCATATATTGTGGCGCGTGATAACATCAGCGAACTGGCGGCTTTGATCACGGCTTCTTCGCTGTTGATGGATTACATCCTTACGGTTTCAGTATCCATCTCTTCGGGTGTGGCACAGATTGTTTCGGCTTTTCCCGAAGTGTTTGAATATCGCGTGGTCATTGCAGTGGTTGCGGTTTTCACAATGATGTTGATCAACCTGCGCGGTGTGAGAGAATCCGGAGCGGCGATAGCTATTCCCAGTTTTCTATTCATCATCATCATGTTTGTCACTCTGGGGGTGGGCATGGTAAAGTATTTTACCGGTTCGCTGGGCATGGTGATAGACCCGCCTGAGATGGTTCATGTAGAGGGCGTGTTGACGGTGATCACGCCGTTCCTGATCCTGCATGCGTTTTCCAGCGGTACAGCAGCGTTGACAGGAATCGAAGCAATTTCAAACGGCATTACCGCATTCAAGGAGCCTCGCAGCAAGAACGCAAGTATCACATTGACCTGGATGGCGGTAATTCTTTCAACCTTATTTCTGGGCATATCCTTTCTTGCGATGAAGATGATTGCCATCCCTTCCGAAATCGAAACGGTCATTTCACAGATGGCTCGCACAGTATTCAATGGGCAGGGCTTCTTTTACATCATTGTTATTTTGGCAACGACGATCATCCTGCTCCTTGCCGCGAATACTGCCTTTGCAGGCTTCCCGCGCCTAGGCGCTCTCATGGCGAAAGACGGTTTTTTACCCCGTCAATTAACTTATCGTGGCAGCCGTCTTGTTTATTCGCGCGGCATTGTTGCCCTGGCGATCATTGCATCCGTTTTGGTCGTGATCTTTCAGGCAAGTGTGACACGTCTTATTCCGCTATATGCAATTGGCGTTTTTCTTTCCTTCACTTTTTCACAATTTGGCATGGCATTACGCTGGTGGAAGTGCAGGAATCTTAAGCCCGGCCAGGAAGTTATTGAGCGCGGTTCCACCCTGCGGTTCGACCCTCTTTGGAAAGTAAAAATGGTCACCAATGGGTTTGGAGGACTCTGTACCACTATCGTGATGATGGTATTTGCAATTACAAAATTCCACAGCGGCGCGTATATTGTCCTGATACTTATCCCGGTAATGGTCGGTGTTCTTTGGCTGATCCACCGTCATTACAACAATCTTGCCAAAAAACTTTCGCTTGATAACTTTGGCATCATCCCGCCGCAAACCATTCGCCATCGCGTGATCATGCCGGTCAGCGGTGTTCATCAGGGAACGCTTTCCGCCCTGCGTTATGCACGCATGCTTTCGGACGATGTGACCGCGGTCCACGTCACGATCGAACCGGAAGATGCGGAAAAGGTCCGCCAGAAGTGGGAAACCTGGGGCGAAGGCGTCCGCCTGGTGATGTTGGATTCGCCTTATCGTCTCTTTATCGAGCCGATCCTCGGACATATTGCGAGCCTTGCGGAACAGCGCCAGCCCGGCGAGACCATCACCATTGTGGTGCCTGAGTTCGTTTCCAATAACCGCGTGACTTCCGTATTGCATACCAATACGGCGGAAATCTTGCGCAGTCAGTTAAAGCATTTGCACGATATCGTAATTACCAATGTGCCCTATCACGTCTATGAAGATGACAGGCATAAGGAGTTGTAAAATGAATTTCATCGTAGTCGGCTGCGGCAGGGTGGGGGCGGAATTATCCTTCCGCCTCTTCAAAAACGGACATCAGGTTGTGGTGGTGGATAACGACCAAAAAGCGTTCAACCGCCTCCACCCGGACTTTAGAGGGCGCACCACGGAAGGAGAAGCTCTCTCATCCGACACGTTATCCCGGGCCGGTATTGACAAAGCCGACGGCGTCGCCGTCGTCACCAATTCAGATACCATGAACGCTGTGATCGGCCATACCATTCACATGCATTACCCACAGGTAAAACAGGTGCTTGTCCGCAATTATGATCCTGCCATGCGCGAAATGCTCGAGGCATTTGGTCTACAGATCGTCAGCTCCACGGCCTGGGGCGCGGAACGTTTGCAGGAATTGCTGATTGACCCATCCTTCCGCGCCGTATTTTCCGCTGGCAATGGCGAAGTGGAAATGTACGAGATGTACATCTCCCAAAAATGGGATGGTATGACCGTTTCCAGTCTGCTGGACGACTGTCACAATACCGTCTGTGCAGCGTTGATCCGCGCCGGCCGCGCAGAATTACCAAAGCCGGATGCAAAGCTCAAGAGCGGCGATGTGCTCACCGTAAGCACAACCCTCGAAGGCGTGAAAGCCTTGCGCGCAAAATTGCAGGAAGGCTAGGAGGCTTAACATGTTTGTATTTATTGCGGGCGGCGGGCGTACGGGCGCCCAACTTGCCTCCCAGTTATTGGCCCAAAACTATCAGGTGCGGTTGATCGAGCATCGCCGTGAATTACTTGGTCACCTCCATCATGAACTCCCCACCGAAGTGATCTACGAGGGACAGGCAACTGACCCAAATATCTTAAAACAGGCTGGCCTGGATAAGGCAAATGTGATCGTGGCTTGCACCGATGATGATGCCGCCAATCTTGTGATATGTTATCTGGCACGCACAATGTTCAAGGTCAGGCGCACGGTCGCCCGTATCAATAATCCGCGCAATGCCTGGTTGTTCGACCAGAACTTTCACGTGGATGAGACCATCAATCAAGCCGATGTGATGGCGCACCTTATTCAGGAGGAAATGTCCCTTGGTGATATGATGACCCTGCTCAAACTCCGTCGCGGACGTTATTCGGTGGTGGAGGAGAAAGTCCCCCCCGGCGCGAAGGCAGTTGGCATACAACTCAAAGACCTGGGCCTGCCCGATCAATGTGTGATTGCCGCCATCATTCGCAATGGACAGATCACCCTGCCGCGCGGCACCACTGCGCTTGAAGAAGGCGACGAAGTTTTGGCAGTGACAGATAGGGAAGGCGCAAGTCAATTGGAAATATTGCTCGAACCGCCTTCCAGGCCTGTAATGCTATAAAAATGAATTCGTCCGATGGGTCAAATTCCATTGGGCGAATTTTTGACTATATAGGATTTTTTCGCATCGTGCGTCAAAGGCCCTGGAATTAAGCGAATTTACAGGAGTTAACCGGGTAGTATTGGCGGTTTGGCTGCGGATTTTCACCGGCGGGCGAAAGACCAGATAAATAAAAATATAACCAAATCCCGCTTTGAGAGGAGCGGGATTTGGTTATTGAAAAACATAAAACTTCCGACGCTTTTGACATCGGAAGTTTTATGTTTAGTATTCCACCGCTCGTTTCAGCGACTTGGCATGCTTAACCCAGGCTTTCACCTGACTCAAGCCCGGCGCCTGATTGACGAGGTTTTTCTTGATGTTCACTTTGATAAGTGTTTCGAGCAGGGATTCAGGTTTGCGTTTTGCAAGTTCAACGACGGTGTCCACGCCCGCGGCTTCGAGCAGATCGGAGTATTGCTCCCCGATGCCTTTCACGCGAAACAAGTCTGCGCGATTGACCCACTCGAGGATCATCTTTGTGCTGAAGCCTGTCGCACTTGCAAGTTCCTTGCGCCCCTTTTTGGTGCCGCCCATTTTCAAAAGCGCTTCAGTTGTACGCACATCTGCTTTACGGAGTTTGGCCGCATATGCTGCGCCAATCCCCTCAATATCTGTGATCGTCGGCATTTGTTTTCTCCTTTTGTATGATATATCTATCTTATATCATTGATGACTAAAAATCAATACAATTATTACCCCATTAAAATAAATAAATGAAATCAGGGGAGCACGATGATTGCCATCATCTTAATGCGCGCTGCGCCCTGCCCGGGCACATCACGACCCGGGCGGAACCTTGAGTAGAATTCCGACCAAATAACCAGCCATGGCGCTGAGGGTCCCGATCATCATCATTTCCAACCCACTTCGCATCGGTCTGCCAACTGTCACACGCGCTTTGTATGCGCCGATGGCAAACAGGACCAAAGCCGTCACCAGCACGGACATCCACATGCTTGTGAAAATGGACAAAAATAAAAACGGCGCAATCGGCACCAGCGAGCCGATGACCGCAGAAAGGCCAACCACCCAGGCAGCACGCAGCGCGGTCTTTCTATCCACTGGCGCAAGTTGATGTTCCTCCGCCATCATCACAGCCACCCACACGTCTTGATTGGATGTAATGGTCGCCACAATACGGTCAAGCAATTCCCCTTTAAATCCTTTGCTTTCGTAAATATCGCGGATCTCCTTTATTTCAAGGTGCGGCGTCTCCAAAACATGACGGTATTCGCGCTCGCGTTCGCTTTGATATAAGTCTGCATCTGCCAGGGTGGTGGTGAAAGCCACCGCGCCCATCGAAATGGATTCAGCAAAGGTCGTTGCAAGCCCCGCCACCAGCACCACGCGCACATCGTTCGTTGCCGCCGCAATCCCCAGCACGACACCCAGCACATTGACCAGGCCGTCCTGAGCTCCCAAAATAAAGTCTGAAAGGCCCGAAGCGCGCTTGTGCGGGTCTGTATGGCTGTGATGAAAATGTTCGTGAAGCAGAGGATCATGGTGATAGATATTCATGCCCATATCTTACATTCAAACGGTCAAATTTAGAATGGATAAACGTCATGCAAAAGCCACTAAAAATCTTAGGCATCGGTATATTTCTCAAACTGGGCAACGGCCTTTGTACGGCAGGGAAAGCCGCCATATCTTTTTGACAGCCCGGGCACTTATGTTATAATCGCAGCAATCAAATATTAACCTTCGGGGCAGGGTGCAATTCCCGATCGGTGGTAAAGCCCACGAGCCTCTTTGGGCAGTGACGGTTTCTCCGTTGAGAAACAGGCGCCGCATAAAGCAAGCATGACTCGGTGTAACTCCGAGGCCGACAGTTATAGTCTGGATAGAAGAAGGTAAAGACAACAGGACTCGCGTCGCTGTTTGGATTCACGCCCCGGAAACGTTCGCTGTTTTCGGGATTTTTATTTATAAGATGAATCCGCTTCGCGCGCTGCTGATGTCTGATTCCGCGCCCCGATTGTCGAACCAAGCGAGGCGTATTTTTATGTCTGTATCCAAGCGTATTCATAACATCCTGCCTGTGGTTCTCTCGATTGTCTTTGCTCTGCTGGCCTGGCAATTGATTGTGCAAGCGACCCAACTGCCGCGTTTCATCCTGCCCGCGCCTGCAGATGTTTGGTCGCGCTTCCTTAAAGCCCTCAAAGATGGAAGCCTGCTTTATCACACGGGCGTCACCTTGACGGAAATCCTGCTGGGCTTGCTGTCTGGCATTATTTTTGCCACAGTGACAGGTTACATGCTTGCAAAATCACGCTCGCTTGAAAAGGTCCTTTCGCCGTATCTGGTGGCAAGCCAGGCAATTCCTGTGGTGGCGATCGCGCCGTTATTAGTCATCTGGCTTGGAGGTGGGATTCTCTCAAAGGTGGTCATCTGTGCCTTGATCGTGTTCTTCCCTGTGTTGGTGAATACGGTGGTCGGCGTGCGCGCCGTGCCGTCCGCGTTGTATGACCTGATGCATTCCAACCGCGCCTCCCGCTTGCAGATTCTACTAAAACTGGAGATCCCCGCTTCACTGCCGATCTTGCTGGGCGGATTAAGGATCGGCGCCACTCTATCCGTGATCGGTGCAATCGTGGGCGAGTTGGTAGACGCGCAACAGGGACTCGGATTCCTCTTACAGCTTGGTGATTTCCAATACGATACGTCCATGGTCTTTGTGGCGGTGTTTATGTTGATTGCATTGGCATTGTCACTGTACGGCGTGGTAACCCTGTTCGAAAGAAAATTCTTGAAGTGGCAAAAATAATGTCATTGCGAGGAGGGCATTCTTTCCGACGAAAGAGCATCGCCCTCGCAATGACATACTAACCAGGAGAACCACAATGTTGAAGAAATTAGTTTATCTCGTGCTCGGGCTGATGTTCAGCCTTTCGGCCTGTGGCAAGTCACAGGGCGGCAATGCAGCGGATGCAGTCCGCAAGATCAAACTGCCGATGGGTTATATCCAAAATATCCAGTATGCGCCGTTCTATGTCGCAGTGGATAAAGGTTATTTTGCCGAAGAGGGCATTGAAATTGAATTCGATTACTCCTTCGAAACCGATGGTGTGACGTTGGTGGGTGCGGGCGAGCTGCCCTTTGCGGTGGCTTCCGGTGAGCAGGTTTTGCTGGCGCGTTCGCAGGGATTACCCGTGGTTTATACCTTCGCCTGGTATCAGCAATTTCCGATCTCGGTCATCTCTGCGCCCGGGTTGAATATCAATCAGCCCGCCGATTTGCGCGGACAGACGATCGGCTTGCCCGGATTATTCGGCGCGAATTACATCGGTTTGCAGGCGCTTCTTTTTTCTGCAGGGCTCACGCCTGACGATGTGAAGATGGATGCAATCGGGTTCAACCAGGTGGAAGCATTTGCAGCGAAACAAAATAACGTCGTGGTTGGTTACACGCCGAATGAGCCGGTCGTTTTGAACTCACAGGGCTTTGCTGTGAATGAATTGCGTGTGGCGGATTATGTGCAGTTGACCGCGAACGGACTCATTTCAAGTGAAATGACGATCAAGAACGAGCCCGACCTTGTGCGCCGCATGGCGCGCGCTTTGGCGCGCGGTATTGCAGATACCAATGCAAATCCCGATCAGGCATATCAGGTCAGTTTGAAGTTCGTCGAAAATCTTGCGGATCAGGATAAGAATGTGCAAATGCAGGTGTTGAAGACATCCATTGAATTTTGGCAGGCCGAACGCATTGGTTATTCAGACCCGCAAGCCTGGGAGAATATGAACGATCTTCTGGTGAAAATGAAGGTGATCGCGGCGCCTGTGGATTTAAGCAAAGCGTTCACGAACGAGTTTTTGCCGTAATAAAAGTATATCGTTGCGAGGAGCGAACAAGCGCGCTCCTCGCAACGATATGAAAAGCCATGACCACCAAACCCATCCTCACCGTTCAGGACCTCTCCGTTGTATTTCCCGACAGCAACGGCGGATTAAACGCGATTGAAAATATTTCATTCGAAGTTTGTCCGCGTGAGTTTATTTGTTTCCTCGGCCCATCGGGTTCCGGCAAAACAACCTTGCTGAGAGTCCTTGCGAATCTTTTACGGCCGACAGCGGGCGAGGTGCATTTCATTCGTCACCAGCAGCCGAAGATCGGCATGGTCTTTCAGCAACCCAGCCTCATGCCCTGGCGCACCGTGCTGGATAACATCAAACTTCCGCTTGAACTGGAAGGAACAAACGAATCCATTGCTCGGAAAAAAGCGCGGGAGATGATCGAACTGGTTGGACTGCTGGGATTCGAAGACTCATGGCCGCGCGATTTATCCGGCGGCATGGCGCAACGTGTGGGAATCGCACGCGCGCTCATCCATGACCCGGACCTGCTCCTGCTGGATGAGCCTTTTGCCTCGCTGGATGCTCTGACCCGTGAGCGCATGTGGACGGAGTTATCCCGCATCTGGCAGGCCAAACAGAAGACGGTCATCATGGTGACGCATTCGATCAATGAGTCGTTGTTTCTGGCGGATCGAGTTTTGGTATTAACCCAACGCCCCGGCAAAATAAAATTGGACGTGGAAGTCGACCTCCCGCGTCCAAGAAAAGACGATACCCGCTATACGCCTCATTTTGGAAAGCTGGCAAGAAAGCTGCGAGAGGCGATCGAGTAAAAAAGAGAGGCGACGATTTATGTCGTTGCCGCTCTTGGATTTATCAATACCTTCCGCGTGGCATCCGCCACTTCTTTCACGGCTTTTTCAAAAGCTGCTTCATTTATTTTTGAAGGCTTTCCATACCCGCTGACCTTCCGGATATATTGCAGTGCAGCCTCGTAAATCTCCCGCTCTGTGGCAGGGTGATCCATATTACGCAGGGGTTTGATGCTTCGGCACATTTTTTTCACTCCTGAAGTGACAGTCATCTTTAAGGTGACTGTCACTTTTTTACACTTTCGGCCAATCCAGCAATAAGACTTCAGCCAGCAATCTTGAGTTCACGTTGCGGTCCATCTTTTCGAGGGCATTCTCGAGGTCGCCGACCACGCGCCGCGCAGTGGATAGATCCAGCCGCCCGGCCAGGAATTCAATTTCCATGTTGCGGTCAATATTGATGAGCGGGGTCTCTGCGCCGGCCACGCGCAGCATCACATCCCGCCAGTAGGAAAGCCAGATCATGATGACCTGACGCATGCCATCCTTGTCTTTGGCAAGTTTATCGGCGTAGGAAAATTTCTCCACGCGGGGGGCAGGCAAAAGCGTTTGCAGATCGTTAAGTCTTTCCTCGCGTTTATCGAGCAGGGTCGTATCGTCAACCAGTTTACGGGCATAACCTGGACGTCCGCTCGAGATATGCGCGAGCAGACGGGCGCGTTCTTCGTCCACGCCGCGCTTGATCAAGTCCGCTTCAATGGCTTCGATTGGCAAGGGGCGCAGGCGCAGGATTTCACAGCGTGAAACAATGGTGGGCAGCAGTTGCTCGGGAGTGTCGGCAGTTAATAGGAGGATCGCATGCGCGGGTGCTTCTTCGAGAGTCTTCAACAATGCGTTGGCGGCATTGTCATTGGCTTCCTGAAAACGCAGGAACAAAACCACGCGGTATTTGGACTGATACGGTTTTAGATTCAAAGTGCGCTGGACTTCGCGCACCTGTTCCACTTTGAGAATGCCGCCTTCGGTTTCGGCCTGGATCACATTCATATCCGGGTGCTGCATGGCTTCGATCTGTTTGCAATCGCGGCATGACCCGCAAGGGTCCCCGGGCGCGAGCGGCTCGTTGCAATTCAATGCCTGGGCGAGGCGCAGGGCCAGAGTCCGCCGGCCCAGGCCGGGAGGTCCGCAGAAAAGATATGCATGGCGGACGTCTCCGCGCACAACGTGCTGGCGGAGCATATTCACTGCCCATTCGTGTCCGAGTAAATTCCAATTATCAGCCATGTTTTGATTCTAACAGGTGACAGTCACCTTAAAAGTCATGTCTGCCCTGCCCGCAATCTTAAATAAGAGTCATATCGTTCAGGGTGAATTGCGCCTGCTTGTAATGCGGCCCGCACGGCGCAGCCCGGCTCATGGATATGAGTGCAATCGCTGAATTGGCAATGCGGGACAAGATCGCGCAGTTCTGGAAAATACGCATCGATTTCAGCAGCCTCGGTATCCCACAATGCAAGCGATTTCCAGCCCGGGGTATCCGCCACGTATCCGCCGCCTTCAAATGCAAACATCTGGCGCGTGACGGTGGTATGCCTGCCTTTGTTCATCACCTTGCTGATTTCATTCACGGCAAGGCCCAATCCGGGTTGAAGCTCATTCAACAAACTTGATTTTCCCACCCCGCTTGGTCCTGCCAGCGCAGAGATTTTATTTCTCAATACCTCGCGCAGTTCTTCCAGGCCCTCCCCTGTTTTTGCGGAGGTGTAGATTACGCGATACCCGATGTTTTCATACAGGTTGAAACTGTCTTTTGCGTTTTCAACCAGGTCGATTTTGTTCGCAACGATGACGATCGGGATCCCCTGCTTTTCAGCAATGACGAGGAAACGGTCCAGCATTCTTAATTTTGGATTCGGATTCGCGCAGGCAAACACGAAGACGACTTGATCGGCATTTGCCAGCAGCACCTGCTGATACTCACCCTGCGGGCGCGGGTCCAACCTGACCAAAGCCTGTTTGCGCTCTGCGACATTTTCCACAACCCCGCTGCCATCATCCAAAACCGTAATGGTGACATGGTCGCCAAGGGCGGCAATATCGCCTATGGCCCTGCCTTGTTTTAGTTTTCCCCGCAACTGACAAACAATGATGCCCTCCCCGGTATCCACCCAAAAGAAACCGGATTGGGCCTTGACGATCAAACCACGTTTGGTGATCTCGTTTGTCAAATATTCACCTTTGATATTGTGGAGTGCAACATCTGGAGATTTTACTCCGGGGACTCAAGACGCCGAGCTTACGGTTGATTCTGCCCGCCGCCAAATGGAGTGGGCGTATATGGCGGATACCCAATTTGTCCCCAATCATAGAATGGTCTTTGCGGACTGCCATAATAATAAGTCTCCACCATGGCTCTGAAGATCGGTACCGCGTATTCCGAGCCTTCGCCAATATTTTCGATAATGACCGCAATGGCAATATCAGGCAGGCCGGTATTATCCTTATTCAAGGTGTAACCTGCGAACCAGGCATGGGACTTGCCGCTGCCTGATTCAGCGGTGCCGGTCTTGCCAGCCACGTTAAATTGCAGGCCGCGTAAAGGATAGGTGGCGGTGCCGAGCTTGTCATGGGTCACCTTCAAAAGCGCCTCTTTTAGTATATCCAAATTCTCCGAGCGCAGGAGAAGTGTGCCTTGTGCTTCCGGTTTGAATACGAGCAGTGGATCGCCTTCTATCGGTTGGATGCTCTCAACGATCTGAGGCCGGTAGAGGGTACCGCCGTTGGCGATGGCAGCCATGAAGCGAGCCACCTGGAGCGGAGTGACCTGCACATCGCCCTGACCGATCGCCTGGTTGACCGCATCCAGTTCAGTGGTCGGGTCAAGGATCTGTCCGCTGGCTTCCTCCACCTGGTCAATGCCGGTGGGAGCCGCGAGGCCGAATGCGCGCGCCATCTTGGCGATGTCGGAACCGCGGTCCCAATTCTTGAACAGATCCAAACCGATATGCCAGAAATAAGGGTTGCACGAGCGCATCAAGCCTTCCTGCAGGGTGAGCAGGCCGGACGGCTTTTCTGAAGAAGCATTGCAGGCTTCGCCGGCGGCAATGGCATCCTGGCAGTGCTGCCAGGTCCAGTCATGCAGTGGATGGTCCGGTATTTCTAAGAAATCATATTGACAATCGTATGGGGTATCTTTCAAATACAATCCGCTTTCGAGCGCGGCAGAGAAGGTGATCACCTTGAAGACCGAGCCAAGCGGGTATTGTCCCTGTGCGGCGCGGTTGATGAGCGGGTCGTTGGGACTATTTAGTAAATTCCCCAGGCCAATGGCGTTATTGGGGTTTTCCGGTTCAAAGTAATTGGGATCGAAATCCGGGCTGGAGGCCATGGCAATGACGCGTCCGGTATCCGCCTCCATCACAACTACGGCGCCGCGGAAAAACTCGATTGCAGACTGGGCATAGCTTTGCATGTTGCTGTCGATGGTCAGGTAGACCGAGTCCGCCGGTTGTGGGTTGCTCTGCCCCAGCGTGGAAATGATCTGTCCATCCGGGCCGACCACGCGCAGGGTGCCGCCGTGCTGGCCGGCGAGATAATCCTCCGCCCATTTTTCGATGCCGGATTGCCCCACCTTTTCACTCCCGTTATAACCCAGGCGGCGATATTGATTCAGTTGTTCCGGGGAAATGGAGAGTGTAAAACCAACCGCCTGCGGCGCAAGGCCTGTCTTGAAGTAATAACGCGAGTCGTAGGCTGTGTACACCAATCCACCGGGGTTGATGGAGAGCAATCTCTGGGCTTCGGCGCGAGTCGCTTCGCACATGGGCAGGTACCAGCCGGGTCCGGAGGCGTCGATCTCGTCTTCAATGTCCAGCGGATCCAATCCGCATAGCAGGCCTAATTCCGTTGTCAGGGTTCCGCGCAGGTCCGGGTCGATCTGATCGGTCTGGATGCCGAAGGCAAAGGCGCTTGATTGTGTAACGATGGGCAGGCCGGTACGGTCATAGATATCGCCGCGGGCAGGCACGCTGTAATCCATGGCAAGTTGATTGCCGCCCATGAGTTCAGGCAGGATCAAGCCGTCATCCCATTGCACTTTCCAGGCGCCATTCTCATTCGCAAGGCGCATGACTATATTGCGTTGAATATCGCCGGCCAGGACAGTTTTATAGGTGATGCTGTAACCCACCTCGGCATTGTGCGGACCGAGTTGGGACGACATGATCGAGACCTCAATATCGGATGCGCTCATGAAGTTCAAGGCATCGTTCCAGCGTTTGGAAAAATCTTCGAGCGTGACTGCATCGCGGCTGGCCTGCGCCAGCATGGCATACATGGTCTCGTAATCATCCTGCTGCAGGGTTTGAAAAAATGCCGTGACGGCTGCCTGTGCATTCGGTGCAGGCGTGATATGAGCCTGCGCCGTCGGCAGGGGTGTTGGGGTGGAAAAAATACCGCTAAATGGATTAATCTCTCCGCTGGAAACACAGGCGGACAGAAAAATAACGATCAGGACGAAATGGATCCAGCGTAATGACTTCATTACGTTTCCTTTCAAAAATAACCCTCATCCCCAACCCTTCTCCCGATGGGGATGGGAAAGGAAGAGAGTTCCCTCTCCCTGTGGGAGAGGGCTAGGGTGAGGGAGATTCACCACGCAGGATGGCGGGTGAAACCTGACAATCGTAATTCAACAAAGACCGGCAGGCCGCGGGGACATCCCCGGCAGGGGACAGGTCAAATCTTTCCAAAGCGCGGACGAGATGACACATGGGCAGGCCCATCACGCCGGCGTAACAGCCCTGCATGGATTGGACGGGCTGGAAATTGGGATGCTGAATCGCATACGCGCCGGCCTTGTCCAACGGGTCGCCGCTTTTGATATAGGCCGCGATCTCATCATCGGAATAATTTCGCATCGGCACATCGGTGATGGACAATTCCGTCAGCATCTTCCCATCCCGCCGGCGGTGGAACGCAAGCCCGGTGTAAACCTGATGCGTGCGTCCGCGTAACTGCTTCAACATTCTTTCCGCATCCTGCGCATCTTCCGGTTTTCCCAGGATGGAATCCCCATCCACTACGGTAGTATCCGATCCTATGATGATGTTTTCAGGAGGCCCTACCCGATCCGAGACCGCCAGCGCCTTTGCCTGGGCAAGGCGCAGCACATAATCTTTTGGCGCTTCGCCCGCCAGCGGGGTTTCATCTATATCAGCGACGTTGACAATGAAGTCCCAGTTCCCAAGCGCGAACAGCTGCCTGCGGCGCGGCGAGTTGGAAGCCAACACTAAAATTATTTTTTCGGTCACGCGCAAGATTCTAACACAGTCCTTTTTAGCAGCTTAAGGCAGGATAAGCGACTCGCTTTCCATAAAACCTCCCAGCCTGAGACTGCCGAAGGGTTCCCGTAAGTAAAGACTGTTTGCAGTTCAAACCTGCCGGACGGTGCAATCGCCGAATTTCCTTTAAACAACCAGGCCTCCGAATTCATGAAGGACTCGAAGGTCTGGTTGTTCCTTATCCAGGGCTTGAACCTGGAACCCAGCGGTGTTGAGTTCAAGTTCTATTTGAGTACATTTTCTGTTATCTGATAATACCTGGAACTTGTCTCAAAAATACGATGTCACTCTGAGGGCGCGGTTGTTGCGACCGAAGAGTCCCTTATTTAGGCGGTGAGACCCTTCGCTACGCTCACATCGTCCCGATGTCCTTCGGGAGGGAGACATTTTTGAGATGACTTCTATTGCCTTCCCTTCCCGGTCACTTCCTTAACTCTAAATTTCGTAATTTTTGAAATTAAACCATATGGTATTGGCTTTTCAAGGGGAAACCTTATTGTTCCTTTCGAGGTTTCATATCCTTCCAATTCCTTTTTAAATTTCGCCACGCCGCTGGATGTTGGAAAGAAACTAATATGTTCGGTGAATGCGGCAAAATGGACCAAATTACCGCCGAGCTTGAATGTTGGTATTTGATAGCTTATCGCTTCTTTTGCGCCAGGCGCAGCTCTCTTTATTGTTACCCTTATCTTTTGTAGGATTACTTGTATGTTTTTCGGATATCTTTCAATATATTCGTCAATACTCTTTGGAGATGATTTATCCACGTTGACCTCGGCCTACTTATCTGAAACGTGTAAATAGGAACACCTCAATTCAATTCTTCGGTCAGCTGACAGTCAAGAACGATCGTTCTCAATTTCTTGATTTCTTCCTGCCACTTTTTGGCTTTACTAAAATAAAAATCAACCTTGGGATCATCTTAAAGTTTGATTAATTTATTTTCTCATCGAATTACTGATCATTTAATCCCTTTCCACTAAGGATTTGCGGCATACATTTTTCAACCCTCGACTCCCGAGTTTTGGATTGTTTGGGTGCAGAAAAATAAAGATTGTATGCTCTTTGCCGCCCCGGCGTCAGTGCTTCAAAAGCTGTTTTCAAGGCGGGGATTTCATCTAATTTATTTTGAAATTCTTCGGGCATGATGAATTCTGCA
>Ga0172370_10000087_pt1 | contig 121032 bp, 91 predicted proteins | sample LakKiv5m_FD_114538 | JGI IMG/M metagenome (GOLD analysis project Ga0172370, IMG submission 114538) | Freshwater microbial communities from Kabuno Bay, South-Kivu, Congo - kab_022012_11.5m | ecosystem: Environmental > Aquatic > Freshwater > Lake | place: Democratic Republic of the Congo...
GATGGTCATGCCCGGCGACAACCTGAAGTTCGTCGTCAAGCTGATCTACCCGATCGCCATGGAAGAGGGCCTGCGCTTCGCAGTCCGTGAAGGCGGCCGTACGGTCGGCGCCGGCGTCGTGACGAAGATCTACGAGTAGAGGCTCTAAGAATAGGGGTGCGATCATGGGCGCCGAGGATCGTGGAGTCGTTCACCTGGAGTGCAAGACGTGCCGGACCAGCGGCGTGCCGGGCGTGTCGCGCTACCAGACGATGAAGAACAAGAAGAAGACCCCGGGCAAGCTCGAGCTCAAGAAGTACTGCAAGTTCGAGCGGAAGCACACCGTCCACAAAGAGACGAAGTAGCTTCTCCCCGCGGGTACGAAGGTATGCAGGCCAGTAGCTCTAATTGGTAGAGCGCCGGACTCCAAATCCGGATGTTGGGGGTTCGAGCCCCTCCTGGCCTGCCCGTTCCGCCGTCCCGGACGGCGATTGGTTCCGAAAGGTGGTGCGCGATGAAGGGCAACAAATACGTCCAGCTCGCCTTTGCGATCGCGGGACTCATCACCTGGATCCTCGTGTCGAAGCTCTTCTCGTTCGTGTCCGAGGTGGTCTACCCGGCGGCCAACGTACCGCTGCTCGGGGACCAGTTCCGGGTCTCCGAGCTCCTCGGGCTCCTCTCGGGAGCCGGGCTCTGGATCTGGCTCCGCTCGAACGCGACGGTGGTCGAGTTCGCGCGCGAGGTGGCCTCTGAGTTGTCGAAGGTGAACTGGCCTACCTCCAAGGAGGTCAAGCTCTCGACCGTCGTCGTCGTCGTCACGTCCATCGTGATGGCGGTCATCTGCGGCGTCTTCGACTACGTCTGGGCCTTCCTGACGTCGTTCATCTACGGGGCGTAAGCGCCCCCCGGAGTGCGATCGATGACCGAGACGCAGCCCACCACGAAGAAGTGGTACATCGTCCACACGTACTCCGGGTACGAAGGCAAGGTCAAGCTTGCCCTGGAGCAGCGCATCAAGGATCTCGGCATGGAGGGCCACTTCGGTGAGATCCTCGTGCCCGAGCACCAGGTGAAGGCCCAGAAGAAGGCCGAGGGACAGAGCACCGCCCAGATGCAGAAGCTCTTCCCCGGCTACGTCTTCGTCGAGATGGACCTCACCAACGAGACCTGGCACCTCGTCAAGGACACGCCCAAGGTCACGGGCTTCGTGGGCGCCAAGGAAGGCGCGCGCGAGTCCAAGCCCAAAGCGGTCCCGCGCAACCAGGTCGAGTCCCTGCGCAAGAAGCTCTCCACCGGCGTTGCCCACGAGAAGATCGAGGTGACGCTGGAGAAGGGCCAGAGCGTGCGCATCACGGCCGGTCCGTTCGCGAACTTCGTCGGCGTGGTCGACGATGCGCGGGCCGATCGGCACAAGGTGCGCGTCCTCGTATCGATTTTCGGGCGAAGTACCCCGATTGACCTCGACTTCAACCAGGTCGAAACCGTCAAGTAAGGAGGATTGACGATGGCAAAGAAGGTAATCGGCCGGGTGAAGCTGCAGCTCGAGGGAGGGAAAGCGAATCCGTCGCCGCCCGTAGGTCCGGCCCTGGGTCAGTACGGCTTGAACATCATGGAGTTCTGCAAGAAGTTCAACGCCATCACCAAGGCTCAGGCAGGCCTCATCATCCCCGTGGAGATGATCGTCTACGCAGACCGTACCTACACGTTCCGGACGAAGACGCCTCCCGCATCGTTCCTCATCCTTCGTGCCGCCGGCATCCCCAAGGGATCCGGAGTTCCGAACCGCACGAAGGTGGGGAAAGTGACCCGGGCCCAGCTCATCGAAATCGCTGCCACGAAGAAGGAGGATCTGAACGCCGCGGACATCGACGCAGCGGTCCTGATCCTCGCCGGCACGGCGCGCAGCATGGGCATCGACGTGGTCGACTGAGCGAACGAGGAGGATTCAACCGATGCCACGCCAAGGTAAGCAGTTCCGGGTCGCCGCCGAGGCGGTCCAGATCGACACCAGGTACGAGCTCCTCGAAGCGCTGACGAAGGTCAAGGAGACCTCGTTCGCGAAGTTCGACGAGACGGTAGATTGCGCCATCAACCTCGGGGTCGACCCGAAGTACGCCGATCAGATGGTGCGCGGCGCCGTGGTCCTGCCGCACGGTACGGGCAAGGAAGCCAAGGTCGTCGTGTTCTGCAAGGGCGAGAAGGCCGAGGAAGCGCGCGCCGCCGGCGCCGACTTCGTGGGCCTCGAGGACCTCATCGAGAAGATCCAGAAGGAAGAGTGGCTGGACTTCGACAAGACGATCGCCACGCCCGACGTCATGGGGCAGGTGGGCAAGCTCGGCAAGATCCTGGGCCGCAAGGGCCTGATGCCGAACCCCAAGGTCGGCACCGTCACGTTCGATCTCGCCCGCGCCGTCAAAGAGGCCAAGGGCGGCAAGATCGAGTTCCGTGTCGACAAGAACGGGATCGTCCACACGGTGATCGGCAAGAAGTCGTTCGCCGTGGAGAAGCTCCAGGAGAACGCGATGGCGCTCTTCGAGACGCTCATGCGCCTGAAGCCGGCCTCGGCCAAGGGCACGTACGTCAAGAAGATCACCATCTCGACCACCATGGGACCGGGTGTGAAGGTCGATCCCGTGAGTACGTTGGCGGCGCTGAAGTAAGCGACGCCCTATCGCTTTCAATGAAGTGGGTCCGCCGATGGCGGTTAAATGGTCCCACGGAGGAAGCAGGGAGATCGTGACGTCCTCCGTGTGGTTTCTCATACATCGGGATCTACTCAACAGCCTGAGGAGTGTATCGTGAGCCGCACAGACCGAGACGAGATGGTGACGACGTACCGCGAGCTCTTCGACAAGGGCCAGGTCATGGTCCTCGCGAAGTACGAAGGGCTCACGGTCGCGGCCATGACCGATCTCCGGCGCCGACTGCGCGAGGCCGGGGGCGGGCTGAAGGTCGTGAAGAACACGCTCCTGCGACGGGCCCTGGTGGGCACCGAGCACGAGCGGCTGGGCGACGACATGGCGGGCCCCCTGGCGGCGGCCTGGACCAATGGCGACGTCTCGCCCGTGCTGAAGGCCCTGCTGGCCTTCGGCAAGGTGAACGAGAAGATCAAGTTCCGCAAGATCAGCCTGGGCGGGACGATCTACGAGGGGGACCAGCTCGAGACGCTCTCGAAGCTGCCCAGCCTGCCGGAGATGCGCGCGCAGCTGCTGTCGGTCCTGACGGCCGTGCCGCGGAAGTTCGTCACGCTGCTCGGTCAGAGCCAGCGCGACTTCATGGGCGTGCTGAACGCTCGCAAGGCCGAGCTCGAGAAGGCGGCCTGAGCCCGAGTCGAGGAATGGATTGGCTCCGCGCCAGATGGCCGGGGTCACAGAACCACACTGGAGAACGGAGAACATCATGGCAGAGATCACGCGTGAGCAGGTCAAGGAATTCCTGGGCAAGATGACGGTCGTCGAGCTGGCCGACTTCGTGAAGGAGCTCGAGGAAGCCTGGGGCGTCAAGGCGAGCGCCGGCATGATGATGGCGGCGGGTCCGGCGGCTGCGGCCGGCGGCGACGCGGCGGCGGCCCCCAAGGTCGAGGAGAAGACCGAGTTCGACGTCATCCTGACCGACTTCGGCGCGAACAAGATCAACGTGATCAAGGAAATCCGCGCGATCACGGCGCTGGGTCTGAAGGAAGCCAAGGACCTGGTCGATGGCGTTCCGAAGCCCGTGAAGGAAGGCATCACCAAGGAAGAGTGCGAAGAGATCAAGAAGAAGCTCGAAGCCGTCGGCGCCAAGGTCGAAGTGAAGTAGTTTCGGCTCTGTCGCGGTCCGGTTCCTCGAGCTTGCCCACCATCCGAAGGAGCGCGGGATGTCCACGCAGATCCTCTCGAACCTCCGGCTCAGGAGAGACTACTCGCGGGTCGACAAGATCCTCGACATGCCTTTCCTGCTCGAGCTGCAGAAGTACTCGTACGATCGGCTCCTCCAGTTCAACGTCCCCGAGGAGAAGAAGGACGAGTTCGGGCTCCAGAAGGTCTTCAAGAGCGTCTTCCCGATCAAGCACTTCAACGACATCAGCACGTTGGAGTACCGGGGGTACAAGCTCGAGGCCCCGAAATACGACGTCGAGGAGTGCCGCGAAAGGGGGCTGACCTTCGCAGCCCCCCTTCGCGTCTCCGTCGCCCTGCACACGTGGGACGTCGACGAGATCACGGGCGAGAAGAGCCTTCGCGACATCAAGGAGCAGGACGTCTACTTCGGCGAGATCCCGCTGATGACGGACAACGGTACGTTCATCATCAACGGGACCGAGCGCGTGGTGGTCAGCCAGCTCCATCGCAGCCCCGGCGCCTTCTTCGAGCACGACAAGGGCAAGGGGCACCCGTCGGGCAAGAAGATCTACTCGGCTCGCGTGATCCCCTACCGCGGCTCCTGGCTCGACTTCGAGTTCGACCAGAAGGACCTGCTGTACGTGCGCATCGACCGGCGCCGCAAGATGCACGCGACGCTGCTCCTGAAGGCGCTCGGCTACGGCACGCAGGATCTGCTGCAGATCTTCTACGACGCCGAGACCATCCGCATCAAGGCGGACGGCACGCTGGCGAAGGTCGCGAACTACGAGCTCCTGCAGAACCAGACCACCTCCGAGGACATCGTCCACGCGGAGACGGGCGAGGTGTTCGTGCGCCGCAATCGCAAGATTACGCGCGCGGCGTTGAAGAAGATGCACAAGGCCGGCATCGAGGAGATCCCGATCCGGCAAGAGGACCTGGAGTCCAAGTACTTCGCCTACGACATCGTCGACGAAGAGACCGGCCTCGTCATCTTCGAAGCCAACGAAGAGATCCTGTCGGACGACGACAAGCATCCCGACGCGAAGATCAAGAAGCTCGTCGAGATGGGGCGCACCGACTTCGACATCCTCTTCATCGACAAGTTCCTGGTCGGCCCGTACCTGCGCGACACCCTGGCGCTCGACGGCGTGAACACGCCCGAAGAGGCCGTCAAGGAGATCTACAAGCGCATGCGTCCGGGCGAGCCGCCGACCACGAAGCAGGCGGTGAACTACTTCCGCAACCTGTTCTTCGTGAAGTCGCGCTACGACCTGTCGCCGGTGGGGCGCCTCAAGCTGAACCACAAGTTCCAGCTGACCGAGCCGCTGAACCAGACGACGCTCACGCCCCAGGACATCATCGAGATCGTGCGCTACCTCATCAAGCTGCGCGATCAGGAGGGGCGCGACTACAAGGTCGACGACATCGACCACCTGGGCAACCGCCGCGTGCGCGCGGTCGGCGAGCTGGTCGAGAACCAGTTCCGCATCGGCCTGGTCCGGATGGAGCGCTCCATCAAGGAAAAGATGACGATGGCCCAGGATCGCGAGACCCTGATGCCGCACGAGCTGATCAACGCCAAGCCGGTCTCGGCGGTGATCAAGGAGTACTTCGGCTCGGGGCAGCTCTCGCAGTTCATGGACCAGACCAACCCGCTGTCCGAGGTGACGCACAAGCGCCGCCTGTCGGCCCTGGGTCCGGGCGGCCTCACGCGCGAGCGCGCCGGCTTCGAGGTGCGCGACGTGCACCCGACGCACTACGGCCGCATCTGCCCGATCGAGACGCCCGAAGGTCCGAACATCGGCCTGATCGCGTCGCTGGCCACGTTCGCGCGCGTCAACGAGTACGGCTTCATCGAGACGCCGTACCGCGCCGTCACCGAGGGCAAGGTCTCGAAGGAGGTGCGCTACTACAGCGCGCTCGAGGAAGAGACCTTCGTCATCGCGCAGGCGAACGCCAAGCTCAAGAAGGACGGCCGCTTCGCCGAGCCCTTCGTGACCGCCCGCAAGCGCGGCGAGGTCGTGGTGGTGCCGGTCGAGGAGGTCCAGCTGATGGACGTGTCGCCGAACCAGCTGGTGTCGGTCGCCGCCTCGGCCATCCCCTTCCTCGAGCACGACGACGCCAACCGCGCCCTCATGGGCTCGAACATGCAGCGCCAGGCCGTGCCGCTCATCAAGACGGCGGCGCCGCTGGTGGCCACGGGCATCGAGGGCCGCCTGGCGGGCGACTCGGGCGCGTGCGTCAACGCGCGGCACGACGGCGTGGTCGAGGACGTCGACGCCAACCGCATCGTGGTGCGCGTCGAAGAGGGCAAGGGCAACACCGCCGTGCCCGACATCTACACGCTGGTCAAGTACAAGAAGTCGAACCAGTCGACCTGCATCACGCAGAAGCCCATCGTCAAGAAGGGCGAGCGCGTGAAGGCCGGCGACATCCTGGCCGACGGGCCGGCCACCCACCGTGGCGAGCTCGCGCTCGGCGCGAACCCCATCGTGGCCTTCATGCCCTGGGGCGGCTACAACTTCGAGGACGCCATCCTGGTGTCCGAGCGGTTGATCCAGGACGACATCTTCGCCTCGATCCACATCGAGGAGTTCGAGTGCGTCGCGCGTGACACCAAGCTCGGCAAGGAAGAGGTCACCCGCGACATCCCGAACATGAGCGAAGAGGCCCTGAAGAACCTCGACGACTCCGGCATCGTGCGGATCGGCGCCGAGGTCCGGCCGGGCGACATCCTGGCGGGCAAGGTCACGCCCAAGGGCGAGACCCAGCTCAGCCCCGAAGAGAAGCTGCTGCGCGCCATCTTCGGCGAGAAGGCCGGCGACGTGAAGGACACCTCGAAGCGCGTGCCCACCGGCATCGAGGGCACCGTCATCGACGTGAAGATCTTCAGCCGCAAGGGCGTCGAGAAGGACGACCGCACGCAGGCGCTCGAGGATCACGAGATCTCGCGCCTGAACAAGAACCGCGCCGACGAGATCCGCATCGTCCAGGACAACATCTACAAGCGCATCAACCGCTTGCTGCTCGGCAAGAAGGTCGCCTCGAAGCTGCTCGACGACAAGGGCAACGTGGTGATCCACCCCGGGTCGATGCTGTCCGAGAAGATGCTCGAGCAGATCCCGCGCAAGTACTTCCAGGAGATCACGCTCGAGAAGGGCGGCAAGATCGAGACCACGGTCCACGATCTGCTGACCAGCCTCGGCGAGCAGGAGGCCGCGATCAACGCGGTCTTCGACGAGCGCATCGAGAAGCTGCAGCGCGGCGACGAGCTCCCCCCGGGCGTCATCAAGATCGTCAAGGTCTACGTGGCGATCCGCCGCAAGCTGTCGGTCGGCGACAAGATGGCCGGCCGCCACGGCAACAAGGGCGTCGTGTCGCGCGTGCTGCCCGTCGAGGACATGCCCATGCTGCCCGACGGCACGTCGGTCGACCTGGTGCTGAACCCGCTGGGCGTCCCGTCCCGCATGAACGTCGGCCAGATCCTCGAGACGCACCTGGGCTGGGCCTGCCGCGCCGCCGGGCAGGCGCTGTCCAAGCTGATCGACGACCCGAACGTGCGCCTCGACGCGCTGCGCAAGGGGCTGAAGGGCGCGTTCAAGACCAAGGAGCTCGACGCCTTCATCGACTCGCTCGACGAGGACGATCTGCGCGTGGTGTACGACGAGCTGAAGTCCGGCCTGCGCGTCGCGTCGCCCGTCTTCGACGGCGCCCGCGAAGAGGACATCCAGGCGCTCTTCGACCACACCGCCGACGGCACGTCGTGGCAGACCACGCTGCGCGACGGCCGCACCGGCGAGCCCTTCGATCACCCGGTGACCGTCGGCATCATGTACATGCTGAAGCTCCACCACCTGGTCGAAGAGAAGATCCACGCCCGCTCCATCGGCCCGTACTCGCTCATCACGCAGCAGCCGCTGGGTGGCAAGGCGCAGTTCGGTGGCCAGCGCCTCGGCGAGATGGAGGTGTGGGCCATGGAAGCCTACGGCGCCGCATACTCGCTGCAGGAGTTCCTGACGGTGAAGTCCGACGACGTGCTGGGCCGCAACCGCATGTACGAAGCCATCGTCAAGGGCGAGAACACGCTCGAGTCGGGCCTGCCCGAGTCGTTCAACGTGCTCGTCAAGGAGATGATGGCGCTGGGGCTCGACGTAGAGCTCGTCGACCGCCAGGGCGAGAGCGCGTAGCACGCGTGGAGACCACGAGCAAGAGGGGTACCCCGTGAGAGAGTACTATCAGACGTACGACCGTCCGAAGGACCCGCGCTCGATCCACTCGATCAAGATCGGGCTCGCGTCGCCGGAACGGATGCTCGAATGGTCGCATGGTGAAGTCACCAAGCCCGAGACCATCAACTACCGCACCTTCAAGCCCGAGAAGGACGGCCTCTTCTGCGCCCGCATCTTCGGGCCGGTGAAGGACTACGAGTGCCTGTGCGGCAAGTACAAGCGCATGAAGCACCGTGGCATCACCTGCGAGAAGTGCGGCGTCGAGGTCATCTCGTCGAAGGTGCGCCGCGAGCGCATGGGCCACATCACGCTGGCCACGCCCGTCGCCCACATCTGGTTCCTGAAGAGCCTGCCATCCCGCATCGCCACGTTCCTCGACATGGGGATGAAGGAGCTCGAGAGCGTCCTGTACTGCGTGAACTACGTGGTCGTGAACCCCGGCAAGACCGGGCTCTTGAAGGGCCAGGTCATCAGCGAGGACGAGTACGAAGCCAAGCAGGAGGAGTTCGGCGAGGACGCCTTCGAAGCCGACATGAGCGCCGAGGCCGTGCGCAAGCTGCTGGCCGAGGTCGATGTCGAAGAGCTGGCGACCCAGCTGCGCCAGGAGATGAAGGACAACGAGGGCAAGGCGGCGTCGAAGCGCATCGCCAAGCGCCTGAAGGTCGTCGAGGCCTTCCGCCAGTCGGGCAACCGCCCCGAGTGGATGGTCCTGAAGATCGTGCCGGTGCTGCCGCCCGACCTGCGCCCCCTCGTGCCCCTGGAAGGCGGCCGCTTCGCGACCTCCGACCTGAACGATCTCTACCGCCGCGTCATCAACCGCAACGGCCGCCTGAAGCGGCTGCTCGAGCTGAACGCGCCCGAGATCATCATCCGCAACGAGAAGCGCATGCTGCAGGAGGCCGTCGACGCCCTGTTCGACAACGGCCGCCGCGGCAACGTCGTCACGGGCCCGAACAAGCGCCCGTTGAAGTCGCTCTCCGACATGCTGAAGGGCAAGCAGGGCCGCTTCCGCCAGAACCTGCTCGGCAAGCGCGTCGACTACTCGGGCCGCTCGGTCATCGTCGTGGGCCCGAACCTCAAGCTGCACCAGTGCGGCCTGCCGAAGATCATGGCGCTCGAGCTGTTCAAGCCGTTCATCTACCACGAGCTGCAGAAGCGCGGCTACACCACCACCATCAAGGGCGCCAAGAAGATGGTCGAGGTGGGGACGCCCGAGGTGTGGGACATCCTCGAAGACGTGACGCGCGAGCACCCGATCATGCTCAACCGCGCGCCCACCCTGCACCGCCTGGGCATCCAGGCCTTCGAGCCCATCCTCATCGAGGGCCGCGCCATCCAGATCCACCCGCTGGTCTGCGTGGCCTACAACGCCGACTTCGACGGCGACCAGATGGCCGTGCACGTCCCGCTGTCGCTCGAGGCGCAGCTCGAGGCGCGCATCCTGGTCATGTCGACCAACAACATCCTGTCGCCGGCCTACGGCAAGCCGATCATCCTGCCCACGCAGGACATCGTCCTCGGCCTCTACTACCTGACCCGCGAGAAGGCCTTCGCCCGCGGCGACGGGAAGTCGTTCGCGAGCCCGGGCGAGGTCCGCGCCGCCTACGATCACGGGTTGATCGAGTTGCACGCCAACATCCGCGTGAAGATCCGCGGCAAGGTCTACGAGACCACCGCCGGCCGCACGCTGCTCACCGAGATCATCCCGGAGGAGATCCCCTTCGAGATGGTGAACCGCACGTTGAAGAAGCCGGACCTCGGCACCCTCATCGACGTGGCGTACCGCAACAGCGGCTCGAAGAAGACCATCCTGCTGGCCGACCAGCTGCGCACGTGGGGCTACCAGTTCGCGACCAAGGCGGGCATCTCCGTCAGCGTCAAGGACATGATCATCCCCGACAACAAGGAGTCCCTGATCGAAGAGGCCCGCGGCAAGATCCGCGAGCTCGAGGATCAGACCTCGAACCTCGGCGCCATGACCGAGTCCGAGATGCACAACGAGGTCATCGACATCTGGTCGAAGACCACCGACCGCATCTCCGAAGAGATGATGAAGAACCTGTCGACCGACGAGGTCACGGGCCCCAAGGGCGACAAGAAGACCATGCCGTCCTTCAACTCCATCTTCATCATGTCCGACTCCGGCGCCCGTGGCTCGAAGCAGCAGATGCGCCAGCTGGCCGGCATGCGCGGCCTGATGGCCAAGCCGTCGGGCGAGATCATCCAGACGCCGATCACCTCGAACTTCCGCGAGGGCCTGACGGCGCTGCAGTACTTCACCTCGACCCACGGCGCGCGCAAGGGCCTGGCCGACACGGCCCTGAAGACCGCCAACTCCGGCTACCTCACCCGCCGCCTGGTCGACGTGGCGCAGGACGCCATCGTCCAGGAGCTGGACTGCGGCACCCTCGAGGGCATCGAAGAGACCTCGCTGGTCGAGTCCGGCCAGGTGCTCGCGACGCTCAAGGAGCGCATCCTCGGCCGCGTGGCCCTCGACGACGTGACGGATCCCTACTCCGACGAGGTGCTGGTGCACGCCAACACCGAGATCGACGAGAAGGCCGCCGAAGAGATCGAGAAGGCCGGCGTCGATCGCGTCATGATCCGCTCGATCCTCACCTGCCGCGCCCGCCACGGCGTGTGCGCCTACTGCTACGGCCGCGACCTGGCCCGCGGGCGCATGGTGAACATCGGTGAGCCCGTCGGCATCATCGCCGCCCAGTCCATCGGCGAGCCGGGTACGCAGCTCACCATGCGTACCTTCCACATCGGTGGTACCGCCGGTACGGCGACCGAGACCAGCACCCTCGAGACCAAGACCGAGGGTATCGTGAAGTTCGACCGCATCCGCACGGTGGCCAAGTCGAGCGGCACGCAGGTCGTCATGAACCGCAACGGTACGATGGTCGTGGTCGACGACACGGGACGCGAGAAAGAGAAGTTCCCGATCCCGTACGGCGCCGAGATCTTCGTCAGCGAGAACGAGCGCGTGAAGATCGGCCACACGCTGGCCCGCTGGGATCCGTTCTCCCAGCCGATCATCACCGAGTTCCCGGGCACCATCGACTTCGAGGACATCGAGTCGGGCATCACGGTCGTCGAGAAGTACGACGAGACGACCGGCTTCTCGACCAAGGTCGTCATCGAGCCCAAGGACCCCGAGCTGCTGCCGCGCATCATCGTGCGCTCGGCCGACGGCAAGACCGCGGCGCAGTACCAGCTGCCCGTCAGCTCCTACATCCCCGTCACCGAGGGTCAGGCCGTCGAGGCCGGCGACGTCATCGCCAAGAAGCCCAAGGAGACGATGAAGACCAAGGACATCACGGGTGGCCTGCCGCGCGTCGCCGAGCTGTTCGAGGCGCGGCGCCCGAAGGAATACGCGGTCATCACCGAGATCGACGGCGTGGTCGAGTTCGGCAAGGCCGTCAAGGGCCGCAAGAAGCTGGTGGTGAAGCCCGAGGTCGGCGAGCCCCGCGAGTACGTGATCCCCAAGGGCAAGTACGTCTCGGTGCAGGAAGGCGACTTCGTGCGGGCCGGTGAAGCCCTCATGGAAGGCTCCGCGAACCCGCACGACATCCTGACCGTCCTCGGCGAGCGCGCGCTGGCCGAGTACCTGGTCTCGGAGGTGCAGAAGGTCTACCTGCGCCAGGGCGTGCGCATCAACGACAAGCACATCGAGATCATCGCGCGCCAGATGCTGAAGTGGGTCCGCATCTCGGACGTCGGCGACACCAAGTTCTTCCTCGAGCAGCAGGTCACGCGCTGGGAGTTCGAGCGCGAGAACGGCGAGGTCTTCGCGCGTGCCGCCGAGGAAGGCATCGAGCTGAAGCCCGCGGTCGCCGAGCCCATGCTGCTCGGCATCACGAAGAGCGCCCTGTCGACCGACAGCTTCATCAGCGCGTCGTCGTTCCAGGAGACCACCCGCGTGCTGACCGAGGCCTCGATCCACGGCAAGGTCGACTACCTGCGCGGCTTGAAAGAAAACGTCATCATCGGCCGCCTGATCCCCGCCGGCACGGGCTATCCGCTGCTCGAGGAGATCCAGGTCAAGCTGAGCGACGAGCCCCTCGAGGCCTCCGAGGACGACGCCTCGCCCGAGCCGCACGCCGGGGCCTGATCTCTCCTCCCCGAACCCGCTCTCCAATCGTTGAAGCCCTCCCCCGATTCTGCTATGGTCCCGAAGTTTCGCGCCTGACGGCAGGAGAACCTCGTGCGCAACAGAAGATTCCGTCGATGGCTCGTGCTGATCTCGGTCGTGGCCCTGGCCGGGGGCTGTGACTCGGGCGACTGCCTCGAAGGCTCGTTCGGCGGTTCGTGCAACGCCCAGGGCGCCTACGACACGGTGGGCGATCTGGCCCCCGAGGCCGCGGCCGACGTCGCCTCCGAGGCCGAGATCGAAGAGGGCGACTACCCCGCGGACGCCAACCCCAAGCAGATCGAAGCGCTCACGTACGTGAACGACGTGCGTCGCGCCGTGGGCCTGCCTCCGGTCGACGAGCTGGCCGTCTTGAACGCGGCCGCCGACGCCCACGCCGACTTCTACGCGCTGCACTACCAGAAATATCAGCAGACGGGCCTCAGCCCCCACGAAGAGGACGCCTCGTTCGGCGACGGCTTCACGGCCGTGAACTTCTTCGACCGCATGACGGCGGCGGGCTTCACCGGGTGGGGCGGCTCCGAGATCATCGCCTTCTACCACAACCCGCAGAAGGCTGTGCAGGGCTGGGTCGAGACGCTGTACCACCGCCTGCCCATCGTCGACCCCGCGAGCGCCACCATGGGGTACGGCGGCGCCGGGGGCGGCATGAGCGCCATCGACGTCATCGACTTCGGCACGGGCGCGCCCACGCCCGCCGGCGTGACCGAGGTGCTGTACCCCTGGGAGGGCCAGACCGACGTGCCGCGCTCGTGGGACGGCTACGAGAGCCCGCAACCGCCCGTGCCCCCCGGCGGCTACCCGTCGGGCACCATCATCACGGCCACGTTCATCCTGCCGCTACCCGTCGTGCAGGTACACAAGCTGGTCGATCCGTCGGGCGCCGAGTTGCCGCACACCTGGCTCTCCCCCGCCAACGACCAGCACCTGGCGCAGACCGGCAACGTCGTCTCGCTGTACGCCGACGAGCCGCTCGAGCCCCTGACCACCTACCGCGTCGTGCTCGAAGGCACGCGCAAGGGCCAGGCGTGGCAGCTCGAGTGGTCGTTCACCACCGCGGCCGAGTAGCGGCCGGTCCAGGAGGATCCATGAAGCGTCTCATCACCCTGTTCGCGCTGGCGCTCACGCTGGCCCTCTTCACCGGCTGCGGCGGTCGCGACGACGGTCGCACGTTGCCTGGCGACGACACCACCGACGCCGCGGAGCCCGACAACCCCGGCACGCCCGACGGGCAGGATGACACCGCGCCCGACCAGATCGGCGCCGACGGGACCGACGCCGTCACGCCCGACGGCGACGACGCCGTCGAGCCCGGCGACACGACCGAGGAGCAGACCGTGGTCTGCGGCCAGCTCGAGGGCCCCGCCGACGGCACGTGCAGCGTGACGGCCGGCAGCGGCGTCGTGCGGCTGCGCGGCATCGTGCTCGCTCCCGATAAGATCTACGAGGGCGGCGAGGTGCTGATCGACGACCAGGGCGAGATCGTGTGTGTCGGCTGCGACTGCGGCGACGAGCCAGAGGCGCAGGGCGCCACCGTGGTGACCTGCCCCGCCGGTATCGTGTCGCCCGGTCTCATCAACGCCCACGAGCACCTGGGCTTCGGCCAGAACGCCCCGGGCGACTGGGGCACGGAGCGCTTCGATCACCGCCACGACTGGCGTAAAGGCAAGAACGGCCACAAGAAGATCTCGGTGCCCGGCAACGCCACCACCGAGAACAAGGTCTGGACCGAGCTGCGCCACGTGCTGTCCGGCTGCACGTCCATCGCGGGCTCCGACAGCTCCAACGGGTTCCTGCGCAACGTCGACGGCACGACACAGCACGGTCTGAACCAGCCGCCGGTCGACTACCAGACGTTCCCCCTCGGCGACAGTGGCGGCGAGCAGGTCGCGCTGGCCGACGCCTGCTCGAACTACCCCAAGGTACCCGGGATGGCGGTCCTCGACGGGACCGACTGCTACTTCGCGCACGTAGCCGAGGGCATCAACGACTTCGCGCGCCACGAATACCTGTGCCTGTCGTCGACCGAGAACGGCGGCGTCGACATCACCACCGAGAAGACCGCCTACGTGCACATGGTCGGACTCACGGCGGTCGATGGCGCCGACGTGGCCGCCAGCCACGCCTCGGTGGTCTGGTCCCCCCGCTCCAACGTCTCGCTATACGGCAACACCACGCCCGTCACCATGTACACGACCCAGGGCGTCCTGGTCGGCATCGGCACAGACTGGAGCGCCTCGGGCTCGATGAACCTGCAGCGCGAGTTGGCATGCGCCCTGTCGCTGAACGAGGACCACTTCGGTGGGTTCTTCTCGACGCGCGACCTGTGGCGCATGGCCACGCTCAACAACGCGACAATCCTGGCCCTCGAGGACCGCGTGGGCGCGCTCGAGCCCGGGCTGGTGGCCGACATCGCCATCTTCTCCAGCCACGGTCAGGCCGATCCCTACCGCGCCATCCTGACCGCGGGCGTGGCCGACACCGTGCTGGTTCTCCGCGGCGGCGAGCCGCTGTACGGAGACGCGGCGCTGGTCGCCGCGCTGCCGGCCGCCGATGGCTGCCCCGAGTTGTCGGGCGGTGTCTGCGGCGTGGCCAAGCGCGTGTGCTCCGAGCGCGAGGTGAGCCAGACCTGGGACGCCCTCGTGAGCGCCAACGCCTCCGCCTACGCGCTGTTCTTCTGCGGCACGCCCGAGGGCGAACCCACGTGCGTGCCCATGCGCCCCGGCGAGTATACGGGAGAGGACTCGCCCACCGACGGCGACGGCGACGGCGTGGCCGACGCGACCGACAATTGCCCGACGATCTTCAACCCGATTCGGCCGGTCGACGGCCAGAAGCAGGCCGACGCCGACGCGGACGGCATGGGCGACCTGTGCGACCCCTGCCCCATCAACGCCGACACCACCACCTGCACGCCACCCAACCCCGACGATCGCGACGGCGACGGCGTCCTCAACGCTACCGACAATTGCCCCACCACCGCGAACACCGAGCAACTCGATACGGACGGCGACCTGAAGGGCGACGCCTGCGACGCTTGCCCCACCTCGCCGAACCCGGGCTCCGAGGCGTGCACGGCGAGCATCTACGACGTGAAGAACGGTACCGTTGTCGTGGGCTCGGCCGTCAAGGTCACCGGCGTCGTCACGGCGGTGGCCGGCTCGGCCTTCTTCCTGCAGGTCCCCACCGCCGACCAGGACGCCACGCTCGGCGCGCGCTTCAGCGGCCTGTACGTCTACGCGACCGTCGCCACGGCTCCCCCGGCGCGCGGGGACCTGGTCGAGCTCAGCGGCACGATCGACGACTGGTACGGCGAGCTCGAGCTCGTGAACCTCACGTCGGTGAACGTGCTGGCCACGAACCAGGCGCTCCCCGCGCCCGTGGTCGTCGAGCCCGCCGACGTGGGGACGACCGGCGCCGACCGGCAGGCCTACGAGGCCGTGCTCGTCAGCGTGATCGACGGCGAGGTGACCGACGTGAACCCCGCTCCGGGCACGGCCGACGACCCGCCGACCCACGAGTACGTCCTCGACGGCGCCCTGCGCGTCAACGACCTCATGTACCTGACCGAGCCCTTCCCCGGCGTGGGCGACACCCTCACGATCACGGGCATCCTGCGCTGGGCCAACGACAACTCGAAGCTCGAGCCGCGCGACGCCGACGACGTGGCGGCCGAGCTCGGCCTGCGCGAGCTCGCGCCCGCCACGGTGTACGTGCCCGAGGGCGCGATCGACGCCGTGTCGGTGCCGCCCCTGGTCGTGCGCCTCACGCGCCCCGCTCCGGCGGGGGGCACGGTCGTCGCCCTGTCCTCCGCCGACGAAACGAAGGTGAAGGTGCCGGCCAGCGTGACGGTGCCCGAGGGCGCCACCACCGCGCAGGTGCTGCTCACGGGCGTGCTGGCCAGCGAGCCGCCCGCGCCGGTGAAGGTCTCGGCCTCGCTGTTCGACAAGCTCGCGACGGCCGACGTGCTGGTCGTGACCGGCGAGCCGAAGCCGGCGGCCCTCGACCCGACCGAGGCCTCCCTGTTCGTGGGCAAGACGCAGGAGCTCACGGTCCAGCTGACCCAGCCGGCCTTCGACGGCGACGTCGTCCTCGACGTGAGCGTCGACCCGACCGGCGTGCTCTCGGCGCCCGAGCAGGTGACCGTGCCCCAGGGCGCCTTCGAGGCCACCTTCGAGGTCACGGCGCTGGCCGCGGGCGACGCGGTGGTCACGGTCGGCGGCGTCGACGCGTCGGTCAGCGCCACGGTGACCGTCACCGACGTGCCCCAGGTGGGCCTGGTGCTCTCCGAGGTCTTCTACAATCCGCCGAGCACCGACACGGGCTTCGAGTGGATCGAGATCTACAACGGCACCGGCGGCACGGTGAACCTGGCCGGCTACTCGCTGGGGTGGGCCGGCGCGGCCTACACCGAGGGCAAGCTGCAGCTGGCCGGGACCCTCGAGGCCGGTCAGTGCGCCGTCATCGGCGGCCCGACCTCGTCGGCGGCGAACTACTCGCCGGTCTTCTTCCAGGCGGTCGATTTCGACCCCGACATGCAGAACTCGGGCGACAAGGCCGACGGCGTGGCGCTGTTCGCGGTGCCCGCGAACCAGATCGCGGCCGCCACCGTGCCCATCGACGCCGTGATCTATGGCGGCTCCAACGCCAACAACCTGAAGGACGAGTCCGGCAACGCCGGCAACGTCGACCTCGGCAACGTGGCGTCGGGCCACTCCCTCGAGCGCACGGGCAGCACCTGGACCGACCAGGCTGCGCCCACGCCCAACGACTGCGCCAAGGTGCTCCTTCCGTAGCCCCCGGGGCGCTCGCAGGAGGCGGAAGACGGTGAGCCGGCAGCGATGGCATCGGGTCGTCGGCGGCGTGGCCGGGATCGGGCTGGTGGTCGCGCTGGTCGTGAGCGTGCTGCTCCTGACGCGCGAGGCCCGCGAGCCTCCGGCGAGCGACGATGGCTTCCCTCGTCCGATCCAGGACAAGCTCGAGCGCGTCGTGGTGAACGACCCGTTCTTCTATCGTGATTACCGGGTGAGCCTCGAGCTCGCCGCGGAGCCGGCCGGTCCCTGCCTGGCGGGCAGCCTGATCACGTCCTACCGCCTGCAGAACCGGCACGCCGCGGGTCGCCCCTTCCAGGTGAACGTCGCGGTTGCCGATCAGGGCGAGTGCCGCACCGGCTCGACGCTCCAGCGGGTCGAGGTGACGCGGGCCTCGGGCGAGACGATCGTGCTCGACGGCGACACCGTTCGACCCTACCTGGCGAGGGGTCGGGGGCAGGTGACCGTCTTCCGGCGCGAGCTGGAGCTCTCGCCCCTCGAGGAGATCACCGTCCGAACGGTGACGTACGTGACCCGGGCGCCCGCGGATCGGCTCGCGCTCCAGCTTCGACACGCCGCCGACGGGCTGCGCCTGTGCGTCGGCCTGCCAGAGGCTCAACGGATCGATGAGATCACGTGGATTGGCGCGGGGTGGGAGGAGGGCGGTTCCGCCGGGGCCGGGCCGTCGATGACGCGTACCCCTGCGGTAACCTGCCTTGAGAGCCGGGAGCCGCTCCTGCCCGCGGGGGGCGTGGAGGTCGCCTGGCGTCCAACGAATGGTCGGTGAGCGCGGGCTCGAAAGCCCGGTCTGACCGGAAAGGACTAGTAGGAGCTGCGACCGCCGCGACCGCCGCCGTAGCCGCCGCCGCCGCCCGAGCGCGAGCTGGCGCGGTCGACGCGGATCGAGCGACCGTCGAGCTCGGTGCCGTTCAGGCTGAGCGCCTTGGTCATCGCGTCGCTGCTTCCGAACGTGACGAAGCCGAAACCGCGCGAGCGGCCGGTCTCACGATCGTTGATCACCTTCGCTTCGACGATCTCGCCGAACTCCTCGAAGGCCGCGCGCAGCCCCTGGTCGTCGGTCCCCCAGGACAGGCCACCCACGAAGATCTTGTTCTCGTCTGCCATTCTCTCTCTCTCTCTCGTGCGACACGTTGGAATCCCGACCCGTCCGCGGTCGCGTTCGGACGGCTCGTGCTCATGTGGGGGGGAACTGCGGGGATCAGGTGACCTCGAAGGTTCCGACACACAGGATGTCGTTTTGTAACCGTTTTCGAGCGCCAACGCAAGCGAAACGTTCACCGATCGAGCCTGCACGCCGCCGGGAGGTCCGCGCGCGCTCGGATCCCGGCGAGATGCAGCGTCGCCGTCGCGCCCCCTTTCTGGAGCGAAAGGACACGAATTGATGGCGGATTTGCAAATCCCTCGGCGATTTCAGCCGCGGTGGGTAAACTACGTCTTCGGCCCGAGCGCGGGTCGCAGGCAGGAGCCGCCGGGTGACAACGGCGCAGGTGCTGGACGTTGGGGGGGTCGCTTTCGGCGGCGTCGAGGTCGTGCTGATGGCCGGGCCTTGCGCGGTCGAGTCCCGCGAGAGCGCGTTGGCCTGCGCCGAAGCGGCGGCGTTGCGCGGGGCGCGGTTCCTGCGCGGGGGCGGCTTCAAGACGCGCACGTCGCCCAGCAGCTTCCAGGGGCTCGGCCTCGAAGGCGTGCGGCTGCTGCGCGAGGCCGCCGACGCCCACGGGCTGCTCACCGTGAGCGAGGTGCTCGATCAGAACCACTTCGAAGAGGCCCGCCCGTTCCTCGACCTGGCGCAGGTCGGCTCGCGCAACATGCAGAACATCCCCCTGCTCCGGGCGCTGGGGCGCTCCGACGTCCCGGTGCTCCTGAAGCGCAGCTTCGGCGCCACCATCGACGAGTGGTTGCTGGCCGCGCGCTACATCCTCGAGGGTGGCAACCGGCGCGTCGTGCTGTGCGAGCGCGGCATCCGCACGTTCGAGCCCGCCACGCGTTTCACCCTCGACCTGGCCGCCGTGCCGATCGCCAAGGAGCTCTCCGGTCTGCCCGTGGTCGTCGATCCGTCGCACCCGGCGGGCGATCGGCGCTGGGTCGCACCCCTGGCGCTGGCGGCGCTGGCGGCAGGAGCCGACGGGCTGCTGGTCGAGATCCACGCCGACCCCGACCAGGCCCTGTCGGACCGGCAGCAGGCGCTCACGTTCGCCGAGTGGGACGACCTGGTCCGGCGCGGAACGCCCGTGGCCGAGGCCGTGGGTCGCCATCTGGGCCGGTGACGCGCTCCTTTCGGGAATAATCCTCGGCCGCCCGGGTTCCTGAACGTTGTCGCGGGCTCCCCGCGCGAACCCACAGCTTGGGAGGACACGGATGATCGAGATCCGGAACCTCAGGAAGTTCTACGGTGATTTCGAAGCCTTGAAGGGCGTCTCGTTCTCGATCAAGAAGGGCGAGATCGTCGGGTTCCTGGGCCCGAACGGCGCCGGCAAGACCACGTGCATGAAGATCGTCACGGGCTACATGGCCGCGACCGACGGGCAGGTGGTCATCGACGGGCTCGACACCGACGAGCACCCGGTGGCTACCCGCGCGAAGATCGGCTACCTGCCCGAGAACGCGCCGCTCTACCCGGACATGAACGTGTACGAGTACCTGGCCTACGTGGCCGAGGTGCGCGGCATTCCGGGCGCCCGCATCGAGGGGCGCATCGCCAGCATCGCGCGAACGTGCGGCCTGACCGAGGTGCTGCACCGCGACGTGGGCGAGCTCTCGAAGGGCTTCCGGCAGCGCCTGGCCCTGGCGCAGGCCATGATCCACGACCCCGAGATCCTGATCCTCGACGAGCCGACCAACGGCCTGGATCCGAACCAGATCGTCGAGATCCGCAACCTGATCAAAGAGGTGGGCCGGCAGCGCACCGTCATCCTGTCGAGCCACAACCTGCCCGAGGTCGTGCAGACCTGCGACCGCGTGATCATCGTGCACCGCGGCGCCATCGTGGCCGACGGCACGCCCGACGAGCTCGAGAAGCGCGGGCAGTCGAACCCGCGCGTCATCGTCAAGCTGAAGAAGCCCGCCGAGAACGGCGTGGGCAAGCGCCTGGCCGAGGTGCCGGGCGTCAAGGACGTGGTCTCGGTGCTGGAGCCCGCCAAGGACGTGCTGGCCTTCGAGCTCGAGGCCGAGCCCGGCACCGACGTGCGCGAGGCCGTGTTCCAGGCCGCCGTGCAGGCCGGCTGGTCGCTGCAGGAGCTGCGGCGCGACGTGATCGATCTCGAGGCCCTGTTCGGCCGCCTGACCCGCGAGGCGTGAGGAGACCGCCATGAGCACCACCCCTGCCCCCACTGTCCGCTTCGTGCGCCCCTGCACGATCCAGGCGATCGCCCGGCGCGAGCTGCGCGCCTACTTCAACTCGCCCATCGCCTACCTGGCCATCACCGTGTTCCTGGTGGTCACGGGCGTGCTGTTCTTCGTGGCCTCCGGCTTCTTCGGCGCCGGCGAGGCCAGCCTGCGTCCGCTCTTCGAGTGGATCCCCATGATCTTCGTGTTCTTCATCCCTGCGCTCTCCATGCGCCTGTTCTCCGAGGAGAAGCGCTCGGGCACCTTCGAGCTGCTGGTCACCTACCCCCTGACCGACGCCGAGGTGGTGCTCGGCAAGTTCATGGGCAGCTTCTACTTCCTGCTCGTGACGCTGGCGCTGACGCTGGTGTACCCCGTACTGCTCGAGGTGCTCGGCAGCCCCGACTGGGGCCCCATCGTGGGCGGCTACCTGGGGCTCGCGCTGGTCGGCGCGGCCTATCTGGCCATCGGCCTCATGACCAGCACCTGGACCACCAACCAGATCGTCAGCTTCATCCTGGCGCTCTTGTTCAGCTCGTTCTTCTTCTTCATCGACCGCATGCTGGGCGCGGTGTGGGAGGGGACGCAGTCGATCTTCAACTACCTGTCGTTCAACTACCACTTCGCCACGATCGCCAAGGGCGTGCTCGACACGCGCGACATCCTGTACTTCCTGTCGATCACCGCGTCGGCGTTGCTGGTCGCGGCCTACACCCTGAAGAGCCGCAACTGGAAGTAGGGGGAGACCATGAGCCAGAATCCACTCCAGAAGCATCCCGGCAAGGGGGCCGCCAAGCGCAGCCTGCGGAACAACGCGCTGCTCGTGCTGGTGGCGGGCCTCGGCATCCTGATCCTCGCGAACGTGCTGTTCACGCGCGTCTTCGGTCGCGCCGACCTCACCGAGTACCGCGTCAACACGCTCTCCGAGGCGTCGGTGGCCGCCACGAAGGATCTGGGCGACTTCGAGGTCAAGGTGTTCCTGTCGCCCGACCTGCCCGAGACGCTCGACATGGGCGGCGACAAGCCGCTCGACCTGCGCGGCGTACGCACGCGCTTCCTGGACAAACTGAACGAGTACCGCTCGTACTCCGACGGCCGCATGCGCCTGACCATGGTCACCGACGACGTGGCCGAGCGCGCCAAGAAGGCCAAGCTGCAGCTGTTCTCGGGCAAGAACGCCACGGTCGAGAAGGGCCTTTTGAAGTTCAGCGAGTACGTGATCGGCGCGACGTTCCACTACAAGAACGCCACCGAGACCTACCCGCTGGCCATCAACCCCGAATTCTACGAGTACGAGATCACGAAGATCCTGGTTCGCCTGAAGGAGAAGGCGGCGCGCTCGGTCGAGATGAAGGACGAGCTCGAGGCCGGCAAGGCCGTGTTCGAGGCGGCCGAGGCCTGCCAGAAGGCGGTCGACGAGGCCACCAAGAAGGCCGGCGGCGACGAGAAGGGCGGCCTGGCGGCCTTGCTCATGAGCAAGCAGGAGTCCGAGGAGACCGTCGAGCGCCTGCGCCTCGACCGCGAGAAGATCGACAAGGCGTGCGACCCTGTCGCGAGCGCGGCGGCCGCGGGCAAGGCCATGGCCGGGCGCAACGAGTTCCTGGACGTGCTGCTCGGGTACGCCGACGAGCTCGGGCAGGTCTACGCCGCGCTGAAGGAGGGCGTGGCCTCGAACGATGAGCAGCTGCGGCTGCGAGCGGTCAAGGCCGCGCAGGCCGTCAAGGAGGTCTTCGCCGACGTCGACAAGGCCAACGACGACCTGAAGAACGCCCCCGGCAAGCGCTCGGTCGGCATCCTGTGCGGCCACGGCGAGTTCTGCCCCTTCCCCGGCGACAAGCCGTTGATCCAGCCCGAGATCGGGCAGCTGCTCGGCCAGAAGAACCCCTTCGTGAGCCAGTTCGTCGAGCAGGCCAAGCGCATCGAGGACTACGTCAACCGCATCAACGACCAGATCAACAAGGGCGTATTCCGCAACCGCGGCATCGAGATCAAGCAGGTCGAGGCCGGCAAGCCCATCCCCGCCGACGTGGCGGCGCTGGTCGTGTTCGGGCCCACCAAGCCCATCCCCGAGAAGGACTGGTACTACGTCGACCAGTTCCTGCTGTCCGGCAAGTCGGTGGTGGTGCTGGCCGACCAGTTCGACACGGGCGTCTACGCCATGAACGACGAGCAGGAGATGACCGACACGTACGTGCGGTCGACCGCGTCGAACGTGGGCGACTACCTGAAGGCCTACGGCGTGGAGCTGAAGAACGACCTGGTGTACGACGCACGCTCGTCGGACCGCATCGTCATCACGCAGATCGAGAAGCAGGGCCAGTTCCAGCTGCAGCGCCAGAAGGAGTTGCCCTACCCCGCCTTCCCGGTGGCGCGCGGCGAGGACCTGGCCCAGGGCAGCGTGCTGGTGCAGAACCTGCCGGCGCTCACCCTGCCCTACGCGAGCTCCTTGAAGGTCAGCGACGAGGCGGCCAAGGCCGGCAAGGTCACGTACGAGGCGCTCATCACCTCGTCGCCCGACGCGGTCTCGATGACCACTGAGCTCGACGTCGACCCCGCGCGGCTCTACCAGAACGCGGCCACCTTCCAGTCGAACGGCCCGCACACGCTGGCCGTGCTGGCCCACGGCTCGTTCACGAGCTTCTTCAAGGGCAAGCCGGCCCCGGCGGGCGTCGACCCCTCAACCGGGCTCGGGGCGGGCGCGAAGCCGGATGAGGACGCCGGCAAGGGCCAGGCGCGCAAGGAGTTCACCGCCGACGCTCGCAAGGACGAGGGCGCCGGCCGCCTGCTGGTGGTCGGCACCAACTTCGGCCTCGAGGCGTTGAACGCGGCCGACCTGTTCGCCGGCTTCGACATGTCGAAGCTCACCAGCGGCGGCATGGACTTCCTGACCGACCTGCGCGGCTGGGCCAAGGGCTTCCAGAACTGGCAGATCATGCTGGGGCAGAAGGCCAGCTTCCTCGATGGCACCATCTCGTTCATCGAGAACGTCTTCGACTGGGCCATCCAGAACGACGCGCTCGTGGCCATCCGCACCAAGTTCTACGATCGTCGGCCGCTCGTGCGCGTCAGCCCCGAGCAGGAGAAGCTCGTACAGTACGGCGTGATCGTGGGCGTGCCCATCCTGTTCATCCTGTACGGGATGCTGCGCTGGAAGCTGCGGCGCGGGCGCATCCAGAAGAAGGTGGCGGCGCTGCTGGCCCGGAAGGAGGCGTGATGAAGAAGAACACCTGGATCATCCTCGGCGTGTTCGCGGCCCTGCTGGCGGCCGTCTTGTTCCTGCAGCGCGCGCCCGAGGGCGACACCTCGAAGGCCCTGTCGCTGCCGATCCTGAAGGAAGCGCCGAAGCCCGACGAGGCCAAGCCTGCCGAGGCCAAGCCCGCCGAAGCCAAGCCCGTCGACGCCAAGGACGAGAAGGCCCCCGCCCCGGACGCCGAGCAGGTGGTATTGCAGAAGCCCGCCGAGAGCGCCCGCGAGTCGCTGGACGCCATCAACCTGATCGAGATCGTGCGCCAGGGCGAGACCCTGGTGCTCGAGAAGCTGGACAAGGACACCTGGCAGTTCAGCGCACCCAAGAAGGCCGCCGCCGACACCTATAAGGTGCAGTCGATGCTGAAGCTCTTCACGAGCCCCAGCGAGTCGGTCTTCTCGACGCCCGTCGCCGACGACAAGGATCTGCGCTACTACGGGCTGGACGAGAAGGAGCGCCTGGGCGTTACCCTGAAGCGCGACGGCGTCGTGTGGCTGAAGCTGGCCATCGGCAACGCCCAGGGCACCGAGGAGGAGGGCAGCGAGAAGGACACCTTCGTGCAGCACGGCGACGACGGCTGGATCTATCGCATCCAGGGCAAGGACCTGCGCCAGCCCTTCGATCACGCCTTCGACGAGCTGCGCTCGAAGAAGCTGTTCTCGTTCAAGAAGGAGGACGTGACCGAGCTGCGCCTGGCGTCGACCGTCGACGCGCGCTACCCCGAGGCCATCCTCAAGAAGGACCCTGTCCCCGACCCCTCGACGGGGCTCCCCTCGACCTCGCTCGGGGCAGGCGGGGCAGGGGGAGCCGATCCCAAGGCCGAGGAGACCTGGACGCTCGTGAAACCCGAGGGTTTCAAGGTCGGCTCGCCCTCGTCGTACCTGTCGACGCTCGCGAACCTGTACGTGACCGGCTACGCCGACAAGGCGCCCGCCGAGGCGAAGCTCGACACGCCCGTGGCGCGGGTCACGGTGGTCCTGAAGGACGGCGCGTCGCACACGCTGGTGCTGGCGGGCGAGGCCGAGGACAGCACGTGGGTGCAGGTCGAGGGCAGCGCCGAGGTCGCCAAGGTGTCGAAGTACACCGGGCAGTCCTTGAAGAAGTCCGCCATGGACTTCCGCGACAAGAAGATCCTGGGCCTGGACGAGAAGAGCGCGGTCGAGCTGCACTTCGGCGACGTGCACCTGACCAATGACGGCGACCACTGGACCGTGCTCGCGCCCGTGCGCGCCGCCGCCGGCGACGACGAGGTGCAGAAGGTCCTGAAGGACCTCGGTTCGTTCGCCATCGACGCCTACGTGTCCGAGCCGGTGTCGGTGGCCGAAACGGGCCTCAACGCGAACGCGTACCGCTTCCTGGTGCGGAGCGCCGCGGGCACCGTCGAGGTGCTGCTCGGCACCGAGAAGGACGGCAAGGTCTACGGCACCGTGAACGGCAGCGGCGAGGTGTGGCTGGCCACCAGCTACAACGCCAACAAGCTGAAGAAGAAGGTCGACGACCTGCGCCGGCACCGCCTGTTCCAGGTCGAGGCCACCGCGTTCGACCGCATCGAGCTGACGCACCCCGACCAGAGCCTGGTGCTGGAGCAGAAGCGCCCGCAGGGCAGCCCCGGCGAGCTCACCACGGGTCCCTGGGCCCTCACGAAGCCGGCCGACGCGGGCGCGCTCGACCAGTCCAAGCTCGACAGCATCCCGACCACCCTGGCGGCGCTGACCGCCAAGGACATCGTGGCCGACAAGGACGCGCCCACGATCGCGTGGAACAAGGCCTTCAAGCTCACCTGGAAGGACGAACAGGGCACGACCCGCACCCTCTGGATCAGCGACGACAAGAAGGACGGCAACTCGTGGGCGAAGACCGACGACCCCGACTGGGCCGGTCACGTGGTCACGCTGCAGCCCTTCCAGGTGAATAAGATCAAGAAGAAGGTGCACGAGCTGGTGAAGGGGGAGTAGGCCCCCGCCGTTCGTCCTCCCGCCGTGCACGCTTTACGATGAACCCGACTCGATGCTACCGGCGGTAGCGTTGAACCCGACTCGTTGCAAAGCGCCCGGCACGTCGCTACGCTGAAAAGCGGAAGACCGCCACGGAACAGGCATGACGCGCCTCGTCCTCGCCTTTTGCCTCGCCGGCGCGTTGTCGGGCTGTGCCGGCCGGGGTGAGCCGTTGACCGACACCTCGGACGATCTCGGCACCGTGCCGGAGATCGACGCCTGGGACGAGCTCGGCCCCGCGACCGAGACCGACGACGGGCTTGGGGCGGACGTGTGCAGCGCAGGCCTCGGTGGCGAGCCTACCTGCGAGCAGCTGGCGACGACGCTGCATGCGGTCCACTACGCGTCGCTGGCGTGCGCCGAGCACGCCGACTGCCACGTTTCGAACGATCCCATGTGCGCTGATGACGGCGGCGGGTGGCCCTACGTCTGGTCGTCGGCCGCCGATGGGGCCAAGGAGGCCTGTCTGTGGCAGGCCTACTGGGCCGAGGGCTGCGAGGGAGCCGCGTGCGACTGGTACGCGCCCATCCCCAAGGCCGCGTGCCTGGATGGCACTTGCAAGCAACTCGGTACGGGATGCGCTACCGACGCCGACTGCGGGCCAGGACAGGAATGCCTGACCGACGAGGACAGCCGCGGGCCGATCACGACGTACTGTGACTTGGCGCCGTAGGCGAAGGAGCCTCAGACCTCGCGCTCGTCGAGCAAGCGACGACCGTGCCGTACCGTCAGGATCACGACGTCGTTCGGGTCGACGCGATAGACGATGCGATAAACGCCGTAGAACACCTCCCGCACCTCGTTGCGACCGATCTCGGGGACGGCGCGTCCCCGCTCGGGGAAGGTGGACAGATCTTCACCGGCTTCTAGCAGGCCTGCGAGCCAGTCCTCTGCAGCGCTCGGGCTGTCCGCGGCGATGTAGGCGTAGGCTTCGGCGGCCCGGTCCAGCGCCAGGGGCGCCCACGCCACCTTCATCGGCGAGCTCGTGCGAGGATCGCGGCGCGGGCGTCGGCCTGGGGCACGGCCTCTCCGGCCGCCACCTGGGCTTCGGCCACGCGGACATCGCGGAGCAACTCGACCTGCTCGACGAGCGCTTCGTAGGCTCGCACGTCGAGGAGCACGGCAGCGCCCCGGCCGTGCTGGGTCAGGATCATCGGTCGACCGGTTTCGCGAACGGTCTGTACGAACGACGCCGTATGCGCGCGGAACTCTGAGAGCGGCTGGATGTCTTCGCTATAGAGCGGATGGGACATGACGAACTCCAGTACGATAAAACGTACAACATAACGTACGCATCTTGGGGTCAGAAGTCAACGACCAACGAAAGCGCCTGCCCAATTGCGCGAGTTCTGGTACCCTGTCGCGGTTCGACGCGAGGGGGATGCGATGGACTTCCGCTACACCGAAGATCACGAGATGATCCGCCAGATGACGCGGCGCTTCGCCGAGGAGCGCCTGCGGCCGGGCGTTCGCGAGCGCGACGCGGGCGGGCACTTCCCGGTCCTGCTGCACCAGGAGCTCGCGGAGCTCGGCCTGCTCGGGGTCAACATCCCCGGCGAGTACGGCGGCGCCGAGGCCGGCGTCATCGCGTACAGCCTGGCCATCCAGGAGCTCGCGCGCGTCGACGCGGCCGTAGCGGTCACCACCTCGGTCACCAACATGGCGGCCGAGATCCTCCTGAAGTTCGGGACGCCGGCGCAGCGGGCGAAGTACATCCCGATGATCACGTCGGGCGAGGCCATCGCGGGCTCATTCGCCCTGAGCGAGGCGGGCGCGGGCTCGGACCCGGGCGCCATGAAGACACGCGCCGAGTTGAAGGGCGACCGCTACATCGTGAACGGCGAGAAGCTGTGGATCACGTCGGGCGGCTTCGCCAAGGTGATCATCCTGTTCGCGCGCACCGGCGAGGGGCCGGGCACGCGCGGGCTGTCGACCTTCGTTGTCACGCCCGACCTGCCCGGGTTCAGCGTGGGGCGCGAAGAGGACAAGATGGGCATCCGCTCGTCGAACACGGTGGCGCTGTCGTTCGACGACTGCGAGGTGCCGGCCGAGAACCTGCTGGGTGAGCCCGGCGGCGGCTTCAAGGTGGCCATGACGGCGCTGGACGGCGGGCGGCTGGGCATCGCGAGCCAGGCCACCGGCATCGCCCAGGGCGCGCTCGACGCCGCGGCCCGCTACGCGAGCGAGCGCATCCAGTTCGGCAAGCCGATCGCCGAGTTCCAGAGCATCTCGAACAAGCTGGCCGACATGGCCACCGAGGTCGACGCGGCTCGCCTGCTGCTGATGCGCGCGTGCTGGCTGAAAGAGAACGGCAAGCGCTTCACGCGCGAGGCCTCGATGGCCAAGCTGTACGCCTCCGAGATGGCCAACCGCGTGTGCGGTGACGCCCTGCAGATCCACGGCGGCTACGGATACGTGAAGGAGTTCGACGTGGAGCGCTTCTACCGCGAGGCGCGCGTGACCACCATCTACGAGGGCACGAGCGAGGTGCAGCGCATCGTGATCGCGCGCGAGCATCTCGCAAATTCCCTGCTCCAGGGGGCTTGAACGCCGGGGCGCCTGCCTGTACGTTTGAAGCTCTTCGCGGAGGGAAGCATGACCGACAAGAAGTACCGCGTGCTGGTGGGCAAGCCTGGCCTCGACGGCCACGACCGCGGCGCCAAGGTGATCGCGCGCATGCTGCGCGACGCAGGCTACGAGGTCGTCTACACGGGGCTGCACCAGACGCCCGAGATGATCGTGAACGCCGCCATCCAGGAAGACGTCGACCTGCTCGGGCTGTCGATCATGAGCGGCGCGCACAACGCGCTGGTGCCGGCCATCGTCGACCTGCTGAAGCAGCGGGGCGCGAGCGACATTCCGGTGGTGGTCGGCGGCATCATCCCCGACAGCGACGGCGTCGCGCTCCGTGCGCTGGGGGTCAAGGCCATCTTCACGCCCGGCACGTCGATGGAGGACATCTTGAAGGACGTGGCCCGCGTGCTGGCCGAGGGCCGTCCGGCCTGAGCCCGGCGTCCGCCGTGGTCCCGTCGTCGTCGCCCCTCGCCAGCTTCCTCTCCAGACCTCATCTGCTCCCGCTCGCAGCCTTCGTGCTCGGCGTGGCGGTCTACGCCAACAGCCTGCCGGGCGACTTCGTCTGGGACGACGTGTACCTGGTGCGGGACAACGCCTCGCTGGCGTCGCTCTCGGACGTGCCGGCGCTGTTCACCGGCGCCTGGGGCGAGCGCCTGGACGACCCCGCGCTCAAGGCCCAGAACGGCGGCTTCTATCGACCCGTGGCGCTGGCCTCGTATGCCGTGAACCGCGCGTTGCTCGGGCCCGGGCCGTTCGGGTTTCGACTGGTGAACGTGCTGCTGTTCGGCCTGGTGGCGGCGCTCGTGGCGGTGCTCCTTCGGCGCGTGTTGGGCAGCCCCGTAGCGGCGGCCGTGGGCGCGCTGCTGTTCACGCTGCATCCCGTACACACCGAGGTGGTGAACGTCACCACGTACCGCACCACGCTGCTGGCGGCGCTGTTCGGGCTGGCGGCGCTGCTCCTCGGCGACGCGGCCCTGCGGGCCGCGTCGCGGGCGCGCGCGGCCTGGGCCATCGCCGGCTCCGCGGCGTGCCTGCTGCTGGGCGCGCTCTCGAAGGAGGACGCCGTCGTGGTGCCGGCGTGGCTCTTCCTGTGGGTGGCGCTCGGACGGGAGGCCACGGCCTCGCGCGGCCGGGTCGCGTCGCTGCTCGGCGCGCAGGCGCTGGTGCTGGCCGGCGTGTTCGCGGTGCGCGCGGCGCTGGTATCCCCCATCCCGCTGGCGTTCTGCCCGGATTGCACGGGCTCGGAGCTCGCGCTCACGATGATGCGCGTGGTCACGCTCGACCTGCGCCTGCTGGTCTGGCCGCACCCGTTGACCAGCTTCTACGACTGGTCGATCGTACCGCCCGTGGTGGGCGAGCCGCCCTGGCAGGTCTGGGTGGGGCTCTCGGTGGTTCTGGCGTACGTGGCCGCGCTGTGGGCCGCCGTACGGAAGGGGTGGACGCGCGTGGCGTGGCTGCTCGGCGCGTTCGGGCTGGCCCTGCTGCCCTACAGCCACCTGGTGCCGCTGTTCGACGTGGCCGGCGAGCGCTTCCTGTTCACCGCCTCGGCGTTCGCGTGCGGCCTGGCCGGGCTGGGCGCGGTTCGGCTGATCGGGGTCGGGGGCCGGGCTCGCCACGTGGCGCTAGTCACGCTCTGCGTGGCCGCGGTGGCCTTCGCGGTGCTGACCGTGCAGCGCAACCACGAGTGGCGGAGCCAGCGCGGCGTGATCGAGGCGCTGGTGCGGGACTACCCTGAGAGCTTCACGGCCTGGATCGGCATGGGGGCCGAGCACGAGGTGGCCGGCGACTGCGCTCGGGCGGTCGAGGCCTGGGACCGCGCCGCGCAGATCGCCCCGGTGCTGCCGGTTCCCCTGGAGCAAGCCTTCCCGTGTCTCCTGAAGCTGGGACGCCTGGCCGAGGGGCGGGCGTGGCTCCTGCGCTTCGGCGCCGCCGGCGGCCAGCCCACCGACGCCCTGCGGGCCTGGCAGGCGAAGATCTCCGGCCAACGATAAGAGAGTCAGGCCAGCGGGCGTCGTCCCGCTTCTGCGGGTCCTGTCAGCCAGGAGCACTCCGTTCCTCGCCTCGGCGGCTGCGGGCGGAGCGCCCCAATGGCTGCCACCCGCTCGTTCGTGGCGGGCGGGCCGACGCCGAGTATTCGGATAGCGAACGACCGTGGCCGGGCATGAAGCGTCGGCCCGCAGCCCCGGAACCGCGGGCGACGCACAGAGGCGGTTCGCCCCCCGCAGGCGCCTCGCCGAGGATGGACGAGCCGCCCGTGCGGCAGGACCCGCGCGCGGCGGGCCGACGCCCGCTGGCCCGAGATCCAGGCTCGAGTCGGTGGGTCCTCTACTTCACGGGAGATGCGAGCGCCAGCCCGTAGCGATGGCCGTGCCACCAGCTCCAGGTGAGGCCGGCGGCGCGGGCTTCGGCCTCGAAGCGCTCACGGAAGGGCATGGGCACGAGCACGGCCGTGTGGCGATCCTTCGCGGCCACGTCGGCCAGCCGGGTTTCGGGCGGCAGCACCAGGTCGGGCCGAGCCAGAATCGGGATGCCCTTCAGGATGCCGTAGAGCTTGGGGTCGCGGCAGAGCAGCCGGAAGGGGCGGCCGGCGTACCACGAGACGGCCACGTCGTGCGCGTCGTAGACGAAGGCCGCCTCCACCTGGTCACCGAGCGCGCGGACCTCCGCGCCGAAGCGCTTTTCGTCGCGCGAGAAGTCGGGCGTGTGCACCAGGGGCAGGGTGTTCCAGGCGCCGAGCGCGGTGACGAGCACCGCCGCCGCGGGCCAGGCCCGGCGGGTGAGACGCGCGAGGACGAGCCCGGCGGCCGCGGCCAGGGCGGGCAGGCCGGGCAGCGTGTAGTGCAGCAGGTGCGTGGCGGCCAGCAGGAACGGCGCGAGCGCCGCGCCGGCCCATAGCGCCAGCAGCGGGGAGCGGACGAACGCAAAGAGCCCCAGCGCCCAGGCCAGCGCCAGCGGGCCCTCGCGCTCGAACAGGTCGGCCGCGGCGTCGGTGAGGCCCACCTCGCCCACCAGCGGGGAGCGCGCGCGGTTCACCACGTGGTACCAGCCGAGGTCGTGCCAGAAGGCCGCGCCGTGCGTCACGGTCTGGTGCAGCACCCAGGGCAGGGGCACCAGCAGGGCCAGCAGGGCGACCCCCGCCAGTCTGCGAGCGCCGACGCGCGGCCGGGGGCCGGGCCCGAGCAGCGCGAGCAGTACGGGGGGGACGAACACGATCGCCATCACCCACTTGGTCAGGATCGCGAGGCCGATCAGCAGGCCGACCCACGGCCAGAGCGCAGGCCGCTCGCGGGCCCGCAGCGCCATCAGCAGTGCGCCGGTACCCGTGAGCGCGAACAACGGATCGGTCATCGAGCCGCGCGCGTGGAAGGTGAAGGTCCAGCAGCCCACGAGCACCAGGATGGCGAGCGGCGGGGCGCCCGGATGTCCAGGCGTCAGCCGGCGGACGAGGGCGGCCAGCACCGCCAGCAGCGCGAGGGCCGCCAGCAGCGCGGGCAGCCGCAGCGCTGCCTCGCCCTCGCCGAAGAGCGCTTGCGCCGCCGCTAGCGCCCATAGGGCCAGGGGCGGCTTCTCGAACACCGGGACGCCGTGGTAGGTGAAGGTGAGCCAATCGCCCGAGGCGACGGCCTCGCGGGCCATCTGGGCGTAGAGCGCGTCGTCGGAGTCGACCAGCGAGCCGGCGCCGAGGTTCCAGGACAGCCAGGCCGCCGCCAGCAGCAGCGCGGCCCAGGTGGGCCAGCGGGCGGCGCGCCCCGCGGGCGGGAGCGGGGCCGGGGCGGCCCCGCCGGTGCGGGGCGCGGGCGCGGTCACGGGGCCTCTCGCGGGGTGGAGCCCGCGCGCTCGGGCCACAGCCACGCGGGCTCCACCCCGAGCGCGAGCAGGGCTGCGGCCGACGGCTCGGCGCCGCGCTCGTCGGGGGCGGCGGCGCCGAACCGTCCAGCGCGCGCCCGCACGAAGAGGACGGGGCGCGCGCGGCGCTCTTCGAGCGCGGCCGCGGCCCGGGCGTCGTCGTCGCGGTCGCCGATCACGACGACGCCGCTGGCCGGGAGCACCTCGGCCCCGGCCAGGTCGCAAGCCCGCGCCAGCATGTCGGGCGCGGGCTTGGCGCGAAGGCCGGGGCCGCGCGTGACCAGGTCGATCTTCGCGGGCCAAACTCCGCCACGCGCGCGCGCCCACTCGGCCAGCACCTCCAGCGCGCGCGCCGCGACGGTCGGCCCGTTGTTCGTGATCACGGCCTGCCGTACGCCGCGCGCGGCAAGCCGCGCGAAGCCCTCGGCGGCCCCCTCCAGCACCGTCACGCCGCCGAGGGCCTCGCTCTCCCAGAGGTCGAGCGCGGCGTACACCGCGGGCGCGGCGGGCGCTCCCCGAGCGCCCGCCGCCGCCGCGCGCCCTGCCGTGGCCAGGGCCGCCTCGAGCGAGGGAAGCAGCGGCGCCCAGGGCCCCGCGTAGCCGAAGGGCGCGAACATCTCGCCGAGGCGCGCGCGCCACGTGTCGACGGCAGCGCGCGGGATCGCGAGCTCGACCAGCGTCCCGTCCAGGTCCCACAGGACGATCGGGAGCCCGGGGCCCGCGCTCACGACACCCCCTCGTCGGTCGTGACCAGCCCCTGGAACCGCAGGCCCGACCGCCCCACGCGCGGCGCTGGGAGCTCGAGCCGCTCGCCCAGAGCCTGCAACAGCGCCGCCAGCGGCAGGTTGCACCCGGCCGCGACCGTGAGCCCGATGGTGCCCGGGAGGCGCGGGTTGATCTCCAGGAGGCGCGGGACGCCCCCGGCGTCGCGCCGGAACTGCACGTTGGCCACGTACGACAGGCCGACCGCCGCCACCACCTCGCGCGCCGCGGCCTCCACGTCGGGGGCGTGGACCACGGTCGAGGTGAGCGCCAGCCCGCCCGTGGCACGCGTACGGAGCCTCGCCACTGCAGCCCGCGTCGCGCCCGCGTCGGCCAGCACGTCGACGCTGTACTCGTCGCCGGGCAGCCAGGCCACCACCTGGCGCGGCCACCCGGAGGGGTCGAACAGCGCCGGGGCGACGCGTCGCGCCAGCGGCCCGCGATCGGCCCAGGCCGCCTCGACCTCGGCCAGGGGCAGCCACGCGCGCCCGACCACAGGCGCGGGATCGGCCTGGCGCTCGCCCACCAGCAGCAGCCCCGCGCCGCCGGTGCCGCCGTCGGCCTTCAGCAGGGCCGCACCGTGGGTCGCCACCAGGCGTCGGAGCGCGGCCACGGCCTCGACCGGTCCCTCCACGATTTCGTGTGCGGGCAGCAGGTGCGGCCGCCCGGCCAGGCACCGGAACAGCGCCACCTTGTGATTGGCCACGGCCACGGCCGCCGAGCTGGACACGACTATCGGCACGCCCAGCGCCTCGCGCGCCCCGGGCGTCGCGAACAGGTCCTGGTCCTCGGTGGCCAGCGGGTAGACGACGTCGACGCGCTCCCTGCGCACGAGGTCGGCCAGCGCGCCCCAGAAGGCGGACTCGCGGCGGCGGGGCACCAACGCGTGCGCGTCGCAGCGGTAGAGCCCGGCGGCGTCGGCGCGCACGTCGACGCCCACCAGGCGCCAGCGGGGGGCGCGCGCGCGCAGGTCGTCGACGAAGCCGTGCAGCGCCTCGTTGCCCACGCTCACCAGCAGCACCGTGACGGGGCGCTCGAGCAGGCTCATGGGGCGGTCTCCGCCACCAGGGCTCCCAGCGTGCCGCCCTGCTCCCCGGGATGGCTCGCCAGCCAGGTCAGCAGCCCTTCGAGCACCGCCGCGACCCCGTCGGGTCCGGCGTGCCGGAACGGCGCGAAGGCGGCCTCCGGGGCCCCGCGGAGCGACAGATTCTGTCGCAGCAGGGAGGCCTTCAGCGCCCTGTAGCCCGCGAGGTCGCGCGCGTTCAGGGCCAGCAGCACGGGATGGAAGTTGACCACGCGCACGCCGCTCCGCCCGGGCGGAACGGCCGCCCAGGAGGCCGTCCGCCCGTAGTGCAGGTGCACGTCGTCCTCCCAGAAGATCGGCACGCGCGCCACGCCGCTCCAGCGGGGCAGCACGGCCAACCCGTCCTGGCCGTCGATCAGATCGGAGGCGTCGTAGGTATAGCCGCGCCGGCCGTACGCCTCGAGCAGGTGCGTGCCGCGCACCAGGCCGTGGGCGCGCACGCCCCGCGCGTCCGGGACCAGTGCCCGAACGTGGTCCAGCACCTCGTCGATGGTCGCGCCCTGCGTCGAGCCGGGCAGGAAGTTGGGGTGGACGCCCAGTTCCAGGCCGGAGCGCCCGCGCCAGCCGTCGAGGCCTCGGCTGGCGTGCGTCACGAAGAGCGTCGCGGAGAGCCCCGCCGACAGGATGCGGTCCAACGCAGCCTCGGTGGCCCAGTCGGGAGCCCAGTCCTGGTCGAGCGTCACGTGGATCATGGCCCGACTAGGATATGTCAGGGCTGGCGGGGTGGCAAACGGTACGGGAGAGCGAGGGCGGAAATCAGGGCGCGAGGGATCGCGCCCCGCGTGTCATCAGTCGCCGACGTGCGTGATGCGCATCTTGTAGAACGAGCGCCACACGAAGATGACCGACACGGCGAAGAACGCCGCGGCCAGGCCGAGGCGCAGCTCCGGGAGCCCTTCGGCCAGCTCGACGGCCAGGAGGCCGAACAGGGTGGTGAACTTGATGACGGGGTTCATGGCCACGGACGAGGTGTCCTTGAAGGGATCGCCGACGGTGTCGCCGACGACGCAAGCCGCGTGCAGCTCGGTGCCCTTGGCGCGCAGCTCGGTCTCGACGATCTTCTTGGCGTTGTCCCACGCGCCACCGGCGTCGGCCATGAAGATGGCCTGGAACAGGCCGAACAGCGCGATCGAGATCAGGTAGCCGATGAACAGGAACGAGTCGATGCAGGCAAACGCCAGCGTGCTGAAGAACACCGTCAGGAAGATGTTGAACATGCCCTTCTGCGCGTACTGCGTGCAGATCTCGACGACCTTCTTGGAGTCGGACACGGAGGCCTTCTCGCCGCCGCCTTCGAGCTTGATGTTCTTCTTGATGAACTCGACGGCCTGGTAGGCGCCCGTCGAGACGGCCTGGGTCGCCGCGCCGGTGAACCAGTAGATCACCGCGCCGCCGCAGATGAGGCCCAGCAGGAAGAGGGGGTTCAGGATCGAGAGCTTCTCGATGTTCTGGGTCAGCCCGGCGGTCAGGATCATGATGGTGGAGAACACGAGGGTCGTGGCGCCGACGACGGCCGTGCCGATGAGCACCGGCTTGGCCGTGGCCTTGAAGGTGTTGCCCGCACCGTCGGCTTCTTCGAGGCAATCCTTGGCCCTGTCGAAGTCGGGGGTGAAGCCGAAGTCCTTCTGGATCTCTTCCTTGATGCCGGGGAGGGTCTCGATCAGCGAGAGCTCGTACACCGACTGGGCGTTGTCGGAGACGGGGCCGTAGGAGTCGACGGCGATGGTCACCGGGCCCATGCCGAGGAAGCCGAAGGCCACCAGGCCGAACGCGAACACGGCCGCGGTCTTGTCGAGCATGATGCCGGACGGGAACAGGTTCGAGACGTAGTACGCGCCGGCCATCAGGGCGGCGATGGTCAGGCCCATCCAGTAGGCCGAGAAGTTGCCGGCCACGAAGCCCGACAGGATGTTCAGCGAGGCGCCGCCTTCCTTCGAGGCCGAGACGACCTCCTTGACGTGACCGGAGTTGGTCGACGTGAAGATCTTCACGAGCTCGGGGATCAGCGCGCCGGCGATGGTGCCGCACGTGATGATGGTCGAGAGCTTCCACCACATCGTGGTGTCGCCGTTCAGCGACGGGATCAGCAGGTACGACGCGATGTAGGTGACGAGGATCGAGAGGATCGAGGTGATCCACACGAGCGAGGTCAGCGGGTGCTCGAAGTTGAACTTGTCGGCCTTGGCGTACAGGGCCTTGGCGATGACGTCGTTGATGAAGTAGGACACCGCCGAGGTGACGATCATCATGACGCGCATGACGAAGATCCAGACGAGCAGCTGGATCTGGACCGACGGGTTGGCGACGGCCAGCAGGATGAAGGTGATGAGCGCGACGCCGGTCACGCCGTAGGTCTCGAAGCCGTCGGCGGTGGGGCCGACCGAGTCGCCCGCGTTGTCGCCCGTGCAGTCGGCGATGACGCCGGGGTTGCGCGCGTCGTCTTCCTTGATCTTGAAGACGATCTTCATGAGGTCGGAGCCGATGTCGGCGATCTTCGTGAAGATACCGCCGGCGATACGCAGGGCGGCGGCGCCGAGCGACTCGCCGATGGCGAAGCCGATGAAGCACACGCCGGCGTAGTCGCCGGGGACGAACAACAGGATGGCGAGCATGATGACGAGCTCGACCGAGATCAGCAGCATGCCGATGGACATGCCCGAGCCGGTCGGGATGGCGTACACGGGGAAGGGCTTGCCGGTCAGGCTGGAGAACGCCGCGCGGCTGTTGGCGAAGGTGTTGATGCGGATGCCGAACCACGCGACGCCGTACGAGCCCAGGATGCCGATGATCGAGAACACGACGATGATGGCGACCTGGTACACGGCCATCTTCTGCAGGAGGCCGAAGTACACCACCATGATGACGGCGATGAAGGCCCACAGGATGCCGATGAACTTGCCCTGGGTGACCAGGTAGGTCTTGCAGGTTTCGTAGATGAGCGCCGAGATGTCGGCCATCGACTTGTGCACGGGGAGGTTCTTGACCTTCCGGTACATCACGAAGCCGAACAGCATGCCGAGCACGCACACGACGAGCCCGATCAGGAGCAGGTTGTGGCCGGACATGCCGTGGAAGCTCGCCGTCTCCAGATCCGACAGGTTGGGTAGCTTGAGCTCTGCTTCACTCGCCAGGGCCATGGGCGCCATGACGAGCAGCGTCGTCAGGAACCCCAACGCCTTGCTCAGTCGATTCATCCGTTCCTCCGTGCTGTTGGGTTGGACCGCCCCCCCGAGCTACCGGGCTCCCGTCGGGAGTCCGGCGCTCCTCGGGTCGCGGGGAGGATGGCACGGCTGACGCACGATGTCAACGATTCGCGCACTTGCGTCGAAACACGATTCCTGCGTCATGACGGGCTATTCCAATTGGTCTAGGAAGCCTCGTCCGCGAGGAGCGCGAGAAGGTCCGACGGGCGGCGGACGATGAGGTGGGCTTCGGCCCGCGCCGCGGGGGCGTGGATGTTCTCGAGCCAGACGGCCAGGCAACCGGCTGCCCGCGCGGCGCGTACCCCGGCTTCGGAGTCTTCGAGCACCGCCGCGCGGGCGGGCGCGACGCCCAGCCGGGACGCCGCCAGCAGGAACACGTCGGGCGCCGGTTTACCGTTCGGCACCTCCTCGGCGGTGGCCAGCACCGGGACGTGCTCCGCCAGGCCGAAGCGCGTCAAAGCCGCGAGCACCAGCACGGCCGGCGTGGCGGTCGCGATGGCCGTCGGCACACCGCGCACGAGCAACCCTTCGAGCAGCGCGTGCGCCCCGTCAATCAGCGGGATGGTCGTGCGGTAGGCGTCGAGCATCCAGGCCTCGCGCAAGGCCCTGGCCTCGACGATGCGGTCGGGGGTGGCGTCGAGCCCGTGCTCGGTCAGGAGGATGCGCGTCGAGTCGTCCTGCTTGCGGCCCATGACCAGGCGCTTCACCGCGGGGCGAAACGTCGCGCCCCAGGTCTCGACCAGGCGGCGGTCCGCAGCGTCCCAGCTGGGCTCGCTGTCGACCAGCACGCCGTCGAAGTCGAGCAGGGCAGCCACCGGCCGAGCGCCGCGGAACGTCAACCTCACCCCCAACCCCTCTCCATCGATGGAGAGGGGAGTTCGTCAGAATCGCAGCGAATCGGCCAGCGCCAGGCTCTCGGCGTCGCCGACCAGCAGGGCGAGGTCCTCGGGCTTCTCAGCACGCAACTGGCGGCCCGCCAGGGCCTGCTTCAGGGCGCGGACGCGCTCGGCCGAGCGGACCACGCGCTCGCGGGTGGTCCAGCCCACCGCCAGCGCCCGGTGCACGGTCTCGACGGCCGCCGCGCAGGCCTGCACGTCGCGGATCATGAACAGGTCGACCGAGGTCTTCAGGAGCTGCAGGATCGCGTCCTCCAGCTTGTGCGTGGTCGCGATGGCGCCCATGCCCAGCTCGTCGGTGACCACCACGCCGTCGTAGCCGAGCTCGTCGCGCAGCACCGTGTCAATCCAGAAGGGCGACAGGCTGGCCGGCCAGGTGGGGTCGCCGGCGGGGAAGAGCACGTGGGCCACCATGATCATCGGTACGCGCGCACGCGCGGCCGTGACGAACGGCACCAGGTGCGTGGCGCGCAGCGCGGCCAGTGGCAGGTCGGCCACCGGCAGGGCCACGTGCGAGTCGCGCCCCGTCGCGCCGTGCCCCGGGAAGTGCTTGGCGCAGCCGGCCACGCCGCACCTCCAGAGCTCGTCGGCCAGGGCCAGCCCGAGGGCCGCCGCTGCCTGCGGATCGGCGGCGAAGGCGCGATCGCCGATGACCGAGTCGGCGTGCAGGTCGAGGTCCAGCACCGGCGTGAAGTCCACGTTGATGCCGACCGCGCCGAGCTCGGTGCCCAGCACGCGGCCGACATGACGCGCCACGTCAATCGAGCCCGTGACGCCCACGTTGCGCATGGGGGGCAGCACCGTGAAGGGCTCCTTCAGGCGCTGCACGCGCCCGCCCTCCTGGTCGATGCCGATGAGCACGTTGGCCCCCGCCACGCGCCGCAGCTGCGCGGTCAGGTTCCATACCTGCTCGGGCCCGGTGCAGTTCTCCTTGAACAGGATGACCGAGCCGACGTGGGTGGCCTTCCAGAAGCGCTCGAGGTCCTTGTCGACGCCGCGGCCCTGGAAGCCCGTGCAGAACAGCTCGCCGACGTCGCGGTGCAGCTCGCGATCCGCGGTCATAGCTCGACCCGGTCGGGGCGGCCGAGCACCAACACCTTCAGCTGGTGGGGCACGGTGCCGAAGCAACGGTCCTCGACCTTCTCGAAGAACACGTTGCCGAGGTCGCGTCCCGCCAGGTGCGGCGCGAGCTGCTCGGCCGTGTACGGCACGTCGGAGAGCTCGACGCCCTCGTCGGCGAAGGCGCGCCGCAGCGAGGCGAAGTGGTGGCGGTTGGTCGACAGGCACGAGCGGTCGCGCGCGAACTCGACGAAGTCGATCAGGAAGCTGAACACCACCGACAGGTCGAGCTTGCGCGCCATGGTCTTCAGCTCGCCGAAGTGCACCAGGTAGTACGGCACCTCGGCCGTGGTGCTGATGGCGGGCCGCTGGTACTCGTCGCCGTAGTCGATGAGCACCGCCCGGCCGCCCGGGGCCAACGCTGGGGCCAGCGTCTCGAGCAGGCGCGCGGCGCCCAGGTTGAACAGGAAGCGCTCGCCGGCTTCGCCCTGGAACAGCCCGTACTTGCTGCCGAAGCTCGCCGCGGCGCCCTTGGGCTTGCCGCCCTCGATCAGCACGTGCTCCAGCGAGCCGAGCACCTCGACGGCCAGCACCAGGTCGTAGGGCCCGACCAGCGCGGGCAGGCGGTCGGGGGCGCCCTCGAGGAAGCGCAGGCGCGCCGCGTGCGGCCCCAGGGCGGCGCGATAGGCGGCCCGATCGGTCTCGTCGCGCGCCAGCACGTGCAGCTCGCAGTCAGGCTCCAGGGTGGGCGCCACGTCCTTCAGGTAGGCGCCGAAGTCCATCGACAGGTCGAGCACGCGCCGCGGCGCGCCGTCGACCACGCGGTGCCGGCGCAGGGCCTCGACCAACGCCTCGCCATACGTGCGCTGGCCCAGGATGACGTTCGGCTCCTGGAACAGGGCGTACATCGAGCGTCGCGCGCGCTCGCGGTGCGGGTCGGGAGGCGGCGTCGTGCCCCCGTCGCGGCGATACGGCAGGAAGCTCAGCAGGTAGGGCGGGGTCGAACGCGCGTCCTTGCGGTAGAAGCCCATCGGGAACTCCGACAGCTTCAGGATCTGCCGGTCGGAGTGGGTCAGGAAGCGCACGAGCTCGAGGACCTCGGCGCGGAAGAACTCGTCGGAGACGTCGCGGGGCCGCACGCGTCCGTAGATCACCGACAACTGGCTGTCGCCGTCGAGGGCGTCCCAGAAGGCGGTCTGCCAGGCGTTCAACGTACGCGACCACGCCTGCTCGCCGTCGCTCCAGTACACGACGATGCTGCCCTCGGCGTTGCGCCGCCACACGCCCCACTTCGAGCGCACGGGGAACATCTTCCACGCGCGTTCGGTCTCGTCGGCGTCGGCCTGCACCAGGCAACCGTACTGCTCGAACACCGACACGAACCGGCGCACGTCGGGCGCCTCGTAGGTGCCGCGGAAGGCGTCCTGGGCGGCGGATTCGCTCTGGGGCTCGCGGAAGAAGTCGAGGAACGCCAGCACGTCGTCGGACATCTGCAGGATGTAGCCGAACAGGTCGTGGTACAGGTAGCTGTACTCCCCGTGCCGGAAGCGCGAGACGCTGGGAGAGCGGACGTACGCCGTCATTCTATCCTCCACAGCGAGCGGCTATCGGACGCTCGCACGGCGTGGACTCCAGGTGTCCACGCCAAGACAGCAACCCCTGAGGGCCCGAGGATCCGCCTCGGGACCTCAGGGAAGGCATACCTTGCCCGAGCCATTGGATTTGCAGGTGAACCCGTCGCGGCACTCGGTGTCGGACGTACACTTGGGCGCGCACAGCTTGCCGTCGTCGGTGTCGGAGCACAGGCTGCCCGCGGGGCAGGCCTTGGCCGGGCAACCGTAGCGCGTGCACATGCCGCCGTCGTAGAGCAGGCGGCACACCAGGTCGCCGGCGCAGTCCGACGTGTAGGCGCAGGCCGCGCCCAGCAGCGCCGTGCCCGCGGGCGCGCAGTAGCCTCCAGCCTCGAAGGCCTTGCAGCCGTAGTCGGGGCGGCAGTCGGACAGCGACTGGCACTCGTCGACGCAGAACGAGTCGAGGCAGAAGTACGGGTTCGGGCAGTCGAAGTCGTTCGAGCAGTAGTCGGACACGCACTCGCCGCCCGCCTCGTCGCACACCTTGAACGTCTCGCAGCTCTCGAGCGTGCAGCCGCCGCACCCGCCCCCGCCGTTCACCTCGACCAGCAGCGTGTAGGTGTTCTGCACGTCGGAGGGGAAGCCCGCCACCTTCACGCGGTACACGCCGTCGGCCGCCACCGCGGGCAGCTCGACCAGCTCGCCGTCGCCGCCCGTCTCGGCCTTGGCCAGGGGCGTGTCGTTGCCGGTTCCGTACAGGTACAGGTCGAGATCGCCCAGGGCGTTCGTGAAGAAGATGGCCGCGTTGATGCTCGCGCCACACGGCACATCGAAGCTGAACACGTCGGCGTCGCCGGGGCAGATGTGCAGGCCCTCGAGGTCCTTGCCCAGCTCGCCGGCGGCCAGCTTGCGCGGGGCGGCCAGCGTGTCGTTCGGCTCGTAGGCGTCGTCGACGCAGGCGGGGGCCGTCTCGATCGTCACGTCGAGCGTGTAGGCGGCCACGTCGGTGGTCGGGTCGTCGCCCCACTGGTAGGCCAGCACCAGCACGGTGCCTGCCTGGCTCGCCGTCCACGCCAACTGCTCGTCGGGGCCCTCGTCCCAGCCGAAGCCCACGGGCTCCTCCGTGGACCCCTCTTCGTACAGGTCCAGGTCGACGTTGACGCCGTCGTTGGTGTGCGTCGTCACGGTCAGGCGCTCGCCCGCCGCCAGCGTCACCTTGAACCAGTCGAGGTCGGGCACGCCGCCCTGGGGGCAGAGCGTGAGGTCCAGGCTGTCGCCCTTGGCGAGCGGCTTGGCGGTGCCCTCGCTGTCGTTCGGCTCCTTGCCGTCGGCGGTGCAGGTCCCCGTGGGCTGCTTCTTGACCGTGATCGTGACCTCGAGGAAGGCGCTGAGCGTGCCGTCGGTGGCGCTGAAGGTGACCACGTAGGCCTTGCCGCCCTGGGCCTCGCTGGGCGTCCAGTCGAAGCGGCGCGCCGCGGGATCGAAGGAGGCGCCCGCCGGCAGCGCGCCCTCGGTGGCGTAGGTGAGCGCGTCGCCGTCGGCGTCGGTGGCCTGGATCACGAAGCTGGCCTTCGTCCCCGCGACCACCTCGAGGTCGGTCTGGGGCTGGAACACGGGCGCCTGGTTGCCCGAGCCGCCCGCGACCACGAAGCTGACGGCCATCTGGTCGGTCAGTTGGCCGTCGGACACCACGAACGTGACCTTGTGGGTCTGCCCCTCGCTGCCCGCGGGCACCGTCCACGCCGCCGCACCGCTGGCGCCGTCGAGCGTGAAGCCGGCCGGCAGCGCGCCCTCGGCCGAGAAGGTCAGCGTGTCGCCGTCGGGGTCGGTGGCCACCAGGAGCCACTCGCAGGCCTGGCCCACGCTGACGCTTTGGTCGCCGAGCTTCTGGAACACCGGCGCGTGCTGCTCCGCCGTGGCCGTCACCGCCACCTCGACCGTCTCGCGATCGAGGTCGACGCCGTCGGACACCACGAACGTGAGGTACACGCTCTTGCCCGCGTCGGCGGCCTCGGGAGTCCACTTCAGCTCGCCCACGTCCTTCAGGAACTGCGCCGCGCGCGGCACGTCGCCGTACACGCTGTACGTGAGCGCGTCGCCGTCGGCGTCCTCGGCCTTCATGGCGATGTCGAGCAGCTGCCCCACCGCCACGACCTTGTCGCCGATCTTGAACAGCACGGGCGGATGGTTGCCGGGCTTCGACGTGTCGTCGCCCTGCGAATCCTGGCCCGGGCCCTGATCCGCCGCGACGTCGTCGCCGGTCGAGTCCGCGCCCCCGTTGGAGCCGCCACACGCCACGAGGAAGCCCAGGGCTCCCACCAGCAGCCAAGCCCACCGCGTCATACGAGTCTCCGGTCGAAGTGCCGGAAGAGTATAGCCGGGGAGGGAGAAAAGGGAAGGCGCGCTGGGCGGTTCAGAGCTCGTCGCTCGGATCGCCCTCGTGCTCCTTCCGCAGGACGGCGGCCTGGATGCGCGTCACGAGCGCGTCGAAGCCCTCGCGCTTCAGGATGCGTCGGAACTGGGCGCGATAGTTGCGCATCAGGCTCACCTCGTCGATCACGAGGTCGACCACCCACCACGAGCCGTCGGGCTTCTTCGCGAGCCGGTAGTCGACGTCGACCTGGCTCTTCTCGAACAGCAGCGTGGTCGAGACCTGGGCCTTGTCGTCGCCCTGCATCGTCGACGCGCGGTACGTGATGCGCAGGTCCTGGCGCGGCTTGAACTTGTGGGCGTAGGTGGCCTGGATCAGGCCGCGGAAGGCCGCGAGGAAGACCTGGCGCCGGGGCTCGGACAGGTCGTCCCAGGTGCTGCGGATGGTCTCGGACGCGAAGGCGTCGAAGTCGACGAACTGGAGGGTCAGCGCCTTGACCTTCTCGCGCATCACGTGGTCGTCGGCGTTCTCGGCGAGGATGGCGCGGATCTGGGCGTAGCGCGCCTCGAGCAGGGCGCGTGGCTCGTCCTCGGCCGCGCGAAGGGCCGGGGCCAGCAGCAGGATGGTCACGAAGAGGACGGCACGCATGGACGTCGTCCCGTGCAGGCGGCGTTGTCGGAAAGATAACGATCTCCGGGCGGCGCGGCAAGGTGCCGGGCCGGAGCGACCGCGATCCTACAGACCCGTTTCGGCCTTGCAGGCGGGGGAGAGGTCGTACTGGTGCTCGCGCAGGCACTTCAGGGCGCGCCTGCGGCCCGCTCGCCCGTCGGCGCAGAACCTGGCCACGTCGTACTGGCAGGCCTTGCCGAACGAGGTCTTGCGGGCCTGGCCGTGGTCCAGGGTGGCGCGGCAGTCGGCCGACAGCTTCTTCGGGTGGCCGAGCAGGCAGGCCGTGACGCGGCCTTCTCCCGGCTTCACGCCGTCGCACAGCTTGTCGACGTCGTCCTTGCAGGCCTCTTTCCAGGGCTTCACCTTGCCGGCGCCCTTGGCCTTCGCCTTGGCCTTGCCCTTGGCTCGCTGGGCGGCGCAGTCCTTCGACAGCTGGTTCCGGTGCTCGTTCAGGCAGCGCGACACGGCGCCTCCGCCGCGCTTCACGCCGCCGCACAGGCGCTTCACGTCGTCCTTGCAGGCGCCCCCGGTGCCGGCAGCCAGGACGGGGGACGCCGCGAGCAGCCACGCGACCGCGATCACGCACGTGACGACGAGGTGCTTTGTCATGACGACCTCAGGTTCGGGTTGGATTGGGGATAGCCGTTCGGGCGGCGCACGTCAAGGTGTGCGACCCCAATCCGACGGCGTGGGGCCCATCTGGAGGACCAGGGTGCCTCCGGCCAGGACCTGGGCGTGCGTCAGGAAGGGCGTGTCGAGGGACGCTCCGTTCAGCTCGGCCGATTGGACGTAGACCGCGTCGGGGCCGTTGCCCGGCGCCTCGATGACGAAGCGGCGGCGGCCCTCGGGGTCCAGGCGCAGCGTGGCGCGGTCGAAGAGCGGGCTGCCGATCGTGTAGATCGGATCACCGGGCGTGACGGGGTAGAGGCCCAGCGCCGAGAACGCGTACCACGCGCTGGTGGCGCCGGCGTCGTCGTTGCCGGGCAGGCCGTCGGGGGCGTCGGAGTAGGCGGTGGCGAGCACCTGCCGCACGCGCGCCTGGGTCTTGTCGGGGCGCCCGGCGTGCGCGTACAGGTAGGGGGTGTGGAAGCCGGGCTCGTTCGAGGGGTCGAAGTGACCGCCGTCGAAGTACCCGTCGAGCTTGGTGACGAAGGCCTCGCGACCGCCCATGGCCTCGATGAGCCCGGGCACGTCGTGGGGCACGAACCAGGTGTAGGTGTAGGCCGACGACTCGCAGAAGCCCGTGACCGCGCCGTTGTAGCCCGGGTCGAAGGGCTCGACCCACGCGCCGTTCCTCTTCTTGGCCCGCATGAAGCCGGTGTCGGGGTCCCAGTGGTTCCGCCAGTTGCCCGCCCGCTGGTCGAAGGTCGCGACCAGGTCGGCACGGCCCAGGGTCTCGGCGTAGCGCGCCAGGCACCAGTCGTCGTGGGCGTACTCCAGGGTCATCGACGCCGCCTCGGTGGGGTCGCACTCGTGGGGCACGTAGCCGCGCTCGATATAGTCCGGCACGGTGCCGAGCTCGACGTAGCCGCACCCGCCCGACGGGAGCGGGTTCTGGCACTCGTTGGCCGAGTGCAGCATGGCCGCGAGCGCCACCTCGGGGTCGTCGGGCTCGAAGCCCTTGCGGAAGGCGTCGACCAGGATGGGGATGGTGGGGTTGCCGATCATGATGCGCGAGTAGCCCGAGCCCTGCCACGAGCACACGTCGAGCCACCCGCCGGTCTCGTACGCCTCGAGCAGGGTCGACACCATGCCGGGGCGGCGCTCGGGCTCGGTCAGGATCTGCAGGGGGTGCGTGGTGCGGAAGGTGTCCCACTGGCAGAAGTCGTCGGTGTAGTACCCGCCGTCGACCGTGGCGCGCACCTCGCCGGCCAGGTCGTAGCCGGTCCAATGGCGGCCCTGCTCGGACGTGTCCGAGGGCTGGAAGTGCGCGTGGGCCAGCGCGGTCGCGAACTGCCGCTGCTCGGCCTCGGTGCCGCCCTCGACCACCACGCGGTTCAGGAGCGTGTTCCAGAGCGTCTCGGCCTGGGCACGCACGGCCTCGAAGGTGACACCCGTGACCTCGGCCGCCGCGTTGGCACGGGCCTGGGGCGTGTCGATGCCCGAGATGCACAGCCGCACCTCGACGGTCAGGTCGTCCTGCCCCGCCCACTCGACCCACGCCGCGGCGTCGGCCCCCGAAGCCTCGGCCGCGCCCGCCGTGGCCACGCCGCCCTCGAACGCGCCGTGGGCGTCGAAGGGCGGGTCGAACGAGGCGGTGTAGAACAGCGTCCGCGTGCTCGTTCCCGGCGCCGAAGCCTTCAGCACCTCGGCCAGCACCGGGTGCACCAGGATGGTGCCGAAGCCCTCGACCGTGCCCGCACCCACCTCGACGGTGCCGGTCAGGTTGCGCCCGCGCAGGGTGCCCGGGTCCAGGGTGATCACGCGCGGCGCGGCGCCCTGGAAGGCCACGCGGTGGATCGCGCAATGACGGGTGGCCGTCAGCTCCCAGCGTGTCGTCAGCTCGGGCAGCTCGGCGGCGTAGAAGGCCGGCGTCCCCTCCTCGGCGGCGTGGTCCAGGCGCGTGGCGGCCTCGGCGCTGGCGGGGGCGGGCGGCGGCGACTGGCGGGCGGGCACCAGGCGCACCTGGCTGTAGCCGTACATGCCGCCACCCGGGCCGTTCAGGTGCGTGTGCGAGAAGCCGTGTACCGAAGCGGCGCCCCAGTCGTACGAGTCCATGGCGCCCAGCTCGAGCAACGAGTCGGGACCCGCCTTCACCATGCCGTGCGGTACCAGGGCGCCCACGAAGACGTTGCCGGCCCCGGCCGAGCCCAGGAAGGGATCGACCTTGCCGACCACGTCGACGGTCTCCAGGGGCTCTCCGGTCTCCGCGAGGTCCGGGGCCTCGGCGCGGTCGGTGTCGAGCGCGTCCTGCGCGTCGAGCGTGGTGTCCGGGGCGGTTCCGTCCGCGGCGACGTCGCGGCCACCGCACCGGGCGGGGCTCAGCACGAGCGCCAGCAGGGCCGGCATGACGAGGATTCGCAGGGGTCGAGCCATGGCAGCCTCCCGACGGGTCAGCGGATGATCCGTCGACCGCGTCGGGGCGTCAATGGTCGAGCTACTGGCCGAACGCGGCGCCGTCGCCGTGCTTGCAGCCGCAGCCGCCTTCGGCGGGGGCGCTCGAACGATCGGCGATCTTCTTCTGGTAGCGCGTCTTGAACTCGGCGCGCTTGTCGGCGGGGCCGGTGACGAGCACGATGGCGCCGAGATCGGTGTTCTCGGCCTTGAACGCGAGGCCGGTCACGCTGAACGGGCACGACGAGCACCCGCCACCGTTCGCGTCGCGCGCCAGCTCGTCGGCCAGCTTCTGCTGAAACGCCGCGCGCTTGCCGGGGCAGCCGTTCACGACCACGGCGAGCTTCAACGCGTCGCCTTCCTCGGCCAGCGCGAACTCGGCCTTGGTGTCGCCCCAGATGCACCCGCCCTTGTCGCCGCCGCAGCCACCCTTCTCGGCCGCCTGGCCGCACGTCGCGGCCTGTCCGCACATCGCCGCCTGGCCGCAGCCTTCGCCCGCGAAGGCCGAGCCCGAGAACGCCAGGACGAGCACCAGGACCACCCATCGGATCAACATCGTCATCGCTTCCTCCACGAGAATCGTACCGTGACGGCGGAAGCTAGCGGCGCCCCGGTCCGAAGTCAACCCGGGAGCCCCGGCGCGCTTCCGCCTTGCGCGTCCGTGCGCTTCGCCCGATCCTACGCGCGATCGGCGCGATCGCGACGTGGAGGCGACCATGAGGGTGACGCGGTGGGGATCGAAAGGAACGCTGGCGGTGGCGCTGGCGCTCGGACTGGCGGCCTGCGGCGGGGACGACGAACGCCAGGAGGGCGGGTGTACGCCCGGCTCCATCGAGGCCTGCTATTGCGTCGACGGAGCGGCCGGCTCCCACACGTGCGATCCCCAGGGGCACGGCTACAGCGACTGCGACTGCCGACCGGTGGAGGACGACGTGCCCGCCGACGCCGACGTGACGGGGGCCGACACGTCGCTCGACGCCGCCGACGTCCAACCTCCGGACCCCGGCGTCGAGGTCGCTGAGGGTGGCCTCGACGTGCCTGCCGACGCGGGCTCCGAGTCCCCCGCCGAGCTCCTCGACGAACCGCGTCCCGAAGCGACCGAGGTGGCCGACGAGGGGCAGGAGACCGCGGGACCCGACGCGTGCGCGGCCGACTGCGCGGGCAAGGCGTGTGGCCCCGACGGTTGCGGTGGCTCGTGCGGCGACTGCCCCGGCGCGGGCGTGTGCCTGGGCGGCGAGTGCCTGTGCGTCCCCGACTGCCAGGACAAGACGTGCGGCGCCGACGGCTGCGGCGGCTCCTGCGGCAGCTGCGAAGCGGGCTTCCTCTGCTCGGGAGAGCAGCGCTGCGAGAAGGACTGCACGCCCGTGCCCGTCACGCCCTGCCAGGTCCTCTTCTCGGCGCCGGTCACGAGCCCGGTGAGCCAGGAGTACGTCTGGGTCACGGGCAGCTTCACGGGCTGGGCCGAGTCCCTCGAAGCCGGCGCCGTGGCCCTGGCGCACGACACGGTGGCCGGCGACTGGCGCGGCCTGGTGTCGGTCCCCGCCGGCCCCTTCGAGTTCAAGTACCTCGTGAAATGGGTGGATGGCGCCCAGCAGTGGTGCGTCGTCTCCGAGGCGGGCGCGTTCGAGTGTGCCGCCGCCGCGGCCAACCAGGCGGGGACCTCCACCTGCGGCGTGACCAATCCCTGCGTCCTGCGTTGACTTGCGGAGCTGGCGCGATTGCGCTAGGTTTCCGGCTGCGTCCTGGCGAGCAGGTGCGATCCCTTTCCGGAGGCGACCATGAGCGTCGAGTCCATCCGCAAAGGCCCCGCGGCCGTCCGACCGAAGCCCGTCCCCAGCCTGCTCGAGGCCATCGGCCACACGCCGCTGGTCGAGCTGCGTCGCATCCGCGCCGCCAGCGGCGCGCGCATCCTGGCCAAGCTCGAGGGGGCGAACCCCGGCGGCTCGATCAAGGACCGCCCCGCGCTCTACATGATCCAGCAGGCCGAGGCCGACGGCCACCTGAAGCCCGGCGCCACCATCCTCGAGCCCACGTCGGGCAACACGGGCATCGGCATCGCCATGGTGGGCGCCTTCAAGGGCTACCGCGTCAAGCTGTGCCTCCCGCAGTGCGTCAGCATCGAGCGCCGGCAGACGCTGCAGGCCTTCGGGGCCGAGCTCGTGCTCACGCCCGCTCACGAACGCACCGACGGGGCCATCCGTGAGGCCCATCGCATCGTCGAGGACAACCCCGGTCGGTACTTCATGCCGAACCAGTTCTCGAACGAGGCCAACTGGCGCGCGCACTACGAAACCACGGCCCCCGAGATCTGGGAGCAGACGGGCGGCGACGTCACGGCCTTCGTGGCCGGCATGGGCACCACGGGCACGCTCATGGGCGTGTCGCGGCGCCTGAAGGAGCTGGACCCCAAGATCCGCATCGTGGGCGCCGAGCCCACCCTCGGGCACGCCATCCAGGGCCTGAAGAACATGACCGAGGCCATCGTGCCGGCCATCTACGAGCGCGAGCGCCTCGACCAGGTGGTCACGGTCGAGGACCGCCCCGCCTACGCCATGACCGAGCGCCTGGCGGTCGAAGAGGGCCTGTTCTGCGGGATGAGCAGCGGCGCCGCGGTCTGGGCCGCCCTGCACGTGGCCGAAGAGCTGGGACCCGCCGATACCGTGGTCGTGATCCTGCCCGATCGCGGCGACCGCTACCTGTCGACCAACCTGTTCCGTTCGGTGTGTGGCGAGTGCCCGCCATAACGCGTATACTACCGCGGGAACCACCCGCAGGGTCCGCGCGTGACCAATCGTCGATTGTTCCTCCTCGGGGTGCTCTCCCTGATCGCCGTCGTCAGCGCCGGGTGCCAGAGCACGTGCGGAAGCCACCTCGACTGCGCCGCCGACGAGTACTGCTCGTCCGGGGCGTGCAAGGCCATGGGCGACCTGTTCCGCAAGCCCTGCTCCACCCTCGACGACTGCGGCGAGGGGTACTGCATCAGCGGCTACTGCTACAAGATCGGCGAGCAGTGCTCCTGCGACCCGCGCGATCCCTGCACCGCGTCGGCTCCCTCGTGCGAGGGTGCGTGCGCCGAGGCCGTCGACTGCCAGGACGCGAACCCCTGCACCGACGACGCCTGCGTCGACCAGAAGTGCGTCAACACGCCGAACGACCAGGTGGGCTGCTGCACCTCGAACGCCGACTGCGACGACGGCTCGCCCTGCACCAGGAACGTGTGCGACGACCACCAGTGCGCCTACCCCATCGATCCCGAGGGCGGGTGCTGCCAGACATCGCTCGACTGCGACGACGCCAACCCCTGCACCGCCGATGCGTGCGGCGACGACGGCACGTGCTCGCACGAGACGTCCGACACCGGCTGCTGCGTGGCCGACGCCGACTGCGACGACGCCGATCCCTGCACCTCCGACTTCTGCGCGGGCAACCGCTGCCTGTCGCCCCGCACCGTCGACTCCGAGCTCTGCGCCTGCCAGTCCGACGCCGACTGCGACGACGCCAACCCGTGCAGCCTCGACGCCTGCACCGCCAACCGCTGCGGCTACCTCTTCGACGCCACGGGTGTGCTGGCCGGTGTCACCTGCTGCGACACCGACGCCCTGTGCAACGACGGAAACGGCAACACCGACGACCGGTGCGAGCACAACGTGTGCACCCACGAGCTCCGCGTGACCTGCGACAAGGCGTCCGACTGCTTCGAGCTCGATCCCTGCGCGCTGTACACCTGCGCCAACGGCTTCTGCATCCTCGACCAGGTGCTCACGGGCTGCTGCACGTCGGCGCTGCAGTGCGACGACAGCGATGATTGCACCAAGGACACCTGCGCCTCCAACCTGTGCAAGCACGAGTTCACCGCCAACCCGGGGTGCTGCCAGACCGACGGCCAGTGCGACGACGGCGAGTCGTGCACGACCGACACGTGCTGCACCGACCTCACCTGCGACTCCACCGCGGGCGTCGTGCCCATGTTCCACTGCCTGCACGAGGCTTCGGGGACCAACTGCTGCACCAACGACGCCGAGTGCAAGGACGACAACTGGTGCACCACCGACACCTGCGTCGACTTCGCCTGCCAGCACACGCCCAAGACCGACTGCTGCTACTTCGAGGAGGACTGCGACGACGGCGTGTGGTGCACCGACGACAGCTGCACCGAGGGCTCCTGCGTCAACGCCAGGCAGCCCGGATGCTGTCTCGACGAGGGCGAGTGCGACGACACCAACCCGTGCACCTACGACTACTGCATCAACCACACGTGCCAGTACGAAGCCAAGAGCCACTGCTGCGCCGCCGACGGCGACTGCGTCACGGCCGACCCCTGCATCAAGGCCAGCTGCCAGGCCAACACGTGCGTGTACGCGCCCACGCCCGGCTGCTGCCAGCCCGGCGACGCCTGCGACGACGGCGATCCCTGCACCAAGGACCAGTGCTCCTCCTCGAAGTGCGTGCACCTGGCCGACCCGAACCCGTTCTGCTGCCAGCCGACGGTGCTCGCCACGGCGCAGTTCGACGGGGTCGACGCCTTCCCCTTCGATCTGTCGGGCTCCAGCACCCAGGTCACCTGGGTCGTCGACGCCTTCGGGGCGGCCACCAGCGGCGCGGGCGCGCTGCGGTACCACAACGCCGCGACCAGCGGCTACAACACGCCGGGCAGCCCCAACTCGGGCACCGCGTTGTCCGCCCCGGTGGCCATCCCCTGGGAGGACAACATCACCATCGGCTTCCAACTGTTCGGCGACATCCGCTCCGATCCGGCCACCGACAAGCTCACGCTCTCGGTACACGACGGCACCAGCTTCGTGAAGGTGTGGGACAAGTCGCAGACGCCCAACGGGCTCGGAGCCGCCTTCCAGCCCATCTGGATCACCAGTGATTTCCTGGCGGGCAAGACCATCCGCCTGAAGTTCGAGATGGACACCGTCGACGCCGGCGCCGTGGGGCAGGGGGTGTTCCTGGACGACGTCATCGTGGGCTACGGCTGCAAGTACGGCACGGTCACGTGCGTGGCCAACTCCGACTGCGTCGACGACGATCCCTGCACCGACGACGAGTGCCAGGCCGGAACGTGCGCCCACATCTCCAAGGGGCTGGACGGCTGCTGCGGCGCGCCGGCGCTCACCAGCACGTTCGGCTCGCTCCCGGGCAACGGCAGCGCCACGTCGGCGGTGGGCGGCGTCCAGTGGGGGCTCTCGAGCCAGCGCTTCGTGTCCGGTCCGACCGCGCTCTACTTCGGCAACCCCTCCACGCACACCTACGACGCGCCGGGGCAGACCGTCACGGGCACGTACACGTTGAGCGCCGTCAACCTCGGCGGCGTCGGCTCGCCCGTGCTCTCGTTCCAGGTGTGGATGTACGTCGAGCAGTACCCGTTCACCGACAAGTTCTGGCTCGAGGTGAACGGCACCGAGGTCTGGACCAAGAAGACGCCGGGCGTATCGCTGGCCGGCCCCACGGGCTGGATTCCGGTCACGGTCGACCTGTCGCCCTGGGCGGGCCAGACGGTCACGCTCGCCTTCCGCTTCGACACGCTCAATGCCAGCTCGAACACCTACGAAGGCGTCTACATCGACGACCTGGTGGTCGGCCCCGCCTGCCAGTAGCTCCGTCCGCGTCCGGGAGGATGTGGAGTACGTCTACTCCAGTGGAGCCTCCTTCCGCCACATTCGCCCGCCGCCAGTTGGGCTTTCCGGCCGTCGATTTCCTTGACATCATTGCGTTCCGGCGTATCTTGGCGCCGACGGTGAGAACGGCACGCGCGTTGCAATACACGCGTAGCGGAACGACTCGCAGCCAGCGCTGCGGGTGACGACGATCGACGACGGAGCCGACCGATGGCGCGACACACCGTGATCCTGGCGACCGACCCCCGCCTGCTGACCCCCGCCGCCAAGAGCGAGCGCCAGCGGGTCGACTATGCCACCCGCGTCGGCGGCGTGGGCCTCCTGAAGCGCGCGATCCTGTCGGCGGCCAAAGACGGTGCGCACGAGATCAGCGTGCTACTGGGCAGCGGCGGCGGCTGGCTGCACGAGCGCCTGGCGTCCGATCCCCAACTCCCGACCGACCTCACCTGGTACCTGACGGGCGAGATGGCCGGCGGCGAGCGCGCGGCCCTGGCCGACCTGAAGCGTCGTATCGACGGCCCGTTCCTGTTGCTGCGCGCCAACCGCATCTACACCGTCGACACCCTGGCCCGGCTCCGTACCCACGAAGGGCTGGCCCCGCTGGTGTCGGCCGTCGCCGCGGGCGCCGTCGACGAGGCCCCGCACGAGGCCGGGCTCTACCTGTGCGATCCGCGCGTACTCGAGGTCGCCGTGGCCCAAACCGACGCCCTGTCGCCGCTGGAGGCCGCCCTGCTGCGCCTCTCGAACGACGGCCGACGCGCCAAGGTCGACCTGCACGATCGCCGGGTCATCACGGTCGCGTCCCGGACCGACCGCGAGGCCGCCAACGACATGCTGCTCCTGTCGTTGATCAAGCCGCACGACGGCGTGGTCTCGAAGAACATCAACCGCAAGGTGTCGCTGGCGCTCACCCGCCGCACCATGGACTACGACCTGTTCACGCCGAACCTGTTCACGACCGTGGCGTTGATCCTGGGCATCGCGTCCGCGTTCATGGTCGCCACCGGCAGCTTCCTCTGGATCGCGCTCGGGGGCCTCTTCTACCAGTTGGCGTCCATCATCGACGGCAACGACGGCGAGATCGCGCGCCTCAAGTTCCAGGGCTCCAAGTTCGGCGGCTGGTTCGACACCGTGGCCGACGACGTGACCAACCTGGGCTTCATCCTGGGCCTCGGCTTCGGCACCGCGCGCCTCACGGGGCACGTGGGTTGGCTGGTGTTCGCGGTCATCGGCGTGTCCCTGGGCGTCGTCGCCGTGGCCCACCTGTACGCCTGGCTGGCCGGTGGCGAGCAGACCAACACCTTCGACGTGCCCTGGAGCGTCCTCGGCACCGAGGGGGAACGTACGCCGCTGCAGCGCTTCTTCGCGCTCTTCCTGGTCATCGGCAAGCGTGACTTCTACGCGCTGCTCTTCGCCGTGCTCTGCCTGCTGGGCCTCGTGCAGATCCCGCTGCTCCTGGGCGCCACCACGACCACCGTGATGGGCCTCATCAAGCTGCGCGAGTCGCTCGGCACCTGGCTGGCCACGCCGCCGCAGCCCGTGCGTGAGGCTACGGCCACCGGCCTCCGTCGCAGCCGTTGAGGGCCAGGTGCTGAAGCCCGCCGTCCTCCTGCTCGTCCTCTCGTCCTGCCTGCTGTTCGCGTGCGGCACGGCCGTGCAATCGCTGCCCCAGAGTGGGTCGAGCGCGCCGGTCGCGGCCGTCGGCGATCTGCCCTCGGCGGCGCACCCCGCGAAGGGCGGCGCACCGGTCACCGTCGCCGACCTGATCCCGCCGCTGCTCGAGGCCGAGCACTACACGGACAAGTTCACGTTCGAGTTCACGCTCGTCGGCGGCTACGCGGTCTACTACAGCGTGTTCGTCACGAACCTGGGGCCCGGGCAGCACAAGGTCAAGGTGAACAGCCGCGTCGTCACCCCCGACGGACGCCGCCTGACCGACGAGAAGCGCTTCGAGGGCGGCGGTTGGGCGTCGGCGCGCGACCGGCTCGACGTGGTGATCGGCGAGTACCGCCTGTCGGGAACGCCGGAGCGCCTCACACTGACCACGAAGGGCGAGGGTTACGCGCTCGACCTGGTGGCCACGCCCGATCCGGCCCCCTGGCGACCGCTGCAAGGCACGCTCACGCGGCCCTCGGCCCCCGAAGCCTACTTCAACACGGTCTACGTGGCGCCCCGCAACCACGTCGAGGGCACGTTGACGATCGACGGCAAGCCCCTGCCGGTCACGGGGTACGGCTACGGCATCCACACCGTGTCGAACGTGGCGCCCTACGAGATGGCGTGGCGTTGGTTGTCGTTCCGTTCGGTCGACCCGGCCTGGACGCTCTTCTTCCGCCAGCTGATCACGCCCCAGGCCGACGGCAAGCGCGAGCTGGCCTGGCTGGTCGTCGACGGACCTGACGGGCTGCGCTTCCAGTCCGACCAGGTCACGGTGACCGCCTCCGAGGTCACCCCCGACAAGCACGCGAACGCCTACCCGGTGCCCGCGCGGCTGGTCGTGCACGCCACCTCGGGCCAGGACGAGCTATACCTGCTGCTCCGCGCCGACGAGCTCCGCAGCCGCGACGAGCCCCTGAAGAGCCTGAACACCCTGGTGCGTGTCATGGCCGAGCGCATGACGCAGCCCGTGAACCTGGAGTACTATGCGCCCTTCGCGGCCAGGCTCCGCGTCAACGGCGTCGAGCACCGCTTCGACGGCCGGGGCAACTACGAGCTGAACTTCCTGAACAAGTAAGGCGAGGCGCCCGTGAGCGACCGCACCCCCGCCGCCACCGGGCGCCGCTCGCGCCTGGAGTGGCTTCCCGCCCTGGTCGTGGCCACGGGCCTGCCGCTGCTCGTCATGAAGGGCGTGCTCATCGCCCACAACCTCTCGGGCGCCGAGGGTCGCACGCCCGCCGCCACGCTGCTCGCCAAGAGCCTGTTGTTCCTCGGCTGGGACGTGGCGGGCGCCGTGCTGGTCCCGCTGTTGCTGCTCGGCCTGGTGGCCTGGGTTCCACGTCGGCGTGACGGGCTCGCCGCCGGACTGATCGCGCCCCTCCTGACGCTGCACGGCTGGGCCGTCGTCATGAGCGGCTTCGTCACCATCGTCATGGGCGCGCCGGCCACCAAGGCCACCATCGACCTCGGGTTCCTGAACTCCGAGCCCCGACCCGGCGTGCAGGTCGACACGGGCGCGCTGTGGAACTCCATCGCGCACATGGCCACGCCCTTCAACCTCACGCTGCTCTTCGGGCTGATGCTGCTCCCGCCGCTCCTGTTCTTCTGGCTCCGCGCGCGCCTGCGGCTCGGGCCGGTCGCGCGACGCGTCGCGATCGGCGTGGGGGGCGCGTTCGCCGCGACCACCATCGTGATCCTGCCCAACCTGATCAACGGCGAGGTGCTCGGCATCCGCGTACACACCTTCGGGCTCGAGCGCAGCGCGATCGTCACGCTGGCGGCGTCCTACGCGCGCCCGCTCGTTCGCCTGGTGCAGTCGCCCCCGTCCTCCCTGGGCGACCCGTTCTGCTTCGACTACGGGTCGGTCGTGGCGCCCGGGCGCGTGGCCGACGCCCCCCTGCTCTCCTCGGACCGCCGCGAGGACGGCACTGGCGCCCGCCCGCGCCGTACGAACGTCGTGCTGGTGCAGCTCGAGTCCATGGGCTCGGTCAGCCTCGGCGAGCTGCCCACGGCCATGCCGTTCCTGGCCGGGCTCGGCGCGCCGGGGCGGGGCGTGACCCTCCAGGCGCACACCAGCCCGTGGCCCCAGACCATGAAGGCCGTGTTCTCCATGGTGTGCGGCGAGATGCCGTACGCCGACTACCCGCCCATCACCTCGGTGAACCCGTCGATCCCGGTCACCTGCCTGCCCGACACGCTCAAGTCCCAGGGCTTCCGGACGGGCTGGTTCACCTCGTCCGACATCGCCTACGACCGGCAGCTGCGCTTCCTGCAGTTCCACCACCTCGACGTCATCGGCGACATGTACACCGTCCCGGGCGCCGACAAGGCCTGGCGCAACAGCTGGGGTGTCGACGAGCGCACGATGATCGACGCGGTGCTCGGGTGGATCGACCAGGCGCCCGGCCAGCCCTTCTTCGTGTTCTACGGCCAGGCGGCCGGGCATCACCCCTACGTGTTCGCGGGTGGCCCGGAGGCGCCCGAACCCACCGTCCCGGCCGAGCACGCGGCCTACCTGGAGTGTGCGCGCCACGTCGACGACTCGCTCCGGCGGCTGGTCGACGGGCTGAAGGCGCGCGGGCTGCTGGACGACACGCTGCTGGTCATCGCCTCCGACCACGGCGAGGCCTTCGATCAGCACGGCGGGCGGACCCACGGCAACCAGATCTACGAAGAGTCCGTGCAGGTACCGGCCGTGATGAGCGGACCGCAGCTGACCGCGATCTCGGGACCGGTGAGCTTTCCCACGTCGCACATGGACCTCGCGCCCACCATCCTCGGCCTGCTCGGGCTCGAGGTCCCGCCGACCATGAAGGGCCGCGACCTCACGCGCGAAGACGACGCCCGGCTCGTCCTCAGCGGGGCGCGGCCACCCGCGGAGCAACTGGGCGTACGCGACGGCGCGTGGAAGGCCGTGGTCTCGCTCGAGACCGGGGCCATCGAGCTCTTCGACCTGGCGTCCGATCCCGGCGAGCAGCACAGCCTGACCGAGCAGCACGCCGACCTGGCCGAGCGCATGGTCGCGCGCGCCCGCGCCTGGCAGGCGCACTCGCGGAACCTCATCGAGAACTACGCCGCCATCGCGGCGCACGGTCTGAAACGCTGCCAGCCCGCCGCCACGGCCCCCGCCAAGGAGCCCGCGCCATGAAGATCGCCCTGGTCTCGACCTGGCCCCGCACCGCCTGCGGTATCGCCACCTATACCGAGCACGTGGTCCGCGCGCTGATCACGGCCGGGGCGGCGCCCGTGACGATCCTGGCCGAGGAGGGGGGCAGCGCGCCCCTCGAGGGCGCCGACGTCCACGAGGTCTTCTCGCGCCGCCTGCCCTTCGCGGCGCCCCTCGTCGAGGCCGCCGTCCGCCAGGGTGTCGACGTGGTCCACGTGCAGCACGCCCCCGATATCCTGGGGCTCGGCTCCGAGCTGCTGGCGCTGCTCCAGGGGCTGCGCGCGCGCGGTATCCGCACCGTGGTCACGCTCCACACGGTCTACGACACGTGGTCGGGCCTGATCGAGCGCAAGCCCCACGTCCGGGCGTTCCACCGGAGCCTCGGCGCCGCGGCCGACCGCATCCTGGTGCACCAGCCCACCTGCCGCGACACGCTCGTGGGCCACGGGGTCCCCGCCGGGCGCCTGGCGCTCATCCCCCACGGCACCGACCGCCTCGAGACCGGCGACGGCGCGCGCATCCGCGCCCGGCACGGCATCCCGGCCGAGGCGCCCCTGCTCTTGTTCTTCGGCTTCGTGCACGTGCAGAAGAACGTGCACACCGTGCTGAAGGCCATGCCCGGCATCCTGGCTCGCGTGCCCGAGGCGCGCCTGCTGGTCGCCGGCTCGATCGCCGGTGGCACCTGGTACAACCGCGCCTACGCCTGGTACCTCGACCACCTGGTGCGCTCGCTGGGGCTCGGCGAGCGCGTGACGCTGACGAAGCTCTTCGTCGACGCGGCCGACGTGGCCGATACCTACGCCGCCGCGGACCTGGTGCTCCTGCCCCACCAGCAGGGCTACGGCTCGGCCAGCGGTGTGCTGCACCAGGCCATCGGCGCGGGCAAGCCGCTGCTCTGCTCCGACGTGCCCAAGTTCGAAGAGTTGAAGGAGGTGGGCGCCGAGCTGCTGGTGCCCACCACCGACGTGCGTGCCTGGGCCGAGCGTTCGGTGCGCCTGCTGACCGAGCCCGCCTGGCGCGAGCCCCTGCTGGCGCGGCTGCGGGCCTACGCCGAGACCACGCGCTGGGACGCCATCGCGGCGCGGCACCTCGAGCTCTACGCCGACGTGCTGCGCGACGCGGTTGCACGTCCGGCGTAGTTCCGCTACTGATCCGAACGCGACCCGCAGCAGAGGAGTTCCCGATGACAGCCGTCCTCGCCCGGAAATCGATCGTCTTCCTGACCCTCGCCACCCTGCTCTCCGCTTGCGGAAACGACGCCATCGACAAGGGTGAGGGCGACCTGCACGGGCTCGTGAAGGGCACGGTCGACTACGCCGGTGCCGCGACAATCCAGCGCCTGGCCATCGCCGTGTTCGATCAGGCCACCTACCCGCCGAAGACCATGCCCGTCGCCATGGCCTACGTCCCCGACGACCCGGTCGCGGCCGGCCTGACCTTCCCGGCCAGCTACGAGGTGGGCGCCCTGCCCGCCGGCGATCTCTGGTACATGGTCTACGGCGACGTCGATCCCGACGACGGCCCGCTGCCCAAGACCGTCGACCCGGCCTCCGAGTGGGTGGGGCCCGTGACCATCGCCGGCGACGCGACGACCTTCGAGAAGGACCTCACGCTCGAAGACGGGCGCTGGCAGGGCCTGGACGAGGACGTGATGGGCTACTTCGACGGCGTCGAGCCCGAGGTGGTCGACGAGGTCGCGTCCGACCCAGGCACGGCCGACGTGCCCGCCGACCTCGCCCCCAAGGCGGGCAAGGCCACGCTGCACGGCACCGTCACCTACGCGGGCGCGCTGACGGGCAAGCTGGTCGTCATCGGCTTCAAGGGCAACGACGTCACCACGATGCCGACCATCATGCCGCCCTTCACCGCCGAAGACGCCACCTTCCCGTTCGAGTACGTCACGAAGGTGGTCGATCCGACCACGAAGGTGGTGTACGCCTTTCTCGATGTCGACCCGACCGATGGCATGGCCAACACCGCCAAGGATCCGGTCAGCGCCACCACCACCATCGACGTGGCCGCCGGTGACATCAAGAAGCTCGACCTGGTGATCGTCGATCCGTAGGGGCCGATGTTCTTCGTCGTGTAGGGGTCAGGCCAGGTCGTCGAGACTGATCTCGCAGTCGCGAAGCACCTGCGCCAAGAGGCCCCTGCCGATTGTCTCGCCGCGATGAACCGGGATGACGGTGCAACGACCGTCCGGGTGCTGCACGAAGTGATGACTGCCGCGCACGCGCACGACCTCGAATCCGAGCTTCTCGAGCGCCTTGACGAGCTCCCGGCCCGTAAAGATGCGTTGGGGGCTCATGCTCAGACCGCGACCCGCTGCACTCCCACGAACTCGGTCTTCACCGGCTCTTCGACTTCCAGGCAGAGCTCGATGGCTTCCTTGATGCGCCGCATGAGCACGTCGAGGGAGCGCGCCTGCGTGTGGCATCCGCGCAACGAGGGGACCGACGCCACGAAGTAGCCGTCCTCATCCTTCTCGATCACGACGTTGAACTCGCGCATGCTCGGTCTCCTCGGTCCGTACGAAGCGTTCGTACCGATCGAAGTATCCGGGTGGCCTCGGCTGAGGTCAAGCGCCTGCCCTGGTTTACCCGCTTACGTCCCCTTCCGCTTCTCGATGTCCTCCCAGTCCCAGAACAGCTCCGCGTCCGACGCCGCCGGATCGGGCGCGGCCGCCTGCGTAACCTCGCCCAGGTCCTCGCGAATGACGGGCAGCAGGTCCTCCAGGTCGGTGGTCTGCTCGCGCCAGTAGTCGACGGTGCCGAACTGCGGCCAGGTGAGCGGAAAGACGGGGTCGTGCCAGCGGCGCGCCAACCACGCGGCGTAGCGCACCAGGCGCAGGCCGCGCAGGATCTCGATCAGCTTCAGCTGCCTCCGGTCGAAGGCCCGGAAGGTCTCGTAGGCCTCCAGGAACACCTCGCGCTGCGCCCGGGCGTGCGCGTCGCGGCCGGGCAGCACCATCCACACGTCCTGCACGGCGGGCCCCACCACCATGTCGTCGAAGTCCAGCAGGTGGAAGCGCCCCTCGCGGACCAGCAGGTTGCCGGGGTGGAAGTCGCCGTGTACGCGCAGCACCGGCGCCCCTTCCAGCTCGCGATCGGCGAGGTCCGCGATGGCGTTGGCGGCGGCGGCGTAGCGAGCCTTCAGCTCCTCGGGGATCACGCCGTTCGCCAGCAGCCAGCCGAGCTCCTCGCGGATGTAGGTGTCGGCGTCCAGGCGCAGCCGGTTGGGCGCGTCGTGCCGGGCGCCCACGTTGTGCATGCGCGCCACGAGCATGCCCAGGCGCTCGACGTCGTCGTCGGAGAACTCGTCGGGCGCGCGCCCGCCGCGCCGGTCGTACAGGCAGTACCAGATGCCCTCGACGCGCTTCAGCGTGCTGCCGTCCGGGAAGGTGCGGTGCCCGCAGATCGGCACCTCGTCCTCCTCCAGGTCGCGCATGAACGCGTGCTCCTCGCGGATCTGCGCCTCGCTCCACCGCCCCGGGCGGTAGAACTTCGCGACCACGTGGTCCTGGTCCTGCAGCTCGATGTCGTACACGCGGTTCTCGAACGAGTTGAGCGGGTGGCACACCGGGTTGCAGCGCAGCCCGCCGGCTTCGACGGCCTCGAGCACGCGCTCGGGGGTGAGGTTCAGGAAGAGATCGGTCGTGGTCATCTTCGTCCAGCTACCGTGCGCTGGATTCGGGTCCGGGCCTCATCGTGCCACCGCGTGTTTCTTTCGGGCGGGCAGCTTCGACAGCTGCATCACGAGCCGCAGGGCCTCGTTGACGGCCTCGCCCGAGGGGAACGCTGCCGCAACGTCGGGCTCCAGCAGCACGAGGTTCGTACCCTCGCGGTAACGCGCGGCGTACTTCCCCCGCACGCCTTTCTGAAGCAGCGCGGTCAGGTCGTACTCCGGACGGAGGTCGTCGTCAGCGGGCGTTCTTTGTGGCGTCTTCATAGCTTCTCCGTTCCGCAGGCGTCAACTCCCGCGCGCTGATGATTCGGATGCGGTCTCCCCGATCCGTGTGCGCGACGATCACCACCCGGCCGGCCGCCGTGGTTCCGATCGTCAGGTAGCGACCCTCCTCGAGCGAATGATCGGGGTCACCGACCGTCACGCTCAAGGGATCGCCGAACACCGACGTCGCCTCCGCGAACGAGACCCGGTGCTTCGCCAGGTTGGAAGCGGCCTTCTTGGGATCCCATTCGAAGGTGAGGTCCATGAGATGAGGGTAGCCGCGAACACGCGGGCGTTCAACGGGTAGATGACGGGACCGCCGTGACTACGAACGGGCGCCCATCTTCTTCGCGAAGCGTTTCAGGAGTCAGCTCGCGACCGGGGCCTTCCTCGCGAAGCGCAGGCGCGCCGGCGCCGCGCGGTTGTTCCGGTGCACCTCGTCCTTGGACGGGCGTACGGCGTCGAGCGCGATCTCGGCGTATAGCCCGGTCTCGAGCCCCTCGCGGAACGCCTGCTTCACGCGTCGGTCCTCGCCGCTGTGGAACGAGAGGACGGCCACCCGCCCGCCGGGGTTCAGGACGCGCGGCAGGGTGCCGAGCAGCTTCGACAGCACGCCCAGCTCGTCGTTCACCAGGATGCGCAGGGCCTGGAAGGTGCGCGCCGCCGGGTGCGGGCCCGCGTCGCCCGCCCTCGCACGCTCCCGCCACGCGCGTGGGTCGATGCCCTTGGCGCGCAGCACCAGCTCGGACAAATCGCGCGTTCGTGCCAGCGGCGCGCGCGTCATGCGCTGGTGCACCGCCCGGGCGACGGCCGCGGCGTCGGGCTCGTCGGCGGTCTCGGCCAACTGCGCCGCCAACTCGTCCTCGGTCAGCCGGGCCAGCCAGTCGGCCGCGGTGCGCGGCAGGCGCGGGTCCAGGCGCAGGTCGAGCGGCCCGTCCTTGCGGAACGAGAAGCCCCGCGCCGGGTCGTCCAGCTGCATGCTCGACACGCCCAGGTCGGCCAGCAGGCCGTCGACGCCCGGCAGCCCCAGCTCGGCCAGCACGCCGGGCAGGTCGCGGAAGTTCCGGCGGAAGAGCCGCACGTCGCAAGGGGCATCGGCCAGGCGCTCGCGCGTGCGCTCCAGCTGCTCGCCGTCGACGTCCAGGCCGATCAGCATCCCGCCCGGCGCCACCCGCTCGGCCAGGCGCCGCGCGTGCCCCCCGTAGCCCAGGGTCGCGTCCACCACCACCTCGCCGGGGGCCAGGTCCAGCGCCTCCAGCACCTCGTCGACCAGGATCGGCACGTGGGTGCCCGCCGGCGTGTGGCCCTTGCCGGCCAGCTTCGTCGCCAGCTCGGGGTGCCGCTCGATGGCGTGCTCCTTGTATTTCTGGTCGAAGTTCCGTGGATAGGCGCCCGCATAGCGCGGTCGCCTGCGGTGCTCGCCCTTTCCGTCTTCCGCGCCCGTGGACACCGGCGGCCTCCTCCTCTATCATCCAACGGAATCGGGCTTTCCGACGTCGGCGTCAAGGAAGAAGCTCATGATCGCTTCGCGCTCCGTCCGTCTCCTCGTTGCGGCGACCCTGCTCGCCCTGGCCGCGTGCTCCTCCAGCGGCGGGGGCTCCGACGCCTCCGAGGTCGCCCCCGGCGACGTCCCCGCCGACGTCCTCGCCGATCAGTCCGGCGACGCTCCCGACGTGCCCCCCGGCGACGTGCCGGCCGACGTCCCCGCTGACGAGGGCACGGGCACCGACGACCCGGGCGCAGATGGCGAGGCCGACGGCGCCGACGTCCCCATGAAGGGCATCCGCTTCGTCACGCCCGAGGCCGGCTCCACGGCCACCGGCACCGTCCGCGTCGAGATCGAGACCGTCGACGGCTCCGAGTGGCTGGTCGACGACGTGGTGGTCGCCTTGAACGGCTTCCCCATCTTCACCGACACCAAGCTGCCCACCGGCTTCCTGCTCGACACGCGCGAGCACCCGGCCGGACCCGCCTTCCTCGAGGCCGCCGCGCGCATCCAGGAGCAGTACGAGACCGCGGTGGCCGATCTGACCATCGCCAACGCCGTCTACCAGTTCGTGCGCGTCTACCCCGACCACCCCGCCTACGTCAACGGTGCGCCGGTGCAGATCGAGGTCGACCTCGGCGCCCCCGGCGTCAAGCTCACCCCCGACTTCTCGGCGCTCGACAGCTCCTTCAATCCCGACCTGCTGTCCATCACCGACCGCGGCGACGGCACCTACCTGGTGGCCTACACCATCAACGGCTCCAACACGCGCCCCGACGGCGAGTACGCGGTGCCCATCACCGCCACGCACGGCGGGTTCGAAGAGACCTACCGCGGCGCCCGCGTTCGCCTGCAGAACCAGCAGGACTCGCCCCTGCGCGTGCTGGGCGCGCTCCAGGTCCCCGACGCCCCCCCCGCCGCGTCGACCGACGCCGCGCGCACGCCCAGCGTGGTCAAGGTGTCGGGCAACGACCAGATCATCGCCGGCGGCACGGCCAGCCTGACCGTCGAGGCCACCGATCCGCAGGGCAACTTCGAGGTGGTCGGCCTCATCTTCGAGGTCACGGGCGAGAAGTCCGACGGCCACAGCCTGCCCTACCATGGCTACTACCAGGTGCCCCTCGAGCTCTTCGCCGGCAGCACCGACGTCACGCTGCACTTCGACACCGCGGGCCGCGCCGAGAGCGAGTACAAGAGCATCGACAAGCTGCGCCTGGCCGTGTCGGCCATCGATCCGCTCGGCCTCCGTAGCGCGCCCCTCAGCTACGAGTTCAAGGTGAACCACCAGGCGGCCTCCGGCGACGTGCAGGTCAGCGTGTCGTGGGACACCGAGAGCGACGTCGACCTGCACGTGATCGAACCCAAGGCCGACGGGAGCCCCGGTGGCGCCAACGAAGAGATCTACTACTCCGACAAGCAGGGGCCCCAGGGCGGCGCGCTCGACCTCGACTCCAACGCCGGGTGCGGCATCGACGGCGTCAACAACGAGAACGTCACCTGGAACACCGGCGATCCGCCCGCCGGCACCTACCGCGTCTACGTCGACTACTGGTCGTCGTGCGACGTGTGGGGGCCCGACAGCACGCACTGGATCGTCACGGTCAAGAACTGCGGCACGGCCGAGATGTTCGAGGGCAGCTTCGGCTCCGAGCAGAGCAACGGCGGATCCAAGTGCCTCGAGGACAACAACGACTGCGAGCTGGTCACCGAGTTCGACTCCGACTGCGGCGGCTACGTGTACGGTGACGCGCGCTTCGAGGATCGCACCTTCGACGAGAACGGCTTCCGCGCCAGGAGCTGGCACCCCGTGCGCTACGCACGCGTCGAGGTCCGCCGCCAGAACGACAACGCCGTGCTCGCCACCGGCACCACCGACGGCCTCGGCCACTACGCCATCAACTTCGGCAACAACGGCGCCCACGGCGTCTACGTACGCGTCTTCACCCAGACCGAGCTCGACGACGGCCTGCGCAAGGTGGCCGTGCGCAACCACCCGAAGTTCGGCATCGTCTACTCGTGGGCGGCGCCGGCGTTCGACGAGACGCTGGCCGAGACCCACCACGTGAACATCGACATCCCCGAAGAAGATTCGGGCTACGCCGTCGCGGGCGCCTTCAACATCTTCGACGTGCTGGTGTCGGGCCACGACCTGATCCGCCGCATGACGGGTCGCAGCCTGAAGGCCATCGACACCTACTGGCAGACCGGCGCCGACACCACCGAGACCTCGTACTGCTCCAAGAAGCGCTACGACGACGGCCTGTGCTCGAACCTCGGTACGCTCTCCATCCAGGGCCGCGACGAAGATCGTGACGAGTACGACGACTGCGTCATCCTGCAGGAGCTCTTCCGCTTCGCCGTCGACCAACTCTCGATCAACGACGACCCCGGCGGCACGCACGACGGCAGCCGCGACGACCCCCTGCGAGCGTGGGGCAACGGCGTGTCCATGTTCTTCGCCTCGCACACGCTGGGCGTTCCGTACTTCGTGAACAAGAACCGCTACGGCGTCACGCGCTTCTTCGATCTCGAGGCCATGCCCAGCCCCTTCGCCTACCGCACCTCCGACGGCACCATGACGGGCCGCGTGTCCGAGTACCTGGTAGCGGCGGCCCTGTGGGACCTGGCCGACCCCTCGACGGCGCTCGGGGCAGGCGCCGGAGACGGCCCCGACGACGACGGCGTGCAGGGCAAGGCGCTCGGCATCTACGACAGCGTCTTCCACTTCCTGAACAAGCAGAACCTGGGTGGCAACGAGCGCGGGGTCGCCGGTCGCGACCTGGTCGACTTCCTCGACGGCTGGCTCTGCCGCGGCCACGCGAGCGCCGACGCGCTGAAGGCCATCCTCGACGGGCGCCAGTTCCCCTACGACATGAACGCTCCGTCCAGCTGCCTCTGACAATCCCCGAACAGGCGGATCGCGCCCCTGCGACGCCGGCGTTGATCTTTCGGCCCGCAAGGCTATATTCGATCGACGGGGCGGACCGGTCGCCCCCCGGGAGCACGTACCGTGACGGTAACCGCGAAGAAGACCGAGTTCATCTGCATGGGCTGCTGGGGCACGTTCTCGCCCCAGCCGAACGTTGAAGGCGACGTGACGTGCCCGCACTGCGGGGCGCGCCAGGACCTGAAGCACGAGCCCATCGACCTCGATCCCGAGGAGTTCGTCGATCTCGGCCCCGAGCTGGCGAGCCGCACCGACACGACCAGCGACGGTGGCACAGCCGCCGACGCGCGATCCGCCACCTCCGACGATGACGACTTCGACGCCGTCATCGAGATCGACCTCGACGAGATCGACGCCAACCAGACCTTCGACGAGGGCCGGTTCACGGAACCCCTGCCCGAACCCGAGCCGGTGCCCGAGGCCGCCACGACGTCCGCGGCCGCGGAGCGATCACGCGACGAGCGGCCCGAGCCGGTCGAGCGCCCCGCGCCGCAGAACCACCTGTACCTGCGCACGGAGCGGGGCCACGTCTACGTCTTCGTGTCGCCCGACGCGCTCATCCTGTGGGCACGCCGGCTGAGGCAGTCCCAGAAGGCGCTGCAGATCAGCCTCGACGGGGTCGACTGGCAGGCGTTCCTGCCCTTCCTGACCCGCCTCGCAGCCACCGGCCAGATCTCGCCCGAGGTCGAGAGCGAGATCGGCGCCATCGAGCCCTCGACCGACGCCGTCTCCGACGACGACCTGGCCCGCAGCCTCGCCGAAGAGCAGCACGACTTCGAGGTCAACGCGCCGCTGCCGCCAACCGACGCGGTGCCCGTCGCCGCCACGAAGGGCGGCAAGGGCGCCGAGAAGGCCCCGCCTCCTGCAGCCGACACCGGCCCGGCGCGGGGCGTCGGCGACTTCACGTTCAAGGTCGACGAACGCGTCGAGAACCCCGGGGCGCGCTACGCGATCATGCTGGGCGTCGGCGTCGCGCTGGGGGCCGGCGTCGTGGTGGTCCTGGCGCTCCTGCGCGTCCTTCCGCCTCCGCCCTTCTGAGCCGGGGAGGCCCTCTCCCATGCGCATCCATTGTCCCCATTGCCAGCGCTCGTTCGACGACGCCGACGATGCCCTGCGAGCCTCGCGGCTCGCGAGCGAGCCACTGGCCTGCGGCCGCTGCGGCAAGCCCATCCGCGAGCTGCGCTGGCTGGTCCGCGACGCCGCCGGTCGGGTAGTCGCCTACAACACGCCCGCCCTCTTGAAGATGGGGATCCTGGCGGGCCAGGTGGTGGCCTCGGACCAGATCTCGCGCGCCGGCAAGAAGTGGCTGACGGTCAACTCCATCCCCGAGCTGGCGACCCTCTTCGGGCGGCCGGAGGAGCCCGCCGCCGACGGCCCGCGCGAGGCGTTCTCGGTCATCGAGTCGTTACCCGACGACGAGCCGACGGCCGAACCGGCGCCGCAACCCGAGCTCCCGCCCCTGCCCGGCGACGCCGACGAGAGCCGGCTCTTCGTACGCCCGGTGCGCACGCGGGCGATCGCGGTCGGCGTCGCCGCCGTGGTGGCCGCCATCGGCCTGGCGGTCGTGTGGTGGAAGCCCTGGTCCCCGACGCCCCGTCCCGAGCCGCCCGTCGCCGAAGCGCCCGTCGCCCGCGAAGAAGCGCCCACGCCGGCGCCGACACCGGCTCCGGCCCCCGAGCCCGCGCCGGCGCCCGCCCCGACTCCGATGGCCGCACCCACACCTGCAGCGACGCCCGAGCCCGCTCCCGTGGCGGCTCCGGCACCTGCGGCGGCGCCCGAGCCGGCTCCCGTGGCGGCTCCGGCCCCGGCTCCGCTCGCAGCCCCGACCATCGTCGCTCCGCCGGCTCCCACGAAGGCCCCGGAGGCGCCGGTCGCAGCCCCCGTCGCCGCGAAGCCCGCGACGACGCCTAAGGCGCCCGCCGCCGCCCCGGCCACGGCCTCGACCGTATCGGGGTGGATCGCGCTCGGCGACCGACTGCTCGCCCGCGACCCGCAGAAGGCGCTCGATGCCTACCTGCACGCCTACTCGCAGGACCCCTACCGGGCCGACGTGCTGTCGCGGCTCGGTGACGTCTTCCAGAGGCTCGGCAACCTGCCGAAGGCCATCCAGCACTACCAGCGCGCGCTGCAGGCCGGCGCGGGCTTCGGCCCCGCGTACGTGGGCCTGGCCGAGGCGCTCCGGCAGTCGGGCAACGTCGACGAGGCGCGCCGGACGTTGCAGATCTACCTCGAGCGCTTCCCCTCCGGGTCGCTGCGGGCGCGCGTCGAAGAGATGCTCTCGACGATGTGACGAGGGCTCTGGGGGCCGCGTTCGCGCTCAGGCGCCGCCGTAGCGCCGCACGAAGGCGAGCACCGTGTCCATCATGGCCCGCTGGGCGTCGACCTGCTCGTACAGCACGATGTCGAGATCGAGGTCGCGGCGCGACACGACCAGGTTCGCGAGCTCGGTGGTCCAGAACTCGATGGCCTGGGTGGCGCGCAGCTTCAGGGGCTCCCAGGGGGGCAGGCTGGCCGCGAAGCGCGTGGCGGAGATGCCGATGACCGTGCGGAACAGCCGCTGGATGGTCTCGCGGAAGCGCAGGATGCTGAACTCGGCGCGCGTACCGAGCCCCACCAGCAGGATCCCGCGCACAGGCAGCCGGTCGAAGCTGGGCATGAGCAGCACCTCGCCGAACTCGCCCGTGAAGCGACCGCCCTTGACCAGGTGCGCGATGCGGCTGTTCAGGCGCCAGTCGGCCAGGCCGGTGATGCCCGAGAAGGGTCGCTCGTCGGCGAACATGAACAGCGCCAGCACGTCGCGGGGGCCGCGATCGAGCTCGTGCAGGTCGGGGGGGCGGAACAGGATCCTCATCCGCCGGCCTCGGACTCGTCGGGATCGTCGACATCGGTGTCGGGCTCTTCGAGCGCCACGTCGTCGTCGGCACCGCGCAGCCGCCCCGACACCTCGGCGATGCGGTCGAGGATGCCGTTCACGAACGCCGGGGACTCCTGGCTGCCGAACTTCTTGGCGATCTCGATGGCCTCGTTGATCGAGACCTTGACCGGGATGTCGGTGCGGTAGCGGATCTCGTACGTGGCCAGGCGCAGGATGTTGCGATCGATCAGCGCCATCCGCTCGACCTTCCAGCGCCGCGAGGTCTCGCCCATCAGGGCGTTGACCTCGTCCCAGACCGCCAGCACGCCCTCGACCAACGCTTCGGCGAAGCCGCGCGTCTCGTCGGGCAGTTCGAGCATGGAACCCCAGACGTGGTCCAGGGCCTGGCTCCGATCAGCCTCGGGATCCTTCAGGAATTCGAGGCTGTAGAGCGCCTTCAGCGCCGCCTCGCGCCCTTTTCGTCGTGCGCCCATCCGCGGCTCAGTCGACGGTCTGGAAGAGGTTGATGACCTCCAGGAGGCTGAGCGCAGCCTCCCAGCCCTTGTTGCCCGCCTTGGTCCCGGCGCGCTCGATGGCCTGCTCGATGGTGTCGGTGGTGAGCACCCCGAACGCCATGGGCAGTCCCAGGTCGAGCGAGATGGAGGCGATGCCCTTGGTCACCTCGGCCGCGATGAAGTCGAAGTGCGGCGTCGACCCGCGGATGAGCGCGCCCAGGCAGAGCACGCCGTTCACCTTGCAGGTCTCGGCGACCTTCTTGGCGACCAGCGGGATCTCGAAGCTGCCCGGGACGCGGTAGACCGTGATGTCCTGGTCGGCCACGCCGTGGCGCTTCAGGGCGTCGATGGCGCCCTCGAGCAGGCGCTCGGTGATGAAATGGTTGAAGCGGCTCACCACGATGCCGACGCGCAGCCCATTCCCCGTGAGCTGCCCCTCGTACGTCTTCATGCTGCCTCCCTTGCCCGCGGACCCGGTCAATGAAACAACCGGATCCAGCTGGGCTCCGAATTGTGGCTCAGGGCCTCGGTCGTTGTCTCGCTCGCGTTCAGTCGGCAGGTCTCGCCGCCGCTGACGCACTTCCCGTCGCTCGGGAACAGGAACGTGCTGGCGTCGACGTTGCCGGTGAAGCGCACCTCGACATAGTCGCCCTTGCCCTCGATGTGGCCGTCGGTCACCTCGAGCACGCGCGCCAGCGCGTAGAGCTGCACGTCGCACATGCGCCCGCTCACGTCGCCCCGCGCAGACAGCACGAAGCGCGCGCCCGGCACCATCTCGGGCAGGCGCGCCTGCACCGTGACGTTCTCGCCCTTCGAGTCGTACGTCCAGGATTTCGTGAACACGGGACCGTCGAAGCCGGTGATCTCCCGTACGTACAGGTTCTGGACCATGTCCTCGAGCGCATCGGGAGTGTAGGGCACGCCGCTCTGCGCGTCGAGGCAGGTGTAGTTGAGGGACACGCGCAGGCTGAGCTCGGCGAACGTCGGGGCCTTCTTCAACGGCGTGGTCGCCCAGTAGTCGTCGACGGCCGCAGGCAGCGTCAGGTCGACGGCCGGAGCCTCGGGCAGGCGCTTCCAGCGAGCCTCGAGGCCCATGCGCTCGAGACGTCCGCTGGCGGCGGCGACGACCTCGCCGAGCGCCTGGCCCGCGAACAGGCCGTCGAACAGCGTGGCCAGCCCGTCTTCGAGAGCGCGCGCGTCGAGGTCGCCCTCGACCGCCACCACCGCGTGATCGCCGACCTGCAGGTTGCGGATCAGCGAGTCGGGCGAGATCTCGTCGTCGTCGGTCAGGGGATTCCACGCGCCGTCGCCCCAGGTACGGCCGCCCGCGAGCACCAGCAGCGAGGGCAGCGCCAGGTCACGGAACGGGTTGCCCTCGAGCAGCTCGCGCACCCGGCCCACGTGCACCGTCTCGGCGCCGAACAGGGCGCGCGCGGACGTCAGGCCCACGGTCTTGGTGGTGCCTTGGCTGGTGGCCTTCATGCCGACACCGGCGCCCACCCACACGAGCACGTCGCCCTCCTTCAGCTCGGTCATCAGCCGATCGAGGGTGGCCAGGCTCACGTAGGGGTAGGACTCGACCGAATCGTAGGCACCCGACGCCGTGGCCGCCGCCAGCACGCCCGAGAGGTCTAGGTCGAAGAGCCGGCCCCAGGCGCTGGCGACCACGAAGCGGCGCCGGGTCACGTCGAGCGCCGGGAAGTCGTCGCCCTGCAAGGCGCCGGTGACGACGGCGGCGGGATCGTCGAGGCTGTTGCCGGGCAGGAGCATCTGCAACGCGGGCGCCGCCAACGCGGGCGCCTCGACCGGCGCGCCGGCGGCGTCGGTGAACGTGGGCTCGGCGTCGTCGCGGGGCGAGGCGACCAGCGCCCGGCAGGCCTCGGCGACACAGACCCAGGCCGCCACGGCCGTGCCCGCGGCCCCCGAGAGCTCGGCGAAGGTGGCGGTGTTCGACAGCTCGTCTTCGAGCGCCCCGGCGAAGGTGACGACCGCGCCATCGCCCGCCAGGCCGCGCGCGCGCTCGAGGGCCGCGGCCAGCGTGGCCTGCTCGGCCGCCAGCGCGTCGAGGTCGCTCGCGGCCAGCGTCTCGAGCCGCGATACCTGGGCGGGCGCCTCGTGCGGGAGCGGCCCGAGGACATCCTCTCCGCTCGCATCGGCGTCCGAGCCAGCGCCGCCGCACGCAACGGCCAGCAGGCCGGCAAGCACCCCGAACAGCGATCTCATCCGTTCACTCCTGACGCGAGCGGCTATCGGACGCTCGCACGGCGTGGACTCCAGGGTCCACGCCACAAACAGCAACCGTGAGCGTCCGTGGTTCGGCCACGGACGCTCACGCGAAGCCGTGCCGCTTGAGGAAGGCTTCGTCGACGCCCCCCTGCCGCGCGCCCACCTGCTTCGCGACGTACTTCCCGATCAGGTCCCACTCGGCGTTGACCGCGTCGCCCACGCGCCGACACCGGAACGCCGTGTTCTCCCACGTGAAGCGCAGCATGGCCACCGTGAACACGTCGGACAGCTCGCGCGCCACGGTCAGGCTGACGCCGTCGAGCGCCACCGAACCCTTCTCGACCAGCAGGTTGGCCGCGGCCGCCGGCTTCTCGAACGTGAGCTCGTAGTGCTCGCCTGCGCGCGTAACGGCCCGCAGGTGGAGGACCTGGTCGACGTGCCCCTGGACCAGGTGGCCCCCCAGGCGATCGGTGAGCTGCAGCGCCCGCTCGAGGTTGACGGGATCACCCGTGTGGAGCCGACCGAGCGTGGTGCGTGCCAGGGTCTCGCGGCTGACCTCGGCCTGGAACAGGCGGCCGTCACCGCCCACGAGCGTCAGGCAGACGCCGTTGACCGCGATGCTCTCGCCGCGCGCGACCTGCTCGAACGGGTTGGCAGGCGCCACCTCGAGCAGGGCGTCGTCGATACGGACCTTCAACGAGCGGATCTCGCCCGTCGTCTGGACGATTCCGGTGAACATGCCGGGCATTCCACCATTTCGGCAGGCCGAAGTCAACGCGCGATTCAGTCCGCGGCCGCTCCCGGTGCCGCTTCGCGGGTCACGACACCCCGCAGCAGCAGATCGGGCCCCAGGCGCCGTACTACCACGTCGTCGAGCCGTACGAGCTCGGACAACTCGCGCGGCCCCGGCAGGTCGACGGCCGGCCGCGCGGCATGGCAACCGAGCAGCGCCGGCGCCAGGAACCACGCCAGTTCGTCGACCAGCCCGGCGGCCAGGCACGCCGAGGTGAGCGTGCCGCCGGCCTCGAGCAGCACGGGCGACAGCTCGCGAGCGGCCAGGGCGCTGAGGGCCAGCGTCACGTCGACGCGGCCGTCGCCCCCGACCGCCACCGGCACGACCTCGACGCCCAGCCCGCGGAGGGCCTCGGCGGCCGATGGAGACGCCTCCGGGCCGCAAACCACGAGCGTGGGAATCTCGCGGGCCGTTCGCACCAGTGCGCTCTCGAGCGGCAGGCGCAGGTGGGTGTCGAGCACCGCGCGCGCCGGGTCGCGCCAACCGCGCCGTACGTCGCGTACGGTCAGCGCCGGATCGTCGGCCAGCACCGTGCCGATGCCGGTGAGCACCACGCGATGCTCCCGGCGCAGACAGTGGCCCACGCGGCGCGCCTCGGGGCCCGTGATCCAGCGGCTGGCTCCGCGGTGGTCGGCGACCTTTCCGTCGAGGGTGGCGGCGACCTTGGCGGTCACCCACGGGAGCCCGCTGGTCATGAGCCGCACGAAGGGTCGGTTCAGCCGCAACGCGTCGGCCTCCAGCAACCCGGACTCCACCTCGAGGCCGGCGTCGCGGAGGCGCTGCAGGCCGCGCCCGGCCACGCGCGGGTTCGGATCCACCGCGGCCGCCACGACCCGACGGACGCCGGCCGCGATCAGGGCCTCGGCACAGGGCGGCGTCTTGCCGTGATGGCTGCAGGGCTCGAGCGTGACCAGGGCGGTCGCGCCGCGGGCCAGGACGCCGGCCTGGCTGAGGGCCCAGACCTCGGCGTGCGGACCCCCGAAGCGCCGGTGCCAGCCCTCGCCCACCACGCGCCCGTTACGGAGCAGCACGCAGCCCACGCGCGGGTTCGGGTGCACGTCGGCCCCGCCCTTCTTTGCCAGGGCGAGCGCCCGCACCATGCCCTCGTGCTCGGAGATCATGTCTCGGAGGGAGGCTCTCCGCCCTCGTCGGTCTGGAGGCGCGTAACGGCCTGCACGAACTCGCCCACGTCGCGGAAATCACGATAGACGGAGGCGAAGCGCACGTAGGCCACGTGATCCTGCGACTTCAGGAACTGCATGACCCGGTCACCCAGCTCGCGCGTGGAGATCTCGCGGCGGAACTGGTCCTGCAGCGAGGCCTCGAGGTCGGCCACGAAGGCCATGATGGCCTCCTGTGACACGGGACGCTTGCTGCTGGCGGTCTGGATGGAGCGGATCAGCTTGTTGCGGTCGAACAGCTCGCGGGTGCGGCCGTCCTTCTTGACCACGAAGGGCGTGACCTCCTCGCGGGTCTCGTAGGTCGTGAAGCGCTGGTGGCACTCGTCGCACTCGCGACGACGGCGGATGGTGTTGCCTTCGCGGTCGGGGCGCGAGTTGACCACCCGCGTGTCCTCGAAGCCGCAGAAGGGGCACTTCATGGCTCGTCCCGCTCGGCTTCGAGCGCAGAGATCAGGTCGAGGCGGCGCCGGTGGCGCTCTTCGAAGGTCGCGCCGAGCCACTGGTCGACGAGGAGCGCGGCGTAGGACGGCGCCAGCAACCGGGATCCCATGCACAGCACGTTGGCGTCGTTGTGCTCGCGCGCCATGCGCGCCGTGTAGGGGTCGTGAACCAGGGCGGCGCGGATGCCGCGGATCTTGTTGGCCACGATGGACATGCCGACGCCGGTGCCGCACACCAGCACGGCGCGCTCACCCTCGCCCGCGATCAGGGCGTGGCTGACAGCGGCCGCGAAGTCGGGGTAGTCGACCGACGCGTCGGAGGACGGCCCCTTGTCGACCACGCGGTGGCCAAGGGCCTCCAGGTGGCGCTTCAGGGACTCCTTCAGGTCGAATCCCGCGTGATCCGAGCCGACGAGGATCGTCGTCACGGTCAGTCCTGTTTCATGAACACGACTTCGCGGTTCTTGTAGTACCCGCAGGACGGGCACACGCGGTGCGGCAGCTTGGGCTCGCCGCAGCGCGAGCAGGTGCCGAGGTTCGCGGGCGTCACGAACTCGGTGGACGAACGCCGCTTGTCGCGCCGGGACTTCGAATGTCGTTTCTTGGGTACGGGCATGACTGTCTCCTAGCTCACGAGTTCTTCAGGCGCTCGCGCAGCTCGATAAGCTTCGCGAGGCGCGGGTCCACAGCACCCTTGTGCTCCTCGTCACCCTCGTGGACGAGGTAGCGCTCCACGTCAGGGTCGCATTGCCCCTCGGCGCAGCGCGGATAGTCGGGCAGGCCGAAGGTCAGGGCATCCCGGAACAGCTCGGTCAGGTCGATGGCCTCCCCCTGGATGGGGTACCACTCGTGCCCGCCGGCCGCCGCGCCCGAGACCCCGTCGCCGAGCTTGACGTCGTTGTCGTCGGCGCCCGTGAAGATCGCGGCGAAGTGCTCGTCGAGCACGCACACCACGTCGGCGGCGCAGCGGGAACAGGCGCCCACGACGCGGCCCCGCACGCGACCCATGGCCGATACGGCGTCACCGTGGCGCTCGATGCGCAGGGTGACGTCGAGCGGGCTCTCGAACCCCAGCCACTGGTCGGAGACCAGCTCACGCACCTCGTCGAACGGGACGGCCTCGACGACGTCGAGCCCGCTCTCGGGGATGCGATCGAGGTGGAGAACGAATTCCATAGGCCAGCCCTACCAGAAAGGCACGTAATGATAGAGAAACCCTCCCGGACCGTCAAACGAATTCCACTCAGGCGAGCGGATTCGCGGCCGCCACCCACTCGAAGGGCGCGTTCAGCGCGGGGATCGCGAGGCCCAGGTAGTAGAAGCCCAAGGCGAAGAGCACCACCGCGAACACGAGCTTCAAGACATCCATCCACGGCCCGCTGCGGGGCAGCTTCCGGGTCACCTCGGTGCTGGCGCCGATCACCACGAAGATGAGGCCCAGGCCCAGCGAGAACGCCAGCATGAGCCCCACGCCGATGGCGGGATCGCGCGTCTTGGCGATGTGTGCGAGGATGGCCAGCGTGACCGGCCCCGCGCAAGGCGCCGCCACCAACCCCGAGACCAGCCCGAGCACGAGCGCCCCGACGTAGCCGGCGCCCCCGGCGCCCGACAGGCGATCCTGCAGCGCGCCGGGCAGCTGCAGCGTGAACAACCCCAGGTACGAGAGCGCCATGGCCGCGAAGAGCGCTCCGATGGCTCCCGTGACCCACGGATTCTGCATGGCCGTGCCGAGCCCGGCGCCGGTGAGCCCCGCGACGAGCCCGAGCGCCGTGTACATGAGCGCGAGCCCGCCCACGAACGTGAAGCTGAGCGCCAGGCGCTGCCTGAGCCCCGAGGTCTTGCGCGCCCCGATGACCGACATGGTGATGGGGATCAGCGGGTACACGCACGGCGTCAGGCTGACGCCGATGCCGGCCACGAACACGAAGAGCAGGGTGAGCAGCAGGCCCGAGCTGGCCATGCGGGCCGCCAGGCTCTGGTCGGCGGGGGCCGCGTCGGTGGCACGCCCCAGTACACGGTCGAGGCGTGCCGCGAAGGCGGGCGCCTCCTCGAAGCCGCCGAGCGTGTGCTCGGTCTTCAGCTTCCCGTCGGGGCCGAAGAAGGCCACCCACGGCAGCCCGGGGATGGCGTACGTGTCCCACAGCTTCTGGTTCTCGGGAGCGTCCATCTTGGTCATGTCGACCTTGACGCGCACGAAGCCCTCGAGCTTCTCGCGGACCACGTCGTCGCGGAACGTGAGCTTCCCGAGCTCGAGGCACGCCGGGCACCACGTCGCCCAGGCGTCGACCACCAGCGGCTTGCCCTGTTGCTTCGCCTGGACCTGAGCCTGCTCGAAGCTGGTCAGCCAGCCCTCGTCGGCGTCGAGGGGCAGCACCACGCCGTCGAGCAGCGCCAGCGCGCCCACCGCGAGCAGCGGAAACAACGCCAGCGGCCGCCGCGTGAGCCGCGCCAGCACGACGCCGACCAGCAGCAGCGCCGCACCGACCAGGATCAGGAACATCCCGTTGGACATCGCGATCTCCGGGGAGATGGGGGCTTCGGGGCGCCGGGGGAGGATCAGGCGCGGTTGACGGGCAGCGTCTCGGTCAGGTCGCGGAACACGACCACGGCCCACTCGCCGTCCTCGACGTCGCGGATCTCCTTCACGTAGCCAAAGCCGTGCTTCTTGTGGATGAGGTAGTCGCCCGCGCGGTACTTGCGCTGCTCGCGGTAGAGCGAGGCCTGCGTCGAGCTGACGCCGGCGGTGACCTTCTCCCACTCGCTGCGCGACTCGGCGTGCACCGCGGGCGCGACCGCGACCTGCGACACGGGCGAATCGGGCGGGCGGTTGCCCATCTGGATGACGACCTTGCCGCCGCGCTTGATGGTGGCGTCGGGCACGTACGTGCGCTTGCGGCGCATGTTCATCGCGCGCTGCATGCCGCGCTCACGGCGCACGTCGTCGGGTACCGGCTGCTTGAACTCGTGGAAGTTCCCGCAGGTACGGCACTGGACCTTGGCCACCGAGCCGTCGGACAGCAACGCCGCCACGCTCGCGTCGAGGTTCAGCCGGCAAGCCGGGCAGTAGGCCTCGACGATGTCGCCGAGATCGAGCTTTCCGTTCGCTCCCATGTAGGACTCCTGATGGTTGACGTTCCACGCAGGCTGCGACACGCGGCAGCAGAACCCTGCGGGAGGTTCTACGTAAGACGTACCCCGGCTCCGGGGTGGCGCCTTGATCCGTTTCGTTACCGGGCTAACGGGCGGCCGCGGGGCCGACCGCTCGAGTGTACGACTGGCGGACATGTTCGCCAGGAACGGATTCGAATCTAGAGAGGTCCGGAAGCGGTGTCAAGCAAACGAATCATCGCCGCGATCCCGAACCAGCGCCCGGAATCGCCGACACGTCTCGACCAGGTCGCCGTGGCGGTGCAGATCGCCGCCGATCAGGAAGAGCACGTCGGCGCCGTAGAAGGCGCGGAGCTCGCCTACTCGGTCGAGGCGCATGCCGCCCGCCGGCGCCGGCAGCGCGGGGGCGAGGCCTCCAAGGGGGGCGGCGCAGGCGGCGGCGACGGCCGCGCAGTCTGCGGGGGAGAAGCTGAAGCGCCCGCCCGTGTGGGGGAAGATGCTGGCGTCGGCCCCGGCCAGGCGCGCCAGGGTGCCGAAGAGCACGCCGGGCGCCAGGCCGTCGGTGGCGCGCGTGACGAAGCTGCCGAGCAGGGCCGGGTGCAGGAACACGGGCTGGCCGAGCGTGTCGTCGGCGGCCAGCGCGCGCAGGGCGTCGAAGCCGACCAACCCGGGGGCGAGCATCAGGCCCCCCGCCCCGGCGTCGCGCGCGAAGCGTGCCCGAGCCGCGATCTGGTCGGCCGGCGCGCTCACGTTGGGGACGTACCGGCAGTGACCGCCCACCTCGGCGTTGGCGCGCCCGATGGCCTCGGCGCAGGCCGCGACGCGCGCCTGGTAGCGCCCGAAGGGCTGGTCGGCCAGGCCGTGGTCGTCCTTCACGAGATCGAGCCCGCCCAGGGCGTAGGCGCGCGCCATCTCGGCCAGCTCGGCCAGGGGCAGGCCGAGCGGCTTCAGCGCGGAGCAGAGCAGCGGCCGATCGGGCGCGTCGACCAGGCGCCGGAGCCCCGCCACGCCGAGCCGCGGACCGCGGAACACCGCCAACAGCTCGGGCGGCAGCTCGAGGGCCTCGACGCGTACGCCGGGCAGCAGGCTCGCGTTGCCGTAGATGACGTTCAGGAGCTGGGTGAGCTCGGCGCCCACCACGTGGGGCTCGAAGGCCAACGTGGCCAGGCTCTGGCCCGGGCCCGCGGGCGAGACGGCTTCGAGCCGCGCGACCACGTGATCGAGCACGAAGCGATCGGTCACGAGATCGTGGGGGAACTCGATGGTCTGCTCGACGCACAGGGCGCGGGCCAGGGCCTCGGGCTCGTTCGAGGTCAGGCGGTAGCTCACTCGGAGCGCGCTCACAGGTCCTCCACCCGCCCCTCGTCGGGCAGCGTGACGTCGGCCGTCAGCTCGTCGGGCTCGACGCCCAGCGGCCCACCGAGCAGGTCTTCGGCCGAGCGGACGATGGCTCGGGCGTCGAGGCCGTGCTTGGCCATCAGGTACGGCAGGCTCGCCCCCTGCGCGAACACGTCCTGCACGCCGAGGCGTACGAGCTTCACGCCCGGGCCCTGCCCGGCCATCCACTCGGCCGTGGCGGAGCCGAGGCCCCCGATGACGCTGTGGTTCTCGACCGTGATTACGCCCCGGCGCGCGCCGGCCAGGGTCGCGAAGAGCTCGGGATCGCCGAAGGGCTTCAGCGTCGAGACGTGCCGGTGGGCCACCGACACGCCGCGCCGCTCGAGCGCCCGCACCGCGCGGATCGCCTGCTCGGTGCACACGCTGCCGGAGAGCACGACCAGGTCCGAGCCGCTGGAAAGCTCGCGCGATTCCCCCAGGCGAAGCGGCTCGCCGGCGGGGAAGAGGCGCGGCACCTGGCCCCGCAGCAGGCGCAGGTACACCGGTCCGTCGACCTCGTGCACCGCCGGGAGCAAGGACTCGACGTCGGTGGCGTCGCCGCAGTCGACGATGGTCAGGTTCGGCAGCGCACGCATCAGCGCCACGTCGTCGGTGGCCTGGTGCGTGACGCCCCCGGGCGTGGTGAGCCCCGGCAGGAAGCCGACCAGGCGCACACGCAAATTGGGGTAGGCCACGCTCATGGCCACTTGGTCGTACACGCGGCGCGTGAGGAAGACCGCGAACGTGTGGAAGTACGGTACGAAGCCCTCGCGAGCCAGGCCGCCCGCGAAGCCGACGGTGTTCTGCTCGGCCATGCCGAGGGTCACGAAGCGGTCCGGGTAGGCGTCGCGGAAGTCGTCGGCCTCGCACGAGGCGGTGAGATCGGCCGAGAGCACCAGCAGCTCGGGGTGGTCCTTGGCGAAGCGTACCAGGGCGCCGGCGTGGGGGCGGCTCACGAGGTTCATGCGCCCACCTCGGCGGCGTCGAAGGCGGCGAGCAGCGCGCGGTAGGCGGCCGCCTCGTCGGCCGACTTGAAACGCACGTAGTGCAGCTTGGGCGCGCGCTGCCGCAGCAGGTCGACGCCGCGGCAGGGGTCGGTGCGCGCGATAATCACCAGGGGCCGGCCGTCGGGCGCCTGGCCGGCGGCCGCGACCAGCGCCTCGGGGTCGTGCCCGTCGAGCTCGGCCACGCGGGCCCCGAAGGCGGCCAGGCGCGCGCCCAGCGGCTCGATGCAGCCCACGTGGCTCATGGCGCCGTCGCACTGCTGGGCGTTGGCGTCGATCACGACCAGCACGTTGTCCAGCTTGCGGTACGCGAGCGCGGCGAAGGCCTCCCAGGTCTGGCCCTCCTGCAGCTCGCCGTCGGAGAGGAAGACCACCACGCGCCCGGGCTCTCCGCGCATCCGGCGGGCCAGCGCCACGCCCCCGGCTACGCTCAGGCACTGCGCGAGCGACCCCGCGGTAACCTCGTGCCCCGGGCTGTGCTCGGCGCCGATCAACTCGACCGTGCTGCCATCCTTGTTGAACAGGTCGAGGCCGCGCGGGTCGAGGCGGCCCACCTCGATCAGGGCCGCGTACAGCACCAGCGCGTAGTGTACGGGCGAGAAGAAGAAGCGGTCGAGCTCGGGCGCGCGTGGCCCGTTGTAGCCGGCGCCCGTGAACGAGAGCGGGTTCAGGGGCCCGGGCGGCCCGGGAAACGGCAGCGGCACGGCAGGCGCGATCGACGGACCCAGGCGCAGCACGCGCAGGTACAGCGTGGCCAGCAGCTCGGCGGCCGAGCAGGCCTGCGACAGGTAGCCGCCGTTGTTCGAGAGCGTGTGGCGCAGCACGCGGGCGCGGATGCGCCGGGCCACGCGGACGACGTCAGCGGGGCGCGCAGCGCGGGAGGCCGGACTCATGCCGCCTCGGCGCGGCGCACGCGCTCCTGCCACTCGGCGCTGGGCCAGGTGAAGCCCCAGGGCAGGAGCCCCTTCTCCTTCGCCAGGTCGGCGGCGTAGAACACGGCGCCCAGCACGGGCGGACCCTCGAGCACGGCGGGCTTCACGGCGCGGAAAACCTTGGTCACCTCGGCCAGGATGGCGTCCTGGAAGAGGGTGCCCTTGCCCTTCTGCAGCACGCTCCCGCCCATCACCAGCGGGAAGGCGTCATCGGCGCGGAACAGGTGCTCGGCCACCAGGCGCGCGCACAGGCCCAACTCGTCGCCGCAAATCTCGATGAGATCGCGCGCCACGCGGTCGCCGTCGGCCGCCGCCTCGAAGACCAGGGGCGCCAACTCGGCCGTGCCGCCGCCGAAGCCGAACTCCGGGATGAAGCGATCGGCGGCGTCCTCGATGTGCGAGAGGCCCCAGTGCGCCAGGATGCGCGCGGTCAACCGCGTGGGCCGTCCCCGCCCGTCGACCCCACGACGCGCTGCTTTCAGGGCCATGAGGCCGAGATCGCTGCCGCCGCCCGTGTCACCGAGCTCCGAGAGCAACCCGCCCACGCGATAGAGCCTGCCGTCGGCGCCGCACCCCACCGTGTTGCCCCCTGTGCCCGAGACCACCGCCACGCCCACGCCGTCGGGGGTGCCGGCGCGCAGGATCAGGTAGGTGTCGTTGGCGATGAAGGTCGGCACGTCGGGGCACGCCGTGGCCACCATGGCCCGGATGACCGTTTCGTCCTGCGGGCGGTCCCAGCCCGAGATGCCGAAGCCCACCGCGGCCACCGTGGCGCCCTCGTGCGCCGCCGCGTCGAAGAGCGGGTCGAGCGCGCGCCGGATCTCGGCGCCGGCCACCTCGGTGCCCGGCCCCTGGTAGTTGCCGGTGCCCGCCAGCGAGCGCGCGAGCACGTTCCCTTCCAGGTCGACGAGCAGTCCGGCCGTCTTGGTCCCACCGGCGTCGATGCCGGCCAACGCGATGCGCTCCATGGCTTCCCTCCGGGACGTCGCCCCGGATCTAACAGCCTCTTCGGGGCGCGTCAACCGGACGGCGGGGAATACGGAAACCCGCCTCCCGGTTGATCGTCACGAGGTTCACGGAACCGTCGTTTCGAGGAACGTCATGCGCCGCGACCGCCTCGCCGCCGTCGGCATCCTGCTCGGCAGCTCGCTGCTGCTGTCCTTCCTGTTCACCTACATCCTCTACACGGCCAAGGACCACCCGGTCCTGGCCGCCGACACCATCGACGCGCCCGACGTAGCCTTGGCGAAGTCGGGGCCCGCGCTCGAAGCTCCAGCCGGCGGCCCCTCGACGTCGCTCGGGGCGGGCGGCGGGGCGGGCGGCGGGGTTCCCTCCGAGGGGTTCGCGACGGTGGCCGAGAAGGCCTCGCCCGCGGTGGTCTACATCGAGGTCACCAAGCGCATGGACGTCCCGGGCGGCGGCGGCCACCCGTTCGGCGACCCCTTCTTCGACTACTTCTTCGGCAACCCCGGCCGGCAGTATGGCGGCGACGGCGACGACGGCCAGCGCAGCCGCAAGTTCGAGCAGCGCGGCCTGGGGAGCGGCTTCATCATCGACCGCGACATGGGCCACGTGCTCACCAACAACCACGTGATCGACGGCGCGGACGAGATCGAGGTCACCCTGAAGGACGGCAAGAAGCTGAAGGCCAAGGTGGTCGGCACCGATCCCAAGACCGACGTGGGCCTGTTGCAGCTGAAGGACTTCGACAAGGCCGACCTGACCGAGATCCGCCTGGCCGACTCCGACGGCATCCGCGTGGGGGACTGGGTGCTGGCCATCGGCAACCCCTTCGGCCTCAGCCAGACCGTCACCTCCGGCATCATCAGCGCCAAGGGCCGCGCCAACGTGAACATCGCCGAGTACGAGGACTTCATCCAGACCGACGCCGCCATCAACCCCGGCAACTCGGGCGGGCCGCTGGTCAACCTGCGTGGCGAAGCCATCGGCATGAACACCGCCATCTTCAGCCAGTCGGGCGGCTACATGGGCATCGGCTTCGCGGTGCCCTCCAACATGCTGAAGGCCGTGCTGGCGCAGCTCATCAACGGCGGCAAGATCGAGCGCGGCCAGATCGGCGTCATGATCCAGAACGTGACCGACGAGCTGAAGAAGCACTTCGACTACACCGGCGAGGGCGGCGTGCTGGTCTCCGAGGTCCTGCCCGGCAGCGCGGCCGAGAAGGCCGGCCTCAAGTCAGGTGACCTGATCGTGCGCGTCGACGGCAAGCCAGCCCGCGATGCGAGCCAGGTGAAGAACACCATCGGCTTCACCAAGCTCGGCAAGTCGGTCGAGCTGACCATCTGGCGCGACGGGAAGGAGCAGTCGATCACCGTCGAGGTGGCCAAGGAACGCGGGCCGGCCCAGGCCGAGAAGAAGCAGCTGGAGGAGCGCCTGGGCCTCAGCGTCTCGGACGCGGCCGACAAGCCGAACGCCACCTACGATCACGGCGTGGTGGTCGAGAGCCTCGATCCCCAGGGCGCGGCGGCGTTCGCGGGCGTGCGCCGCGGCGACATCGTGCTGGAGGTCAACCGCAAGAAGGTCGACGGCGGCGACAGCTTCTTCAGCCTGCTCGACGAGAACAAGGACGCGTCGACCATCCTGTTCTTGATCGACCGGAAGGGGCACCGTATCTTCCTGTTGCTCAGGAACCGCTAGGGACCCCTCCGTGCACGACCCCCGCGCCCCCATCGGCATCTTCGACTCCGGCATCGGCGGCCTGACGGTCGCCCGCGAGATCGCCCGGCGCCTGCCCACCGAGCACCTGCGCTACCTGGGCGACACCGCGCGCCTGCCCTACGGCTCCAAATCCGACGAGACCATCCGGCGCTACGCCGAGCGCTGCGTCGAGTTCCTGGTGGGCCAGAAGGTCAAGGCCATCGTCATCGCCTGCAACACGGTCTCGGCCGTGGCCCTGCCCCACCTGCGCGCGCGCTTCGACCTGCCCATCCTGGGCGTCGTCGAGCCCGGCGCCCGCGCGGCCGTGAACGCCAGCGTCACTCGGCGCATCGGCGTCATCGGGCAGGAGGGCACCATCCGCTCCAGGAGCTACGAGCGCGCCATCCAGGCGCTGGACCCCACCGCCAAGGTGTTCCAGCAGGCCTGCCCGCTGCTCGTGCCGCTGGCCGAGGAGGGCTGGGTCGACACCGACGTGGCGCGCCTGGTCATTCGGCGCTACTGCCGCGCCTTCGAGGACACCCACATCGACACGCTGGTCTTGGGCTGCACGCACTACCCGCTGTTCCGCGAGCCGATCGCCGAGGAGGCGCCCCGCGTGCTGGGCCACGGCCTCACGCTGGTCGACTCGGCCACCACCGTGACCACCGAGCTGATCGAGCTCCTGGCCGCCCAGGGCCTGACGAACCCCGCCACCGACGACGGCACCCGCCGCTTCACCATGACCGACCTGCCCGAGCGCTTCCAGCGCCAGGCCGACCGCTTCTTCGGCGCACCGTTCGATCGCCTGGAGCAGGTCGACCTGTGATGGCGGAGAGGACGGGCATGGCGAGACGTGACACCTCCAGGCCCGGCCGATCGTCGTTCGGCGCGGGGTGCCGCTCGTCCGACGCGCACGCCGCGGGGAGGGGGTCGTGATCCCCGTCTCCTTCGCCGTCGTTGCGCCCGTCGTCGCCTGGCTCGCACTGCAGGTCTCGGCGCTGACCAGCGTCGAAGAGGCCCGGAAGCACCAGGCGATGGCCGCCGATCACATCCTCTCGTACGTGGAGCACCGCGAACCCGACGGGCTGCAGAAGGCCAAGGAGGATCTCGCGCGCGTCTACCCCTGGGTGGTCGACCGCGTCGGACCCGATCGCCTGATCGCCTTTCCCATTCAAACGGAACGCCTCTTCCTGCGGCGCGTCATAGCGTGGTTCGAAGGCGCGCGCCAGGACATGGACTGGGGCGAGATGCCTCAATTCCTGGCACTCCTGACGTACCTCGCACGCGACGGGTGCTGGTTGCTGCGCTACCACCTGGCAGAGGTAGCCGACGCGATTCACGACGACGTGGGAACCGCGCGCGGGCGCGACGACACGACGATGCTCATGATCCGGACCCTCCGGCCCGAACGCTGGGACTTCGAGCACAAGCTCGCGCTCCGCTTCGTCGGGCTCCGGCCAGGAGAAAGCATCGCCGACCTCGGGTCGGGATCGGGATTCTTCACCTTCCGCTTTTCGAGCGTCGTCGGCCCCACCGGGCACGTATTTGCCATCGACGTGGATCAGCGACATCTCGACTTCATCGACGCCAATCGTGACCTCATGCCCTATCCGAACGTGACGACCTCCCTGTCGTCGCGAACGCGGAACAACCTCCCCGACGCCTCGGTCGACGTGGTGTTCATCTCGAACATCCTGTTCGACGTGGAGCGCTACGGACCTCGGCTCAAGGCGGAGTTCTACTCGTCGATCCGACGGATCCTGCGACCCGGGGGCAGGTTCGTCGCCTGCGACCACGCGAGGACCTACGGAGGCCTGCCGATACGCCAGGTCGTCGATCTGATCCGCGCCGCCGGGTTCGACGTGGTGGCTTCCTACGACTGGCCTGCCTTGTGCGTCAAGGCCGTGCCGCGCTGACGTACCGTCCTGCGGGAGCGGTCCGGCGCGGACTTCGAATCCCCTCGCCGGACCCCGGAAAGAGTGCTAGCCTCCGCATCACATCCAACGTCGGTCCCGGGTTCGAAGCGGAGGGAAGCATGAGCGCCAGGCTAACGGCCGCCGTCCTCGTCGCGGTGTTCGCGATCCTCTCCTGCCGGGAAGAGCTGTCGAGCGGTGTGGGGGGAACCCACCGGTCGGTCTTCGCGCGCTTGCCGGGCGAAACCGGCGTGGTTGCCACGGCGGACGTCGGCCGCCTGACCGACGAGGTGTTCGCCCAACTCGGGAAGCTCCTCGGGGCCAGCGGAACCGACGACGAGACGCGGCGCGACATGGGCGACCTCTTGCGCCGCCGGATCGGAATCGACCTGTTGAAGCTCACGAAGGTGACGTTCTTCGCCTCCACCGGGGAGGAGTTCGGCCTGCTCGCCGTGGGGGCGCTGGACTTCCAACCGCCGGCCGGGGAATCCCGGATCCGCGAGGGCGTCTCGATGTCGCTCGTCGAGGGCGAGATCTGGGCCGCGAAGCTCCCCGACGGCCTCGTGGTCGGCAGCGCGGGCGCCGTCGAGGGCGTCATCGACGTGGCGAAGGGCAAGCGGGCGGCCCTCGAAGGCTCCCCGAACGGCGTGCAGCACCAGGCCATGCTCGCTGAACTGCCAGGCGACGCCGACATCGTCGTCACGATCGGCGGCGACCTGCTCTCCCAGGTGAACGCCACCGAACCGGGCCTCGGGCTGGAGGGATTCGGCTACGCGCAGAGCCTCCACAAGGGCGGGAGGGCCGCGGTCAAGGCGTCCGAGTCGGGTCGCAGGTTCATGCTCGCGAAGTTCGAGGAAGGCCGGACGCTGGCACGTACGGGCCTGACGGCAGCCAGGGCCTCCATCGACACCCTCGCTCTCGCGGAGGGACTGGGCGTCCTCTATGCCGACCGCCACTTCGACGACCTCGCCCGGAAGCTCACGCCCATCGAGAAGGGCGACCTGCTCGTCGTCGAGTTCCCGGCGGCCTCCGACGGCACCCTGATCGCGACCGCGGGCGTGATGGCGGCCGTCGCCGTGCCGGCCTTCATCAAGTACGTGCGCCGCGCGAAGACCACCGAGGCCGTCGACGAGATCGACAAGATCTACAAGGGTGCGGCCGTCTATTTCATGACGCCCAAGGTCGGCGCCGACGGCACGCGGCTCCCCTGCCAGTTCCCGGCGAGCACGGGCCCGACGCCTGCGGGAAGCTGCTGCAACGCGAAGGGTGGCCCGGATCGAGACGGGGACGATCGCTGCGACGTGGACCCGAACGCCTGGAATACGCCGACCTGGAGCGCGCTCTCGTTCCAGATGGCGGACCAGCACTACTTCGTCTACACCTTCGAGAGCAGCGGCACGGGCAGCGCGGCCAAATTCGCGGTCTCGGCGTATGCCGACCTCGACTGCGACGGCGTCATGTCGACCTTCCAGCGCCTGGGTTTCGCCGACCCCGCCATGACCGACGGCGACTGCGCTCTCCAGGGCCAGGCCGCCTTCTACGTCGAGAACGAGACCGAGTAGGAGGCCCGAGCCCGGCCCCCGACGCGACCGGTCGGGACCGCTCGGCCCTCCGCCGCCCAGCGCGATCCGGTCGTCCATGGCGCCGATGCTGCACCCGTACTTCACGTGGCCCGCGGCGCCGGCGGCGTGGTCACCGCAGCGGATCGTACCCGTTCTCGACCATCAGGTCGTGCAGCAGCACGCGCTCGGCCTTGGCCAGGGGCAGGCGCCGGGCCGCGTCCAGGGCGGCTCGCCCCTCGGCCTCGCGGCCCTGGCGCAGGAGCAGCCGCGCGCTGCGCACCAGCGCCAGGCCCTCGTAGCGACCGGTACCGCGCAGGGCGTCGTAGGCCTCCAGAGCCTTCTTGGCGTCGCCGGCGTCGTCGTGCGCCAGGGCGGTCAGCAACGGCACGTCCTCGCAGCCCGTCGGAGGATCCTTCACGGCGTCGAAGGACTTGAGCGCGCGGTCGGGCCGCCCCAGGAGCAGCCACGCGCGGCCCAGCAGGCAGTGCGTCAACGCGTCGTCGGCGTGCCGCGTCTGGCTCACGAGCAGCACCTCGCGGGCCAGCGCCGGCTGGTCGGCCTGCAGGTGCAGGAGCGCCTTCAGGTTGGCCGCGTGGGGGCCCTCGCCCGCCTTCGAGAGCCGCTCGACGGCCACCTGCTCGGGAGCGCGCACGTCGCCCAGCAGCCAGGGCGAGAGCAGCCGCGCCACCTCGGCCTCGGTGCCCGCCTGCAGCCCGGTGCGCAAGAGGAGCGCCAGCGTGGTCACCGGGCGCTGCTCGGGTTCGACGGCCAGCGAGCGCTCGAGCAGCGCCAACGCCTTCTGCACGCTCCCGGCCAGCACCTCCTGCTCGGCCAGGGCGTTCAACGCCCACGGGAACGCGGGGTGCAGCGCCAGGGCGGCCTCGAGCTGGCTGCGCGCCTTGTCGGCCTGGGCGAGGTCGCGCTGCGCCAGGCCCGCCAGGTAGCGCGCCTCGGCCTCCAGCAGCGGGTGCCCCGACAGCTCGGGCAACAGGCGGTCGAGCACGACCTGTGCCTCCCCTGCCCGCCCATCGTCGAGCAGCGCGCCCGCCGTCGACAGCGCGCGGGTGGCGGCGTCGGGGGGCAGCGGACGCGCGATGCGCTCGCGCACGGCCAGTGCGCCCCGCTCGTCGGCCAGCGTCAACTCGACGCCCAGCCGCACCACCGAGAGCGTGCCACCGCGCAGCAGGTTCTCGTGCACCTCGGTGAAGGCCACCTGGCGCGGTCCGGTGGCGCGCACCTCGTCGAGGCGCACCGTCTTGGTCTTCAGCGCGTCGAGCTCGTCGGACAGGATCAGGTCGCGGAACACGGGCGCGCCGGGCGCCGCCACCGCCTGCAAGGCGTACGGGTTCAGGGTGGACCAGGCGTGCACGTAGTCGGCCAGGACCCGCTGGACGGGCTCGGGCAGATCGTTCGGGCGCGCCAGGGCCCCCATCGAGCCCACGAAGACCAGCACCAGGGTCGCGAACCACCGCCTCATGCCGCCCCCCAACGAGAAGCGTCAGGATACTAGCGCACGCCCGGGGCCGGCCTCCACTCCAATCGCCGCCTGGCGGGACGGAAACGCGCGGTCGCCTCGCCGGAATCCTGCGACGCGAGGCCGCATTCGACGCTTGACGGGCTCCCCGTCGAGATCGTATGGTGCGTGGAATTTTGCCCCACATCGGGGTTCCAGACCGGCAGGAGGAGCCCGTGACAAGACGGTCGATCCTGTGCCTCGTCGGCGTCCTCGCGATGCTGACCTCGTCTCCGCCCACGGCCTGGGCGGTGGGCGGCGCGACCAACGAGCTTGCCGAACAGGAGAAGCCCGGGGCGTTCCCGCTCGGGGCCATGCTCATCCTCGACAACGCCGTGGGCGCTGGCACCTTCATCGCGCACCAGTACGAGCGGCGGCCGTTCTACGCCGTCACGCTCACCTTCCTCCCCAGCTATCGCATCACCGACAAGCTCACGCTCCGCGGGCGCCTCGACATCGGCAAGGAGATCGTCTCCAACGCCGGCACCGAGACGACCAAGGACCACGAGACCACGCTGGCCGACGCGATGCTCTCGGCGCTCTACTCGTCGTTCTACCGCGTACCCGAGAGCGTCCCGGTCGTGGGCGGGCTGAACTTCGGGGGCATGTTCGACCTGATCATGCCCACCTCGAAGCAGAGCCAGTTCCGCACGCTGGTCATGGGCCTGCGCCCCATCGCGGTCATCACCTACCCGGTGGGCCCGGTCGAGATCGCGTACCAGTTCCGCTTCCTGAAGAACTTCAACCGCTACACGAGCCCGATCGTGTCCGCGTCCGACACCGCGCCCGTGGCCGTGTCGCGCGTCCGCGGCAACGAGGAGGTCTCGGCCGACCTCATCGCGCTCGGCGGCAACAACGTCGAGTACTCGATCGGCAACCGCCTGACGGTCCAGTGGAACATCGGCAAGGGCCTCGGCTTCGAGGATCGCGAGCTGACCCTCATGGCCGACTACCTGCTCTCGAACGCCTGGACGTACCGCTCGTACCCCGATGACGAGCTGAAGGCCGTGAACGCCTCGACCGGCCGCGGCCAGCGCGACCTCGAGCTCGGCACCGTCGAGCTGTCGGTCAAGGCGATCGACCACCTGTACCTGGCGCTCGGCGTGCAGTCCTACCAGCCGCCGCAGACGAGCGACAACAAGGGGTTCCGGGTCCCGTTCTTCAACTTCTGGGACCTCGCGAACAACTACACGACCGTCTACTTCGACGTCATTGGCGTTTTCTAAGGAGGCGAGACGATGAGAAGCAAGACCACGACCTGGCTGGGGCTCGTGACGCTGGCGCTGTTCGTTGCCGGCTGCGCCGAGCAGGTGGGCGATATCGATCGCACGCAGTTGAACAAGCTGAAGAAGTCACAGTTCGCGGGCGAGTGGTTCTCCACCGCGACCGTGCTCGACGCGCCGCACCCGTCGGCCGTCACGTTCATCGGCGAGATGCCCTTCGGCACCACCGGCAAGCTGGTGTGGGACATCCAGGAGACCCTCCTGGTGGCCTACCCGGTCGTCGAGTACGTCGAGGGCTCCGAGGCCAAGTGGCAGAAGCGGCAGATCCGCAACTACTGGAACCCCGAGGACGTGGAGCACCCGTTCATCGAGATCTACACGGGCAACCCGATCGCGGCGTTCCAGATCGAGAGCCACTTCGACGTCAAGCGGCAGTACAACCCGAACACCGGCGAGCAGACCAACGTCATCGAAGAGAACACGACCGACCGCAAGTGGTACGAGCGTGAGTACGTACGCGTGAACTGGGCCAAGAACCTGGTGGTCGACTTCACGTTCCTGTCGGGCGCCTCGAAGAACAGCGCCATCAACTACTACGTGCAGGAGTTCGAGGCCGACAACCCCGATCGCCCGACGTTCACCGACGACTACATGGACTACGTGCTGCGCTACTACGTGGAACCCGATGCGCCCCAGGCGTGCAGCGTCTACACGGCCGAGCCCTACGAGTGCGTCGGCACGGTCATCAAGGTGCGCTACGCGTTCAAGAAGGTGCCCGTCAACAACGACTACATCCCCTGGAGCTACACCAGCTGGGATCAGCAGGACCTGTTCGGCTACTTCCTGACCGAGCGCTACGGCTACGACGAGGACTACGGCCTCACGTACCACGGCAAGACGAACCTCATCAACCGCTGGAACATCTGGAACAAGTCGCAGGAAGTCACCGGCGACGTGATGGTCAAGGACGCCGAGGGCGCCGACGTCCCGAAGCCCTGCCTCTACAAGACCGACTGCGACGCGGCGAAGCACGAGTTCTGCCAGCAGGAGGAGTGGTTCACTCCCGGCACGTGCGTGACCCGCGAGGTGATGCGCGTCAACGCCCGCGAGCCGAAGCCCATCGTCTACCACCTGTCGGCCGAGCACCCCAAGCAACTGCTGCGCGACGCCTACGAGGCCGCCGACCAGTGGGACGACATCTTCCGCGACACCGTCGCCTGGATGCAGTACTGGGACAACCTGAACCAGTACGACCTGCGCAAGTGCGAGACCAACTCCGACTGCAACCAGTCGGCCCTTTTCGACGACTACCTGGCCGTCGAGGAGCCCACGCCCTGCACCACCGCCGAAGACTGCGGCGCCAACACGGCCTGCGACGGCGGCACGTGCAAGCAGAAGACCCCGTGCGACGCCGACAACCCCTGCTACTACGGCCAGACGTGCAGCGGCGGGTTCTGCCAGGCCAACGGCGCGCTCTACGCCACCGACAAGCTGCGCGCGCGCGCCCACACGGCCGTGTTCGTGGCGGGCGGCGAGAAGGGCGCCCAGCCGCTCTACCTGATCGACAACAACTACGGCGCCAAGAGCGCCACCCAGGCCGCCGTGCGCCTGATCAACGCAGCGCCGAACGCCCCGGCCATCGACCTGGTCGACGAGTCCGGCAAGAAGCTCGTCTCGGGCGTCGCCTACGACGCGGCGGCCGACGGCACCGACTACGTGATGGTCGATCCCTCGACCAGCCACTTCTACGCCAAGGCCGGCGACCAGAAGCTCGCCAGCGTGACCTACGTCGACCTGAAGGCCGGCGAGAACCACCTGTTCGTGTACGGCGGCGGCGACAAGCTGGTGCACCTCGGCAGCGCCTGGAACCCCCAGGGCCTGCGCGTCGTGAACGCCATCGGCGCCGACACGGTCGTCGACGTGGCCGTCAACGGCTCCCAGCGCGCGAAGAAGCTCGGCTTCCTCGAGGCCACCGACTTCCTGGGCATCGGGAACGGCGACCAGCGCGTCACGGTGGTGCCCGTGGGCCAGGCGACCGACGTGACCTGCTACAACTACAACAGCCAGGGCTACTGCGTCGGCTGGATGCCCAGCGAGGACGACGAGGTCGTGCGCGCCACCGTGCGCGCCCGCAAGAACAAGCTCTCGTCGATGTTCGTGGCGTGCGAGAACGTCTACTCCGGCGACGCCTGCACCGCCGAGCAGGCCGCCCTGCCCTGGAACAGCCCCGAACGCGTGGCCATCCTCGACGACTGCCGCTACGCCTTCCCGGGCGACGACGGCCAGATCGACAACCTGTGCAAGAAGTGGGTCCAGGACCCCTACGCCATCAAGAAGCACGGCGACATCCGCTACAGCTTCTTCTACTGGATCGAGGAAGAGCAGGCGGCCAGCCCCCTCGGCTACGGCCCGTCGGTCGCCGACCCCGACACCGGCGAGATCTTCCACGGCATCGCCAACATCTACGGCGCGCCGCTCATCACGTACTACAAGTACTCGGCCGACCTCATCGACCTGGTGAACGGCAAGCGCACCATGGACGACCTGATCTCGGGCCGCTTCATCGCCGACTACGTCGCGCAGCGCGGCATGAAGGGCAACGAGGGCTACGGCGCCAGCGACACGCTGTTCTCGGCCCTGACCGAGACCGTGGGCCAGAGCCGCGCCTACACGCCGTCCGAGCTCGCCGTGATCGAGCGCATGACCTACGGCAAGCCCACCGACGCCGTCGCGGTGCCCCAGGTGCAGCTTCAGGCCGATCTCGACCGCCTGCTGGGCGGCCAGAAGAGCGCCCTGTCCGTGCACGCCCCCGAGGTCGTGGCCCAGGCGGCCGACGCCAAGTTGCTGCACACCCTGAACCACCAGGTGCCCGTCGCCATCGGCGAAGGCCTCGGCGCGGCCCGGCTCGCGCGCGCCAAGGGCACCGTGCTCGAAGACATCCTGACCAACAACGAGTTCAAGCTGATCCTGAACGACGCCGACATCGCCACCGGCGAGCTCGCCAGCCTCGACGGCGCCACGGCCACGACCGGTGACCTCACCGCGGTCGAGTACCTCCTGAAGAACGTCGGCCAGCGCGAGCGGGATCGCATCCACAAGCTCTCGCACGACGCGTGCGTGATCACCTCGGACTTCATGGACGAGGCCCTGATGGGCACGGCCATGGAGTTCGGCTGCAACCTGCCCCCCGAGGTCGAGCAGCCCACCACCGACTGGCGGCACCCGGGCCTCGGCCTGGCCGACAAGAACGGCGGCACCTGCCCCGCCGGCGCGGTCTGCACCTGCCTGCAAGGCGAAGACCTGGCGTGGGCGTTCGGCTCGCGCTACTACGGCGGCGTGCTCGAGCACGAGGTCGGCCACACGGTCGGCCTGCGCCACAACTTCAACGCCTCGACCGACCTGTTCAACTTCAAGCCCGACTACTACGCGGCCCGCACCAAGCACCTGGTCCCCTGCCTCGTCCGCTACGGCCGCGAGGGCTGCGAGGTCGGCCAGGTGTGCGACGGCGGCTGCACGACGGCGGCCGACTGCTACGACGAGCACGTGTGCGTGGGCGGCAAGTGCCTGCAGCCCATGGGCGCCGAGACCTACCAGGTCAACGAGGCCGGCGAGCCCGAAGAGATGGGCGTGTGCGCCTACAAGCCGGGCTTCGCGCTGCCCTGCGGCTCGACCGCCGACTGCCCCTCGGGCACCTGCTCGAACGACGGCCGCTGCATCGCCAAGGCCTCCAAGGCGTGCGACGGCTTCACGAAGCCCTGCGCCGAGGGCGAGGTCTGCGACGCCGGCGTGTGCAAGGTCAAGACGGCCGCGGGCCTCGACCTGCCCGAGATCAACGTCACCGCGACCGAGCCCGTGCGCGTCAAGGCGTACATCCCCAAGGTGGGCCTCGACCAGAACGAGCAGGTCAAGAACCGCACGAACTGGCACTACTCGTCCATCATGGACTACGGCGGACGCATCAACTTCGACGTGAACGGCCTCGGCATGTACGACCGCGCCGCCATCAAGATGGGCTACGGCGGCCTGCGCGACGTGTACGCCGTGACCGACATCGCGCGGCGGTACGTCAAGGAGTACGCGAAGGAGATCGGCTACCCCGAGTACACCTTCGCCTTCTACCTCGGCACCGACTTCTGGCGCTACGCGGGCGGCTTCTACAGCTACTACCACCCGCTGTTCTTCTTCAACTACCTGGCCGGCGGCCCCGAGTTCAACTACCGGCGCGTGTCGGTGCCCTACTACCGCGTCAAGTTCGAGAACGAGATGGCCAAGGCCTTCAACCGCGAGACCCTCGACGCCACCTACATGCCGGTGCCCTACCACTACATGGGCGACGAGTGGCGCGGCAACACGGGCTGCTACACGTGGGACATCGGCCTCGACATGGGCGAGATCGCGTACCACATGTACAACAACCTGCACGACTACTACATCTTCGACGCCTTCAAGCGCGAGTCGTTCACGCGCTACCGCGGCGGCTCGGGCGCGGCCTACCTGGCCCGCATCCTCGAGCGCTGGCTGCCGCCCCTGAAGGACGCCGGCATGAGCTACGCCTTCATGGTGCAGATCATGAGCCGCTACTCCGACTGGCAGACGTGGCAGTTCAACCGCTTCGAAGGCTGGGAGAAGGTCCACAGCGCCGAGATGTCGTTCCGTTTCCTGTCGAACCTGCTCTCGTCGCCGTGGCCGGGCTCGTTCGAGAAGACCACCACCCTCGACGGCACCACGCTCTACAAGAACGTCGGCCCGTGGATGGGCCAGGCGGGCTCCGACCTCGACATCTCCATCGGTGACGGCAAGTTCCCCTACACCACGTTCTGGATGGACGACGGCCAGGGCAAGCAGATCGACTACGGCTACTACTTCTTCGACCACCCGCTGTTCATCGGGTCGTTCTGGGAGAAGTTCGGCGCGCTGCTGACCCTGACCGACTCGACGGCCAACTTCCTGTCCGACTACGTGGGCGAGAGCCTGGCGGTCGGCGTGGGCACGTCCATCGGCTTCAACACCGTGTTCCAGGGCGCCATGACGAACCTGCTCGGCGGCATCGTGGCCGACGACCTGGGGCGCTTCGCGGGCTACGTCGACGACAGCACGGGCACGCCGCGCTTCGTCTACCGCGACCCGTTCGACCCGGCCGCCGCCGCGGGCAAGCCGCTGGTCGAGCCCTCGATCCACAACCTGACCTTGCAGACCATGGCCTCGATGTTCGGCATGGTCTACATGCCGGCCGCCTTCAACACCGACTTCATCGACTCGCTGTCGGTGTTCCTCGAGGGCAGCGGCGACGAGTACGCGCTGTACGACGACCAGAACTTCGGCGTCGAGCGCGTCACCTTCACCGACCCCTTCGGCCTGAAGACCTACGTGGCCTACAAGCCGAACTTCGGCGGCGAGCGCGTGGCGCCGGCCTACGACCTGGTCGTCAAGGCCCAGGCCATGGCCGAGGCCTACGCGACAGAGGCCGACGCGGACAAGAAGGCCGAGCTCGGGCAGACCATCAAACGGTACACGCAATCACTCGACATGCTCCGGGTGCTGCACCGCGTGTACGGCACCATCAATTACTAGGACGACGGGAGGACGCCATGAAGACCACCAAGAAGCTCCTCGTCGCCGCCCTGGTCCTGATCGCCGCCGGCTGCGCGCAGCAGATGGGCGACATCGATCGCACCCAGGCGGACATGGTCCTGAAGACCGATCTCGCGGGCGAGTGGTACTACCGCCAGACCGTGGTCCAGGCCCCGTTCGTGTCGGCGTACTCGTTCGTGGGTGACCAGGGCAAGCTCGAGCGCGGCGTGTTCGAGATCCAGGAAAAGACCCTGTTCTTCTACCGTACGTACGAGTTCGTCCACAACTCCGAGCAGCCCGGCATGACCTCCGACAAGGACGTGCCGTACCGCAACGCCGACGGCAACTACGTGGGCAAGACCATCGCCGGCGACGACGGCAAGGCCATCGCCTGTTCGAACAGCGACGCCGAGTGCGTGGCCGGCGACGGCGCCGCCATCGCGTGCGCCAAGCGTGACGGCTGCATCGGCGCCGAGTGCACCATCGTGCGCAAGGCCGACTACGACTGCCGCACCACCACCCACGTCGCCGAGGCGGCGTGCGGCGTGGTCGACGGCGACGAGGCCAGCGGCGCGGTCTGCATCCAGCCGCGCTTCATCTACCGCGGCGCCCCCCTGGCGGCCTTCGCCATCTCGTCGCACTTCGACGTCATCTTCGACTACAACGCGGCGACCGGCGAGAAGACCAACGTCAAGGTCGAGAACGCCTCCGACCGGTACTGGTACGAGCGCGAGTACATGCGCGTCGACTGGGGCATGAACCAGGCCGCCAACTACGAGTTCACCCTCGGCTGGCTCATGAAGCCCGAGGGCGAGTCCATGAACCCCGTCGCGGCCGCCTCCGGCCCGATCATGGCTTCGGCCGGCAACTTCTACTCGCTGTACTCCGGCGAAGCCTCCGGGCCGACCGACGCGCCCGTGCGCGAAGACGGTTACATGGACGTCACGTCCGACTACGTCTTTGGCGCGCCGCTGGCGTACAACGAAGGCTCGTACGTGCCCCTGTGCTGGTACTACCCCTGGTACTCCGGCGGCATCTACGAGTGCGCGACCGAGAGCATCAAGGTGCGCTCGGCGTTCCTCAAGGTGAAGCCCTCCGACTACGTACCCGAGCAGTACACCGACCAGCAGATGGAGCGCTTCGGCTACTTCCGCGCCGAGCGCATGCACTACGACATCGAGTACGGCTCGACGTACCAGGCCCAGATCCGGCACGTCGACCGCCACCGCATCTGGAACGAGTACGTGAAGAAAGCCGACGGCTCGCTCGACTACAGCAAGATGACGCCGAAGCCCGTGGTGTACTACCTGTCCGAGGGCTACCCGCGCGAGCTCGTGCCCGAGGCCATCCTGCTGGCCCAGCAGTGGTCGAAGCCCTTCGACGAGGTCGTCGCGTTCCGCAAGGGCGCAAAGGCCAAGCACGCCATGTTCGTGCTGTGCGAGAACACCACGGCCGACGCCACCTCGGCCAAGACCTGGGCCACCGACAACGGCAAGCCCGAGGCGCAGTACGTGGCGCACTACGCGGGCGACGGCTCGGCCGAGGCCGAGTTCTGCCTGGACCCCGACAAGGTGAAGCGCAACGGCGACCTGCGCTACAACTTCCTGTTCTCGGTCAACCAGCCCACGCAGGCCGGCCTCTACGGCTACGGCCCGCCCTCGCCCGATCCCCTGACCGGCGAGGTCATCAACGCCAACGCCTACAACTACACGGCCGCCATGCGCGAGGGCACCAACCGCCTGGTCGACCGCGTGCTGGTCATGGCCGGCGTGAAGGACTACCGCGACATCACGAACTCGACCGAGATCATCGAGAAGGTGCGCGCGAACGTGGTGCCCGTGGGCGCTCCGTCGTTCAACGTACCCGATGACCGCGCCCGCGAGTTCGCGCGCCAGGTGGTGAAGCCCTCGGTCCGCGACGCGCTGGTCTCCGGCCGCGCCATCCCCAAGACCGACGGCAGCTTCGCCGAGAGCCGCATGAAGGTGCTGCACGACCGCGCGCCCGAGCTCGAGGAGCTCTTCCTCATCCCCGAGTTCCGCGCCATCTTCCGCGACTGGTCGAACCAGGGCAACCGCGCCCTGTCGCCCGCGCAGAAGGAACGCTTCGCGATGTACAAGTGGGCCAACCACAACGGCGCCAAGGAGCGCCAGGCCTACTACCGCAAGATGTCCGAGCCCTGCCTCTACCTGTCCGACTACGTCGACAACGCCTACATCCCGCTCGCCAAGGAGTGGGCCGCCAAGCTGAACCAGCAGCTGTGCGCCGAGATCAAGACCGAGATGGACGGCGGCGCCGACCTGGTGTTCGACTTCGACCAGTTCAACCAGCTGAAGGGCACCTGCCCGGCCGCGCTCGAGAACCAGCAGAACGACGACGGCTGGACGTGCGTGAAGGTCAACCAGGGCAGCGGCGTCGAGGGCACCTACTGGCGCAACGACTGCACGGGCGGCAAGCTGCGCCTGCAGATCACCGAAGCGCTGATCGACGCCGAGGACCTGAACACCTATGACTACAACCTCGAGCACTACGCGCCGGTCGCGCTGTACTTCGACTCGAAGGACCCGCGCGTCTCGAACTCGCAGAAGCTCATGAAGTCGCTGCTGGCCGGCCTGCGCGACGAGATGATCCAGGACCTGCTCGGCCGCATCTACTACAGCGTCTCGCTGCACGAGGTCGGCCACACGCTGGGCCTGCGCCACAACTTCGCGGCCTCCAGCGACGCCCTCAACTACCAGCCGAACTACTGGAACCTGAAGGTCTCGAAGGACGGCTCGGGCAAGTGGGTCTCGAGGAACCTGTGGGACCAGGAGACCCGCGAGCAGATCGGCGGCGACATCCGCAGCCTGCAGTACTCGTCCATCATGGACTACGGCCAGAAGGCCACGTTCGGCTTCCCGGGCCTCGGCACGTACGACCGCGCGGCCATCAAGTACGGCTACGGCCACATGCTCGAGGTCTTTAACCAGACCCCGAACGTCGAGCCCTTCAAGCCCTACCTCGAGACGCCCAACGGCGACAGCACGGCCGTCGAGGTGATCCGGCCCGTCACCGACGAGCTCGAGAAGATCTTCTACCGCGTGCACTACAGCCAGATCCCGAACCTGTTCGGCAACCTCGAGGGCATCTCCGATCGCCGCGACGTCGGCGTCGAGGAGCTCGACAGCAGCGCCAAGGTCGAGGTCCCGTACCGCTTCTGCTCCGACGAGATGGCGGGCACCTACCCCTGGTGCGACACGTGGGACGACGGCCCCGACGCGTTCGAGATCGTCTTCAACGTGCTCGACGTGACCGAGCAGTACTGGATCTTCTCGGGCACCTGGCAGGGCAGCGTGCTGTTCTGGCCGGAGAACTACTACTACGGCATCCAGCGCAACTTCGGCATGGCCAAGCGCATGTTCCAGTACTGGGCGCTCGACTACGCGCGCTTCAACGCGGGCGGTTGGTGGGAGAAGAAGTTCGGCGTGCCGTGGGAAGAGGACATCAACGGCGGCCTGGCGGGCACCATGACGGCCGTGTACTCGGCCAACATGCTGGCCCAGCAGCTCGGCCGTCCGGCGCCGGGCACCTACGGCGAGCGCAAGGTGCTGAACGCCGCCGGCGAGGAAGAGATCATCTACGAGCCCATCATCTACACGAAGCAGGGCGAGTTCACGAACTTCTTCCGCCTGTACCAGGACCAGCACGCGCGCGCCATGTACAACGACTGGTCCTCGGGCGGCAACGACATGTACCCGGTGACCGCCGGCGCCATCTACGAGCGCCTCGCGGCCCTCGAAACGCTGACCGACCCCTCGACCGACCTGCTGAACGTCGACGAGTCGTCGGACACGACGCGCTACCTCGTGAACTTCCACACCGTCTTCCCGGAGCCCATGTTCCAGCTGCTCGGCAGCCTGGTGAACGGCAACATCCGCGGCTACGGCTGGCAGGTCACGACCAAGCCCGCCGAGCTGGTGGGGCCGGGCGGCACGTACGTGGCCGACAACGCCGTCGAAGAGACGCGCTACGTCATCCCGCGCTGGATGGTCGAGATCCCCGGCTTCATGGAGAACCCGAGCGACGCCGTGCCGCTGAACCCCGAGCAGGTCGAGGACTACTACTTCCCGACCACCAAGTACCGCATCCCCATGCTCGCGGCGTACTACGGCATGAGCTTCCTGACGCGCACCTACGACAAGAGCTTCATCGACACCACGCGCGTCTTCCTGAAGGACGAGGCCTCGAGCATCACGATCCCGCCGGGCACCGAGTCCATCGAGTTCCAGAACCCGCTGTCGGGCCGCATCTACGTGGCCTACAAGCCGGCGGGAGCCGATGACAACGTCTACTCGGCGTACTACCTCGTGAAGCTCGCCAAGGCCGCGTTCGCGCTCATCCCGAGCATCGAGGAGCTGCAGAAGGACATCGAGCAGCCCGACTCGCTGCTGGCCTTCATCGTGGGCAAGCTAGAGCTGATGCGCGGCATGAACCAGGCGTACGAGTTCGAGGACGCCTACACGACCATCTTCCAGTAGCAGTCCGGGGCCGGCCTCGGCCTTTGACACGCCCCCCTCGTTCGATTAGCATCCTCTGTCGGCTTTGCACGGCACATGAATGGGAACCAGTCCATGAGACGACTCCCGGCCCTGCTCGCGCTCCTCGTCCCCGCCCTGGCCCTCGCACAGGCGCCCGCGCCGACCGCGGCCAAGGCAGCTCCCAAGAAGCTGCTGATCCTGCCGGTCGACGCGCCCACCGATGACGCCGACAAAGCGGCCCTGGAGGCCGGCTTGCGCAGGGAGCTGGCGGCCTACGCCGACACCCTCGAGGTCCTGCCGGCGCCCAAGGAGGACCCGGCCGAGGTCATGATGGAGATCGAGTGCCTCGAGATGGACAGCGCGTGCGTGGCCGGCTTCGCCCTGAAGTACGGCGCCGACCTGGTCCTGCGTCCGGTGCAGGGTCAGGACGGCGCCCTGAAGGCGACGCTGTTCCAGGACGACGGCAGCGAGGCCAAGGCGCTGGCGGTCGGCGCGGCCCCCGACAAGAAGGTGGGCGGACTGGCGGGCAAGGTGGTGGCGGGCGTGTTCGGGCCGCCCCCCAAGCCCCGGGAGGCCACGCTCGCCGTGGCGGTCGAGCCCGCCGGCGCCAACGTGTTCGTGAACGCGCGCCTGATCGGGCAGGCGCCCGTCGAGACGAAGCTGCCCCCCGGCACGTACACGGTGGTCGCCCGCAAGGAAGGCCACAAGGAGACCCTGCGCGAGGTCAAGCTGACGGCCGGCGCCACCGAGCGCCTCGCCCTGAAGGTCGAGCCCGTCGCGGCCGCCATCCCCGTGACGCCGCCCCCCGCGGCGGTCTCGGGCGTGCCGCTCTACGAAGAGTGGTGGTTCTGGACGGCCATCGGCGTCGGCACCGCCGCGATCGTCATCCCGACCGTGTACTACCTGACGCGCCCCGGATCGTCGCCAACCGGCTCGATGGATCTCGTGATCCACCCGGTGACGTTCCAGGACGACGTGCTCTTGAAGCCGTAGGGGAGGTGACACCATGCGAACGACGAGCATCCTCGCGCTGGTGGCTCTCTCCTTCGCCGCGTGCGCGAGCGGCGAACAGGGCAGCCTCACCCTGGCCGTGGGCGGGTACTACGGCGAAGACATGTCGAACTTCACGCTGCAGGTGTTCCAGGGCACGCCGGCCAACGACGCGGCGGAGCCCACCCTCGAGTACACCTGCCGCGCCTACCAGAACGACGGCTTCCGCGTGTCGGGCATCGAGCCGGCCACCGACTACTACGTGGTGTTCCGGGGCTACCGCGACGCCGACTGCACGAAGCTCGCCTACGTGGGCGTGCGCGGCAACGTACGGGTCGAGGAGGACGCCGCCCAGCAGGGTCGCTACTACCTGGCGCTGCTGGCGACGGGCGGCGCGACGTTGCTGGCCGACCCGAGCTTCTCGAACCTCGGGCAGCTGAACAGCGCCCCCTGCGACCTGATGAACGACAAGTGCGGCACCTACTTCTCGGACCTGGCAGCGGCCGCGTGCAGCGGCGCGTCGGGCAAGTGCCGCGTGCTCTGCACGTCCGACGAGCAATGCACGCCGCTGCACCCCAAGGCTGTGTGTGACGACGACGGCGTCGAGTCGTACTGCGTGTTCGCCGACGCCTTCCCGCTGAACAACGCCGAGGCCCGCGGCTTCGCGCTCGGCGCCGCGCTCTCCAGCGGCGGTGTGGGCCTGGTGGGCGGGCTCGGGGCGGGCACGGGCGAGCGCCTGGCGGCCCCCTCGGTGCCGCTCGAGTCCTTCGACGGGACGCTCGGGCTGTTCGACGCGCCCCTCGAGACCGGCTTCCTGCCCGCCGCCTTCGGTGGCACCGTGCGCCTCCGCAAGGACGCCTGGGCCGTCGTGGGCGGGCTGTCATCGCTCGGAGCCACGATCAAGGCCAAGGGCCTCGAGCTCGGCCTGTGCGCCGACGGCGTCGCGAGCTGCGGGTTCCAGAAGTCCGTGCAGGTGTTCGACTTCGCCAAGGGCAAGAGCTACGCCAGCCCGCTGGAGCGCGCCGTCGCCATGCCCGTGGTGTGGCGCCTGAACGACGGCGTGGCGGCGCTCTTCGGCGGCATCGGCTTCGACAACGGCGCCCCATCGCTGTCGCGCAACGGCCTGCTCTGCTCCTACGCCAGCTTCCCGGACGTGTCCTGCGCGGCCTACGACGGCGTGCTGAACGGCCCGCGCTTCGGCCACGCGGGCGTGTGCCTGCTCGCCTCGGGCGCCATCCCGTTCTCGTGCGACAAGTTCCTGGTGCTCGGCGGCAACTCGCCCGACACGGCCACCACGCTGGCCGACCTGATGGTGGTCGAGAAGAGCGCGCAGGGCAACTACAGCATCAAGCCCGTGCCGCTGACCGTCTCGGCCGACGCCGCCACCGACCCCATCGCGCACGCCTTCGGGGTCGAGCCCGTGCGGCTCACCGACGAGCTGTGGTTCACGCTGGGCGGGGCCCGCTTCCGCGCCGAGACCCTGGGCTTCGAGCCCCCCGACGTCGGCACCTACCGCTTCGACATCGACGCGGTGGGCCAGACCATCACGCCGCGCGCCGTTGCGGTGCAAGAGCTGCCGAACAACGGCCAGAAGCTGCTGCACCGCGTGTTCCACACCGTGGTCACGGGCACCGACGACCACGGCCCGTACGCGCTGGTGGTGGGAGGCTTCGGCCCCGACGGCAAGTCGACGAACAGCGTGCTGGTGCTGCGCGAGCAGGCCGGCGCCCCCCGCCTGGCCAACGAGATCAAGCTGAACAAGGCCCGCTTCGGCGCCACGGTCACGCCGTTCACCAATGCCTTCCTGCCCGGCGCCTGGCTGGTCTCCGGCGGCTTCCGCGTGGTGCAGGGACACCTCGAGCCCGTGTACGGCTCCGAGGTCATCCTCGCGCCTCTCGACTGAGCGTCCTTGAGGACTTTGGAGGGCCGAATGGCTCCAGCGCGCTGGCTCCTCTCCGGGCTCCTCGTGATCGCGCTGGCGTGCTCGAGCGGGAACGGTTCGGGCTCGCCCGACACCGACGCCTCCGACGCCGACGCAACCTTCCCCGATGTGCACGGTGACGGCGACGTGCCCCCCGACCTCGCCGACACGGCCGAGCCACCCGACGTCCCCGACGAGGCGAACAGCGAGCCCCGGCCGGACGTCCCCGACACGACGCCCGAGACCGACATCGGCGGCGTCCCCTGCACGAGCGACGCACCCTGCCTGGCCGCGCTGGGGCATGCCCCCGACGCCTGCGGCAACGCGTGGTGCAACCTCGGCACCGGCACCTGCGACGTCGAGTTGGCGCCCGACATCACGCCTTGCGGCGAGCCCCCCGACGCCTGCCACTCCGCCCCACGCTGCGTGAACGGCACCTGCCGCGCCGACCTGGCCCGGCCCAAGGTGTGCGACGACGGCAACCCCTGCACCGCAGACAGCTGCAAGGACGGCGCGTGCGTGTTCAAGGCGGTGGCGGCCTACTGCGACGACCACGACGCCTGCACCGTGCAGGATCGCTGCCTGGCCGGCGTGTGCGTGGGCAACCCGAAGCCGGGCTGCGCCTGCCTCTCCGACGTCGACTGCGCCGCCCTCGACCAGCCCGGGCCGTGCGAGGGCGAGCTGGCCTGCCTCGAGGGCGCGTGCCGCGTGAAACCGGGCACCCGGCCGGCGTGCGACACGTGGCCCGCCCCGCCCTGCAAGCGCTACGCCTGCGACGCCGCGACGGGCGGTTGCAAGCTGGTCGACCGCCCCGACGACGAGCCCTGCGACGACGGCAACCCCTGCACCCTCGGCGAGAAGTGCTTCTTCGGGGCGTGCTACGGGGTCAACCTGTGCACCTGCGGCGCCGACGGCGACTGCGACCCCTACGACGACGACGACGCGTGCAACGGCACGCTGGCGTGCGCCGACGGCGCGTGCGAGGTCGCGGCCGACAGCCGCGTGCTCTGCGGCGACCCGGCCGCCGAGCCCTGCTCGGTGCGCGCCTGCGACCCCGCCAGCGGCCAGTGCGTCACGAGCCCCGCCCACGACGGCGCGCCCTGCCTCGACCTCGACGCCTGCACCGACGGCGAGGTGTGCGCCGCCGGCGAGTGCGGCGGGGGTGGCTCGCGCTCGTGCGACGACCTGAACCCGTGCACGGCCGACTTCTGCGCGGCCGACCTCGGCTGCCTGCACCAGAACCTCGACACGGCCTGCGACGACGGCAACCCCTGCACCAAGGGCGAGTACTGCCAGGCGGGCATGTGCCTGACGGCCGAGCTGTCCATCTGCGACGATCACAACGCCTGCACCGACGACCTGTGCGACGCCAACGGCGGTTGCCAGTTCGTCGACAACGAGCAGCCCTGTGACGACGGCAACCCCTGCACCGGCCCCGATCGCTGCACGGCGGGCGCCTGCGCCGGAGGCAGCGACACCTGCGGCGCCTGCGACGACGACCTCGACTGCGACGCCTTCGACGACGCCGACCTGTGCAACGGCCTCCTGAAGTGCCTCGAGGGGCTGTGCCGCGTCGACCCGGCCACGGTAGTGCAGTGCCCCCCCGACGCCGACACGGCCTGCCTGAAGAACCGCTGCGACCCCACCACGGCCCAGTGCAAGATGCTGCCCACCAACGAGGGCAAGCCCTGCGACGACGCCAGCGCCTGCACCGACGACGACGCGTGCACGCTCGGCACCTGCGCCGGCACGCCGCGCGACTGCGACGACCACAACGCCTGCACCGACGACACCTGCGACCTCGCCGGCGCCTGCGGGAACGCCCCGAACTCCCTGCCCTGCGACGACGGCGACCCCTGCACGGGCGGCGACACCTGCGCGGCGGCGGCCTGCCAGCCCGGAGCCCAGCCGCTCTGCGGCCAGGCGTGCGCCACCGATGACGACTGCGCCGCGGCCGACGACGGCAACCCGTGCAACGGGCGCGTGCGCTGCCAGGGGCAGGTGTGCGCCTTCGACCCCGCCAGCGTGGTCGTGTGCCCCGCCGAGCAGGACAGCGCCTGCCGCAAGAACACCTGCGTACCCGCCACGGGCCTGTGCGAGCTGCAAGCCCTGGCCGACGGCAGCGCCTGCAACGACCAGAACCCCTGCACCGCACCCGACTCCTGCACCGGCGGGTTCTGCTCCGGGCCCAACGTCGACTGCGACGACGGCAACGGCTGCACGGCCGACTCGTGCTCGATCTTCTACGGCTGCGTACACTTCCACCACCAGAAGCCCTGCGAGGACGGCAACCTCTGCACGGTGGGCGATCGCTGCGGCGACGGCGCGTGCCGCTCGGGCGGGGCCGCCGACTGCGACGACGCCAACGTGTGCACGGTCGACGCGTGCGACCCTTCGTCGGGCTGCCAGCACGACGACATGACCGCTGAGTGGTGCAACGACAACCTCGACTGCACATCCGACGCGTGCGATGAGGTGCTCGGCTGCGTGCACGAGGTCATCTGCGCCGAGTTCTGCGCCAACGGGCAGGACGACGACCTCGACGGCAAGACCGACTGCGGCGATCCCGACTGCATCGAGGAGCCGCAGTGCACGGGCGAGGGCGAGTGCACGCCGGTCGACGTGTTGACGTGCGAGACCTCGAAGACGGGCGACCTCGGCGGACCGGCGGCGATGACGAAGATGTTCGCCTACTCGTGCACCTTCCAGGATTATCCGGGGCCCGAGATCAGTTACAGCTTCACGTCGTCGTGCGACGCGAAGATCACGCTCCTGCTCGACGAGACCGTCGACGGCGCCCTGCCGTACCTCGATCTGTTCGTGCTGGAGGACGTGGGCGGCACGTGCGCATCGGCCAACTGCGCCTCGACCGCCAAGATGCAGAACCTCGGGGGCAAGGGCCAGGCCGCGTTGAACGTCAACGTGCAGGCTCTCGTGCCCTACTATGTCGTGGTGGATGGTCGCAATGGTGACGTGGGTACCTACACTCTGCTCCTCTCGTGCGAGTGCCTCTAGGGGCCTCCCGGGCGTCTTCGCGCTCCTGATCCTCGCGGCGCTGGCCACGGGCTGCGGCTCGACCCAGGCCTCGACCGACGACTTCAGCGCCTACCGCCAGAACCTGCGCCAGATGTACGTCGACGGGCTCGACGCGCTGTCCGATGGCAACTACGCCGAGGCCAAGAAGCTGTTCCAGGCGCTCTCCGGGGAGTCGCGCTACGTGGGCTACTCGGTGCTGGCCAAGCTGCGCCTGGGCGACACCATGCTGGCCGAGGGCGACTACGAGGCGGCCGAGTATGTCTACGACGAGTTCCTGCAGCAGTACCGCGGCGACCCCAACGAGGCCTACGCGCACTTCCGCAAGTGCCAGACCATGGTCGAGCGCATCCCCGGCGACTGGCTGATCCTGCCGCCGCCCGAGTCGAAGGACATGACCCACGCCCGACGCGCGCACGTGTGCCTGCGCGACTTCCTGTCCCGCTACTCCGACAGCCGCTTCCGTCCGCTGGTCGAGAAGAGCCACGCCACCGTGCGCGAGATGCTCTACAAGCACGAGAAGTACGTGGCCGACTTCTACTGGCGCCACGACGGCTACGAAGGCGTGGCCGGGCGCGCGATCGGCATCCTCCGCGACTTCCCCGAGTTCGTCACCGAAGAGCTGTACTATCGGCTGGTGGTCGCGCTCGTGGAGGGTCGGGACTTGACGCGTGCGACCGAATACTTTAAAGAATACACCTCCGCTTTCCCGGAGGGGCGCCACGTGGGCGATCTGCGGGCGCGGCTCGACGACCTTTCGCACGGAGACGGTCATGGAAAAGCAGACGGTTCCCAGCCCGCTGGCTGAGGTCAAGAAGCGCTTCGGCTCGCGCGAAGCCCTGATCAAGGAGCTGGTCACCCTGCTCGAAGACGCGAGCCCCGACCTCGAGAAGGGCTTGAAGAAGGCGCCGAACCAGCGCCTGCTCGCGCTGCACACGACGGCCAAGACGGTCAAGCGGCGCTTCGGCGGTCGCCAGGGCCTCATCGACGCCGTCACGAAGGCGACCTACCCCAAGGGCAACCCCCCGGCCGAGTTCGCCGGCGTGGTGGGTGGCTACAACCTGAAGCGCCTCTACGACCTGTACCAGCAGCGGACGGCGAAGAAGTAGTCGGCCCCATGCGGGGCGGCTCTCCCTCCTTCCGCAGCTTCCTCCAGGCCTTCTACGACCCCGATGCCCTCGCGGCGCCCCACCGGCGCGCGCTGATTCGCCTCGATCCGTCCGTAGACCCGTCCAGCCTGGACGTCCCGCTCGAGCCCGTCTCGGGGGTGATCGACGTGTTCCTGCTGGGGGCCTCACCCCCCGACCCTGTTTCCGGAGCGGGAGAGGGGGCGCTGAACGCGCTGGCCGTGGCGGATCGCGTGTACCTCCTGTCGGCGTCATCGCTGCTCGCCCCGCTGAACCTGGCTCCCCTGCCCGGCCACGCGATCCTCGACGCCTGCGCCGCGCCCGGCGGCAAGAGCCTCGTCGCCGCTCGCTTTCCGGGCGTGCGCGTGACGGCCAACGAGGTCTCGCGGGCCCGTCGCGCGCACATGGCCGACCTGTTTCGCCGCGTGGCGCCCGACGTCACCGTGCTCGGGATGGACGCCAGCGATCTGCGCCGACTGCCCTTCGCACCGGAGCGCATCCTGCTCGACGCACCCTGCTCCTCCGACGAGCACGTGGTGCGCCAGGGCGCCGAGGCCGACTGGAGCGAGAAGCGCTCGAAGAACCTGGGCTCGCGCCAGAAGGCGCTGCTGATGTCCTGCTTCGCGGCGTTGGCGCCGGGCGGACGCCTGGTCTACGCCACCTGCACCGGGTCGCCCCACGAGGACGAGCTGGTCGTGGCGCGCTTCCTGAAGCGCGTGGGCGACGCCGCGCGGCTGCGGCCGGCCGAGGCGTTCGGGTTGCCCGCAGATCCGGGCCTCTCGGCCTTCGGCGAGGTCGACCTCGCGCACGTGGGCCCGCTGGTGCTGCGCGCGCGGCCCGAGCGCGGCCTGTCGCCGGCCTTCGTGGCGGTCGTCGAGAAGACGGCCTGAAGGCCGCTCACGGCCGCGTGGCGCCCCGGGAGAAGGCCAGCTCTTCGGCCAGCCGGCTGACCAGGCACAGCGTCCCTTCGAACCCGAAATACGGTCGATCGTGCAGCGCGTGGCTGCGGTACGAAGGGTAGCCGAGCTCCACGGGCCGGCCGCCCGTCGGCAGCTCGGACCAGGCCGGCAGGTCGGCGCCGATGAGCCCGTCGACCGGCACGTCGGCCAGGGTCTCGCTCACGATGCGGCGGCTGCTCCCCTCGGAGGGCTCGAGGACCACCGGGAAGGGCAGGTCATCGAAGGGACCGAGCGTGGCCCGGTGGTGCCCCGCCGCAAAGCCGATGGCCAGGGCGAGGCGGCTGCCGAGCTCGCCGAGCAGCAGAGCCAGGGGCCGAACCAGCACGGGGTCGCCGGCGAAGGCGAAGGTCGCGCCGGCGAAGACGTCGGCCACCACGCGCTCGAGTCGGGGGACGAGGCGCCGGAGCTCGTGCTCGGCGAAGCGACGGGCGTCGGCCTCACGACCGATCGCCGCTCCCACCCTGGCCAGCCACGCCGCCGAGCCCTCGAGGCCCAAGGGCAGGTCGAGCTCGACCAGGCGCGCCCCCGTGCGCTCGGCCAGCCGCGACGCCGCCTCGCGCCCGTAGGGCAACGAGAGGATGGTGCCCGCCGTGGCCACCCGGGCCAGATCGGCCACGCGTCCTCCCGAGGGCCAGACCGACACGAGGTCCAGGCCGCAGCCCGCCAGCATGCGGTGCAGCTCGGCCAGGTTCGCCACGTGATCCCGCTCGCCCCGGTCGTACAGGTAGCCGACCACGGCCACGGCGTCATCGCGGCGGGGCATGGCGGCCAGCGGCAGATCACGGGCGAGAGCGGCCAGCGTCTGGGCGTAGCCGTCGAGCCAGTCGTGACTGGTGGCTCCCCCCCGCACCACGACGAGGGGAACGGCGGGGCGCGGAGACAGGTTCTTCCAGATCGTCTCGTAGGGTACGCCCGAGATGGTCGCCATGGGAAACCCGACGGCGAGGACGGCTCCGCAGCCGGGCACCTGGGCCAGGCGGGTCAGGCGCTGCCCCAGGCCCGTGAAGTCACCGGTCGCGAGCTTCTCGGTCGACGTGCCCGACACCTGCACGCGGTGCACGCCCGAAGGATCCCACAGCGTCGACGTGAGGTCGTGGCTGCCGTGCACGAAGCCGGGGCGCCACAGGGCGCACTCGGGGGCGTCGAGCAGCAGGTAGGCGTCACGGAGCGCGTTGACGGCCAGCACGACCCCGATGGAGTACGGCGAGTACAGGCGACGCGTGGCGTTCTCGTTCACGGCTCCCCCCGCAGGCGCGCGGCGTGCACCCGGTAGAAGGGCGTTTCGGCCCGCGCGAGCAGTCGATCGACGGTGCGCAGCGCCCCGGCAAGGCCCGGCTCGACGTCGCTGACGGCGAAGCCGAGCAGCCCGTTGCGCGTGAGGCGGTCGTCGTGGCGGAGGTTCGAGTACACGAGCGCGAAGCGCCCCGACCGGAAGGCCGCGCTCAGCTCGTCCGGAGACGCGAAGCCGGTGATCGTGGCGCGCCCTCCGCCAGCCAACGCCTCCGCCTGGCTCGTGAGGAAGGCGCGCTCGTCGGCGTCGACGGCGGCGTGGACCAGGAACTCCTCGGCGAAGCCCAATTCGGCCACCAGGCGCGGCAGCACCACCCCGCCGAGCGAGCCCGGGTCGAAGAGGCGGCGCGCGTCACCGGCGCCCAGCACGAACGCCACGCGGTGCGCCGAGGCCCGCTCGACGAGCGCCCGCCAGCGCGGCAGCAGCCGGGCAACCTGCGCGTCGAGCGCGCTCGCCAGGCGCGGGGCCACCACCGGATCGAGAAGCCCCGCCAACGCCGTGAGCCACGCGCGTGTCGCGTCCCAGCCGAAGGGCGCCAGGTCCCGCAGGGTGCGGAACCCCCGGTCGTCGAGCAGCGCGTAGAGCGGCTCGTATTCATGGTTTGGCACGAGCGCCTGCGCGGACGCGCGGCCGTAGCCGTGCACCTTGCCGAGCTCGAACTCGGGCAGCAGCGTGTAGTTCAGCTCGGCACCCGCCTCGGCCAGCAGGGCGACCAACTCGTCGAGGCCGCGCGAGTGCGGGAAGCCCGCCAGGTTGTACCGCGCGGCGGCTTCGGGCTCGGCGCTGGCCCGCACGGGGCCGAGCTCGCGCGCCAACTGCGCCGGGATGCTCTCGAGGGAACAGCCCAACGGCGACATGTCGGTGACCACCACGGGGCAACCGGTGCGCGCACGGAAGCGGGCCAGCGGCCCCTGGACGTCGTCGCCGGTCATCATGGGGATGCAGCAGTTCAGGAAGTTCACGCCGGAGCAGGTCTTCGACGCCGCCAACTCGTCGAGCAACTGCTCGACCTTGCGGACACCCGTACCGTACACGACGTCGCGATCGTCGAGCAGCGCCAGCAGCTCGGTCGACCCGCCGGTGGAGCGCCCCGCCGTGCGGGCAAAGAGCCACGGGGTGCGCGCCCGCCCCTCGAGGTACAGGTGCGAGACCTGGCACTCCAGGTCGCCGTAGCGTAGCTCGGAGGCCGTCCCCGACAACGCCACGAAGTTGAAGAAGGTCTCGCCCGGGTTGGCCTCGAGGACCGCGAAGCCACAGAACTCGCGCCACTGATCGGGATGGGCCCAGTCGTTGGGGCCCGGCCCGGGGGGCGCGCCGGAGACCCGAAGCTCGGCGTCGGGAGCCTCGGTGGCGCGGACAGCGGCGGCGGCGTTCTCGGTCACGAAGCGCGCCAGGCGCTCGAAGGGGATGCCGTCGAGGCGGGCGCGCAGCAGGGCCAACACGCGGCCGTGCAGGCGCGTGAACCCGCCGCCCCTGTAGTAGAACTTCAGCGTGCGCCCGGGGAAGGCCCAGGGCTCCCCGCCGGCGGCCCCCACGGCCACGGCCAGGAGCGATCCGGTGCCCTCCTGGAAGCCGAGCCACAGGGTCTGATCGGCCAGCCCCGCCCGGACGAGCGCGAGGCTGTTCGCGGCGCGGGCGGAGGAAGGAACCAGACGCTCGGAGAGCCGGGCCAGCGCCTCGGCGGCGAGCAGCACGGTGCACGCGGGGAACGAGCCGGAGGCCTCGTCGAGGGGCATCGCCTAGTCCACGGGAGCGTCGCCGAGGAACCGATCGAGCTCGTCCTCGGAGAGGGGTGTCGGCAGGGTCAGCGTGGCGGCGTCGAGGGCCAGCAGCGTGTCGGCCAGGCGCTCGAGCAGTGCGGTCACCGGGGCGTCGGGGGCGTACTCGGCCACGGTGCGGCGGTCGCGCTCGGCGCGCCGGACCAGTGGCTCGCGCCCGAAGTGGGCCAGCACGCGTGTCCCGAGGCGGGCCGCGAAGCTCTCGATGACGGCCGAGGCCGCCTGGCCGCTGCCGCGACAGTTGCCGATGAGGCCCGCGAGCCCGACGCCACCAGCGGCGTACGTGCCGACCATGTGCGCGATGTTGTTGGCGGCCAGGATCGACATGGGCTCGTCGGAGAGCACCACCCCCACCTTCTTCGCGAAGCCGTGCCGCAGAGGCGCCGCGAAGCCGCCACAGACCAGGTCGCCGAGCACGTCGAACAGCACCACGTCGTAGGCGCCGGCGCTGAAGACGTGCAGGCGCTCGAACTGCTCCATGGTCAAGATGATGCCGCGCCCCGCGCACCCGATGCCGGGCGGCGGGCCGCCGGTCTCGACACAGTCGATGCCGTGCCGCGAGCGCAGGATGGACGCCCGGGGATCGCCGCCGAGCGCCGCGTCGAGCATGGTGGTGGACACGCGCTGGCCGAGCAGGCGAATGGTCGAGTCGCGCTTGGGGTCGCACCCTACGTGCAGCACGCGGAGCCCGCGCTTCGCGAACAGGTAGCTGAGGTTGGCGGCGATGGTCGACTTGCCGCTCCCTCCCTTGCCGAAGAGCGCGATGCCCTCCATGGATGCCCGGCGCCTCGCGTCCTGGATCGAACCGTAGGATATCGACCGCCCGTCAGCCGCGCAAGGGAACGGCACCGGCTCCGGGACGGGAGGGGGAACGCCGCGCGCCGGGTGCGCCGCGCCCGGGGGCGCGTCCTTGACGGCACGCCGCGACGACGACCATACTTCGCGGCGACGACCGATCCCGGCCCCCGGGGGCCGACCCGTCAGCGAAAGGACCGCCCCGCGCATGACCCGCGTCCTGTTGCTCGACACGCAGAGCGAAGACGCCTTCCACACGTACCGCTCCGACATCTTCCCCTACCTGTTGGGGAGGCTGCATGCGCGCGGGGTACCGGCCGAGTGGTGGGTCGTGACGGTCCCCGAGGCGTCGATGCACGCCGGAGGCCGCTTCGTGGTCGACGTGCCCCTCGACCTGGCGGCGCCCCTGCTCGGAGCGCTGGCGGCCTGGAAACCCACCCTCGTGATCCTGTCCGACGCCCTCGTCCCCGCCATGCTGGCGGCATTGCGGCAGGCCGCGCCCGGCGCGCGCTTCGAGCAGGCCCCGGACCAGGACACCTTCGCGGCCACCCTGGCGGCGACCGAGCGCTTCCTCCAGACCGGCGAGTGGGCGAGCCGCCCCGACGACGCCCCCGCGGCATTGATCGACACCGTGGCGCCCTGCTTCGAACGGCGCGCGCTCGGCGAGGACGTCCCTCCGGCAGCACCCGGTCGCCCGGTGCGCCTGTTGAGCGATCCCTCGTGCCTGTACAGGCGCCCTGTCGCCTCGAACCGCTTCTTCCGCGACCTGCACGACCCGCAGGCGATCGCGCACCGGGGGTGCTCCTTCTGCCCCAAGGCGGCCGAGACGCTCCATCCCGAGCGCGACGACGCGGCGATCCCCCGGATCCTGGCCCAGATCGAGGCGCACCAGCGGGCTGAGCCCGGGCGCACGCTGCCCTTCGAGGTGCTCTTCGAAGACGTCCGCGTGTTCCTGCGTCTCGAGGCGCTGATCGACCAGGTGCTGCGAGCTGGCTTGCGGCCCACGCACTTCTACACCATGGTGCGCGCCGACGAGCTCCTGCGCACGAGGGAGCAACTCGAGCGCGTCCTGCCACGGATGGCGGCGGCGGGCCACGGGCTGCGCCTCGTCTCGGTCGGGGCCGAGAACTTCTCGAAGGACGAGAACGAGCGCTTCAACAAGGGCATCGGGCCCGAGCAGCTATACGCGTACCACGACCTCGTGCTCGAGCTGGAACAGCGCTTCCCGGGTACGTTCGCGTGCCCGGAGAGCGCGGTGTTCTCGTCGATCCTGTGGACCCCGTGGACGACGCCCGCGGATCTGCTGGCCAACATCGACGCGGCCGATCGCTTGGGGGAGCTCTGGCTGCAAGGCGCGGTGGGCATGCGGCTGCAGCTCATCGACGACGTGCCGATCACCGAGCTCGCGCGCCACGACGGCCTGGTCACCGAGCGCTTCGGGGAGCTCGGCTGCCTGGCCCCCAACTGCCTGTCGCGGACCGGCAAAGGGGAGCAGGCGTGGCGCTTCGCCGACGAGCGGACGGCCGCCGTCTTCCATTGGCTGATCCGCCTCGACCCCATCCAGACGTCGGTGAGCCTGCCCCCCGATGACCCGCACGTGCTCGAGCTGCGCGAGCTGCGACGGCACCTGCCGGTGCCTTCCGACTTCGGCTACGTGGCCCTGGCCCGCGGCCTGGTCCACGCCGTGCTGGCGCTGGGCCCCGACGCCTCACCCGCCGACCTGGTCCGCCATGCGCTCGGCGCCTGGCTCCGCAGGGCCGAGCCGGGCTCGGTCGCGGCAGGCTACTCCGCCGCCCTGACCGCGCTCGGTCGCCTGCGCGCCCTGTTCACGCGCTCGCCCGACGGCGTTGGCGGCTACCGCCTGGCGGCGCACTCCCTCGAGAAGCGTGACGCGCGCTATGCCGCCCGCGTCGTCCTGCGGTGCGGCGATCGCGAGCTGGCCCTCGAGCTCACGTCGCGGGCGCGCGACGAGCGCTGCTGGCTGGCGAGCGAGCACTACAACCTCTCCACGTCGGGTGGTACCGCGGCGCCGACCGAAGCAGAGCGCCGCCTGGGCCTCGCGCTCCTGCGCGTCATCGACCCGCGCAAGGAAGCCGACCGGGCCACGACCTGACGTCCGGGCAGCCACCGGGAGCCGTCGTCTCGGCACCTCGGGCGACCGACCCGACGGCCCTCGGCGCGGTTCGCGCTTGCCCGGGTGGTCTCGATGTCGATATCGTGGAACGAACGTCGCCGGCCGGGCGGCGGGGTGCAGGGGTGACCGTGGAGCCTTCGAGGGGAGCCCAGGGCGGATTCGTCGATCTGGCCATCACGCAACGTTGCAACCAGCGCTGCGTCTTCTGCTACGAAGAGAAGCGGGGCGGGCCCGGCGAGTTCACGCTCGAGCAGGTCAAGGAGCTGATCCGCGAGGCGGCGCGCACGCACGACAACCTGGTGCTGTGCGGCAAGGAGGCCCTGCTCCGGCCCGACATCCTCGAGGTCGTGGCCTACGGCGCGAGGCTGGGCAAGAACGTGGTCGCGTTCACGAACGGCCAGGCGCTGGCCCGCCCGGGCTTCGTCGACGCGCTGGTCGAGGCGGGCCTCGGCGGGGTGACCATCTCGTACCACTTCCCCGACCCGGACACGTTCGCGATTGGCGCGCGGGTCCGGGCCCAGATGTTCGCGCGCGTGCTGAAGGGCATGAACCGCGTACGCGACTACAATCGCGCGCACCCTGAGGCCCAGCTCAGCGCCAACGTCGAGACCGACCTGTTCGTGCTGAACCAGGGCCGCCTGGCCGAGATGCGCGCCACGCTGCAAGAGAACCTCCGCGAGAGCTTCCACTCGTACACGCTCGGCGGCATGACCCCGGTGCAGGTGTTCGAGCTCGACGCCGAACAAATCTGTGAGCCCTTCGAGGCACGCCGTGCCGAGCTCGCCGACTTCGTGCGCACCAACCCGCCGGAGCTGCGGTTGCGCTTCACGAAGACCCCGCTCTGCCTCATCCCCGGCCACGAGCACCTGTCCCTCGACGTACAGTACGCCATGGCCCAGGCACCGATCCGCCACAACCTCTACGTGGCGGCCGAGGTGGGCAGCGACGACGAGACCCTGGGCGCGTCGTACGACTTCGACGCGGCGTTCCAGCGCAACCCCTACCGCTGGGTCTGCCGCTCGTGCCGCCTGGTTCGCATCTGCCGTTTCCGCCGCACGGCGTGGTACGCCCCCAAGTTCCTGCCGACCCGCGAGCAGAAGCCCCTGCCGGTGTACGACCGAGGGCCGGCCGATGTGCTGGCCGCGCTCACGACCCTCGAGCCGTCCTTCGTCGACCGGCCCGTCGACCTGGAGCGCCTCTCCGCACCGGTCGAGCCGCCGACGCGCGAGGAGCGGCTGCTGGCACCCTTGCAGGAGCCGGGCGACGACGGCGTGCGCGTGGTCGACGCGTGGCTCGACGGGAAGCCCTTCCTGACCACGCTGCTGACCGACGGCGAGGCACGTGCCTCCCTGCTCCTGACCGGGCCCACCGCCGACTCGCAGCCGCTCGCGTTCGTGATCGGGTCGCTCGACGTGGTACCGACGCCCCTGACGCCGGGGGCCGCCGGGCTCGTCCGCAAGGCCCTCGCGCGCCTGGCGCGGGCGCCGCTGCCCACGCTCGCCGACTGGGAAGGCGAGCACGGATTCCGACGCCAGCGCGCCGCGGTGCTGCAGGCGGCCTGGCAGCGCCTGGGGTCGCGCCTGTGGCCCGGCGAGGAGCTGGGGGCCGGTTGGCGCACGCGCTCGGCGCACCTGGTACGCTCGACCATCGCGCTCAAGGCCGAGCTCGCGGGGGCGCCGCCGGTGCTCGTGTCGTACACCGTGACGTTCGACGGCGAGGGGACCGAGCCCGCGCGCGAGGTGATCACGGTACGGGGCGCCGGCGCCACTCCGGCCGACGCGCAGCTTCCGCCGGGCGTGACGCGCGAGCTCGAGCGCGGGCTGACGGCGTTGTTCGCGGGCTCCCGGGTCTCGACCGGGCAATCGCAGGCGGCGCGCCAGCGGGGAGTCTCGTTCCTGCTGGTCGCGGAACCCGCGAGCGCGTGAGGGGGACCATCGTGCCTGCCCGCGACGCGCGGCGATTGCTCCTGCTCGAGTTCGTGAACCGGGACCCGTGGGCCTGGAACAGCCGCTACTTCCCGCACGTCGCGGGGCTCGCGCGAGCAGCCGGCGTCGAGGTCCTGTGGTACTGGCTCGGCACCGACTTCGCGCTGGCGCGCATCGAAGGCGCCCTCGAGTTCGCCGCGGCGCTTCCTCCGAGCGACCTCACGACGCTCGGCGAGGCCGTCGGCGCGTTCCAGCCGACGCACGTGCTGACCAGCCATCCCCTCGCCGACGAGCTCGCCGCCTGCGTGCGAGGCCCCGTTTCCGCCCCGAGCCTGCGCTGCTGGGCCGACGTGACGAGTCCCCGCGCCGAAACGGGCGCCGGCCCCGAGCGCGACGAGCCGCCTGGCGCGGCCCCGCCGGAGTGGGCCGCCGCCCGCACCGACTGGCTGGCCGCCTGGCTGGCGCCGGAGCCCGCCGGGCCCCTCGTGGCCGGGCACTACCTCGTGGGTGCCGCCGAACCCTGGTACGGCGCCGAGCCCGGCAACGAGGCCGCGCGCGCGGTGAGGCCTCCGCTCGTGATCGTGGGGGGCGTGGAGTGCGACGACCCGCGCCCCATCGCCCTGAACCCCGCGTACCGCGACGTCGACTTGTCGCACTGCGCCGCCACGACCGGCTGCGCGTTCTGCACGACCTACCGCGGCCCCACCAGCGAGCCCGGCGACGATCCCGTCCGGACCGCCCTGGCGCAACTCTCCGCCGCCGCGCGGTCGGGCCGGGCGGGCGGGCGCTTCACGGGCCTCGTCCACCTGCACGACGCGCGGTTGTTCGGCCACCTGGAGTGCTTCGTCGCGGCCGTCATCGCCGAGGGTCTCCCCCGCTCCACGTTCGTCCTGTCGCCACGCGTCGATCGATTCCTGGCCGCGGCCCCCGAGCTCGAACGCGCCCTGCCCGCCCTCTCTGCCGCCGGGCATGTGCTGCGGCTGGGCCGCATGGGCGCCGAGAGCCTGGTCGACGCCGAGAACGCCCGCCTGCACAAGGGCCTGACCCTGACGCAGCTCGACGACGCCGTGGCGCTCCTGGCGCGGCTGACCCGCCGCTTCCCGACGGCCTTTGATTGGGAAGGCACCTTCGCCTACATCACCTTCACGCCGTGGACGACCCTCGACGACGCCCGGGCCCTGATCGACCGGGCCATCGAGCGCGGCCTCCCGCCCCGCGACGGCTGGCTCTACACGCCCCTCGAGCTTCGGCGGGGCAGCGCCGTCACCGAGCTCGCCCGCGGCGCCGGCGACCTGCTGCAGGAGCGTTTCCCCGACGCCGCCTTCCTGTACGAGCCCGCCCTCGGGGGCATCTCGACAGGATCGCTCGTGCCCTGGCGGTTCCGCGACGCCCGTACGGGGCTGCTCTTCGCCCTGGCCGTGCGCTACGTCGCGGCCACGTACCGCGCGGTCCTGCCCGACGCCGTGCTCGCCGACGATCCGCTGTACCAGGAGGTCCTGGCCGAAGGCGGGCGACGCGGGTTGCCGTTCCGCCGCCCCGAGCTGTTCGCGCGCGATGTCGGGGCGCTGCTGGCCACGTCGGGCGAGCCGCCCGACGTCCGCGACCTGCTGTACGCGGCCCTCGACCTGCGCGCCGCGCACCCGGTGGAGCCGTCCGACGACGAGCGGAGCAGCCTCGCCGCGCCCGCGGTCGCCTCCCCCCGCGCTCGCCGATTGTGCGCCGCCGCCGTGGCCGCCGTGCCCGCGCTGCGGGGTCTGACCGTGCGGGAGGTCACCACGGGCGGCGAGGGGGGCGCCCTGCGGCTCGAGCTCGCGCTCGGTGGCGTCCCGTACCGCCTCGACCTGTTACCACGCGGCGCCAGCCCCCGCTGCCTGTTCCACACGGCCTGCTTCGACGTCGTGCACGGCGCCGAGACCCCGGTACGCGATCCCGAGCACGCGCAGACGCTGCACCTGCTGATCGACGCCGTCGAGCGGTTGGCCCGCCGCCATGCCCCCGAGCTGCTGCCCGAGCCCGGGAAGGACGCCGCCACCACCACGGGGAGGGCACCGGGATGACCGCACGGGCCCGGGAGCGTCGCCTGCTGCTCGTCGAGTTCGTGATCCGCGACCCATGGGTCTACTACGGACGCTTCTTCCCGGCGCTGCAAGGCCTGGCCGCCAAGCTCGGCATCCCCTCGCGCTGGCTCTGCTTCGGGGGCACCTACGCGCTGGAGCACGACGAGGGCACACCCTTCCGCCAACACATCGAGCTCGACGAGCTGTCGGTCGCGCGCCTCGGCGCCGTGATCGCCGAGCTCGAGCCGACGCACCTGGTGCTCTCCGACGCGCTGTCCGATCGGCAGCTCGAGGTCGTGCTGCGCGAGCGGCCCGACGTGGCGATCGTCCTCACCTCGGATCGCCCGGCACCCGGCGGCCGCGCGCGCACCGTGTTCGAGCTGGTCGACGACCTCCCCGAGCCCTCGCACGCGAGCCTCGATCCCGACGAGCTCCGTTGGTGCCGCCACCCATCGTGGCAGGCGGGCCGCACCGACTGGTTCCTCACCTTCCTGGGCGAGCCCCGCGCGACCAACCCCGACTACGGGCGCTACCTGGTCGACGCGGCCCGTCCGGGGTTCCGCGCCGAGATGGCCAACCCGGAGGCCCGCGAGTACGCTCCGCACGTCGTGCTCATGGGCGGTATCGCCTGCGATCACCGCCTCGAGCTCAGCGACAACGCCTGCTTCCAGGGGCTCCGGCTCGACGACGGGATCCCCCCGTTCGGCTGCTCGTTCTGCACGTACTACCGCGGTCCCACGTGCGATCCCCGCCGCAACCCGCTGCAAGTGGCCGAGGAGCAGCTCGCCGCCGTACAGGCGGACTGCGGCGTCGGCGGCCGCAACACCGGCGCGTTCGAAGTGCACGATGTCCGGCTCTTCCTGCGGCTCGAGGACTTCGCGGCCATGGTTTTGCGCTTGGGCCTCCCGCCGAGCACGTTCGTCTTCTCGCCGCGCATCGATCGCTTCCTGCAGTCGAACCTCGAGGAAGCGCTGCCCCGCTTCGCACAGGGAAGGCACGTCCTGTCCGTCTATCGCATGGGCGGCGAGAGCCTCGTCGAGAGCGAGAACTCGCGCTTCAACAAGGGCGTGTCGACCGACGAGCTCGATCGCGCCCGCGCGCTCTGGACCCGCCTGAAGCACGAGCACCCGGAGACCTTCGACTACGACGGAACGCTCGGGTACATCACGTACACGCCCTGGACGACCCTCGAAGAGCTCCGCGACGGCTTCCTGGCGGCGCGGGCGCGCGGCTTCCGCGAGGACGACGTCTGGATCTACACGCCGCTCGAGCTTCAGTCGGGCGCGGGCATCACGGCCCTGGCGATCCGTGACGGCCTCGCGTGCGAACGGTTCGAGGACCCGGCGTTCCTGTACAAGATCGCGCTGAACAACATCGCGGCCGACTCGCTGCGACCCTGGCGGTTCCGCGACCCGCGCACCTACACGGCTTTCCGCCTGATCATCCGGTACTTCGCGGCCGCGCTGCGCGGGCGCTTCCCCACCGGGGTCTTCGACGGGGACGAGCTCTACGCCTGGCTCCTCGGGCTGATTCAGGCCGAGGCGAACCCCCTCCCCTCGCCTGCGGCCTTCGCGGTGGCCGTAATCCGGGTCGTCGACGCAGCGCCCGACGACGGCGATCTGCGCGGCCTCGCACGGCGGGCGCTCACCGCCGCCGATCGGCCGCAGGAACCCTCGGCGGACGGGGACGGCGAAGCTACGGCGGATCGCGCAGCCGATCGAAGGTGGCGGGCCGTCGCGGAGGTCGTGCGCCGGTGGCTGGCGGCCTCGCTGCCCGACGTATCGTTCGAGCTCGTATCCACGCACCCCGACGGCGTCCGCCTGCGCGCGCGCATCGCCGACGCCGTGTACGCCCTCGCGCTGCGGCGCCTTGGCGATGTCCCCGGCCCCTGCCTGTTCCGGACCGCGCACCTGGCCGTGTCGCACGGCGCCGACACGCCGCTCCGCGCTCCGGAGCACCTGGCCCGGCTGCGGCTGCTGGCCGAAGCCTTCGACCGCGTCGACGCGCGTCCGCAGGCCCGCGCCGCTCGGAGTCAGACGTGACCCCCGCGCGCGCCCTGCTGATCGAGATCGTCAACGCCGACCAGACCCCCGGGCGCGTCAGCAGCGTGTTCCCGCTCTTGAAGGGCCTGCTGGCCGGCGCCGGCGTCGATGCGCGCTGGGTGCGCTTCGGCGTGGCGACGACGAACCTGCTGCTCCATGGCCGCGACGAAATCACCCTGACCGACGACGACCTGACGACCCTGCTCCGCCTGCTCGACGAGCACCGCCCCGACGTGCTCTACGCGACCGACGAGCTCCACGAGCGCCAGCGAGCCGCCGTGGAAGCGCGCGTCGCGGGCCCGTGTCACTGGCGCGTACAGGCTACCGTCCCCGACGTACCGGGCGTACCCCACTATACCGGCGCCGGCCTGCTCGACGCCCCCGGGTTTGCGCCCGACCACGGCTGGGAGGCCGGCAACGCCGAGGCGAAGCGCCGCGAGATCGACAACGTCTACCTGATGACCTGCGAGAGCTGCGGTCACCAGCGCGCGGTCGCTCGGAACGCCTGCTACGAGGGCATCGACGACAGACGCCTCGACGACCGCCGGGGCTGCGCCTTCTGCTCCAACTGGGCCGAGAGCCCGAACCTCCGGCGCCGGACGCCGCTGGCGTGGGTGCAGAAGCAGGTGACGGCCCTGGCCACGACGCGACGGCCCGAGAACGGCCCGCCCAACGCGCTTCTGCTCAGCCGGCTCGAAGACCGCGAGATCCTGGCGACCGTCCTCGACGCCTTGTTGCAGACCGGCCTCGCCGCCCGCACGCAGCTGCTGATCGCCGTACGCACCGATCGCGCCCCCGACTTCGACCGCTTCGCCCGGGCCGCCTTCGCGGACCCGGCGGCTTCGAAGCTCCGGATCGGTGTCTACGCCAGCGGCATCGAGAGCTTCGCAGCCGAGGACCTGGCGCGCTTCAACAAAGAGACCACGCCCGAGGACGGGCTGCGCGCGATCACGCTGTTCCGCAGGCTGCAGGCCGATTTCCCGGAGCGCTTCTCGTACGAGGGCCTGACCTTCATCCTGTTCACTCCCTGGACCACGCTCGAGACGCTGCACCTGAACGCGGGGCTGCTCTCGTTCCTGCGCTTCACCGAGATCGGCAACCTCTTCGAGGCGCGCCTGCGCCTGCACCCCGACCTGCCCATCACCGCCCTGGCCGAGCGCGACGGCGCGGTGATCGCCGAGGAGCTCGATCCGGTGCTGGTGTCGAACCGCCGCAAGCTCTTCGAGCGCGAGGTGCCCTGGCGTTTCCTCGAGCCGCGCCTCGGCCCCGTGGCGCGCCTGGCCCTGCGCTTCGACCTGCGCGCCGCCGAGCTCGACGACCCGCTGCTCGCGGCGCTCGAAGCCCAGCTCGCCACGATCGGGTTCCCCCGCCGAAAGGAGGCGCTGCTCGAGCTGCTGTTGGCCCTGGTCGACGCCGCGCGGGCCACCCCCGACGTCCAGGACGAGCTGGGGCTGCTGGGCCGGGCCACCACGCTGTGGCGCGCACGGCAGACCCCGCCGGCGCCCTCTCCCGACGCGCCCTTCCGCATCGGCACACGGCACGTCGGCCTCGACGGGTTGCTCGAAGCGGTGGCGCCGCTGGTCGCCGGGGGCGCCCCGCCCGTGGCCTCGTGGACGCTGCCGACGGGAGCCCGGCCCGGCTCGGCGGCCCGGGAGCGACTGGAACAACTCGGCGTGCAGCTTCGGGTGGTCGAGGGCGTGCCCGGCTCCACGCGACCCACGCTGCTGCTGGCGCGCTCGGCCACGGACGCGGAGCGCACGATGGCCCTGATCGCAGAGGCTCGTGGCGAAGGTGCCCCGGCCGCGGCGGCAATCCGGGAGCTCGGCCGCCTGCACGGGGTGCCCGCGTGCTGCGCCCACGCCTACTCGACCGACCAGGACGCACGCGTGCTCGGCGGCACGTGGGCCGCCTGGGCGCGACGCTGCGAGACGACCGGGCCGGTGCCCCCCGAGAGCAACCCCCTGCTGATCCCGGCCCTGGCGTTCGTCCCCTGCCGGGCCGACTGTGCCGCGGCCGCCGAGACGTATCGTGCCTGGGGACAGGCGCTCTGCCCCTCCCTGATCGAGGCCTCGCCCCCGCGCGCGTTCGTGGCTCCCCTCGACGC